>JACCDY010533989.1_pt1 | contig 71008 bp, 116 predicted proteins | sample 7446391 | NCBI WGS metagenome assembly JACCDY01 (sample SAMN15323451, study PRJNA562643) | freshwater metagenome | isolation source: river surface water | place: USA:Blue River Watershed | collected 2017-08-18
CCTGCTCGGTTGCTCTATCAAACATCCAATTGCTTACGCTAGATGCCGAGGTTTTCGGTATATCTACAAAAGCGATGTTTAATTTTGGAAAAATTAGAGCAGGCATAAATTTTTGTTATTTCAAAAAAATATTTATAGATATAATATTTTCTAGAAACAAAACTGGTGCGAGTAGCCGGAGTCGAACCGGCACGCCTTTCGACGGCAGATTTTAAGTCTGCTGTGTCTACCAATTCCACCATACTCGCATATTTGGTGCTGGCTGTTGGAATCGAACCAACTTCAACGGCTCTTCAGACCGCCGCTATGACCACATCAGCTAAACCAGCATTGTTTGGGGTGCCTTGGGGAATCGAACCCTCGCCTGCTGATTCACAGTCAGCTTTGCTACCACTACACTAAAGACACCATTGTGTGGTACACCGTACGAGATTCGAACTCGTCTTCCCAGGTTGAAGGCCTGGTCGCCTGCGCCAGCTGCTCACGGTGTATATTTCTATGGCACCGCGATCACGAGTTGAACGTGAAACTAGACCTTCGCAGGGTCTTGTGATTTCCCTTTCACCATCGCGGTATTGACTCGTTCTAATGCGTCTCGACGCATTTTAAATAATCTTGCCTCATTTGGACGATGCACAAATAAGTATTCGACACCTTCGATAAATTCGGTCACACGAGTATCGTCACAGACAAACCGCTCGTTATTCATACGATTTTTAAACAAGGTTGGTTTCATAACTATCTCCTAATGTGGCCGGCCTGGAGAGATTCGAACTCCCGACAGCTGGTTTCGAAGACCAGAACTCTTCCACTGAGCTACAGGCCGAATATGGTGCTCCTAACAAGAATCGAACTTGTATCGCATCCTTACCAAGGATGTGTTCTGCCATTTAACTATAGGAGCATGGCACGGGTGCTAGGACTCGAACCTAGAATAACAGAGTCAAAGTCTGTGGTGTTACCATTACACTACACCCGATCAGGTTTATTTTAAAACTAGCTTGGTGATAAACATTAATGCGTAACGTTTACGCATACTGTTATTAGAACCTATGTGCCAACTATAATGTGTGTTAGCAGCGTACCAGCCATTACCACATTGACTGCTCATACGCAACGGATTATCTTGATCAAAAGTTGTATAGAAATATGTAGACTGATCTGGATCATCGTCCTTATTAAAAAAGAACATTCCTGATGATATAGTCATTCTACTATCTATGTGCGTAGATGTCGTGAATCCTGGCTGATCACAGATAAAACAATTCATCGTAGTAACATTGTTTAATATCTGTTCTTTGTTTTCAAGATGCCATAAATCTACATAAAACTGATTCTGTTCGCATAGTTCAGACAATAAGTCTAATACTTTGCTATTAGTAAAATCTAAAATGTCTTTAAGGATAGGGCTCTGCAGATCATTTGCATACATTCTGTCAGTGCCTTCAAACTTTTCATTTTCTAAGGCTGTGTATATTTCTTGTTGTGTATATTTCCAATCAGCTGACAATCTGCAGAGTAATCTCCAATCGTCTACATATTCGGTTTTAATATTCACACACAGTCCTTAAAAAAGTATTTACTAACTGTTATGGTGGTAAAGGTGAGATTCGAACTCACACCGGGCACCGTATGAAGGTGTTGCACAACCGTTATGCTACTTTACCATATAGAAGCACACTGACAGCATCGAAACTGTCCACACCACCAAAAGGTGATGCTAGGTCCACTCCCAAGGCCGGCGCCGTCTAGCCTTAGTGTGCTTTTATATGGTAGGGGCGCCGGGACTCGAACCCGAAATTGGCAGATTAAAAGTCTGCTGTGATACCATTTCACCACACCCCCAAAGGTTTGGGACCCTTGTCGGATTTGTCACTTTCCATGTCATTCTCCTATTTTAAATATTTGTCAATCAATATTAACCCTATGATAACCATTATGATAACTGCGATCGCCCCATTTTGTTTTCTCCTTATAATGGTGCTCAGAACAAGAATCGAACTTGTAATAGCCGGTTATCAGCCGACCGTTATACCATTTAACTATCCGAGCGAAACTCTCGGCAGGCCTAAGCCACTTGCCTTCCCTTACCTATCAAGGCTTAGATGTAGTGTAAGGAGTAACTTGGCGGAAGTGGTAGGATTCGAACCCACGGCCCCTTGCGGAACGACAGTTTTCAAGACTGCTGCCTTAAACCAGACTCAGCCACACTTCCATAAACTTTGGTGCCCCTAGTCGGATTCGAACCGACAGTTATGACACTCCTTTTGAGAGAGCCGCCTTTACCAATTTGGCCATAGGGGCATATTATTGGTGCCTCTGGCAGGACTCGAACCTGCACACGCCGGCTTATCTGGCCGGTGCTTTGGCGAGGTATAAGCTCGCTTCTTTACCATTAAGCTACAGAGGCAAAAACTTGGAGCACAGGGTGAGATTCGAACTCACGGTTTTAGAGTTTTGCAGACTCTTGCATTGGGCCTCTCTGCCACCTGTGCATATTGTTTGGCGTACCCCGAGGGATTCGAACCCCCACCAGCGGTTTTGGAGACCGTCATGCTGCCGTTGACACCAGGGATACATTATATGGAGCAGGATATCGGGTTCGAACCGATGACATTCTCGTTGGCAACGAGACATTCTACCACTGAATTAATCCTGCATAACTGGTACACCGTAGGGGAATCGAACCCCTCTTCCTACCGTGAAAGGGTAGTGTCCTAGACCGATAGACGAACGGTGCATTGTTTGGCTGGCCTACCTGGGCTCGAACCAGGGACACCTTGATTAACAGTCAAGTGCTACTACCAACTGAGCTATAGGCCAATAAAACTTTGGCGCCCCGTAGGGGAGTCGAACCCCTGTGTTCCGCTAGACAGGCGGGCATAATGGACCGTTATATGAACGAGGCAAATCTATTCTGAAGCACACTATCCTTCCTTACTTGCGGAAGAGACATGGACTCGTAATGTGCTTTAGAATAGTGCTAACGCTGAGATTATACGTTAGCCATAAGCACCTCTAGCATTATAGTACACCTTGCGAGTATACCTTCTCTAGACATCCACGTAAACCCTTGCGGTATCTACGTCTGCTTACAGCATCGCCGTTTTTAAAGCCAGGCAGTAGGCTTGTCATCATGTGCTACTCTGTGGAATCCATTCCGTTGATCTTGCGAACCATTCACACCCGCTAAGGCGTTACGAACCCCCAACCACAAACTAATGTCACCTTGCGAGCTTCACTAGACTCAGTTATCTTTCGATCCGAGTATTAGATGCTTTTCACACATGACCGAGGCAGTCTTTGCATTTTTGTTTAGATAGTTGGAATCGAACCAACTGCCGTCTGTTTAACATACAGATGCTCTACCAAATGAGCTATATCAACCTACCGCGATGAGCTGCCTCTGTTGCTCAACAATCTTTTGGACTGCTGAATACAACTCACCACATACCTTTTGTCTCGCGGACTACTCAGTGATGTTTCGCGATCAATGTAACAACGTTTCGCAACGTGTCCCACCGACCACTGACATTGCATTCTAGCCCTTAGGTGCGACCCCTCGGACACGAACACTACCCTTTCTCATACCAGTTCGTTGATTGGTTTTGTATTGAGGTCAGCACCACCTGTTACTCTTTACGCACCCTGGTTCCTTTGCAGGCCAGTCGATACGCATTCTTTCCAATACATCAACTTCGCTGTTATCTCCGGCAGTCTTATAACCGAAGACATCCTCACGGATGTGAGCAGGCTTGTTTACATGAACCATTGCTGGCGCTAGTATGTAGGCATTCTAGCTTTGGCTGTGTCACCACAGTTATTCTTCGTAAACGGCAAGCCGCCTACAGGACAATAAACTGCCCTTGAAATCTATTATATGTTAAAAGAAGTTAGTCTGTCAACCTCTTTTGGTAATCTTGGTGGGTGAGGTAGGATTCGAACCTACAACGTTTCTTATGTGGCGGATTTACAGTCCGTTGCCTTCAACCAATTCAGCGCACTCACCCAATGATCTATTGTAACACTCTCCGACTATGTCTGTCAACTGCTGTTCAGGCAGTAAGGAGAGTGTGTATTAAAATGTTCTCCGCTATGCTTTTAGACAGCGTCAGAGGCTGAATGAAGAACACTTTAATACGCTGGGTTTTTTCACACACCACACAAGGTGCTTCTCATCCCCCAGGCCGCCCTCGTTATAGTCTTGTTTTAAGTGTAGACAGGACCGCGTTCCCTATACCACTTTACTGCTGAACATTACGCATCAGTATGCCATAAAGGACTAGCCTTTAGTGCGAGATAATGCGCTTCTGCTCTTTCAAACTTATCTTGAATAAGTTTGCGAGTCTGTTCTTCTGTTAATCGAAAAGCAGAATCGTAAGCCTGTTCAACAATCTTTTCATTTACTTTTGTGTAATCTATTTCTCTATGTTCCATTTTTTCCTTTTATAAACAAAAACCCCAGGGTTCTTAATCCTGGGGTCCTTTTGAAGTTTGAGTTATTTTTATTTTAACTCATGATCTCCATGGACCCCGGCTGTAGCTCTGGTGTACGATCATTAGATAGACTAATTGAACATACAGACCAATATGAGGGCATAAAGCCTCCCACTTGGGCTATTCGTTTTGTTTGTCTATGTAACGATTGTTGTTTCATTTGTTCTATTATACTCTCTTTGTATTCTGTTGTCAACCACTATTTTCAATAGTAGATCAACAACATGTGTTTATTATATTGTCTTTTTATTTAGCAGTCAAGAAAAAAATACCCAGATAATGTGGCTTTTTTGCCACTTTTAAGATCTGCTCTGTATCAATGACATCTTGCCTATCTCAAATAATCCAACACCACCTGCAAAGTCTAACACATAACAATGTATCTGAGCAACCCCGTCTTTGTCCAAACTGCAGGCCACAAACTCTGTTATTTCTCCGCTTTCAACTTGTTGTTTTAGTGTATCTACAACATCTAACAACTGTTTCTTACGTTCTTCTTCTTCTGCTTGTTTCTTCGTTGCTATGGTGAATACGTTGTTATCCATAAGTCCTCATTCGAGTATCTGATCTGCTATTCCTAGGGTTACTACTTCTTCGGCTGTAAGATAAACATCTGATGCTGGTAACAGTTTCTTTTTGATCACGCTAGGTGCCAGACCAGTAGCTTCTTTAAGAATAGCCACCATGCGATCGTTACAGGTGTCATTTTCTTTCATCGTAGCTTTAAGATCGTGATATTTGTTATCCATGCTTTCAGAAAACTGATGACACATGAAGCTGGTATTCTTGGCAGCATATCTCTGTCCGCGATCTCCAGAAGCAAAGATTAAAAAAGCTGCTGACATGACAGCGCCTACACCTACACAACGGACTACATGGGGACTGGCTCGCATAATGTCGATTAATCCAAATGCTTGATAAAGATCCCCTCCGGTTGAGTTGATATACAGGGTTAGAACTTTTTCTTTGCTGGCATCAAGGTTTTCGTAGATCAGCCATTTGACAACTGGTCCTACAGAATTTTCGTCGATTTCGCCGTTCAAAAAGTGTGTGCTATTTTCCAGCAGTTTGAGATCAATCCGATCCTCGGCGTTGAATTCTTCCAGTTTTTTCACACGATGCTCCATAGTTTATCTTACTTATCTGTTATAAACATTATAGCATCTGTTAAAAATAAAACACGGCCCATGCAATCAAAACCACATAAGTTAGATAATGTAGCAGCTGATCGAGCCCGATCCAAAACCAAAACTGCCTATCTGCGGGTGTATACCCTTTGGTTCTACCGATTTTCATTTTGGCCCAATCAATATGATAGTGTGCTATGAAATCGGCTACTGCTAGCCAAAATGCCAACGGGTATGCAAAAAACCAAAATATAGCCCAAGTTCCAAATCCATGTATAAGGCTGTGATGTATTCCGCCTACTTTTCCATAGTAGCCTTTTTCCTGCACCATATAATCGTACTGTAAAATGAAATCTGCGATAAAGTGCTTAACACTAAGAAGGGTAAACAGTATCAGTACTTCAAGCATAATCTTTCCATGTATTAGTATCGTAATCCCAGTGCCTATGATCGTAGATCCTAAAATGCACTCCATAGGTAAAGATTCCCAAAACTACTTCTAACCCTGCATGATCTCCGCGACGAGTCCACTCGAAAGTAAAATCAAAAAGGGTTCCATCGTAGATAGTATGTTGTAGTTCCCAACTTTTGTTTTTGGTCAATCTACCAAACAGACATCCTAGATTTAGGAATCTATCTTTGTCCCAGGGATTTTTAATCTCTATACGGATTTTTATCATTCTGGCAACTTAGAAAATCTACTGAGGAAACTCTCAATGTAACAGCTATATTCTCTAGGTTCATCTCGGCGATTATCTCGATAGTGTACCCATGTATGGCCTTCTTGCTCAATCACATGTATTACAACGAATTCTTTACCGTCAGGACTATTCCATTTTGTACCTTGTTCAACCATACGCTCTCCTATACTTTAAAAACTTCTGTAGCCTCCGTGTCTACATTCTCTACCATATGTAGCATAAATCGATACCCATCCCAAGCTTTCTTGACTGACTCATTGTTGCTAAGAGCTGTGGGGAAAATGTCTACCCAAATACTACTTTCTGGCTGCATGTGACGATGCATACCCTGTGCTCGAGGCTGAAGAACACGATTGGTATTCCAAAGTTTTAGAGCAACATCTACGCATTGATCGTAGTTTAGTCCCATGAGGTAAGTACTTTCGTCCATATAGGATCCAATAACCATACGCACATGTTCTTCATCTCTGATACGAGTGGCAGTGATTAAAAATGCTACATCGTCTAGTGAAACTTCACCATTGACGATATCACGAACACAACGCCCAAAACTAAATCCTATTTTCATTTCTTAAACTCCATGTGGGGTGCAATATCGTTATCAAAAATCTGTGCCATTTGACGCCATAGACTTTCACGTTCTTCTTTGGTCATTCCTGATGAGATAGTATCAGCGAATCCTGTGCCTACAGTTTTTTCAAGACCGTAATCATGTCGCCATGTGTAACACATGTTGGTAATGATCAGTTCTCGTGCCTCAGCATTCATTTCTTCTTCTTTGATTTTCCAACTGTCGGGCATGGTCCAAGGACGTTCGGGGATATCTTCTATTCCTAGAAGTTGTCCAATACGCTTGACCATATCACGCTGATGGCTGTTACTAGTGTAGGCATAATCGTAGGCGATAGAGATAAACTCAAATGGTTCAATACCAGGAGCCATATGTTGGATCATGACATGTACTGTGCCCATGAAGTCTTTTTCAAACCAGACTTCTGTAGGATAAATGTGTTCAATAGTAGCTGTTTCTATTTTCATTCTTTATCTTCTTCTTTAGCATGAACATCACAGGCAGTGTAGATCCAACCACGGCCACGTGTCTTGCCAGGAGCCCCACATTCTTCGCAGGTCACTGCTGACATAGACTCAGCCATACGGATCATTCCGTAAATCTGTTCATCTCCACCGTTGGTGTAAAATCTCAGTGTGCCAAACTTTTCTTTGACCTGTACAGCTACAACCTGAGAGCAACCTTCGCCACGGCCGTATTTTTCTTTCTGCTCCTGCGCCCAATCTACGTGATGCTGGATGTTAGCGCAGAGTTGGTTAATGATATTGAACCAACCATCTCCGCAGTCAAAGCCCCAACACATGGCAGTTTCAGTCATAGGTGCATTCCTATCCTTGAAGATCTTAGGATAGCGTTCACATAATAGTTCGTCTAGTTCTCTTCGCATTTTAACACCATTCGTAATGATTGTTTCTGATCCAACGGATCACGGCATACAGTTCTTTGCTGTCTGCAGGCATGAGACGTTTTTTCCAATCGTAATCTATGTTTAGACTCTTTTGTTTATAAGTTCTAGTTTTGAATCTAGTACCTGGTTTACTGACCTTAAAATCATATGTCCATTGGGAATAATGATAATGACTTCTACCACGATCACCTCTAATAGCTTCCACAGTGTGTCCGTCTGGGGTAGCAACTTGCCAACCACCTTTAACCTGTGTCCAGCTATAACCTTCTACAGTTTCAGCGATTTGTTTCCTCTCTTCGGCTTCTTTTTGCAGTGCGATCAGCCGATTGCCAATCTGTTGCATGTCGCGAGGAGTAAGGCCCATGAGTTGAGCCTGTACAAGGATACGTTCTTGCTTGTCAGTAAGTTTAGCTCTTTCGCGTGGCATAGGATACTTTCTATGTTTGTTGATGATATTTTATTATAACATCAATAGGTTAAAAAGTCAATGCTATTTCCATTTCAGTTCGAATAGTAATGCATCTTTTGGATCATTGAATCCATATTGGGCTACGTGATCGTAGATATAGGACACGTCCGAAACGTCCTGCACATGATAATCTACGAAACTAGAACATTGTCTTTTTGCCCACTCTGCGGCTTCTTTAAAATGAGCTTGTGCTTGTTCGTAGGGTATTTTGGAATCGTTGAGATAAACTACTTTCATCCCCACCTCAACAAAAACATAGTCATTTCTTTTTTATTTCTAAAACGTATCATATCGAAACTAGTACGAGTACCGCAGTTATGTTCTTTGCACCAAAGCACCACAGGCATAATATCTTGTTCGCTGATACCAAGATCCCATCCTTCGGGCGTCTTTCGAACACGGGCGGCTAATGTAAGTCTACGTGATGTATCTACCCAAAATATTTCTTTTTTATCATGCATCAGCCCACCTCATAGCAAACATTGTAGCATCATGTTCTTTTTGGAAATACCAAACTCTACGATCGCTACGAACAACGTCACGGAACTTACCAGCACAGTGTTCCATACACCAGCAAAGTTTATCTTCGTAGTCACTGTGTATCACACAGCTCACAGGATGCCATGTCTCAAGAAGTTGCATCAGCCGTTCGTGTTGAACGAGCTTTACATCTTCAGAAATCATGTTAAACCTTACTTCCATATCGTAATAACCATTCTGTAAGCGCCGGTCCTATTAGTTTGGCTCGTATCTGATATTTGTAACCAAAAGTTGCTACATCTGCCATACGATACCATGTAGGTGTGTCACAGGCATTTTTCATAACCCATTGGCCTTGCTCGCTGTGTTCCCATTCATATAAGGGCTGTGCAGCGTAAAGATCTGGGTCTTCAACGTCGCCCATTGAAAACTGATGAACTATGACTTCTTTGACTTCTTCCACACGATCTCCTACGATGTTGTACTTATGACGTGGAGGCTTGTGAGTGTATGGGGAATGATGTTGGAAATAACTGTCTGCCAATCGTTGATTGGCTCCGGATGAACGATCCGGTGCGTTAGGAAAGGATTTTTTATTTGTTATGGCCATGTTTTAGATTGAACATCACTGCATCATGTTCATCCTCGAACTGAAAATAAAATGCGTATCTGTTATGACTGTTCCACAAACCTTTGCAGTTATGTTCGCACCAATCGTGCATTTCCGAAAACTGTTTGTGTGATATGTCGTGGAAGTTTATCCTATGCGGAAACTTTGTCCTAGCTCTAGTGGCCAGTATCCTTCTTAGGTCTGCGGTTTCAACCATGTATAGATTCATATGCCAGTATATCAAATAGTTCTGCATATTCCACATGAGGCTCCATGTGAAATCCTGTGCCCCATACTACCCAAAACTTACGTTTATAGATCTTACGCAGCCAAACATATCGTCCAGAAAGTGTTTTCACTGGCCAAAAGGCAAATACCTGCATCCAGGGATAGCAGTCGCAGCCGTCGTAGATTCTTTGTGTTATTTCCATTTTAGTGCAAACCAAGCACGATGCTCGTTATTTTTAATATACCATAGATCTAAACCTGACATAGATCCTTGATATTCTACGGCAATCTTATTTCGAACAGCCCAATCGTATACTTCCTGCCGCAAAGTCCAAGGCACGGTAATGCCGCGACTGTCGCCTCGGAACACATAACCTCTATGATCTATAACGTGATCTTTTATTTCCATCGCAGTGTAAAGTTAATGGCATCACCAGAATCGTGGAAAACAAAGGTGCTGCCGCGGCACTCCCAATGACCTTTGGCATTTTCCTTTAGCCAGTATTTTATATCAACTGCCTGTCGATTACTGTCAAATCTAATCAGTTCTACTTTGTGCCAACCCAGTTCTACCAGCATGTCAGAAAGTATCTGGAAGTCAATCTCACTTTGCATTTGTGTAGACAGTTCTTTGGCTATTTCATCTTCTAGATTCTGCACGTCAAATCCTTTTCAAATACGGCCCAGCCTATTCGAGTCCTTGGAGTATTATTGCGTGACTGCACACAGATAAATCCCTGTTCGTCTATAGTGACCTTCCAATCATAATATCTCTTGTCATAGAGGTAATCTCTCAGTTGATATAACATCATGGCAGGCACATTGTCATTCCAATCAGATTTCAACAGAGGGGTATGTTCTTTGCCCTGTAGTATCTCTAATACTTTGAGCTTTTCTAAGGCTTCTTGATCGATAGGTAGGAAGCTAACACGATCATACAGGCTAACACCATCATAAAAGCCATAGGTAGCTTGATACGCTACTTTGGCATAATCATATTCACGGATGATGACTTTACGTCTTAGTGTTCTTATCGCCATTTCAATACAAATATCATTCTATCTTTTTCATCACGGAACCAAAACTTGCGATTGTTCATGTACCAACGCTGTGCAGGTTCCGGTGCTTTAGCTTCACCCCAGATGTGCTCTCCTGCTGATCCGAAATGTTCCATGCACCAGGCTTCCATTTCACGCCAGTTACCGCCTACAGGTTCTGCTGTGTAATAACGAGCACCATAGACTTTGCCTTCTGCTAACACTATCTCTTGTAAGGGGCTGAAAACTATATCATCCCATAGTCTTTTAAGGGCCTGCGCAGAAAAGCTCTTGCCAGCATTTCGTCCTGTGATCTGTGTCAATCCTCGTCCTTTGTATTTGTACATTTTTTCCAGCATTTCCTGTTGCCAATGATACATCATCGTGTCCACATCATTGACATTATTGTAGCATACTTTTCATGCTTCTGTCTAACCTTGATGGTAAGACAGTTGTCGCCGACATCGTTGCCAACGAATCCCCAATCCCAATCCCACTTTTGGCGACCCACATGCTGTTCCATCCAAGGGCGATAAAAATCGTTGGGATCTGCACTGTCAAGTTCTACCCAAACAGCACCGCCTAGGTCTACCCAACGAGGATCATTATGGTCTACTGCGATCTTGCCTTTTGGCCAACGAACTTTGACGCAGACACCAGGCACTAACCACCACCAAAGTTTTTCCTTGATATTTAGACCACAGGGCATATAATGGTTGTATTGCTTGCCTTTGATCTTGATCAGTTTTTTGATTTCGTATTTGGCCATATCCCAAAGTCTCATGACCACCTCAACAAGAACATAGTTGCATCTTCTTGTGTTTTAAAAGCAAAACGATTTGGTGCTATAACATACCAGCGATCCTGAGACCATTTTTCTTCTAACCAATCTACTCTAGGATCGTAATAACGGTCAGCCTGTTGTCCAGTTTTGGGTTTGAGATTCACTTGATAAGGCCATATGGTTTTCTTCAGGACTCTCACATCCACCTCAACGCAAATAAAACATGATCATAATCATCATTAAAGAAAAAGAACAAGCGAGGACCAACGCTGTCATAGGTCCATCGCTTGTCGCCTACTAGTCCTCGTGGATCAGGTTCGCTGTGTCCAAAACGCTGTACACACCATTTGATCATTTCTTTTTTCTGTTCTGCTTGCAGTTTATCAAATGAGATTTTGATCATGACCATTTCAGCGAAAACATCATCGCGTCCCTTTCGTCTTTGAAATAAAAGAAAGTACTGCCAAACATGCTTTCCCAACGCCAACGTTGATTTGGTTCAGGGTAGTATACACCTAACCCAAACTGTTGTTCGCACCAACGAACCATTTCTCTCTGTTCGTGATATCTATCTTTGCCGAACTCGAACTGGATTAGGTCCAGGTCCTGTGTTTCTCTGCTACCCATTCTGCACCATCATATTCTTGTACAATCCAATCAACATCTGCAGGAATCTCTACGATCTTGAGTTTAGAATGAGAACCACACGCAGCTGAACCCATTTCTCTAACGATCTTTACTAGGTAAGGATCGTCACGAGGAATGTCTCTATCATAAAAACTAGTGTCAGTGATACTGGCCAAACGTTTGTATTCTCGTAACGCCTTATCGCTCAAACCGAAGCCACCGTAACAGTCGTTGATTACAACTCTACGTATGCCTTTCAGTTCTTCGAGTAGCTTTTGCTTGTCGGTCACTTTTTACCTTTCTTCTTTTTCTTAGCTGTCATCGCAGCCACAGGACCACGGACACCCTCAGAAAAGTCGTATTCGTCACGCACGTCGTCATTGTCACGCATCTTGATTTCGTCTATAGCAGCACGTAAAGCCATTTCTACAAACTCGTTAAAGGTCATATCACGGTCGTGTGCCATCTTCATATAAGTCAGCAGTTCTTCATCCGTAAACTCTACAGGAACCTTTACACGAGTATCGTAATCTTCGCCTGTGACAATAGCACGAGCCTTTTCGACAAAGTCCTCAACAACATCAAGGTCTACATATTCCACAGGAGTACCATCATCTCGTTCCCATGCCATGTCTATGACTTCACGATGTTCACATTCTTCGTTGAACAGATCTTTGTATTTGGGATTGGTCATTCGATATGCACGTTCATTGCTGTAGTCAAAAGCTTCTACCTGATAAACTTCCTGCGAACGAGTATCAAACAGGATACTGACAGTGTACCCATCTTGTTCACCATTCCATGAATCTAGTCTGTAGGCAGTTGGACCAAAACAGGCCCATTGATAGTCGCTGCCTTCGGTGATGCGATAGTCAACGATTTCCATAAAGTCTTTAAGTGTGATCATTTAACAGTTCCAATCATTGAGATTAAAAGATACAAAGCGAACAGACCGAGTCCGATGCTCCATGCCAGCATCTTGCGATTTATCTTGCCTTCTACTCGATCGATTTTGTAGGCGCTATAACACATTCCGCTTTGGAACATCATTGCAGAGCCTAAGATCAAATAAATCAGTAGCATACGGACTCCTGTTCTTTTAGTGTATAACTATTATAACATCACTCTTCTTCTAAGTCAAGTTCGTCTTCTTCTTCCCAAATGGTGCCTTTTTCATCGTAGCGTTTATAGTAGGTTTCGTTTGGTTTGAGTATACGCCAATCGTTTGGATATTTCAATGCTGCTATCGTGGTTTCTTCTTTCTTTAAAAGATCACAGATCACGAAACTGCTGCCACAGCCGCCCTCAACATTCTTGAATGGACTGTGTTTGAACTCATTTCCAGATAGAGCTGTGTGCATCTTAGAACCCCAGCGGAAGATGATTCTTGTGATACCTAACTTTTGGTTGCGTAAACGGATCTTATCAAATAAAGAAAGAGTGGAGATTGTAGCAGAGTTGTCGTCATCGATGGTTAGTAAACAATCCTTGACTTTGATGCTGCCTTTGGTATGCGAGTTATCTGGTGTCTCCTTGGTAGTCCAAGGTATCTCGCAAGTTACGTGATTGACGTAAAATGATTCCCCATGTGTTTTTAGGACCCACATAGGTATGGTTTGGTCCTCGAGGTGTTTTTTGTTAAAGTGGAACACCACATCCTTACATGCATATTCAATCTAGGCCATTTTGATATCTCCTTATTAGATTTTTGGCTTCTTTGACACGTTCTTCGTGTCGAAAATTAATCAGCATACAACAACGACAAGTCAGTTGCGCAGTCTTGCGACCTCTCAGTTTTGAGTTTGCAGCCGCTTTGCCGTAGTGTATGCTTTTCATAATGTATTATTACTTATTCTCTAGGCAATGTCAATTCCAATATTTAGAACTATCTATTCGATCCCAATATGCTTGGTTGTTGCGATTGACAAAGTTCTTGATCAAATACCATGCCATACCAAAATAGCCCATCTTTTTAAATCTGCGGCTGTCTTGTCCAAAATAATGATCGACTATTTTAAACTTCTTAGAATCGTACATTCTAGATAAGAAGAAATCTTCTGAGGTTGAGAACTTTTCTGGAAAACCTCCAAGCTCTTCAAACTTGCTTCTGCGGGTGAGCATAAACGCACCCACAGCAAATGGGCTGAAATATTTCAGTATGTGATTGATCATATTGAAAATCTTAAATCCTATCTGTGCCCTAATATCGTCGTCATAGCATTTGGCATTTAGTCCTATTAGATCGAGATTGTTTTTCTCTAGTTCGTCTACAGCATCCTGTATGGTGCGATCATTGAAGAATCTTACATCAGAATCAATGAACAATATATAAGGAGTGTTTACTAGTTCGGCGGCTCGATTCCTCGCAACAGATACTGGCCCGCCGTCGATGATTTCTATATTCATACCTTGACTATGTTTAGCAATAACTTCTCTGGTACGATCAGTAGAACAGTCTGCTATGATGATTCTAGTTCCGCCTAAGCCTTGGAATCTTAGATCACTAAGCAACCGATGAATATAAAGTTCTTCATTCTTACAGGGTATAACAATAGTAATCTTATCTTTTAACACAACGACCCTCCACTTTAAATGAATCAAACTTTAACCAATATGTCATAGATCGTAAACTCTGCTCACAGGTTATTTGGTCTGTGAACTCTAATGTAATCCTACCGGGCACGTCCTGGGGATTGTTTAGATGGACTGCTATCAATATCATCAACCACATCGTCTCGCTCCTTGGTCCATGTAACTATTTCCCAACGACCGTCCCAGTGTTCAACCAGAGCAGTCATTGATTCAACCCAATCACCATCATTCATGTAAACAATACCATCTATGTCTTTAATCTCTGCATGATGTATGTGTCCACAGATAACACCATCATATCCACGCTTTTTGCAGTAGGCAGCTAGATTACGTTCAAACTGAAACATGAAGTCCACAGCCTTCTTGACTCTCACTTTTAAGTACTTACTCAATGACCAATAACCAAACCCCATTCGATGTCGAAGCCAATTAAATTTATTATTGAGATTCAACACAAAATCATAGGCTTTGTCACCTAAGAAACTCAGCCACGGCGCCAGTCTTGTGATACCATCAAACAGATCACCGTGTGTGACTAGGTAGTGTTTAGTATCCACACCGATATGTTCTATCTGATTGACTACTTCAATGTTACCAAAGCCTATTCCATAAGGAATTAAAGGTCTTAGGAATTCATCATGATTACCTGCTACATATACAACACGAGTACCACGCTTGGCATGGCCCATAACTCGGCGAACTACGTTAGTGTGACTTTGTTTCCATCGCCACTTGTTCTGTTGTATGCGCCAAGCATCGATGATGTCGCCTACCATGTAGAGGGTTTCACAGGTATTGTGTTTGAGGAAGTTATTTAATTGTTCTGCTTTGCAGTCTCGTGTGCCTAGATGCACGTCGCTGATAAAAATAGAGCGATAAGTCTTTTGCATAGCAATATTTATCGCTCTATACTGTGTGTAAGATTACAGATCAGTTACAAGTAATCAAATCTGAACCACGGTCCATCGGTGTGTAAAATGCTTACCTTCGGCCTTGCGTTTCAAGATTTTCTCGAACTCGTGTTTCTTGAGTTCTGCCATCTTCTTGGCGTCGTGGTCGAAGCAAGCCTTATACAGTTCCGCTATGAGCTTTTTCTGTCGCATAGTCTTGCCCCTCCTTGTAACTTTATTTACGCAAATACCTCTAATGCCGTGCCGCATTCAACACAAAACTTAGCAGTGGCTTTGTTCTGCTTACCGCAGGTCACGCATTTTGGTTTATGTTTGACAGTGACAGCCTGTTTAACTGCTTCACCGCCCAACAGTTTGAATACCATGCTATGTTTGGTCGATTCCAATGCGCCGACATAGGCAGTGCTGAACTTTTGATCACTACGACTACCAGGAACGGTAATGCCCGCATCGTTCAACAGATCGTGACTGCTGTTTACAGAAGTGGCATCGTATGATGCAGTGGAACAGGTTACCGAGCCTGCGGGCCAAACATCTCCTGTGCTATTTCCATAGCCACGCATGATTCCGCCCTGTGGATAAATGCCTCCAGAAATATTAGAAGAGTTCCAAACAATAGGACGTGGGGGCTGTTCAAACTGATACTCGATGCGAACGATACCATCTTCTAGTTTAACTCCACGGTGTGCTTCAACAGCACCTGTTCGTTCGATAAACTTGAAACGATTGCCTTCGTTGAGATTTCCGTTTTTCACTGATCGTTCTAGATCAACTTCCTGTCCAGCGTTGAGAACCAGACCCCCTGGGACCATATCCTCGCCGTCAATGAATACATTGACCACTGCTCGTTGTGTGTTGAGATTTTTTAGTAGAATGCTATATTCGCTGCTAAATGGAATATAGACTGTGTCCTTGAACTCGCGTAGGACTTTGCCGTTTACTTTAATGGCGGCGGCCATCTTTGATTCATACATCATGATTTCTCCTTTTTACGGTACACACTCTAAGTACCTAACATTTAAAGAGTGTTGGTTTTGTAGCACCCGCTACAAATCTATTTATGATCAGATATCACCGTCATCTAGTTTCTTTAAAAACTCTAGATCTAACTGCTGAGGAACTCCAATCCATCTGGCTCCTTCAGTGTGATCCCTAACATGATCGTCACCTATATCCTCATGCAATAGGATATTCAAACCAGTAGTTCTCAAATAAGTTTCTACGCAGTTTTGATTGCTGCTGTTGTACATCACTTGATACATGGGCAAAGGATGAGGACCTATTGGCTTATCCCAAATACGGCCTAGAGCACAGCCGTTGTCGTGGAGATAAGTTCTTGCCTCCATTGCTCTGGCACGTTGTTCCAAGTCTTGCCAATAGATGTGTGCGTGATAGTTCATAAGTTTAAATGGTGCGCTAGACAGGAATCGAACCTGCTACCCTGGGCTTTAGAGACCCGTGCTTGACCATTTAGCTTCTAGCGCATTATTCTGTTTCTAGTTCTTTATAGGTAGACCTCAGCATTCTAATCAACTGTTCGCAGGCTTCTTGATTCATGCTCAGTGTCATAGTATTGCCGTGATCAGCGATCAAGGTAAGAGTGGTCATACCTTGATCGTCAAAGCCAACTCTGTAGTGCTCCTTGGGTTTAGGAGGCGCTATAGGTTTGACATAATCAACTGGAAGTTTTACGACATTCTTTGGTTCGGTGTCTTCCATGACTTTCTTGAATCCTAACCACTCTAAAAAGTTCATATTATTGCTTTGGCAACATTAGAGCGTTGAAGTTAGCAGGCACAACAATAGTCTGCACCTTGCCGTTCTTGATACCTTCGGAGATATTCAGTGCGGCCTGTGCGTTCATGAATGCGATTGAACTTGCTGAGTTATTAGCCAATGCTGCCATACGTTCAGCTTCCTTACGAGCAGTTTGAACTTCTACTTCTTTTTGCTTGTACTCATTCTTTGCTCGAACAAGTGCATTGGCACTTTCAACAACACTATCAGCGGGCACAACATTACGGATTAGCACTTGACTGATAGTAATCGAACCGTCCAGTTTTTCTTCAGCAAGATTCTTTTGGATTTCTTCGCGGATCTGCGTTTCCATGTTCTCGCGATTATCTGCCATGTCCAATGCTTCGTACTTACGTGCGGCCTTGTAGATAGCATTACGAGCATTCTGTACAACATAGTTATACATCACATAGGTATCGCCTTTGAACTCAGCGTGGAAGGCCTTGTTCTTAGTGGAATACAGTTCTGCTACGTTTTGCGGATTGATATTGTAAACAACCACAGCATCCAAATCTTTCATAGTGCTGTTGTCTTTGGCCACAGGAGTCATATCATTAAGAGTAACATTGACATCCTTGACTGGGAATGTTAATACATCGCCGATGATGACTTGATTAAATGAGCCTGGCAAGAGTTCGCCTGGCTGAACCTGTTTGTCAAATCCTACCCGCACACCGACTTCACCGGTTTCAATGCGTGTACAGCCAGTGGCCAAAACGGCAGCGGCGATAAGACTGAGAGTTGCGATACGTTTCATGTGTGTCCTTAAAATAAAATAACTAGTGCGACCATCGCAGCGAATGCCAACGATGAACATATAATAGCATAGCCTAAGGTTTTAGTCAATGCCCATTTTTCTTTGCCTGTCATCTGTCTTACCGTTTTGATAGCAAATGCGATCACTGCGGTAAAGAATACAAATGTTAATAAAATCTTAATCATTTTTCTGTGCCTCTTTTTTCTGTGTTTCTATAGTTTCTGGTTTCCAAATCTGGTCCTTAACGTAGCTGGCTCCGAACCAACCCCATGCGGAGAAGAATCCCCACATCATGATTTCAAGAATCATCTCTCCTTGCCCTTTCATAGCTGAACCATCCCAATACTTCTGAGATATCTTTTTTATTTTCACCTAGTAGCTCTCCTAGGTGATCCTGCATGATTCTTTTAAGATATGGATACAAGGGAGATTCTGCCACTTTAAGATCCCAGGCTCTTGTATCAAAGCCATTGGCATAATAGATTTTTTGATAGTTCTGCTCCATGGCCGTTTTCATTTCTGGTGTTGCGTAGATACCAAAATGTTCTAGGGCCATGTTCATGGCCATAGTGTGCGGCATTACTTTACCGTTCCAGTAGACTATATATTCGTCCAGGTTTTTAAGATACAGCAATACAGGTTTTGGATCTAACATACTCCACGATTGTTCAGAACGCATTTTGATAATCCTCATCTGTTTGGAACATTTTCTTAGCCACTGGATTGTTCTGCACGGCTGCAAGTAATCCTTCTACAGGACGATAACCGTAGGTCCAATATTTGGCCATGCGTTTGGCAGCATCTGGCTGTAGAGGCATGTTCATCCTAAGATTACGTTCGCGGATGTCGCGAGCTGTGTTCTTGTTCAGTAACCATTCGTTGCCGCCTGTGCCGATCTGGCATACTGTGATATCAAAGTTGTCGATGACGTCTTGTAGGCTCATAAAATATCTACGTTTGATGATCTGCAAAGTCCAAGTTTTACTGTTGTCTTTAGAGTTATAACTCAGAGTAACAGCATTTTCACTTTCAAACTTTGTAGTGTGTCTACCATAACTCTTGATATGATCTATAACACTCTGTGCCTGTTCTGCAGAACTACAAAACACGTCAATATCATTTTCGCCTACAGGTTGATTCTGATACCAACGTAGAGCAGCACCTCCTGCGATCCACGGACCTTCCTTAAAAGTAGGAGCGATCAATGTTACAGCTTCATCGTCTGCTCGATGACAGCAGGGAAATTGTAGGACATCTACAGGCGTACCATAGTTGGCATGTATAGGTTTTGATTCTACACCAAACTCTCTACTAAAGATTTCAGCTAAGATTGAGCTCATTGTGATAATCCTAATAGTGTATATTCTTTTTCAGTGACATGAGCCACCGCATTAATCCAACCATTTTGATAAGCCTGTGCTATCATATTAGCAACTTGTTGAGGACATTTATTGCTGATCTCAATACTTGCTCTGTCACAGATAATAAATCCGTTATCTATTTTATACATCTTGTCTCCAGGACGTATTGATTTTAAAGGTTTCGATATCGGATTAGTACTAAAGATTGTGTTCATTTATTGCTTTCTTTAATAGTTTGAAACAAGGATTCTTTTTCTTTTTTATATCTTTCCCATGCACTTTTTATGCCGTCCCATACCATCCATTTGAACATGAAAGAAAAAACTATCACCATAGGAACCATGGATAGGTAAGCGGCGTACGGCTGTTCTGCCACAAGAGCGGCACCAAAAAAGCTGCTACTAAAAATAAAAGCCTTTTGCCAAAATTCAAACTTACGCCATTGCCATATAGTAAAGTTCCAAATTTCTTTAAACATTTTTCTGCTCCTTAGTTAGTTGACACATTAGAATAAAATTATCATAGGCTTTGCGCACAGCAGGATTGGTCAACATCTTATCTGCTTCTTCCTGCATGGCCATGATGCCCGCATACACAGCATCATAGGCGCTGCCGTGTGTCATCATAAAACGAAACTCGTCGGGCATGGTGCGGATAAACTGTTTCCATTTTATCTGTTCTTCCTCGCTCATCTCGTGGTTATGAGGACGTAGTTCTGTGGCCTGCCTGATGCTATCTGCCATGGCATCTTGTGCGTAACGACCCGCGGCAATCATAGGAGCCAGTGCAGGATCTATCTTGTAAAGAATACTACGAGTACCTGGTTTAGTCACTAAGAGATGCGCCCCCTCGGGGAACGCATCTAGTAGATCACTGTCATACTCACTGACTGGTTGATACCTACGGCCTACTTTTTTGTAATATATGGTTTTCATACTTCAACTATAAAGTTAGAGTTAAACATGCGATTCTCATCATTGTATCCACGAGGATTACATACGACCCGAGTATCGCCTACTTTGTAATCAAAACACTGATGCATATGTCCATGTGTCCACAGTTTGATCTTAGGACGATCAAGCATAAACTCGCTGAGATCACTGTAGTAACCACCGTTCATGAGATGATCGTGTTTGTACATCTCGTGTATGCTTAACGCACTAGGAGCATGATGAGTACAAACCACCACAGGCATGTCCTCTGGTGTGTCGCTGATCACTGTTTCGAGGTACTGCTTGGTCTTGATATGTTCTGTGATGGTTCTCGCCGGCAGGAACTTACGAAATCCTTCTTTAGCGATCCGAATGATACGAAAATCATTCATACACTGTTCCAGATGATACTGAGTCATCGGATCACCTTTGTTACAGTCAGTCCACATAGTTCCGCCTATGAAACGGACACCGTCTATGTCCTTGGTATCATTGTCCAGGAGATAGATATTATGAATGTTAAGATAGCCTAGTGTTTCTCTGATGATATCAGCACTCTGATCAAACTTACCATGATAGTGTTCGTGATTACCCATCACATAAATCACGTGAGGGAACTGAAAGCTAACACGACTCAAAAAGTCTCGATAGCGAATAGCACGTTTGGCTCTACCGAAACCACTGTCCTGAACATCACCCCAAGAAAGATTTACAGGCTGGTTGCGTAGATCATCGGTCACAAGGATATCTCCGCTGAGGACTAATACATCAGCACCGTGTTCATTCTTGATAAAAATGTCTTCAAACTCTAAATGAAGATCGGATACAATTTGGATTTTCATAATCTAAGACTTTCTGAATATACGCATATTATAGCACCAGTTATTAATCTTGTCAACGACTTAAATACACATATAATAGGAGCGAGAAAATGGAAGAAATCTTCAAACTGATCGGCGATTTGGGTTTTCCAATCGCGGTCGCATTAGCAGGCGGTTATTTCGTATACCTTACCATTAAGCTATTGCTGCAGGGTGTTTTGGGCAGCATTAATGGTATGAAAGGAATAATCATAGCCCTGGATAATCGTGTGAAAACCATGAATCACGATGTGGTCCGCATTGACACTATCGTGAGTAACGCTCTTGGATTAAAGCCTGATGTGGACCGTATCGCCCGTGCAGATGGAAAAAATGACGCAAGGAGAGATTAATGGCTAAAGCAAAAGGTACCGCAACAAGTACACACACCAGTGTACACAAAAGAACTAGCATAGGACATGGTAAACTTAAAACCAGTTCTATGAATAAAACACAAAAAAAATCATTTAAAAAATACAGAGGACAAGGCAAGTAATGTTGTATATCGATTACTCTTGGGATTGTAGCCCAGAAGGAATCAAACTAGATGAAGAGTTTGACTCTGATAAGCTAGGATGGAAAGGCGGCGACTATTTTAAGTTAGTAAACATCAATGGTCGTCAATATCTTAAAAAAGTAGGCGAACTAGAAAGTTTTATAGTTAAAGGGGCAACAGAAAGTGAGTAAGTATCAAGCATGGTGGGACAGTCTAAGTCCTCAGATGCAGGAATATTTGAAACGCCAACCAGTTTGGCATGACCGTGATCTTTACAAATCTTTCGCATTAGGTATATTTTTTGGAGTTTTGATCGGACTGTGTATGTAGATGGATTTATTCTTTTGGCTATCTATGTGATTTCAGTGACTGCACTGTTGATCAGCATTTATGCTCTTTGGACTTTAGAAGAGATTAGACGCCATTATATCGATAAACACAATGCACAGAAAAACTACAATCAATGGACAAACAAACCAACTATTAAAGTAGCTAGAGGTAAAGGACATTGGGATTAAGGAGAAGTATATGGATATAGTAGAACTGATTAACAAATATGGATTTCCTATAGTGATGTCTGTGGGCATGGGCTACATTATTAAGTATGTATGGGAATGGTCAACCAAAGAAGTTAAACCTGTTATCAGCGAAGCTAACACAACCTTAGTCGCTCTAATAGATCGTATCCGTATGCTGGACAACGACCTAATCAGGTTAAATCAGAAAGTTAACACAGTTCTCCACCTAAGAGGTAAGATCATTGAATCAGAACGAGTGATGGAACAGGTTAAGGTAGAAAGCGAAGCATCTCAGAAATTCAACGAAGCAGTTTCTCATGCTGTAAAGAAAGATGAGCCTAAACCTTTCAAACGCAAAGATGACATTGATGATGAAGAGGAAGAAAACAAAAAAGCAGCAGCTTCAGGTGAAGGTTAATACTTAGTAGCGATAAACTCTGCTTCAGGTATCCTTGTTTTAGTATTCTTAGATCCTAGTACCACAACGATTCTTCGACCAATGTCAGTATCCAGCATCATCACGATGCATCCGCCAGCTGCTCTTATATAACCGGTCTTGCTTACAACGAACTCGTGGCGCTTGCCTATGATAGGATTAGTGTTACGGAAAACTAACCATTTCTTTCTTAGCTTTATTTTAACTTCACTCATTTGGCTAGCTTTTACTATTTCCGGATAGTATTGAGCGGCCTTGACTAGTTTGATCAAATCATAAGCAGTGCTTGAGTTATCATTGCCCAGCCCTGTGGGATCTGCAAAATTAGTATTGATCATTCCTAGATATCTTGCTTTTTCATTCATGGCACGTATGCAGTTATTTCTACCGCCTGGATAGTTTCTGCACAACATTTCACTGGCGTGATTATCACTATGCACTATGGCTAACTGTAATAGCTCTCTGCGTGTATATGGTTTTAGATATGTGTCTAGATCTTGATGAGCATCTAAAACCACCATCGCTGTCATTAATTTAGTAATACTGGCTATGCTGCGATTCTGATACATATTTTCGCTATCTAAGATATGGCCTTCACCGTCTGCCACTAACCAAGAAACCGCAGTGATATTTTGATCTTTTGCCGAAGTTGGCCAAGACAGGGATACTACTACTAAAAATAGTAATGTTCTAATCATATTATCTACAGATGCTAAAAGGTTTGAGTCCGTTTAGGCTAAACTGTTTTAAGAATGTTTCCATGTCGTTGCCGACACCGATTATTTTAGCCGGAGCCATAAACTTACATTGTAGCATCAGCCATACTGTATAGTCAAACCACCAATCTAAAGGTGTATAGATATTATTTTTCGTGTGCCACAAATTCACCATTCCAGTTCTCCGGTAGGTCTTGCTGTTTCATAAAGTCGCAACGTTCAATCCAAATCTTATAATACTTGTCCATCTGTCCGCTGAATGTGCCTTTCATCTTAGCACACATTGCCGCAGCCTCATCAAACTTCTTAGCCTTGTATAATGATTGCATTTCATTATACTTTGCTAGGTCCTTTGACCAATCTTCACCGTTAGGACGTAGTGCTGTATAGATCAAGTCTGCTACTGACTTGCCTTTAGGTTGTAGGTTATCAATACATAGGTAGAAGAAATCATCTTTAGTACGATTGTATGTTTCAGCACCAATAATACATAGCACACCATAGGCCTTACAACGTGCTTCAAGACGTGCGGCTGTTGAAACCATATCACCTAGAATGTCGTAACTGTGTCTATCGGTTGATCCCATCTCGCCAATAAAGCCAATACCGGTATTACAACCCCAACCCATCGCCGCAGGAGGTAAACCCTGCGCTTCCATTTCTTTGGTATAACGATCCACAGCATCTAACATCTCAAGTCCTACCTTGACTATGGTGCGAGCGTGATTGGGATCTTCAATAGGAGCGCCGTGTATGTGCATACTTGCATCGCCCACATACTTGATGACCATACCTTTGTTGTCCATGATAGGCTTGCTGATAGCATCCATGTAGCCGTTCATATATTTGCCTAGACCAGCAACGTCATCTCCATAGTGTTCGCCGATAGGGGTGAAACCTCGTAGATCTGAGAACATAACGCTAACGTCTTTACGCACACCACGCTTGATCAAGTCTGGATCTTTTTGTAGCATCTCTACTACTTCTTTAGAACAGTATCCGGCAAACTGTTTCTTTATGGCCTGCTTCTGTAAGAACTCTGAGACGAACTTGACACCGTAGGCATGCAAAGCGACCAGGAGTAGGCCAACTCCAGGGGCAGTAGCGTCAAATAACCATAGAAAGCCATCGAACACAAACCAACTGCCAATAGCACTGCCACCGATGATAATAACTGTCGCTGCCAAACCTGCATACACATACCTCGTTAAGAATACTAATAACAAACCTGCTAATGTTAGTGTTAAGATTTCAACGCCATCAGCATAGTCTGGACGTTCTATAACCACACTATTGAACATCGTGCCTAGAACTGCTGCCTGCACCGTCTGTGGCCAAATACTACCTACTGCGGTAGGAACAGGATTTCCTAGACCGGCGGCAGCAACACCTACAATAACTACAGCACCTTGAAAATCTTTTGGCAAGTCGGTCATTGAAACAGACTTACTTTGTTGACTCCAATCTATCCAAACACGGCCCAGTTGATCTGTAGCAATAGGACCAAATGCCGGAATACGCATTTTCTCAACACCACCTTCAAACAGTTTGATCTGTGTAGTTGAATCTCCTGCGGCAGCTCTTAATGCCTCCATTGCTAGGTTAGGATATACTACACCGTCTACAGCAATGACCAAAGGCATACGACGAACAACACCGTCTACTTCTGGAAATGTATTGATAAATCCTGTACCTGCTGCACGTTGTTCTAGAATAGTTTGATTAGCAATGATACTACCACCTTGTACAATATAATCAGCGTGTTCGTTACCTATAGTAGCAGTGCTGGGTTGTCGTGGAGTATTTCTGCTTTTATCGCTGACTATATTTGGTAGAATTACCGGAAACTCATTTAGTGTTGCGGCTAGTGCGCCATCACCACCTTGACGATCTTTCTCTGTCATTAAGACATTGAATACAACTAGCCCAGCATTTCTACGATACAAATCTTCTATAAGTTTTGCATATACTTCACGACTAAAAGGCCATTGCCCATATTTGTCTAGAGCTGATTCGTCTATGTTTACTGTTACAATATTATTTTCAGTGGGTGCTTTATTTGATATTAAAGTATCAAAATAACGTAATCTTACACTCTCTATAAAGGTGGGATCTGCTATACGTATGCCAACTATTAATACAAGTGTTAATAGCGCAGTCCAAGGGCTTAGTAGATATCGTTTGAACATCATATATTTAACTAAATAAACATGGGGAGTAGCCATCCTACCAAGGATTTCTAGATCGTCAATACGGTGAGCGAACCCGGTCTAGAAACGAAGCGGCAAGACCATTTTTAGGAGTACTAAAATGGAAATGTTGTTATCGGCGGCTCTACTGCCTTGGATTGCGTTCTTCGTAATCGTCATCGCGCTCTTGGCATTCGACTTGGGCGTTCTCAATAAGAAAGATCACGAAATCTCTGTCAAAGAGAGTTTGTACCTTTCTGCATTCTACATAGCTGTAGCACTACTGTTTGGCTTAGGTGTCTGGTATTATCGTGGCGCAGATGATGCGTTGCTGTACTACACAGGCTTTCTCGTAGAGAAAAGTCTAAGTCTAGACAATGTGTTTGTATTCGCACTGATCTTTACGTTCTTGGGCATACCTAGAATATACGAACATCGTGTGTTGGTCTGGGGCATATTAATGGCTCTGATTCTTCGCGCTGTGTTCATAGGATTTGGTGCGGCTGCTGTAAGTGAATGGCAATGGATATTATGGTTCTTTGGAGCATTCTTGATCTATACAGGTATTAAGATGCTGTTTGCCAAGGACGATGATGGTCCAGACTTTGAGAACAATGCGGCATATAAGTGGATGAAGAAGAGAATGAATCTAACCACAGAATACAGAGGTCACGACTTCTGGTTCAAGGAGAATGGTGTAAGATACTTTACTCCTTTATTCGTTGCGTTAGTATTGATTAACTTTGCAGACATTATATTTGCTGTGGATAGCGTACCTGCTATTCTAGCGATTACACAAGATCCGTTTATAGTTTATACATCCAACATCTTTGCTATCCTAGGATTGCGAGCCTTGTATTTTGCTCTCAGTGCTATGATACATAGATTCCATTATTTGAAATACGCTCTAGCATTGATCCTAGTATTGATCGGTGTTAAGATTGTGTTGATGATGATTGGTATTAAACTACCTGCTCTATTAACCTTAGGTCTAACCTTTGGATTAATTGCTGGTGGTGTGGGATATAGTCTATACAAAACCAAGGAGGTAGAACATGTATAAGTCGCCATATCATAATATAAAGAAGTCTGACCTCTGGATAAGAGGCATCTTCGTAGCGATAGCAGTAGCTTTAGTTATAGCGTATGAATAGCAAAGCCCCGAAAGGGGCTTTGTTACACTGAATCACCTAACCAGTTAGATTCTTTCCCCACGCCGATAATGCAGGCTATTTCTGTTGTCATTTGTAACAAAGTCCAGGTGCCTTCACGATCATTTACAAATAATGCATATCTTGTATCGTCTTGGGGATTCCTTGCAGTCCACACAGGTTTTTCGTTGTAGTTTTCTGTTAGACCCTTTATTAAGGTTTGAACATTATCACAAAGCACAGGTTTTCTTGCTTCAAAAGCTTGGGCGTTGGCTATAGAGCTGATTAGGCTTAATAGGAACGCCACTACTACTCGGCCTTTCATAGTGGCTCCTTCTAAAACATTATTTAATAAAAAAGCCCGCCGAAGCGGGCTTGTGAGTTGAGCTATGCTCTGTATTTTATTATTAGAATCTAATGATGCCCCTTAGGCTTACTGCGTTTGTGGTAATGTTATTACCTGTCTGTGTGGTTGCTGTTAGCGCGATCATACCGTCCTTGGTAGGCTTGTAACCAACTGTTACAGAACCTGTAGTGTAGTTGTCGGTAGTTTGTCCAACTTCGCCCATTAGACGAAAATCGTTGACGGCTTTTTCATAACGAACACCTGCTTCACCGTAGGTATAGTTGTCTACAGTTTTTGCCACAGTTCTAGCTGATTGGATGCTGCCTGCTTCAGTGTAACCGCCTACAGTAGAGCGTCCTACAGTTACACCAACGAAAGGACGGAATCCTTCCATCTCTGGTGTGTAGACTCTGTTGTTCAACCAAACATCGTTGCCTGTGGTTGAGTGACTGTTGTTAAAGTCTATACCGCGGATCGTTCTGTTAGATTTGATAGTGTTATCAGCATAACCTAGGTTATTAACGATCTTGTAGCCATCAACATCAAGGATGCTGAACACACCAACGTGGTTCTTGTCCTGTGCTGTGTTAGAATCAACACCGTTCATAGTTGTGTTTACACGATTATACTGAACACCTAATCTCCAGTCATTGTTAACGGCTTTTTCAACACCGATACCGTAGATCTGATTCTTAGCATTGTAACCGTTGCCCATAGAGCTCTTAGCACCTGTGGCGTTGATATACATAGTCACATCATCTTTCTTAGCACCGTCTTGGCGGAAAGCATCTAGATTTAAACCACGATTCAACTGCTGATTTAGATTGCCTAGTTCAGCCATTTGATCGATACGTCCACTGAAGCTGTCATTGGCTACGGTAGTCTGAACATCGTTGATCAGTGTGTTAGTAGTTGTAGGTGTGCCATCTGTGGTTGTTGTAGAACCGTCGCTGTATGTGGTCACTGTTCTTTCTACTGTGGTAACTGATCTTGTATAAGGTGTAGTTACGTTAGTAGTAGTTTCTCTAGCGATAGTCTGTGTGGTCTTAGTTTCACTGGCTTCGTGATGTGCTAGGCTAGCAGTGATTACTGGTAAACTAGTATTAACTACTGTAGTATCGCTGAGTGTAACGGTTGATACGGCTGTGCTGACCACAGTTGGTGCTGGTGGAGTAACAACTACTCCGGACCCTGCGTCGGTGGCTGAGCCAACGTCTACTAGTGTTCCGAATGAACTGGTTCCTGCGGTGCCACCGCCTGCGCCACCTGTTATAGCATAGTTGGCTGCTCCAAACGCACTTGGTCCAAAGATGTAAGCATAGTTCCAAGTTAGGATGTCTCCTACTGCTACGTTAGCGGCATAGAAACCGATACCAATAGTGTCATCGCCTGTGCTAACATCAGGATTACCATTCGTGTTCAAATAATAGTTTTTAGGATCGCTGGTCCAACCTTGAATGCTTGTATTAACATTTCCAACTTGTGCTGAATATAAACCTAGAGCATAGCGTGAAACAGTTGCTTCCGAAAACACTACGTTGGTTTTGGGAATAATACCATAGCCTCGAACATTGTCTGTTGCTGAACTATCGCCTGGTGCTGCCACAGCATCTGGGTCAATGTAGCGACCGAAATATAAATGTGGCATTGCAGCAGTGGCCTCAATACGTGTGGTAATATCTATATAACGTTGCGCAGATGGTAGACTGTATGTATGCCTAATACCAAATTCTGTAGTAGTGCCTGCCCATACTGCCGAACTGGATGTAGGAGTCCCCACCCAAGCACCCGAAACTGTTGTGTTTCCATCCATTTGAAAACCAGCATTGTTATTACCGTATAGTTTGAATCGTGTTCCGTCAGCGTTATCAATTCGAACGGCCCATCCCTCATAAGGCGAACCTGGTGTTAGATAGTCGTAGGATGTATTAAATGTTCCAGAACCCGTATTATCATACATTAGACCTGGACTTGTATTTCCGCCAGATCCAAGTGTTCCTGTAGATTCATTCACTCCTGCTTTGATATATTCGTTTACTAATATACCATTTCCTGCGAATGCCGACACAGATATCATTGCGGCCAGAAGACTGCTTATTATAGTTTTTTTCATTTTCGCTCCCCAACTTTTTAATTTTTATAGGTGTTGGTAAATTTATTTACGGAGGTTTTACTCTAGATTAAACTCATACATTATTGTTGAGTAATGGTAACAGTGGTTGTAGAACCTTTATTGACATTTTGTATGATTTGTTGTCCACTTTGGTTTAATGTAAAAGTTACATTTTTTGTGGTATCGAATGTAGCGGTAGCATTGTGGCTTCCTGCTTTATATAATGTTACCTTAGTTTGATCGTCATTGAAGTAGTGCATTAATCCTAATGATTTGTTTGCCGAATATCCTGGAAGTATTGGATTATCTAACTCATTACTCAGCAGACTAGAATTTTGTCTGTCTAGCTCATTTAATGAATTAAAAGACAAAAGATCAGAATCTAAATCATTTCTATCCAATGCTGTTTGTTTATCCAATGCATTTTCGTCCAATGTTGTAATTTTTAATAAATCTACATCTAATTCATTGAAATCTAACAAACCTTTTTCTTTCTTTACTGTACCAGCCTTGTCAGCATCTGCTACTTCTTTTGGTTTGCTAATGATCAGCATATTGTTGATGTTGGCCTGATCTATTTTAATAACGACTGGTTCACTAGGAGGTTGATAAGCACTGTTGACTAGAGTAGCCTGATAAGGAACATCTAACAGAACAACTCCGGCAAAGTTACTGACTTCAATGGCTCCAGTAACACAGCCTTTTTCATCGCAGCTAGGAAGAAGCATAACTAAACTCCTTCCCAGTTCATCTACAGTCATTGAAAAGTCTGTGCCTCGCACAGCAATGCTCGCAGTTGGAGTTTTAATCGCTACCTGCTGGGGATTGTTTTTAGCAATCTGCCCACTAGCGTAACGTGCTGTTCCCAGCGCCATCTTCATGCCTAGTTTGCCTGCGCCCTTCTTTGGATCATAGACAAAGTCGTCTATGATAATCTTACTGTGCTCTGTAAGTTTTACAGTTGTTTTATCTTCGAAAGTTAGTTGGGCTTTAGCTCTGGCTGTACTAACAGCATCGTTCATTTCTACAGCCGTATTGACCTGCGAAGATATACTCTTCTTGTTTCTTAATATTTCTGTCGGTCCAGTTTGCTCTGTGACACGACCAACTCCCGCTAGAGAGTTAGTCGGACTGAGTAACAGAAATATTATTGCTAGAGCCGTTGCTGGTAATAACTGCATTCTTAGTTAATGCTCCACTCTGTGTCAATGTTACTGCATTGGCAACACTGCTAGTTCCGCTGCCGGAAACTGTGATTTCACCATTGTGTAAACCTACTCCTGAAGCAGTATGTGTTACGTTATTGTAGTTTCCGTTGATACTGATTTTACTTTGAACTACTCCCCCACTTAGAGTTTGAACTGTGTTATTGTTATTACCTGTGATTTCTGATCTAATCACGCTAGCATTACAAGTAGAACTCAGTGCCGTGCCGCATCCGATAGTTTGATTGTTATTACTTCCATCAGCCGACACAACTACTGTCGATCCTGTACCGTTAGTTTCATTGTTGATGATCATGCTAACAGTGTTACTAGCACCAATCTGTGTGATAGTAACATTATTAAGATCACCTCTGATTATTGCTGCATCATCAGCATTTCCATTTCCACCAACGTTACCATTAACAGTATTTCCTGCTCCTGTTTGCGTTATAGAAATGGTAGAGTTATCCCCTATCTGATCCATATACACATCGTTGGCGTAAGAACCCGATGACATCATTCCAGATGCCACTAGAATTGCAAGTAATTTTCTCGACAACTTGCCATGGCCTGTTTTACTTTTGATCATTTTTGATCGCTCCTTGGTGCATTATGATTATTATTTTGCACCTTTATAAATTGACTTGGTATCCATCCCTCTACATTTCTAAAACGAACTCGAACGAACCATCTTTCTTGCTCGATAACTTCAACCTCGATTCCAGGTTCAAGTTTAACTAATGTGTCACTGGCTCTATATTTTTCTTTCCTAATATTGACCCAGTCCTGAATCACTCCTTTTCGTGTTTGTTTTTCAGGTATTGATACATTAGTTGGTGGCTCCTCTTTGGAGGATAGTTGAACTGGCTGTGTAACATCTCCTCCTTGAGCTGTTCGCTCATCGGGCTTGACGTCTGGGGCCTTGTCTTTTGCGGGCTCTTTGTTCTCGGTGTTCTGTTGAACCAACTCATCTTTCTTTACCTCCTCAGGGATCACAGGTTTAGTCTGTTCAATGACTGGTGGAACTACAGGTAGAGATTCTGCTACAGGTTTTGTTTTTCTAAATCTCCATAACCCTTTCTTCTCACCTTCCACGATCATATCGTAAACTGCCTGTTCTATAGCCACACGCACAGCATAGGTAGTTGGTTCGTTCAATGCCGCACCGTTTTCCAGCTCAATGGCTTTTGTGCCAGCGTCAACGAAACGAAGAACACCTACGTTATGTTGTGTACTATAGATTGTCTTAGATACTGCGTTAGTAATCAATACTTCTCCGCTGTTTACACTAACCAATCGCATAGATATAACTATCTCATCTACACGATACTGTTGGCTTCCGCCGATACCTAAGAATCTCGCTCCATTACCACCAGAGCGAATGTTGGAGTCATAACCGATGATACCACCCTCGATCATTACTCCAGCTACTGTCATTGGTTTAAGAGGTTTAGCATCTTTACCCTCGTAAACTTCCCGTTGGTTGCGAATCAATTGTCTTTCTTTGACGAGGTTATCTAACCCGACACGTTCGACCACCTTAAACCAATTCTTCGAGTCCTGAAGTGCTTTGATTAGAAACACTTCAGCACCTTGTGTTACAGCCTTGCTGAACACAGCTAATCTATCATTGGGCTTCATCTGCCCAGTTTTATCTAAAAATCCATATACTGCGATAGCGATCGGAGGACCGTCTAGTTCTGGTAAAGAACTGGACAAGCTTTCTTTCGTTTTTAGAGCTACAGGTTCTTCTTTGGCCGCATTCATGTGAATGTTCGCACATCCTGTTAAAGATGCTGCTATTAACAGAGATATTAATGTCCTTTTCATTAGAATGCAAAGCTCGCTATTGGTACGACTATCTCGGTTCTGCTGCCGTTAGCCTCTATTATTGTAAGGGTAACATCGGTGCCTGTTTTAACCCAACTAATGTTTGTTCCTTGGAAATTCATAGTTCCACTATTTCCGCCGCCTTCGGAAAACATTTGATCTGCCAGTTGTTTAGATAACTGTGCATAGATACGTGCTTCTACGTTGACTAGGAATTTGCTTAGGTTTGTTTGTTTAGCCGCTGCTTCGGCTTTAGCTATAGCTGCTGCTTCTTCAGCTTTGATTTCTTTCTTTTTATTTTCTTCTAGTTGGTAGATAGAAAGAACGTGCTGACTGTAGCCATTGCCCGGAATAAAGGCTGGACTTTGAAATTGATGAACTAGCTCTGCTTGAGCTATACTACTCGCAGAGACTAGTGATAGCATGACTAGTGCTCTTTTAAACATGATTCGCTCCCGGTAATCGGTATTAGTATTTACTAGGGGGCGAAAAATGATTAAGTGGCAAGTTTAATTTTGACTGAGATCTAACGATTGTTGAGGATTAGGTGCTGCTGGCTTGTTTTTAGGTTCTTTAGCAGTGACTTTTGCATCACTGGCTCCACCTTCAAACTTATCTTCTCCGTAACCTATGCTGGCTATCTGAGGTCCTTGATAAGCACCTTGTGAGAACGACATAGTTAAGTATACATTTTCCGCAAAGGCTTGAGCAGTATGGAATGTTGCTACAGTACCATTCAACTGATCAAATACTACCATTGCAGACCATTTGTCCATGGTCCTATAATATTCAAATATAAAGGGTTTGAATGCATTGACAAATGCCTTATAGTCTATAACACCTTGTTCATTGATGCTGTTAGCAAGCGATCCTAGTGCTTCGTCGGTTATATTTGAATAAAGACCCTTCATAGTTTCTGTTAAACAGCTTTTAATAAATGCAGAAACTTTATCAGCTGGTATATTATTCTTGCTGATCAGTGTAGGACCTAATGTTATATAAAACTTATTTCTAATCAGAGGTCTTGTATCAACACTTTCTATCTGCACATTATTTGCAGCAGAAAAGTCTTTGATAACTTGACGGCTTTGCCCTAATCCAGCTTCTATGGTTCCAAACCCTTTGGTGCCGTAAAGTCTAGCATAGATACTTTTAACTTCAAAAGGCTTTTGTCGGATGATAATATCTCCAGAACCCGGAGCACCAACATTAATAAACGGACTTAACAGTGCAAGGAAAAACTCACCTGTACCTCTGTTGACAGCTTTTGACCCTACTTTTATTCTATCAGTGATATTCATAAGAGTGGGAGCCATAGCTTTGTATATTTCTGGATAATCTGTAGCTACAATATCGTCCAGTCGGAATATTTTACCATCATTTTCTGGATTGGTAAAGATGCTATCGTCTACTATACCAGTTTCTACTATTTCAACACAAAACTTCTTTTTATCTTCTTTAGAGCCGGGAGCATTTTTTATGGCTTCTGCGAAGTCTCTGCGAACTTTTGCTAGGTCAGGATCTCTTTCAAATAACTCTGCATAACTTTGACCCACGCTTACGCTTTCTACATACTTGTAGATTTCTTGTAGATCTTTGAGGTCTTCTATGGCTTGTACAGAGGATGAAATATCCTGCTGTATTTTACGGATTTCGTCGCCAAAAGCTGACTGTTCTTTTAAGATAAATTCAAATGCTCGCATTAGTATATTTATCGGATTTCCGGGAACAGGCAATCTTGGATAAAGACTCGAACATCTTCTTCGTCGAGCCCTAAACTAGTCATTACACGTGGTGTATGTGGGTTTTGCTTCTGATTTTGAGCGTAGAAGTTTTGCTCGAATGTAGTATCTGCTACTTTGTTATTGGTTTCACCTACTGTTTCTAAGTAATGGTTTATCAGTATATGTGCAAGACTTGTGATCTGGCTCAGCTCATCTTCGTTTTGCACATTACCTGCTGCGACCATATGCGGGCTAAAAATACGCTGCGCCCAGTCAGGAAGTTCACGCTTGCGGATCCATTCGTATCTGCTGACTTCTTCAGCAAAGTATTCGATCATAGGATGAGAACGATCGGCTGTGGGGCTGTAATCTATAAAACAGCCTGTGATCTTGTTTTTGCCTGCGATTACATCAAACCCAAAGATAGGTGCAGGATTGTGTATATGAGGAAAAACGCAACAATGCATCATCCAAAGACCTTTGGTTTCACGAGCATCGACTACATCTACGTGAGCTCTACGATAGTTGCCAGAAGTCCAAACACGATTAACCCAACCCGGTTGGTTGAATCTTCCCATTCCTGGTTCGAATGTTTCTACGCCTGTTTTATCGAAACTCTCTTCCAACAGTTTCTGGATACGGATCAGTGTGTCCCAAACTTGGCTCATCGTTTAACTCTCTCATTATTTTAATAGCCCATTCAAATGCAACACGGGCTTCATCACCTAGATCGTCCGTGAGTTCAGCACGTATTTGTTCTTTAAGTTTTTCTGGGTCTTTGAATTTATAAAATCTACCTTGTCCTGGTACACGCTTTGCTATCATTTGTCCGCCATATAAGTCTCCCATATGACGACAATAAAGATGAGCTTTGATTAAATGTTTACGATCTGGATCATTAAGTAGTTCTAGCATATAGTTGTGATATGCCACTGTGCTCGGTAACCATTTATAGCTGTGATCTTTACCTGCTAGTTCTACAAAATCTTGATAGATCGGCCAAGTGCGTTCTATGTCTGGTAGATTTTTAAAGTTACCTTGTATCTGATTCCCCATTTCGATAGGAGGATAGATTAAGACCATTTGCCAAAGATAGTTGGCATAATCTTGTGTTGAAATGTTACCGCTTAAAAGCTTTTTTGCAAACTCAGTTCTTTCTGCATCTGCATGTAAATCTTTAGTAATCTCTCTTAGACTCATTCTTGTTCTACCTGTATGCGAAGTGGCGATCCATTGCCCCTTGCAATAGTGGTAGCTTCAATGCTGCGTTGCTCAGCGATCTCGAAAGGATAAACTCCTGCTACACCACTGCCGGTGTTATGTATTTCTAGTGTAACTTCTTTAGCAGAGGATTCGGTATGTCTAAATATTTTTGTCAACAGCTCAATGACTAACTCCATAGGAGTTTGATCATCATTTAAAAATATCACTTTCCACATTTTTGGAGGTTGAAGTGATACTGTAACTTTTTCTTCGATTTTAGCTTCTGTTGTCATATCTACCTATCTCTTAAAAAGGGGGATCGCTCCCCCTTATTTACTCACTTAACATCGACAATGTCGATAACTTTTGGCTTTGCTGATTCTGGTACGTTGCGAACTAACTTAACGGTCAGCATACCATTTTTGGTTTCAGCACCGACTACTTCGATATGTTCTGCCAACGGAAACTCCTTGACAAAATCTCTAGTAGCTAGACCACGATGTAGATATGCTTCTGCAGCATAGTCTGTGGTCATGCTTTCGCCTTTAACGATTAAAACGTTATCTTCTACAGTTACAGAGATTTCGTTCTTTTCGAAGCCTGTTACCGCTAGTTGAATAGCGTATTCATTATTATCCAACTTTAAAATATTATGTGGAGGATAGTTATTTGATACGCTGTTAGCGAAACGGCGTTCCATTTGGTCAAACATAGTGTCGAAACCAATTAATGCTCTATTGATAGCATCTAGTCTTGCAAGTTGATTGTTCATATTAGTCTCCTTAAAAAGTAAGAACATTTAGGCCCTATTAGGTACCTGATTTAGAGTCGTCTTTTTTCTCCGTAAAGGTAGCATCAACGACATCTTCCTGTGGATTAGCAGATTCAGCTTGTGCTTTGGTCTGCTCCTCCGCAGTCTTTGCATCCAACAATGCTTTCATTGCTGGATAAACTTTGTTTAACTCTTCTGTGATTTTTTCAGCGTCATTGCCTTTGGCAGCTTCTTCAACCGCAGCAATCACTGTCTCGATCTCTGATTTTTGTTCTGCGGTAATCTTGTCACCGTACTCTTCGAGATCTTTCTTGACTTGATGTACTTGTGCTTCTGCTGAGTTACGTGCATCGATCAAAGCACGAGCTTTTTTATCAGCTTCTGCGTTTTCTTCAGCCTCACGAATCATTTTTTGAATTTCATCATCACTCAAACCACTATTTGATTTGATTGTGATTTTGTTTTCTTTGCCTGTGTTTTTATCTTTGGCAGAAATATTCATGATACCGTTAGCATCGATGTCAAAGGTCACTTCGATCTGAGGCATACCACGACGTGCTGGTGCGATGCCTTCTAGATTAAACTCACCTAACAGTTTGTTGTACTGAACTAACTCACGCTCACCTTGGAACACCTTAATAGTTACGGCAGGTTGGTTATCTTCAGCTGTGCTGAATGTCTGATTTCCTTTAGTCGGAATAGTTGTATTCTTTTGGATAATTTTTGTGAAGACACCGCCAAGTGTTTCAATACCCAAACTTAATGGAGTAACGTCTAGTAACAGAACATCTTTGCGATCACCGCCTAGCACGGCGCCTTGTACAGCAGCACCTACAGCGACAGCTTCGTCGGGATTCACATCTTTACGTGGAGCCTTGCCGAATAGTTTTTCGACTTCTTCTTGTACCTTAGGCATACGTGTCTGGCCACCAACTAGGATAACTTCGTCGATGTCCGCAGCCGTAACACCTGCATCTTTAAGAGCGATACGGCAAGGTTCCAAGCTGCGTTGGATTAGATCGTCTACCAGTGATTCTAGTTTGGCCTTCGTAAGTTTTACAATAAGGTGCTTAGGGCCGCTAGCATCTGCTGTGATATAAGGTAAGTTAACTTCAGTCTGTGAACTATTAGAAAGTTCAATCTTTGCTTTTTCAGCAGCATCTTTCAAACGCTGTAAAGCCAACATATCTTTGGTTAGATCAACGCCCTGTTCTTTCTTGAACTCGTCAACCATGTAGTCCATGATGCGTTGGTCAAAGTCTTCACCACCTAAGAACGTGTCACCGTTAGTGGAAAGAACTTCGATCTGCTTTTCTCCTTCTACATCTGCGATTTCGATGATCGAAACGTCAAATGTACCACCACCAAGGTCATAAACAGCGATCTTACGATCTTTCTTGTCAGTCTTGTCCACACCATAGGCCAGTGCTGCCGCGGTTGGTTCATTGATAATACGCAACACTTCTAAGCCTGCAATCTTACCTGCGTCTTTAGTTGCTTGACGTTGACTGTCATTGAAGTAAGCTGGAACAGTAATAACAGCCTGTGTTACTTCGTGGCCTAGGTAGTCTTCTGCAGTCTTTTTCATTTTGCGAAGAACTTCAGCAGAGATTTGTGGAGGGGCCAAGTCTTTATCTAATGCTCGAATCCATGCATCGCCGTTGCTGGATTCGACGATTTGATATGGCATTAGATCGATATCTTTTTGTACTTCTTTTTCTTTGAACTTACGTCCGATAAGACGTTTAGCAGCATAGATCGTATTTTTGGGATTAGTAACTGCTTGACGTTTAGCTGATGCACCCACCAAAACTTCTTCATTGGTATAGGCAACAATACTAGGTGTAGTACGAGCACCTTCTGAATTTTCAATAACTTTGGATTTTCCGCCTTCGACGATAGCCACGCATGAGTTGGTGGTGCCGAGGTCAATACCGATGATCTTAGACATGTTATCTCCTTATAAAGTAAGATCTATTTGAGCACTATGCTCTATAAACTGCCCTTATAATGGTGCAGTTTACGTTTTTATTTATCTCTGATTAGCCAGCGGCGTAATAAGTTTGCCGTCTATACTGCTAGCCGATCTCAGTTTCCTAAAAACATTTTGTACACCTACTGCTTGATTCCATGCATCTTCTAGTGCATGGTGTTTAAGCACCGGCGGACGTTGTGGGTCAATACCTATATCAAACAGTGTTCGGGTATCTCTTACTTCCCAGAACTGCCAAGGTATCGCTTTACCTACCTTACGAAATAAATTTTCGCAAATAATAATATCGAATCCAGATCCATGACTCCATACCCGTTTAGCACCCCAACAAAATTTATAAAGTTGCTCCATTGCTGATTCGATAGGTATCCTGCCTTCTGGATTAAAGGCTTCATCTTGTGCAGCTTTTTCTTGTTGAGCCCACCAATCTAAAGTAGATTGACTAACTGTGCAACCGTATCGATCGCAGCTATCTAAATCTACTTTGACATAGAATTTTTCACAATCCGGCTCTTGCACGTCTTGACCAAAAGGATCAAACTTTACTGCACCTATAGTTAGGACAGTAGCGGTAGGAGTAACATCTAGAGTTTCTAGATCAATCATGATATCAGTTTTCATATAGCTATTATAGCATAACAAGATACTAAGGTCAAGAAAATAGGGCGATATCGCCCTATTTGTTTATTTCAAATCGTAAGCAAATATCATGAAACTTCTGCTGTCATAATAACCTTGCTCGGTAATCCTAGGCATGTACTCAAAGCTGATTCTGGCCAATGGATTTATTCTATAGTTTACCGCTGGTCCAAAATACATTTCTTTGATATTCTTATCATAGTCGTAAGTACGATAATGAGCAGTTCCACCGATCATTAGGTCACTGTTGACTATTTTACCAAGACTAGCAGTCACAGCATATTCACGTTCCTGTTCAGCTTTAGTACTGGCAAGATTAGCTTCGTAGATGATGTTAGCTGCCCATATCCAATCAGTTTCTCCTACTCTGTCACTGAGTAAAAGTTTTGGTTCTATACCCTCTCTACCGTTAATCAACTTGTGTTCAAAGTAAAGAGTTGGGTTGCCAGGTATCTTGCCCCAATCTGCTAGAGCGTATCGAATCTCCCAACTGAACCCTCTCCAGTTAAACTCTCTAGCATCGCTAGGACCGTCATAGACAGTATGAGCATAAAGGTCTAGCTCTAGTCTGTTACCTAAACCGATAGCGATTTCGTCACGCATACGTATCTGTGTAGGACCATCTCTACGATCTCTAAAGTCAAACCATTTTTCGTATTTGACATTTCCTGGCGGTGTCATAACATAGGCACGAGTACTAGGAAACATTCTAGTTGTAGTCCATACAGGTTGATTGTATTCTCCTACAGTGTCGAATGGATCTAATCTTTTTGCTTCAACTACGACTGGCGGTAAAGTTGTTTCTACTTTATGTACTTGTGATGCAGGTGTTTCTAGTTTACTTTGTGCTATCGCGTGAGAGGACAGCAGAAGAAGGGCCGCGAGGCCTAAAATATTTTTCATAAAAAATCCTAAAAAGTAAATGGGGGGCGTGTATGTCCCCCCTACGTGATTAGATCACGGTAATTCTTAAATTACAAACGTCAACGTGCCGGCTACCACTAATAGGATAGTGACCCACATCCCCAATGCTGCATAATATGTGCTGTAAGGTGTACCAAAATATCGATTTCCGATCATAACACATTTATGAGTTGGGCTTAGTAGGTATCCAGCATAATCTACAGCAAAGAACCATAAGAAATATTCAACTCCAAAAAGTTGAGCCATTAATACAGCCAGTGCGATAAATCTGCTAGAACTTCCCATCAAGAAACTGAACACAAATCCTAATCCACTAATAATCAACATTCCTATAATAGAATGTGGATCTACTATAGTATCTTTGATTACCTGTGTGAAATAGGCTTGTTCAGACTTGAAATAGTTCCCTAGCATAATGACCACGGCCACAGTTATAATCACTTCCCAGTTAATGTAACCTAAGAGTTTCTTAAAGTTCCATTGCTGTGTGATTATCACATAATACAAGGCAAGCAAACCAAAACAAAGAATGTAGTTGTCTGTATAGATATAAGAGCCAATGGCTACAAACATCGGTAGACTGCTACGCATCACTGCTGACAGTTTAAAGTTGCCAGGTGCGATCGCAATTTCTTCGTCTTTCACTTGATACCAAATGTACCAACCGATAAACGCTAAACTTGCGACTAGCAACGGCCAGATCATACCAAGCCAAGCACCGTAAGTTAAACCAAATGCCGCGATTGGAATAACCACAGACTTTTCTAATGGCGACCACAGGTAATAGTGATGCGTCGATAGATAGTCAATGATTCCCATCTTTTCGCGACCATGTCCACATTTCGGTGCTACTGTGTCTAACAAACCTGCTGACACAGTGACTCGGCCTTCAATAGGAAGTATACCTCCTATTGCGCTAAGGATTACCAACACGAACTTATTGCTACGGAATACATTTCTTACATAGGCATAAGCCGGGGCGAAGAGTTGATATTCTTTTGCTAGTCCGGCCGAGATCATAATGAAGACAATCATCCATAGATATTGTATGTCCTTTAACAGGACGTTCAATACAAAGTCCATATTTTCTCCTTTAAATGCTGAAATAAATCAGCATTCTATTTATTTTACAAAAATATCGTTGATTTGTCTGTTGACTCGAATGAATGTTGTACACTTAGACAGTTGTTTGAGGGTAGGAGCACCTACATAAGTACAGGCAGAGCGTAATCCGCCTAGAATATCTAAAACAGTATTTTTCACAGGCCCACGATATTTTACCTGCACAGTACGACCTTCTGACGATCGATAAGATGCTACACCGCCGTGATGCTTTTCCATAGCAGTGTCAGAGCTCATACCATAGAATGTTACCATACCATCTTCTACAGTGCCACCACCTTCGTCATGACCAGCCAGCATTCCTCCTAGCATAACAAAATCAGCGCCAGCACCAAATGCTTTTGCTACATCTCCAGGACAAGTACAACCGCCGTCAGCAATGATGTGTCCACCAAGACCATGAGCGGCATCGGCACACTCAATAATCGCGGATAGTTGAGGATAACCAACTCCAGTTTGTATACGAGTAGTACACACACTACCAGGACCAATACCCACTTTAATAATATCTGCTCCACGCAGAATCAGCTCTTGTGTCATATCTGCGGTAACTACATTACCTGCGATGATAGTCGCATGAGGGAATGTCGTTCTAACTTTAGAAACATATTCGCCAAAATGTTCACTATATCCATTAGCCACATCGATACAAATAAAATGTATTTCTGGGTAGGTATTGATAATTCTTCTTAGTTTGAGAAAATCGCCATCACTGGTTCCTGTACTGACAGCAAAATGGTTACCACCGATCTCTGTAATAAGATCGAAAAGATCATCTTCGGTGTATGATTTAACCAGACAGGTAAACATACGGTTGTCCCACAATGTCCTAGACATTTCAACAGTACCAACGCCATCCATATTACTGGCCATGATAGGTACACCTGTCCATTCTGTACCGCTGTGTTTAAACTTGTATGTTCTGTTAAGGTCTACTTCTTTGCGACTAGAAAGAGTAGAACGCTTAGGACGGATCAGCACATCACGGAAGTCTAGTTTGACTTCATCTTCGATACGCATATGATATCTTTCTTAGAATAGTTTAGGTGGAAGTTGTTGTTCGCGAAGTTTCTTTTTCCAACGTGCTTTGGCAGCACCTTTTTTACGCTTACGTTCAGTAGTTGGTTTTTCGTAAAATTCTTTCTTTCGTAGAGTTTCTAGAACTCCAGATTCTTCAACTTTCTTTTTAAATCTTCTCAATGCCTGATTGATGTTTTCGTGTTCTTTAACAAACACTGAGTTTCCTTTGATAAGCATTTTTTCGTGTTTAATCATTTTTTGCTAGTTTTCTCCAGTAGTTTTAAAACGTCATCACTATTATATATAACACGATCGTTTACCTGATGTAAATCACGAAGTGTACCAAAATAATAAGATTGGGGTTGGGCAGAAATCCAACCTAATATAACATCCAACCCAGAGTCCATTCCTCCGCCGATGGCATTAAAAATGATTAGATCACACTTGGTGCTTTTATCTAGTAACCAGTCTACTCGATTACCCATTTTCCAAACATAGTTGATGATGTTGTGGGGTAAATCAGTCTGTAATAATGCATTCGATACTACAGCATTTTGTTCATCGTTTAGATTTACATGCAATATCCTAATACCTTGTAGTAAGATATCGTCGGGAGGAGTTACTATTAAGATTTTATCCGTCATTTTTTAGCGTCTTGGATTCGTTGCCAAATCGTACGCTCATTTTGTTCGGCATTTTGTTGATAGGTGTCTTTGGTTTTCTTGATCTGATTTCCCTGCTCGTCGTGTTCCATCCAACTTATTTCGTTATTTCTTTTCTCTAGCTGCTCTTGTGCCCATTTGGCAGCTTCAGCCGCAGCATCATCATCACCGAAATCTGCTTTAGGCTTAAGGTAATCTTCCCAAGGAAGTTTGTCTATCGCACCTTTTTCAAACAATCGTCTTTGTAGTTTTAGACTACTATCAGGATTATCATGTTTCCATGCTGTCATGGCTTCTTTTTCGTTTTCGGCCGCAGCGTCGATGATTTCGTGATCTTCTTTTTCTTTCTCAGCTTCTACAGCTTTTTCTGCTTCGGCTATCATTTCATTCCAATCTTCAAGAGCACGTTTTTCTTCGTTAGCAGTAGGAGTATCGGCTGCTGTTTCTTTTTCTATGATATCAACTATCGGCTCTATGGATTCTTGATGCTTTTCTTCTGCTTCTGGCAATGTATCTTGATCTTTCTTACCGACATAAGAAGGGAATGGCCATAAACTGATTTTAGTATTATCTACAGATTCTTCTGGATACAGATCTTTTTCATCCGCTAGGAACTTGAAATCATCTTCTTTTTCTACTACAGGTTCTGCCTTTGACTCATCTTCAGATGGTTTTTCTTCTTTGAGATTTTCTTCGTCATTTTGCCTAAACCACGAGAAACTGTATTGGCTAGCTAAAAGCAAAATAACTGCTAGAGGGTCAAATACCAAAACTATAACGATGATAACCCAACGAACAGCTTTTTCTAAAAGATTTTGATCAGCATCGTCACCATAGATCAATGCAGCAATATATTTGATAGGACCAACTTCGGCTTCTACTTTGCGAAGTTCAGATGCGATAGGTGCTCGTTCTTCATTTAGTTTGGCGATACGAGCCTGTGCATCTGCGATATCTTTTTGTAAGCGACCACGTTCGGCCTGTTGTTGTCTACGGATCTGAACTGCACGTTCTGCACCCTTTTCGTCATCACTGCGGCTCAGTCTTGCATCTACTTGGGCGTCCATTTGCTTTAATGCTGTACGAGCAGTTTCGATATTATCTCGTTCAGTCTTAATCTTTTCATCTAACAGAGCCACCTTGGCTGCAACATCCCCTGTAGGCACTGCCTGATCTAAGTGTGCTTTTGATAGATAACCAAAGATACCCATTGAGGTTAGCAACATCAAGGCAGTGATAGCTATAAGTAGATAGGCTTTTAAGAACCGTGGTGCTCTCATCCAGTTTTGTTTTAACCAGACGGTCGCAGCCAACTTACCTACTTCTAGCACGATGCCCATGATCATGATAGGAATCAATGCTGCCGCGAAGATGGCCATCAAGCCTGCCACAGAATAATAAATGGCAACAGCGGAAATACTTAATCCGCTGATTAACGCCAAATACGCTATTAGTTTGTCAGATATATTATATCGCATAAGAGATATTTAGTTGTCTACCCATTGCCATTTACTATTCGCATTATTCATACAGGCTGTTGCTGTCATATGTTTTTGTATACTATATGCTATAACAGATATATGCACACGTCTACAGTATCCATCGCCATTTGGCCATGTCATAACAGGTGTAGCTGTACCACTGGCATCTCTTTTATACCAACTGACTGTTTTGCCATTATCAGCTACCATAACAGCATGAATAAGACTCTGTTGATATTGTTCCATTTGGTCGTCATCTAAAGTACGAAACCAACCAAATGACATTTCTGCTAGTCTATTAGTGAACCCACTGCCGTTGTATTCAAAAAATCTAGGATTGTTTAACGTGTCTGCATAGACAGACGAACTACATATTAGTATTAATAACTTCCCAAGTACCATCAGGCTTCTGACAGCTGACACCTTTGCGTTGAACATCTCTTCCTCCGATTTGCATCCAGTAAGTGTAAACACCGCAGTTCGGTGCCATTCCTGATCTCACCTCAAACAGTCTTTTGATCTGGTCGTCAGTACATTCAACTGTGGTAGTACTGGTCACTCGTTCACCGTCCTTGTTGACGATAGTTTGACTGGTATGACAGTACTGAGGCTTCTGTGCCTGCACCTTTGGTGCCGAACCACAGCCTGTGAGAGCGATAATCGAACCTAACACGATTACCACTGCCCACAGTGGGTTTTTCGCGGTGTAGGAGCGCATTATTGACGAGCCGCTTTCTGCTCTTTGGCTTCAGCGATTAACTGATCAAAGACAGGCTTTGGCATCTTCAAACGAACGAATGTGTAGTGACGACCGTTCATAGTAAAGTGACCAACTTCTCGTTGCAGATGCTCACGGATAGTTGTATCGCGAACTACATACGAAATCTTGGTGTAAGTAGATTTCTTTTCGTCCTTGAACTCAATCTTGGTTTCTGAGTTAACTTCTGAGTTGATACGCTTTGCGAAGTTATTCATAGCGATGGCATACATTTGTTCTTCAGCGGCCTGTGCGTGAATGCTTTCTCCTGCACCGCAAGCATATGCCATTTCTTTGGACCACCAGAACCAACCTTCAGTACCTGCTTGCGCACAGCTTTGATACCAATCTGGCTGCGCATAAGTCTTGCGGTCTGGGATCTCTTTCATTGACGAACAACCAGTGATGGCTGCTGCCAAAATACCTACTGCTAGTGCCTTTTTCATATTGCCTCTTTCTGTGTGTGAGTTACGACAGTTATTAGTATAGCACCGTAGCCAACCAAAGTCAACTACGGTGATAACCAAATTATTTAAAGAAGATCAATGCCATAAACATAGCCTGGATGATGAAGCCAAAACCAATAGTTACTACATTCAGCATGTCTTTCTGGACTGCGGCTTTTACAAACATAAGAGCCAAACCGGTCCATACTAAAAGTACCAAATCTACGGACGGCAGTCTATCTGTAAGTCCGCTCATTACTGCTAACATACTCGGTAGCGTAGAAGCATGTAAAACGATAGCCGCTAACCACCCAAATGTTTCTGCAGAGATGTGGCTGATTTTGGTTCTAAAAAACTCTTTGAGTTCATCAAGATTTTGAATCATATACGACTACCTTTCTCTTTGTAAAAAATATGTTGTCCTATTGAACCTATTTTCTCAAGGTTCCATCTCGGGTTGACATAGGCGGCATGATAATAGAGAGCATCTTTGAGAACAGACAATCTAAATCCTTCCAAAAGAACTTTCTTTGCGACTTCGTAGCTTTCATTATATGCCTCCTTGTTAATGGGTCTACTTCTATGGACAGAATCACATGCCCATGAGAATTGGCATACAACTTTTTCCATTATGATACTTTTCTGATATACAACACCGCAGACATCATTACCAAACTTTCCTGATGCCACACGATTCATTGTAACTTGTGCTACAGCTACTTTACCTTCGAATGGTTCGTAGCCGGCTTCTCTGTAGATATTGATTGCTAGGCAATCTAACTGCTTTTCTCTAGTCTTGATAGAAACGATATCTTGACTATAAGCACCAGCTGACTCTTTGAGTACAGCAAACTTCTTTTGGGTCACAGATTGAACCAAAAAGAATACTGCTATGAATCCTAACATGTAGGATACTATTCTAATCGACTTTTCCATAAGTCCTCCTTTAACTTGGTGTCACGATTAACTGCGACATTACATTATGGGAGTAAACTTCACGAGGCTCTATAAAAGAACCCTGGGTTCGTGTAGTTGTCTCCATTGGACGCATGATCTCATAACTCATGTGCCTTTGGAGCCTTGACCGCCCGAATCTCACGGGTTTCTCATAGGCCAAGACTCGCGGAACCTTTTCAGCTTGTGGCATACTTTGGCTCTACTATCTTAGTTTCTTTGCGAAACGTATTTTTATATAGCTTACTTTTCATATTATAGCACAAAAACCGGTGATTATCGACGCATTTTGGCGATATCAATGGCTTCTTCGTCCGAAAAGATAGGAACCGCATTGCTTTTATGCATGGTACCGATACCTTTGATCTTAGTACCAGTGTAAACTTTCTGTTCTGGTTTGGTGCATGGTCCAGCAGTAAATGGCAGGCTAGGAATGTATGGTGTTTCTCGTCGCATGTGTGTCTGCTGTGTTGGCAACGGAACTACTTTAGGTTTTTTCTTACCTGGTGTAACACCGTGTCTTTTGAGCAAATCTTGCCATGCCTCTGCCTGCTCACGAGCTTTACGAGCTTGTTCAGCATTACGAAACTTTTGCTTGCCTTTCTTTTTGCCCGTGGTTGAGAGCCACGGACCTTCCAAATGCATACTCAAAATAGACTCCTAAACTGTTACTGAGTTATTAGTATAACATCTTTGTGTAAAAAGTCAAGAAAAAACCCGCCGGAGCGGGTTTTGGCATTTTGAAGAAACGCTATGTATTATCTATTCATGATATACATAGTGATTTCAAAACCGTAACGCATTTCAGTTGCTTCTGGTTTGGTCCACATAATGTTTCTCCTTTATAACAACAATAAAAACATACTATTGCACAAGTATGTATCTATATTATATGAGAAAAACTACCAGAAAACCATACTGAAAATCATTAAACTGGCATCAAGAATTCAACACTTTAGCAACGCTGTTTATCACAGCGGCAATGCGTCCAATATCTCTCAACTGATCAACTGAATAACCTTCTGCCTTTAATGTATCAAAATGTGCCTTGACACAGAAATGACATTTGCCAACGATCGATGCCGCCAAACTGTAAGCTTCAAATCGAGCCTTAGTCGTACCACCATGGCTGGCGATAGCATTCATTCTCAGTTGTGGAGGAATACCTTCTAGAGCACCGCCTACCATCTCAACATATGGATACCATACATTGTTCTGAGCCATGATAGCTGCTGCTGTAAGTGCTGCATCTCGTTCTACAGCATCTTCCATACTACTTTGAATAAAGGTAACTAACTTTCCGTTACCGGTACTCATCGCCGCTGCCAATGCACAACCTTGTGCTTCGATCGGATCTAACGAAGAGCGGTTTATAACCGCATCCAGATTTAGTCTTGTGTCTTTCGCGTATTCTGGTAACGCTTCTTTAGTTAAATCTACCCAACTCACTTCTTATCTCCCTGTGTGTTACAAGATGGACAGTGCCATCTTTTCAAATACTCTAACTGTTCTTGAAAACTCATCGTGTTAAATCTCCTAGTACTTTGTAACCTTTATAAGTAGGGTGTACTCCGTCTCCGCTAATATCTTTTTCGGGTCTCGGAATAACTGTATCACCGTAATCTTGAGCCACAAACTTAACAGCACGAACTTGTTCTGGTTTTAGTTTTTGGCTAGGCAGCAACCAAAATACTCGAGATGCTTGAACGTTGGCTCTTAACTTTCTAATATTGTTTTCAGTATCAATGCCTTTGTAATCATTGGCACCGAGGCTAATGATCACCGTTTTAGAAGGCTGTAGTTGATTCAGATGTTTAGCATTCCAATCTCGAGAGTTAATCCCGCTCTTAACAAGAGCCGAACATTCTTTACGGACTTGACTTACGCCAACTCCTATACTGTCGCCAACGATCAAACATTCTATCATATTACACCTTTAGAGTTTCGCCGCCAACTTTACGGTTGCAGGCACAGAGTTCGCCGGTTTGCAGTGCGTCTAGTATACGCAATGTTTCTTCTGGACTACGACCAACGTTCAGGTTGTTGATAGTGACGTGCTGGATTTCGTTGTTAGGATCAACGATAAATGTAGCACGTAGAGCAGCACCTGCTGGTGCATAGAATACACCAAGTTGATCGATCAAGCTCAACTCACCACGTTGTGTATCAGCAAACTGAACGTGCTTGATGTTCTTTAGATCGCTGTGAGCATTTTGCCAAGAAATCTTGCAGAACTCATTATCTGTGCTACCTGTAAGCAATACAGCATCGCGGTCTTCGAAATCTTTTGTCAACTTATCGTAGGCAACGATTTCAGTAGGACATACGAATGTAAAGTCCTTTGGATAGTAAACGATTACTTTCCACTTACCTTCGAATGACTTTTCTGTGATGTCGAAGAAAGCATCTTCTGGTTGTCCTGGCTTAACGCCTGTTACTACGAACGGATCAAGTTTATGTCCAACTGTTTTCATTTAAATCTCCTTTGTGTGTGTTTTTGAAAACGTACAACCCTTGTTGTATACAAATATTATATATCCTATTAAAATACAAAATCAATAGATTTTACCTAAATATTTTTTAATGACGCTTATAGGAAAAATCAATAACGAAAAGAAAGCGGCCCGAAAGCCGCTCTACTATTTTTGGTAACAAGGCATAGTTGCCCCGGAAGTTTAGGCTGCTAGAGCGTAAACCTCGTCATTAGCTGCGTTTGCAGTTATTGGTTTTGCTTGATTTACGGTCATCGCCTACCGTGCTGTCCACTTGCCTACTCTTGACCCTGTCGAAACCAATGTCAGGCCCATCAAAAAAAGAAATGTAATATAATGACAAATATCAGTAGTGTTATTACTATAACGTCACACACTCTGCATTTTTGCATACATATCCTCTTTTGGTGGACCTGGCGGGAGTCGAACCCGCGTCCAGAACCCTTTTGGGTTTGCTTCATACAGCAATATAATTATTTAATCCAACCTATCTTTTCGCCTGCAGATTTACGTCTATCGTATTCTTCTGGAGTGTTTGGATATCTCCAAGCCCAGACTGCTACTAGAGCCATAAACACTGCTGTTGAAATGATACCAACAGGCTTAACACCACCTGTAAACATTAGTATAAGACTTATTGACATCATTGTCAACATCAAATAACGAAGTTTTTGAGGAAACACACGTTTTTCATTCCAGTTAGTTAGGAATGGTCCAAAGATTTTATGATTGTAGATCCAACGGTGCATACGTTCACTGCCTTTTGAAAAACAATAGGCAGAAAAAACGATAAATGGGCTGTAAGGTATACCAGGAGTGACTACTCCAATATAAGCAAGACCCAAACTGATAAATCCTAAAATGTTCCAAAATAATTTTTTCATTAGTCCCCCACGATTACATCTGATGAACCAGTAGCTGGTTCTCCACAACTTGATGCTTTATCTCCTGCATTGGCAACCAACTTATTCGCTACAAATACATTATTATTAGCAGCTATAATAGTCTGTTGCCCGTGCGGAGAACGCCCATGACCGGCTACAACATCACCGTTTATGATCACAGCCTGATTATTGGCAAACACGGTAGTTTGGCTAGGAACTAAATCCCCGCCCGCTTTGTCACTGTCTCTGCTGATTCCTGGCATTATGCGAGCGTGATACCTGTGGTACCCTGTAAATATTGATTGGCGAACTCTTTGTCGCTAGCTGATATAACTGTGACTGTAGACTTATTCAACTGAATATCTTTATCTGGACTAACTGTGAACAGATAAGGAACCATTCCTATTCCTTTTGGACCCATGCTGAGAACCAAAGGTTTGGCTAACTTGTAATGAGTAGCGGTTTCTTCTACCAACTTGGCCACAAGTTCTTCACCGCTGGTTAGTTTAATAGTGATAACTTCGCCTACTGTAACACCTTTATCTATTAACATTATTGATTTTCCTGGGTTTCTTGTTCAAAATATCTTCTAAGTTCTACAAATCCGCCGATTAGATTTCCATCTAGAAATATCTGCGGAACTGTTTTTGCATTAGGAACTACTGCTAATAGATCTTCTAAACTATAGCCGTCTCCTACTTTTTTTTCTTCAAATGCTATTCCTTTCTGTGTCAACAAGGCTTTGGCCTTGTCACAGAAGTGGCAGTTATTTTTACTCCATACTAAAGCTTTCATTTTGATTCCTTTCAATTTGAATATATAACAGCACCGTTTTTATCTGTTACACGAACCAAGACTACACCTTTATTCTTATACTGTAGGGCGGCGCTGACTGCTGCCTGTTCACTACCATAATGTCCTATGGTAGTCCAAGATTCGTATGGTGAATTTCTTTTAAACTGTGCTTTATACATAATAATATTATATAGCTGGTAACTCGTCGTAGTCAAGATTATCGCTCATGACTCCGATAACATAGTTAGTGCTTTCATTTTCTTGAAGAGCAGTTTGCTTTTTGTGGGTATCACTGTGCTTGTTGAACCAAGGTATCGGACTGCTTTTTGGGGCAGGATGATTGTACTTTAGTCCGATTTCTTTTAATGCGGTACTAGCAGTAAAATCAACAAAATCTTTTAAGATATTGGCGTTAAGACCAATAACCGGTCCTTTTTTGAATAGATAGTCTGCCCATGCTTTTTCTTCACGTATAACATCCATGTACATAGACATCACTTCAGATTCACATTCCTCTTTGGCTCGAGCAAATCTCGGATCTTCTTTGACTACTTGATTAATGATCCAAGCAGTCCAACCCTTGTGTAGAAGTTCATCTTGTAAAATCAAGCTGATAATGTTACCGTTACCGATAAAGATTTTGTTTTCTACCATTGCTAGGCTTGTAGCAAATGATACCATAAATCGAAATGCCTCTAATGCATAACTGGCGTTCAGTGCTAACCAAATAGCTTTAATGTGTTCTTCTTCTGGAAACTTTTCTAACAGTTCTTTACGGCAGTTGATCATGTGTAATCTATCGTAGTAGTTGCCAACACTTGACGCCATGTCTACAATCTCTTGTGTGTCGTGGATAGTGTTAAACACTTCCTTAGGCACGTTGTAGATGTTGCGAATGATGTGGCTGTATGAGCGACTGTGGATATTAGTTTCAAAGAATGTCCAGTTGTAGACCAATGCTTCTAGTTCTGGTAGGCTTATGACCGGAGTAAAGATTTGACTTGGACCGCGACCTTGCAGACTGTCAAGAGCTGTTTGCCTAAGTAGGTTGCTAGTGAAGATATGTTTAACTGCATCTGATGCATCTTTGAAATCCTGTGCGTCTTTGGTTAGACTGATCTCTTCAGGCACCCAGAAGAAGCCACGTGCGGTTGTTTCAAAATCTGCAACCTTTTTATATTTTACTTCTTCAAATCGCTGAATGGTAACTGGACCTTCTGGATCAAGAAACATCTTTCTTGTTAGATAATCAGTCTTATGTTTTAAATCGTATTGAGCTGAACTCATAGTTTACATGCCTCGCAATCGTCTGTGTCTTCAATCAGTTCTCTTTCATTATGAAAACCGTTATAGTGTACTTCTGGTGTTTTGTCTTCGTGTTTGGCACCGGCCTTGTTGATCAAACTATAATAGAATGTCTTGATGCCCCACATGTGTGCTTGCATCAGATTTTTAGCAATCAATGTAGTTGGAACTTTACGTTCTGGATAATGTGCAGGATTGTAGAATGTGTTGGTTGAAATGCTTTGATCAACATACGCTGCTAAGACTGCGGCAGTCTTTAGATAGCCGTCGCAATCACGCTGTTCCCACATGAGCTGATACTTATTTTTTAGTTTATGGTACTCAGGCACGACCTGAGTAAACGATCCTGCCTTAGATTCTTTAGTGCTGATAAGGCTCATAGGCATTTCTATTCCATTAGTACTATTAATAACAACACTACTAGACTCAACTGGAGCAATAGCCATAAGAGTAGCATTTCGTACACCATGTTCTTTCATCTCCTTGCGTAGAGGTTCCCAGTCAAGTTCGGGTTTGAAACTGGTCAGCTCATTTACACCTTTGGCTCTACGTTCCCAAGGAAATACACCACGTCCATACCAAGTTTTATCACTGTCTACGCACTTGCCTCGTTCTTTAGCCAGTTCAACCGTGGCTTCTGTCAAATAGTACGCCTGATGTTCCATCCACGATTTAACATCTGCCAACGCATCTTTTTCACCATACTTAAGTCCACGCTTGGCGTGCCAATAAGCAAGGTTAGTTACACCAATACCTAATGGCTGTATTTCGTCATTGCTTAACTTAGATTGTATAGATAAGAAATCTTGATAATCTAAGATATTGCATAGACTACGTTGTAAGATGCGACATGCTCTACGCATGTCTTCTGGGTTACGGAACGCACCCCAGTTAATGGATCCCAGTGTACATAACGCTATGCGTCCCTCCTCGTCGTCTAATCTCTTAAATGGACGGGTTGGTAATAAGATCTCACAGCACAAGTTACTTTGATAAATGGTATGATATTCAGGATCAAAAGGTCCTTGGTTCATAACATTATCAATAAACACCAAATAGATGCGACCCGTGTCTGTACGCTCCTTAAGTATGCCAGACTTGAATACTTCTTCAGCTGACAAAACTTTCTTTCTTAAACCTTTTTGTTTTTCGTATTTGACATACAGTTCTTCAAATAGTTCTGTATTGCTATAGAAAGCTTCGTACAGATCAGGAACTTCGTTAGGATCAAAGAATGTGATATTTTCTTTGTTTTTAAAACGTCTCCAGAACATGGCATTGAGTACAACTCCGTAGTCCATATGTCTAACGCGAGTTTCTTCAGTTCCTTGATTGTTCTTAAGAACAATGAGGTCGTCAAACTGATGATGCCAAATAGGATAAAAAACTGTAGCAGATGCGTTTCTGATACCACCTTGTGAGCAACTCCTTAAATCTCCAAACCACTTCTTTAAAAAAGGAATCATGCCTGTGTGCATGATTTCACCACCACGAATGGGACTACCTAGTGATCTCAGGCGACCAATCTCTAGACCGATGCCTGCACGTTTGCTGGCATATTTGGCCATCATTTCACCACTAGCGAATATACTATCCAGATCGTCATCAGACCTAATGAGAACGCAACTAGAAAATTGTTTCGTCGGAGTGCCAAGACCAGCAAGGACAGGAGTAGCAAGAGTAAAAAGGCCATCACTAGCAGCATTATAATATTCCTTAATATAGCGCATACGAGCCGCATTCGGCTCTTCTTTATGAAATACAGTGGCGGCCGCTATCATATAACGAACTTGTGGTGTTTCGTAAATTTCTTTTGTGGCACGATTACGAACAAGGTATTTTTCAATCAACTGCTCAATCGCTGCGTAACTGTACAGTTCGTCTTTTGAATGATCAAGCATGTCATTCATTTTATTCCAGTCTTCCTCTGTGTACCATTCTAGAAGCTCTGGAGTATAAAGGCCAACACTGACATTCTTCTTTACGATATCGTATAGATGGGGAGGTTCGTATTGACCGTATACATCTTTACGTAACATACTCAATCTCTGTTTACCTGCTACGTATTGATAGTTAGTATGTCCGGTATCTGGATTGTTTTCTACATCGATAAGATCTACAATAGCTCTTAAGGTTATTCCGTCGATTTCTTCAGTAGTGATACTATCGTAAAAATGTAGTTGTGCTTTAATTTCGATCATTGACTGGCTGACATCGGCTATGCCTTTACAGACTTTCGCTACCTGTGCCTGCCATTTTTCGATCATCAATGGCTCTCTGTCTCCGTTTCTTTTTATAACTGTGATCGTCATATTCTTTCTCTTTATTATGGAACTGATATTTATTTTTTATTGCTGGTAGAATAAAGCTTATTGGTTTTTAAATCTTTGAGTTCTGATACATCCACTACCTCTCTATAGCGATAGTTTAAAACATATTTGTTATCGACTAATAAAAAATGGCAAGTGGTCTTGTCTGGCAACATAGACGTATGTATCTCACAATCGGATCTCATAAACCGCTGAGTTAACTTAAGAGTGTACAGCATTCCAAGGGCAATAGCAAGATCATCAAGGCGCTCGTCCAGGACTAAATGCCACGGATCGGGCCATTTGGAAGGATTGTTTTCGTCCAGATAAGAATTAACGAAAGGTGCTCGGCTCCAAAAATCTGCTAGATCTTCTAGAGGATTTTGGCTAGTTTCTAATCTGTCTCGGAACCGTTTCCACTCAGTTAATCTATGGACACCGTGCTCATCAAACACCGTAGGTCACGTCAAAGGAGATAGTACCAACTGCGCCAGTAGCTAGTGGGTTCTTGTATGATAAAACCAATGTCTCAATGCCGCTGTCTCCAGCGTTGCCTCTTAGGCTAGCGGTAAATTCAAAGTTAGTCATCATAGCTCCTCCTTCGGATATTACAAACTGTGGTGAATATTGAAAGTTATCTGTTACGGCCACACTGCTGACATTGTCTTCGCCAGCTAGGTCTTGTCCGACTGACAACCATAGCTGTCCCTGTCTTGTGTGTGTCCCTAATCTTAAAGTATAGTTAATGATAGTATATTTGTTGAAAGCACTAAGAACAGCAAGAGGTCTAAAACTATCTGATAGATATACCACACTTGATATTCTATCTAACCACTGAGCCTTGTCGCTATTGTATGCTTCAACATAAGATGCTACAGAAGAAACAGTGCTGGGGTTTAGTCCAGCATTCTGTAATCTATTGCTGGTCGAGTTAACAACAAGGTTTCCATTAGACTCACCAAAGTATATCATCACATCAGTCGGAGAAGATGCACTATTGGTATTGTTGCCTACATTCTTTAGTTTACATCTTTCGATAATAGTATGAAAACCATTAGTAGATCTAAAGGCTTGATTGGTTACTTCTTCAAACTCGCAATCTCTTACCTTCCATGCATTGACCTGCCCTGCTACACCGTTGATATAGATTGATGTGTTAGCAGTCTTGAATCTACAACGATCGATAATAACATTAGTTTCAAATGCAACACTCTGTGAACATTTTATTCCGATGCTGTTTGAAATAAAATCGCAGTTATCAAATACAAGATCAGTGACTCTTGTACCAAATAAATCATTGTTCCAAAATACAGCCGCTGGCTGTGTAGATAATGAAGGAACACTGTTACCTAGAACGTATTCTCCTTCAAATCTCATATCTTTAAATGTGCTGGTCGTTAAGCCTGTACAAGTCAACTGACCTGTAACTCTTTTTATCGTAAAGTTATTAAACAGTACATTGCGTGGTCTGTTAGTACTGTTAAAGTCTACAAGTTCTAAACCGGTACTGGTTATGAATCGTATGTTGTTTGATCCAATGTTAATGACCGATCCGTGTTTGGTTTCACCTTGTAGCACAACATTGCTAGGTACACGTAGATCGCTAGATAACAGATATTCACCGTTGGGAATCAACAGTATTTTTTTATAGTTGCTGTTAGCGTTTCTGAATAGTTCTGTGAATGCAGTTTCAAATGCTGCTACACAATCAGTCGAACCGTCACCAACAGCTCCGAAATCGGTCACAGAAACATATTCGTCAAGTTTACTTTGTAGGGTTCTAGGAACAGCGAAAGTAATACTGTTATCGTCGTTGGCGAACTGATAGCTGTTAGCAAGGTCTAGAATATTATCATGTTCTGTTAATATCTTTGTGTTGCCGACATAAGGTGCGCCTTCTGCTACGCTACCGTTACCGATGAATAGTTCTTGTGAATCTACAGCCCAAGCAAACTCTGCTGAGCTTAACTGCGGGATTCCACTGTTTGAGTTTTTTTGTCCTCTGCGGACTTGGATTTTTGATATCTGTACGACAGCCATAGATTTATACCCTTGTTAGGGTATTTATCTGCCTAAGGCGTAATACTCTTCTACCTTGTTTAACCAGAGATCTTGATATTTGTTGAAATCGCTAGGCCATAGGTCAAACTGCTGATATTCGCAGTTACGACTACACATAAACACATGTCCTTCACGGATGTCTGTTCCATAGACTTCATTATGTGCTAATATATAAGCTATTAACTGTATTTTGTAATCTTCAACCCACTCTTCTTTCTTAGGTTTATTAGTTTGCTTATAGTCCATGACACTGGGATTGTCTTTGTAGACGCCCACTAAGTCTGTAGTACCTGAGTAGAGTCCTGGAAAATATAAACTCTGCTCCATAGCCCACACTTCGTTTACATTAGCTAGGCCATTGATGATAATCTGATCAGCCATCTGATTAGCCTGTACATGAACAGGATTATTGCCAGGTTGTCTCTGTAGGCCTGCAATAAATCTTTCTAAGTTGGCATGCATAGCAGTACCTACACCTGCGGCCTCTGTAGTTATCTGCTGGGCTTTAGCTTCACCTATGCGCTTTTTCCATTCATTCAAATGGGTCATATCCTTAGTGGCACTGAGGATAGTAGTAACCGAAGGTAAGCTTTCACCGTCTGGAGTTAGATAAACTCTCTTCCGTGTAACTGGATCATTTATCTGTTTGCAGTTTTTATATTGAAACCGTTCAACGAACGGCGGGGGAGTAAATTGTGTAGTCATATTGTGTAATTATACACAAAATGTTTTAGGATGTCAAACCTTGATTCCGGATTGATTTTGAGATAGTTGTTTGGCAGCGTTAGCGTCAGCGATCTGTCCTACTACTTCTTCACTGTCCTTGCCACCGTTTGGAACAGGTTCAGTCGCATCGCCTGGCTCTTCTGCTCCTGGTACGTTTAGTTCTATACCGTTGCTGTTAAAGTTTTTAACTATGCTTTGGATTATCGGGGTAGAATCGTAAATAGATTTAAAAGTTTCATAATCAGCAGCAAACTCAAAACCACTGTCACTTGCGATCTGTTGTAGACTATTCCAATTTAGTTTTGCGGGAGTTTTCTTTGATGCCGCACGGCCTTGAAAGTTTCGTAATATCATTACGAACTTATCTATACCTGCATCTGAATCTGCAAACTCGAAAAATCTCATCCTAATGCCGTTAGTTCTTTTTGTAGATCTGCCAGTTCTTGTTGCTTTTGTTTGATAGCATCTTGAATCTGTTTTTTCTGATCATCTCTTTCTTTTTTTGCTGCTGCGGCTTGTGCAGGATCCATTCCTCCACCTGCTAATCCTGCTGCTGCCTGTCCTACAGCAGACCCTACACCTTTAGCAACACCGCCTAATGCTGCCTTACCGAGACTCATCGCTCCTTTTGCTATTGCCGGTGCTGCTGCTCTTGCAATACCACCCACAGCGGCACCTATAACTGGGAGTACTTCGTCCAGTTTCTTGTCGTTTTCTTTTAGATCAGAAAGTCTCATTAGCCTGCCAATACTCTAAGCAATCTATTTTCATAGTTGATGCTTTCGCGCTGTTCGCGGCCAGTGTCTTCTAATCCACCTGCTGCTGGTTCAGCTGCGGCAAACTCATCTTCTCCACCTATCGCTGGTTCAGCATTTAATTCATCTGGTTCCGATGGGCTCATTTCGTCACTGCCCATTCCGCCTTCGCTGCCTGGCTCGCCACCTAACATTTCAGCACCTTGCTCTTCGCCAGTTAGTGTACGAACACCAGTAGCAAGAGTTTCACGTGTGGTCTTTAGATTTTCTAAAGCCTGTTGGATAGCCGGGGCCACAGCACTGATAAAGTTCTTGGCCTGTTCTGAACCCATTTCGTCACGGATCTGATCACCTAACTGTAGGAGTGTATCATTCTCCATACCAGAAAGTTCTTCAATCCATCTGCCCACTCTGTCCACCATTGTCTTTGCGGTTACGATCGACTGGGCTTGTTGGATCTCACCTTCTGTTAACTTCTTCATATCTTCTCCTTGAATAGATTCATTCTTTTCTTTGTTATGCTGTTTCCATGCTGTAGCATAAGCAATAGATCTTTCTTTAGCTGTTAGTTTACCATCTTTAGCATAACCTTTCTTGATATGCTTTACCATTCTTTCTGCTTTGGCTCCTGGAGGTGCTTTTTCTTCTAGATCCTCTGGTAGCTTTCCTTTTGGACCGCCGATAGAATATTGACCTTTCTTTTTAGCATCTTTGTAATCTCTTGCATCTTTTCCGCCTAGATCAACTTTAGATTTAGCACGTCTTTCTAACTCGTCTGAGCCGTGATCTCTAGGACCACGATCCTTACCTTTTGGGAAGTCAAAATAGAAAAATTCGTTTTGTTGGCTTTCGTCGTTGCCGTAGTAACCATAATCTTCATCTGAACCAAATCCTGCCGATGCCATAGCAGAATCGTGATCTCCATCCATGCTGTCATCTGGATATGTGTCAGGTTCGTCGAAATCGCCATCGCCGTAATCGTCTGCTAATCGATCTGCGATACGATCAATGATCTGCTCAATATCATCATCAGGATGCAACCCTGTTTCACGACTGATATCGTTGGCCATATCTTGTAGTATATCACCGACTTCTTGTTCAGCTTCACTATGGCGTGGGTCTTTGTACCATCCCATGGCATCATAAATCTCGTCAAAGTCTCCATTTTGTGCCATTTTATGCAGTATCATCTCTGCTTCTGAAGAGAAACCTTCCTGTACAGAATCTATGATATATTCTTGTCGATGGGACATTTCTGCATTGATAGCATCTAGCATCCATTGTGCTTTTACTAGAGCATCGTTTTCTACAGTTTCGTTAAAACCGCTTTGGCCGCGTACTTGGCTGATCTGTGTGCGAAGCTTATTACGAGCATCCTGAAGCTGATGCAAATCAAAAGTTTCTAGTTCGATCTTTTTGCCAAAATACTTTTCAAAGCTCTCGTTGAGTTTAGCTGATGATCGATTGGATTTAAAGAGATCTGTAGTTTTCATAGATATGACCCAAATTTATTATGTATTTATTACTTATCTTGCCAAAGTGTCTACCCTAGATTTGTAAGATAGTGTTTTGTCTCTGCTTTCGATATATCTAGCCCAAAAAACATCAGCCCTATCGTTGTCATTTTTAGATTTAGCTTTTTCATATTGGGCTTTTAACAACAGACTGTCGTTTAACCATTTACCGTATTCTTGATCTAACTTGTATAGTTCGTCAGCTTGTATGCTGGTATTTCTAGAGACTAGTATTTTCGCTATCTTTATAGCTACACTATTCAAATGTATATCTTTGTATTTCACAATATCTTTTTTAATAACGGTTTTTAGAGATCCTTGACTGACTATCAGAACATCGCCCAGTAGGATTCCATCATCAGTTTTAACAGGTAGAACTGTTGAGGATAACTCTTTCTTAACGATCTGTTCAAATTTCTTCGATAATGTGGTCATAAAAAAAGGACCTATGGTCCCTTATTTAAGTGTGTATATTTTACAGTCCAAAGAACTTGAGTATCATCGGAAAGTTTATGGCTCCACTCCATCCTGCACCAGCTATAAAAGCTGCTGCTATGGCTCCATATAACATTAATTTGTCTTTGCTTTTTTCTACTGCTGCTACTTTACCTGCTAACTCGTTATGCTGTGCTGTTGATTCTTCTCTCATTGCAGAGAGAGTTTCTGCTAGAGTATCTCTGGTTCGATCTAAACAGTCGTGCATGTCCTTGATGTCGACCTTAAGATCGTCTAATTTTTCGTCAATGTGTTCAACTTTTGTTTCAAGTACACTTACTCGTTCTGCTACTGCGGCCATTTAGGCTATCTCCTGTTATTAAGTCAAGGTTCCATATTGGAACATGTGCCTAAGAAAGAATGCCTATTTTTCGCCTGTATAATTTATTTATTCAATTTCAGTATATTCATATATCCAGGTGTTTATTCTATCACCTTTGGTCATAAAACAAGCAGGATCTATGTCGGCTGTATTATTTAGTTGTCTGACTACTGGAACCCCATGAAGATCATCTTTTAATAATCCTACAGGATCGTCTCCTTTGGCAAATAATTCATCACGTTCACTATGGAATATCCATATCCAATGGCGAGCTTTACCTTCTATATCGTGCGGAAGTCTTCCCTCGTAGGCTTTAGGATCTGCTGTCCATTCTACGTTAGACCTCATACCAATGGCTTGTATTAAAGAGTTAAAGTTAGCCTGCTGACCTAGTTTGATTTTATCAGTTTCGGCTCTAGTAGGCTGTGTTCGGGTCACATCTACGAGTGTGATAATCTTATACTTTTTCATAATCTGCTACTATTTACACAGATAAAAAAAGGGCGGAATAAATCCGCCCCTGCTTCCCATCCCGAATGAGAATTAAGATGTTTGGAAAACGTCTGTTAGTGTTGAGCTTACAGTTGTTCCAGAAACACCAGTTGAACCTTCAATAGCATCTTCCATGATGATGTCGTTGTTGGTGTTACCTACGCCGTTACCGTTGTCTGTATCTTCAAATACTGCGAAGATGAAAACACCGGTAGCTGGTGTGTATGCATATGCTAGTTCAGCTACTAACTGAACACCACGGATAGCTTTTTGGAATACGCTGTCTGCGTTACCTGGGTTAGTTGCAACACCTGTTAGGCTGGTAACTTTGTACCAACGTAATCTACGGGTTTGTGTATAACCAGGAACTGGGTTTGCTGCTGTTGCGCTGCTGTTTGGGTAGTAATCTACTACTCTGTTGTAGTTGGCTGCAAAAGTTGTTGAGCCTACTGTGCTTAATGGTACTGGCATGATTATTCTCCTTATCTCTAAATCATTGATTCCGCTCCGGAACCGCCGTATAGATATTTATATCATTTGGAAAAAATCGTGTGATTAGCCGTGTTTTTCGATGTTTGCGGCTGTGAATTTCGTTCTAGGAACTAGTTTTATGTCTCCCTTAACGTATCCTTCGCCTCCAGGCTTTCCACCTATGCTGGCTTTAACAGGGCTGGTTAGATCTAACTGATCGATTATGGCATCTTTAATATGCATGATCTGTTCTAGTGTTCCAAATACCGCTTCAAATGCTTTTGATTGTGTTTTTCTATATTCTTGTATCTTGGCCTGCTTAGGAGCACTGACACCACTGGTAGTTAACCATTGATCAAATCGTTTGTTTAGATTAGTAAGATCTCTAGTTTTCACCTGTTGATTTACGAACTTATAAAGTATGTTTTTAAAGTCACTCATTTTAGCCGCTGCTAGTTTACTGTCATCAAGCAGAGTATCTATCGATTGTGCATTAGATTGTATATAAGATCTAGCAGCTTCTATTTCATCTTGATTAACATCTGCTGTTTTAGTGACCGTGGTAGGACCTAATACCAATACTTCACCTTTGGTATTGATTCCCTTAACCGGTCCTTTAACAGGTTGTTCTCTCCCATCTAGACCAACAAAATGATGAACTACTACGCCTGCACTGGTGTTGTTGATACGTTGTCCTAAGTCGCTTTCTGCCGGAATATCATAGGTCACTGTGTTAGGAGTAAATGTAAATTCTCCTTGAGCATTTTGTTGAGGAGAACCAAAATACAACATGTCACCGAACATGTAACCTCTAAAAGTAGGATCTACTATGCTTTCAAAACGATCCCATAGTCCAGCCATGCTACCAGCGAATGCTTTACGACTTTCGTCTGGTTCACCTTTACCTCTGCTCATTAACATAGATTCAAGGTCTTGAGGTGATGTAGTTTTTCCGTTGTAACCTTTGGCAGTAAATCCGCTCTTGTCTGTAAGCACGAATCTACCTTGCTCATCACGTCCGAAATATACAGCAGGGCTTCCATCCCATTTGATAGTTACATCATCTACAGAGTTACTCATCGCAGACAGCTGGTCTAGAGCTTTCAATGCTCCATTGCTGCCGTCTACGATTACTAGATCTTCTGCGTGTTGTAGATCTCGTCCTACTTTGGCTTCTACGAGAAATTCAAAGGCTCTCATTTAAACATCCCCATGACTTTTTCTAAACCTTTGGCTATTTTTTGTTTGTCTTCTGCTGCTCTAGCGATCGCTTGAGGTGTTTCAGCTTTGTCACGTTTGGTGCTGGCGATGTCTTTTGCTGCTTTGGCTTTGTAGACTTCTTTAAAACTGTTGATAAAATCGTCGGCATTAGCATAGTTGGCAAGATCTCCTTGTCTGTACATGTTATTTAATGCAAAGCTCTGTGCCAGACCTTTGACTCCGTTTACCATGCGCTGTATACTAGGATTATCAGTATCAAATCCTGGATTCTGTGTCAACAAAGGATCTATCTTGGGATCAGTTATACCCTGCAACTCTGCTAGGTGTTTAAAAATATCTAATATAAAATTTTCGATATCAGTGCTTAATGTTACCAGTTCATAGTTTTTACGAGTAGTGGCATACGGCTGTTTGACCTTGTCACGTACTTTGAACTGTACACCAGCATGTTGTATGCTCATAGTCAATAGCTCGCCTAATACCGAGAACATATTGCCAGTTAACATACCTTTAAGACCACGTTCGGGAGTGGCTCTGAATCTACCCCACTTTTCTAATGGTTCTGGATGTGGCATGAGATCCACTTGCACCCATTGGTCTTCACCGATTTTGACTATAGGATGTCCCGGATTACTGTCAGGATGCACAAAATCTATACCCGATGTTTTGATGTATTCGTCTATAAGGTTGTACCAATAGCCTTGTATCTGACTGGTGGTTTTTCCTTCTGTTTCTGGAACTACAGGAACTACTATCTGTAGATCTATGTCTCCGTAGATCTTATCTTCCGGATCTACATCGTGATAGGCACTGCTGCCGGTAGGATGGCCCATTCGTACATTGGGAATCTTTTTTGTATCTAGATATTTGTTGAAACCTGCAATGAGTTTTTCTACTACCGGTAATGCTGCCTTAACCGTGGACGGACGGACTACTGTGCTTTGTGTAGCAGTAGTGTCGTAACCTCCTTCTGTGAATAGTTCCCATGCTCTCATTTGACTATTTCTATCATCTTGCGGAACCACGCACCGGTTCCAGGAGTGTAGCTTTCTACTTTACCTGCTTCGGGTAACTTGACTCCTTCTTTGCCTAATGTTTCTCTAGCGTCAGCTACCAGTTCTTCATAGTTAGGCAACTTGATGATGAAATCTATAATGGCTTCTGGATCTTCTAAGTTTTTAGGAGTAGCTGTTTGTCCTAACAGTTTTTTAGCGATCTCGTTAGGATCTCTAGTGATAACTTCATTAGTTTCTCTATTAACCAATCCGTTCTGGAAACTCCATTTCATGCCCTTGGTCTTAGCGATACTGGCCAATATAACATGTCTGTGACTGCCTTTAAGTTCGCTGCCTTCACGACCGCCAGTCATAGACCATTTCATCCACTGTGGTTCACCAAACATAAAATCTGATTGCACATAACCATTGGCTTCGTCACCTTTGATTGGTGTTTTGAAATGTACAGAGATTCCACTTTTCTTGATCCATTGTTTAGGATCGCCACCTTGTTTTTTAATATATTCTGCTAGTTTATTAGCAAACTCGTTCTTGTCTACAGCATTGGCATCTACAGCGATATCCAGATCGCCAGATGTTTCTTTCTTACCTGTGGTACCTAAAAGGTTATCTGTTAGTTCTAGACCTGTGACAGTTTCTAACCATTGTATAGTGGGTAGAACGTCCGCTTTGTTTATGCGTACAGTAAGAACACTACCGGCATCGTCTTTGAAAACGTTGCCGCCTTCGAATAAATCACTCATCTTGATCCAAACTCTTTTTAGTTTTTCTGCTTTCTACAATCTTTCGTATGCCTCTAGTAAACTTTGCTGGATCTTGCCCACGGATAGCATTCAAGAATCGACGTTCTAGTTCGTCGGCCTGCTCCGGAGTATAATGCTTTTTAAGGCTTTCTAACAAGTTTACAGCAGAATCTATGATATTGACGGCTCTGCTTTCGAATAACGCATCCTTATTGCGCACTTCGGCTAGTTCGTTTAGCTCTTGTAATATTGAACGAGTTTTCAGTTTCATTTATTTTTCCGTCTATAAACTATTTAACCTAAAACACATATAGATTACACTAATATTATATCCCTGTCAAATAGCCTTGTTTTGTGCGGTGCGCAAGCCCTCAGTATAAATACTGATACACACAAGGAGACAGAAATGTTCAAAAAAGTTCTATCATCAATCTGGGATTTTTTCTGTGCAGTTGGGCAAGCCCGATATGCTGCAGAATTAGCCCGCAATGGCAAATGGCGCGAAGCCCAAGAATATTGCCAGAAAAATTAATCATGTTTTACGAATTCGAAGAGGTCCCCTATGCAGTATGGGGACCTTGGAAAAATCAATGGGGTTATGTCACTACTGTCGCACAGTTCGATGACGATGATATCATACTGAAATCAGTTACTCCATATAAAAGTAAGATCGTGCGTAGGTTTACTGACTGGGAAGAATGTCAAGACCTAATAGAACTTATAGAACAAGATAGGAGATTCTAATGGCAGACACACTATGGCAACCCATGACCGACGAAGATGTTGAATGGGTAAATAATCCAGGAAAGAAATCATGTTGACTCTTGATTTCTATCCTTCAGGGATATATAATAATACATACACAAACACACAAGGAGAAGTTATGTTTACACCACACTTTTATATCGAAAGTTTTCAAAACACAAAAAAGATCGTAGCCGATCAAATTTTCAAAGATCCTGCACTTAACAAAGCAGCACACGCATACATTGATGCACAAACACAGTTTGCCAAGATGGCAGTGAACAACACTATCGACATGGCTAAATATTCTGTAGAAACAGTTAGTAAGTACCTGTTTCCAAAGAAGGAAGCGACCGCCTAAAGGTCTTTGACACATACACACAAAGGAGATTAATATGTCAAACAACAACTTATTTCAAGCACCAGAAATGAAAGTTCCAGAAGTTAAATTTAATAAAAACGGCTATGAGATCCGTACAGAAATCCTAGACATGGCCAAGGATATCGTTGGACAAGAGTTCAGCTATAAGTGGCAAGGTTGGGAAATGTCTGCCAAGCGTGACGAAAAAACTGGACAGATCGTTACCGCAGTAGGTATGCCTGAGTTTCCTGGTTTAGAGAAAGTACTAGAGACCGCCGAGAAAATGTACGCATTTGTTAATCAAGGCGTGAAGAAATAATATTACGCTCGTAGAGCATTATATACGATAGTAGGTAAAAACCCCCGAAAGGGGGTTTCCCTTATCTAACTTTGGCCAGTCTAAAAAACTGTAGAATCCTGATATACATCCAGCCTATGTCAAACTCCCATTTGCGTTGGCGGAAGTTTGCCGAAGCACCATTGGCGTGATGATTATTGTGCAGCTCTTCACCACCAATCCATAGGGCCCAAGGCCATAAGTTACGACTAGTATCTTTGGTATCAGTATTCCTATATCCCCACCAGTGAGCCAGTCCATTGACCACACCTGCTGCCCAGAAGGGGATCCAAATCATCTGTACACCCCAAATCACAAGTCCCACAGGGCCAAAAAGAACAAGATCTATGATCAACATCAAAAGAATCCCTAGGCGACTGTGAGGAGTGTATAACTTTTCTTCTATCCAATCATTAGGAGTTCCTGAACCTAGTTCCTGGATAAGAAGTTTGTTTCTAGCTGCCTTAACGTAAAGAAAAGCACCACCAAACAATACACGCCAAATACCATAGACTTGGGGGCTATGAGGATCTTTTTCGGTGTCTGATGCCTGATGATGTTTACGGTGTATGGCTACCCACTCCTTGGTAACCATACCTGTAGTCATCCATAACCAAAAACGCATAAAGTGTGCCACCGCTGGATGAAAATGCACAGCTCTATGTGCCTGCGATCTATGTAGATATAGAGTAACGCAAGCGATAGTGATTTGAACCATCACTAAGGTATAGATTATTTCTATCATTAATAGTTCCCCGAGGCTAGAACTATTTTGCAGATGTGTTCTAAACGCTCAATATGTTCGAAAGACCTCCAGGGTGTAGAATCGATAGCAACAACTCCATGTCCTTTTATTCCTACGATATCGTACTTAATCTCACCTGTGCGATGATTTAAACCCAACTTTTCGTGACACTGATCTCCTAGTTCTTGACTAATAGGAGGTACATCTCCTACATTAGGCGCTACCCTAGTGTATCGACTAAGTTCCGGAAAATCTTTGGCTAACTCACTGAGTTCGATGCCGGCATGCATAGCAGCTACAATATATGTTGGGTGAATATGCGTGACTACACGAACTTCATCCTTATGTATTTCACGCTGTAGTCCAAAATGCAAGGGCATTTCTCCGGTGGGTTTCAAGCCTATACTAATATCACTGTAGGGCATTTCTTCCCAACTATAAAGCATTTCTGAGGTGCCAGCACCACTATTAATGGCTCTGTTAATTTTGATTTTCTTAAACTGATCTGGCTGTAGTGTCTGCTTACGAACTCCGCTAGGCGTAACATAGAAATGATCGCGGTCGTGATGACGAATAGAGATGTTGCCATCTCTACTCGTGATCCAGTTGCGTTTATATGCTTCTACCAATATATCGCAAATAGTTTCTAACATTAATGAAATTGCTCCGCTTCTGTTGATTGTTTGTTAGCCACAGTACTGGTCGCACCAACTGCTTCACTGATCAAGTCAAAATAGCCAACACCAACTTCACGCTGATGTTTAACAGTGGTAAATCCACGTGCCTGTGCAGCAAACTCACGTTCTTGCATTTCCGAATAACCTGCCATTCCTCGTGCCTTGTATGCTTCTGCTAGTTCAAACGTTGCTAAGTTAATACTATGAAAACCTGCTAGTGTGATAAACTGGAACTTATAACCTAGTTTACCTAGTTCACGTTGAAATGATTCGCATTCTTCTACGGACAAAAACTTTCGCCAGTTGAAGCTAGGTGAACAGTTGTAGCTCAACATCTGGTCTGGATAAACTGCATGAATGGCATCAGCAAACTTGCGAGCTTGTTCTAAATCAGGTGTAGAAGTTTCAAACCATAATAGATCTGCATATGGAGCATAAGCAAGCCCACGAGCAATACAAGCATCCAATCCATTGCGGAACTTGTAAAAACCTTCTTCAGTGCGTTCATTGATAATAAACTCCCGGTCTAATGGATCGTGATCGCTGGTGATCAGTGTTGCTGATTCTGCATCAGTACGGGCGAGAATCACGGTATCTACTTCTGCTACATCAGCAGCTAATCTTGCGGCCTGTAGGTTACGTATGGCTTGGCTGGTAGGTATTAAAACCTTACCCCCTAGGTGTCCGCATTTCTTTTCACTAGATAGTTGATCTTCAAAATGAACACCTGCGGCACCTGCTTCAATCATGGCCATCATAAGTTCGTATGCGTTCAATGCACCACCAAAGCCTGCTTCAGCATCGGCGATGATCGGAAGAAAGTAATCCGTGGTTACTTTGCCTTCTGAATATTCGATCTGATCTGCACGACGGAAAGCATTGTTGATGCCTCTAACTACCTGTGGAACAGAGTTCACAGGATAAAGGCTTTGATCTGGATAAGTTTGTAGTGCTGTATTATTTGCGGCTGCTACTTGCCAGCCTGATAGATATATTGCTTTGAGTCCTGCCTTGGCATGTTGCACTGCCATTTGGCCGTTGTATGCGCCTAATGTATTGACATATGGTTCTGTCTCTAATAGTTCACGTAGTTTGGTGGCACCACGTTTGGCTAAAGTATGCTCGATCTGTAACGAGCCTTGTAACTTGCGGACTGTGTCTTGTGTGTAGTTTCGCTTCTTCATTTATATCTCCTCGAAAGCTCTGTATTTATGGCTCTTCTAGAAGGGTTGACAAAATCATAAACTGAGTATATAATAACAGTATGAAAAAAATCATTTTAACAGACGCAGACGGAGTTCTGCTAGATTGGGAATATGCTTTCAATGTTTGGATGGAACAGCATGGTTTTCAAAAAGCCGAAGATTCGCAGTTCAAATATGACATCGGCAAACGCTACGGTATCGAAAAAGATCAGGCCAAAAAACTGATCAAGATGTTTAATGAATCGGCACACATGGGATTTTTACCTCCCCTGCGTGATGCCATGTTCTATGTCAAAAGGCTACACGAAGAACATGGTTATGTGTTCCATTGTATAACATCGATGAGCTCAGACGAAAATGCACAAGAACTACGCAAGATGAATCTGCGTAAACTATTTGGAGAAACTGCGTTTACTAAGTTCATCATCTTAGAAACAGGTGCAGACAAAGACCATGTTCTAGATGCTTATAAAGATAAAGGTTACTGGTGGATTGAAGACAAGATCACAAATGCTGTGGCAGGTCAAGAAAGAGGATTGAAATCTCTACTAGTCGAACACGGGCACAACATGGATTTCGAACATCCAGAGATTCCTAGAGTTAAAAACTGGAAAGAAATCTACGATCTAGTTACTCAATAATCTGTTGGTAAAATCTAACAATAAGTTATTGTGTTTCCCATGGTGCCAATGTTTAGGCATCCATGTGTAATAATCATACCAGTCTTGTTGACTTTCTGGATGGCAACCTATCAGCCCAACTTTCCCTTGTATAACAGCCATAGGGTCACCGTTGCTATAGGTAGCCACAATGTCCATATTATCACCAATAATAGCACAGCCGTCATAGAAATACATCCGTTCTAGTTGCCCTTGCCAGGTGACCAACTGTCCTTTGGCATGAGGTCTTCTTGTATCGGAGTTGGGGCGTCTGATGTACTGTTGAACTCTAGTACCTGACTCAAGGATATCAAAATAGTGATTATCAGCCCAATAAGCACCAAGACAGATACCCAAGTATCGGCCGCCGTTCTTGACCCAACTGCGAATGGTATCAACATGCCTATCAAGAACAACATCAAATCTGTCACTATCACCTAGTCCTCCCGGAAAACAAACGATGTCAACATCGTTGAAATATGTATCCTCTATGTCGTGCTTGGTGAATATTTTAAATGTGTAGTAGGGACTAAGAGATCGAATGATGCCATTGACGGACTGAACTGAGCATAACGGGTGATGTAAAAAGATCGCTATGGTTGGCATATCTAATAACAAAGCTCACTTTAGAGAGTTTTGGGCACGACTCCTACTCCTCTCAGCCCAGCAGCCGGGCCACCCTGTAACGCAATGGTCCTAAGGTAGGGTGTTATTGTGCCCCGGGGGGCTGTAACTCGAAAGTAAAGTCATCTAGGTTAACATTAGGATGTCTATCCAACAGTTTTTGTTGTACATCTCTTTTGTTCTCGCCTTCGATACGTGCGGTTCTTCCTGACGGTGTATGTGTTACTAACCAAGTACCTTCACCGTCTTGTTCCTGTTCTGGTTCTGCTTTAGGTTCTTCAGAAGCAAAGCTTAATGGAAAACGTTTTTTAAGGTCTGCTATGGCTGCTTCAGTGTCGTAACCACCCGGAACGATATCTACACTGCCCTTCTTAATCTCAGTAGCATTACTTTGAATACCAGCAACGATCTTTTTCATCAATCCTGGAAAGAGTTCTGCAAACTTTTCATCGGATCGAACGCTTTGGTTACCATTATTGATCTGATTAGTAGGTGCATGGATCTGCCATTTACCGTTTACATCATCTGCATTGCTCTTATCGATAACGCTGATAACCGGACCGTCGTCTGCATAGCGATTAAACCAAGATAATCCAGAGCTAGATCCTGTGCAGAAACTGGCTTGATATCCCATCTCATTGTTGAATGTATAGCAAGCACCATAGTTAAAAGGAATCGTTACTAGGTATCTTTCATCGTCAACAATAGACAGTTCTTTCTTTTCACGTTTGTGTTTTTCGATGATCTCTGCGTCTTTAATACGATCAAGCTCTCTGCGATAATCGCTGTCTCTTACGATTGTCTGTATCTGTCGAAGATTCTTAAACTTGTTAAAGTCTTGATGTGCAGGCTTCAGCTTATTGCGAATGCTTAGAGCCTTCCATGCACCCAAGGCATCCCCACCTTCACCATTGATATCTTCGTAATCAACCATTCCGTTGATGTAAAGTCTTGTCAACCAGTCGTCAAACTTACCATCTGCAGATATATCTCCGTAATCTGTTCTTCTAAGACTGTTGTCTAACATCTCACTCCATAGCTGTAGGATTGCCTGTTCGTCAGGCTTAGGTCCTAGTTTAGCTACGGCTGCACGAGGCAATGTACCATCATGACGCATAGCGATGCTGAGCATCTTGATAGTTTTGGGGTCTTTGATCTTTGCTGCAACGTTGGCCTCAATCAGTTGCTGATCATTTAAATCTGCTGTTCTCATCCTGATATCAATGCCCTTTTGAAAAATGCTAGTATAGTTCCTACTTTAGCAGTGTCGCCCTCTGAGATGTCTTTTAATAATCTCTGAGGACCTTCTGAATGTGTTGAACTCATGTCACCTCGACCATATCGACTGTGTGAAATATCTCCAGTCTGGTCAGGATAATAATAACTGGCTGTCATTAGTACGGCTTGGTTGATCGCTCTGTTGATAAATCCCGGAGTATCGCTAACGTCGCCTACCTCCATAGCATCTAAAGCACTTTGCAGAACCTTGACTTGATTTAACTTTCTTTCAGCTTTTTCGAATGAATCATTTTTGATCATATTGGCAATATGACCTTTAATATCTGCTACTGCGGCTACGATTGCTTTTTGCCATAAGGGCTTGAACTTTTTAACTAATGTATCTTGAGTTACTGTTCCGGGTTTATCGCCTGCTTTGTTCTGTTCTCTTTTTCTTTTGAGATCTCTAACATCGCTACTGTCTTTTCCCACAAAGAACTTTCTCAACGGACCTATAACACCTTTAAGAAAGTCTATGATATTACCACCTCGATCGTTGGTAAATGTTCTGACTTCACCACCGTCGCTGGCTACAGCTTCATAGGTATTTCCGGTGTACTTGATAGCTCCTGTACCTTTGTCACCGTGTATGATAACCCAACTACCTCTATAGCTGTCCTTGAGTTGACTCCAACTGATCTTATCTATAGGTCCGTAGTTTTGTTTATGGCTTAAACCCATTTTAGTGTGTAGGTGTTTGACAACTTCACGTCCGCCTATCTTGGACTTTACCATGTCCATCGTGCTGCTGACTTCGTTGATTACTCCTTCACACATCAGGGCGAATATTTTACATGTTTCTAGTTTCATAATAGTATTTAATCGTTCCCTA
>JACCDY010450134.1_pt1 | contig 70609 bp, 68 predicted proteins | sample 7446391 | NCBI WGS metagenome assembly JACCDY01 (sample SAMN15323451, study PRJNA562643) | freshwater metagenome | isolation source: river surface water | place: USA:Blue River Watershed | collected 2017-08-18
CAGATGCAAATTTAATTCTAAATTAGGTGTTAGTCTAGATGAAGTTGAAGGTATTATAGTAATTTCTAAACAACTAGGTATCAATATCAAAGGAGTTAGTTTTCATGTTGGTTCTGGTTGTGAAGATGCAACTGTATTTAGAACCGCGCTATCTGATTGTAAACAAGTTATTGAGCTTGGTAAAAAACATGATATCACAATGGATCTGATTGATATTGGTGGTGGATTTCCGGGGATTGACGATACCAAAATTAGTTTCGAATCAATGGCAGAAGTAATTAATAATTCTATTGATGAACTATATGGTGAAGATACCCCAATCAAATTTATTGCTGAACCTGGTAGATATTTTGTGACTTCATCTCATACACTGGTAGTGTCTGTTATTAACAAAAAAGAATTGACTGATAAAGAAACTGGAACTAAAAAAAATGTTTATTACATATCTGATGGTGTTTATGGAACTTTTTCAGGTGTTGTTTATGATTATGCTAAATTTGAACTACTTCCATTTAATGAACGTAATGAAAAAACTTATTCTAGTATTGTTTGGGGTCCATCGTGTGATTCTATGGATAGGGTTTCTCAAGAATGTGCTTTACCTAATTTAGCTATTGGAGAATCAATTATTATTAAAAATATTGGTGCTTATTCAATCGCATCTGCAACCGAATTTAATGGTTTCCCTCTACCTGGTATTAATTATATTATGACATAAGCTTTTTATATAAAAAATTGAATTATTATAACACTAATATTTAAAGTAATAATCTAATAACTTAAAATGGAATTCACTGAACAACAATCGGAAATCCCCAAAAAGGAATTTAACTATGAGTCATTTTGTGATAATGTTAAAAGCCAAATGACTAAAGAAAACATAGTTAATGATTTGGATTCAATTCTTAATACAACGAATTTTAATATAGTCCAATACAAAATTGATAATGATGAATATCTAGTCAAAGTTAAACTTAATACAAAATCAGTATATTTTCTTACTACATATAATCCTGAATACCCAATCAGTGTGCGTGTCAAATCTATATTCAATAAAATCAAGATTGCACCAACTATTATGGATCAGACTGATGAAGAAAATGAATTTATTGATAATGATATCTATAAAGAACTAGATATAGATTTTGAAGCTTATCATGACAATATTCCAATTAAAGATATTTTGGACGTGGTATTCTTTAAGCCAACCGCACTAATGTATCATAATGCAGATATTGTAAATAATATGGTTAAAGATGAAAATATTAATTTTAAAATCTACTATCCAGTAGTTAACCATAATGTTCAAAAAACTCCTATTTCAAAAATTATAAATAAATATATAATTAATCATACAGATATTCAAATTAAAACAATTTATACAATTGTTGAAAGAACATGTCATAATTTTTATTCAATTAATATTATTGGATTTAACGAAGTATTTAATCAAGAACAAATTGATGATAAACTTGAATCTGATGATAATGATACTTGGATTGTAAACCTTTCGTTTGACAAAAACATTAATACTGTATATCTTAATTCTTATACAGACAAAGTTAAAAAAGAAACTATCCCTGAAAATTTCTTTTATGTTAATAAACATGATGAAAAATTTAAAACCCAACATCTTCCAATTGTAGCTTCTAAGATTTCTAAAACAGAATGTGAACTAATCCCACTTATTAATCTGGTTTTTAATACTAATCCTTATATTGAAGCTCCATTCTTTAATGTTTATTAAATAATAAATATTTTTTTAATTAAAGATTATAATATTTATTATTTAATAATATGGAATTTGAAAATATTCAAGAAGAAAAAAAATTATTTTATTTAGATGGACTTGGTGAAGGTATATATCAAATCCAAATTGAAAGTTTAGGTTCTTATCAAGAAAAATTATTCAAAAAAATTATTATAAATAAATATGATGAATATAATTCAAATGAATTAATTGATTATTTTGAAATCGAATTTATTCATGAGGAATTAACCGATCAAATTGAACTTAATTGTCAGTTTTCTTTAGAAAATATTTTATATGAATCTGATTTAGATATCGTAACAAAAATTATTTATTGTGAAAATATAGAAAATAATGTTAACAAAGAAAGATTTTGGTCAGAAAATACCAAATTACCTTATATTCAATCAGTTTGTAATAAATTAGAATTATGTATACCAAAAGTATTTAATAATATTTTTCTTAAAAAACTAAATTATTTAATTAGACGTAAACAAGTTTATATTTTTAACTAAAAATATTGATTTAACTATTAAATATATTAATATTTAATATATATATAATATGCCAAGAATTGCTATTATCGATGAATCTAAATGTAAACCAAATAAATGTGCTAAAGAATGTATTAGAGGATGTCCACCTCAACAAAGTGGAAAACAAGTTATCGAAATTGAAGATTTGGGTTTGCCTGTATCTAATCCAAATAATTCATCTAATATCAATATTTCGAATATCACTGATCGTAAACAAATTGCTCGAATTGCTGAAACTCTATGTATTGGTTGTAATATATGCGTCAATCGTTGTCCTTTTTCAGCTATTAGAATTATTAATTTACCTGAAGAAAATCCTGCTGATATAGTTCACAGATATACTGCCAATGGATTTAGATTATATAAATTACCAGTCATGAAAAAAAATACTATTATTGGAATAGTTGGAGAAAATGGTGTCGGTAAAACCACTTTGATTGATATACTATCAAATAAATTTAAACCAAACTTTGAACAATTTAATAAAAATTTTACTGATAAAGAAATTGTAGCTAAATTTAGAGGTTCAGTTCTACAAGATTATCTAAAAGATCTGTACAATAATAAATTAGTTTTTTCAATTAAAGAACAAAAAATAAAACAATCGATTAAAAATAAAAATTTAACTGTCCAAGAATATATCAATGAGCTAAATATTCCTACTACCAATTCAAGTTTTACTTCTTTGGAAATAAATAAAATTATCGGTAATAGATTAAATACATTGTCTGGTGGTGAATTACAAAGATTACTGTGTTGGGTTACCGCAAGCAAAGTTGCTGATGTTTATATTTTTGATGAGCCATCTAACTTTTTAGATGTGAAACAGAGATTAGAAATATCCAAACTAATAAGAAATTTAATTTCAGTAAATAAATATGTTTTAGTTATTGAACACGATTTCTCGATGTTAGACTATATTGCTGACGAATTGTATATTGTATTTGGTAAACCAAGCGCTTATGGTATTATTTCTAAACCACTTACACCATTAGAAGGTATTAATATGTATTTATCTGGTTATATTACTTCTCAAAATATTAGATTCAGAGATGAAGAATTTAATTTAAAACCAGCTACAGAAATAACAAATACAACTAACTCTAACACTACTAATCCTCTGATTCAAATTGAAGAAAATGTTGCGACACTTTTATCTTATGAATCTGGTGAAATAACTTTTCCTAGTTATAAATTAAAAGTGCCTGAAGGTAAAATTAATTTGTCAAGTAGTCTTAATGTAGTGTTGGGTGAAAATGGTACAGGTAAAACCACATTTATTAATTGGTTAGCTAAAACACTTCAAGTTACAGTAAGTATAAAGGAACAAAATACACCTATTGGTAAATTTGCTAATAAAGATGGATCTTATCCAACTGTATTGGAGCTTTTACATCATAAAATTAGGTCCAGTATAATAAACCCGTTATTTCAATCTGATGTTGCAAAACCTCTTGAAATAGAACAATTGTATGGAAGATTTATTAATGAGTTGTCTGGAGGTGAATTACAAAGAATAATGATAGTATTATGTTTGGGTACACCCGCTGATATATATCTGTTAGATGAACCATCTGCAAATCTTGATATTGACAAAAGATTAAAAGTTACCAAAGTAATTAAGCGGTTTGTTTTATCAAATTCAAAATGTGCATTTGTTATAGAACATGATATTATGATGAGTGTATCTTTTGCTCAGGAATTTAATAGTAAAATTTTGTTAGTTCAACAAGAACAAACAGAATCAGAAACAAAAATTTGTTCAATATCAGAACCACTTGATTTTAATACTGGAATTAACAGATTCTTACAAAATATGGGTATTACTATGAGAATTTCAGGTCATAATAGACCAAGAATTAATAAATTAGGTTCACAACTCGATCAAGAACAAAAGAATTCTGGAAGATTTTATGGTAATTAAACTTGAATTTCTAAAAGTTGTTTTAACAGGTTGTCCACATACATAGTATCAATTGGATTAAGTCCATCTACCGCAAAATGACCCCAATCCCCAGGTACCACATATAGTTCTGCATTAGGGATATTAGAAACTTCCCATGCACTTACATCAGGAGTAAAATATAAATCCTTTTCTGCTGGTATCACATAAGTTTTAGCTTTGATTGAACTCAATGCATGTACAAGATCATTTTTATAAATTTGATTATCTGAAATATCAGCATTTTGCCATGTGTTTAACATACATAGTAAATTATTAGCATCTCGTTGCAAAAAGAATTTTTCCCAAAAACCTGTAATAAATTCACTTAAAGTATTAAACCCCAAATTTTTATATAATTCTTGGTTATAAAATTGTTGAGAAAAACCCCAACCCGCATACACATTAGCAACTGCTTTTAAACCATTGACAGGTTGCTCTGTATAATATCCTGATAAATAATTAAAATCTAATGTTAATGCAGTCTTTACTGATTGTAAAAATACCCAATTGTGTATTGAAGTTTTTGCTGACCCACACATCGGTGCTATTCTTTCAACCATATCAGGATAAAGGCTAGCCCATTGATAAGTTTGTTGTGCACCCATTGACCATCCTACAACCAGTTTAATCTTTTTAATACCAAATTTTTCTGTAATAAATTTATGTTGGTAATACACATTATCATATAAACTTACTTGTGGAAAATTAGGACCAGCAAATAAATCTTTAGTATTAGAGGGTGATGACGATTGGCCATTACCAAATGCACATACCACAATAATAAAGTATTTGGTTGGATCCAAAGCCATGTTTTCCCCAATTAACCATTCATTATTTTCAATAAATCCAGTAAACCAAGTTGGATATACTATTACATTTGACTTGGACTCATTTAATTGTCCATATGTTTTATATGCTAAATACGCATTTGGAATAGTACCACCTCGCTGTAATTCAATTGTTCCCAATTCAAAAGTTTCATAATTTTGATTGTAAAAATTTGACATTGGCGATGTTATATAATTTTTTAATTATTTATTATTTAAATCAATAATAATATTATAAACTTAATGGACTTGATTGACAAATCAAATTATTATTTTGACTATGTGAATGAACCCAAAGATATTATTGAACTTAACAAAATGATTAAAAAAGACAGAGACAAAATTACCCAAGGGGTTTTACCTGTTAATTTGGATTTAGATAATTTTATAATTTGTTTAAAATTAAGGGATTCACATAAAATATGCTCATTTATACATTTTTCTATTAGATATAATTTCTCAAGTCAAGATAAAGTGTTAGACAAAATAATTTTTGTAAATTATTCTTACACATTTATCAATTATAGAAAACAAGGGCTTAATAAAATGCTGAGATTAGTTTTGGAAAGTGCATCTAAATTAAATAATTGTAAAGCCATTGTGTCAGTCCCATTTACTGAATCAGAATCGAGAATTGTAATGGAAAAACTTGGTTATTCTAATTTACATTCTGATATTTTTATCAAATATATATAAAATAATTATCTTATCATTATATTATATATAATTTTATGTCTTTTGATATGTATAAAACAAAATATCTTAAATATAAAAAAAAATATTTAGAATTACAAGATTTAATTAATAAACAATTTGCTGGTGCAGCTATGAATCAATGTTTCAAACCTGTAATTTTTGGTGATTTATATCCTGATATTTCATCAACTTATAATTTTAATAATTTAAATGATTATTTTACAAATCCTACATTTATTACAAATCCATCTATTGAATATACTACAGTCATAAATAATGGTCAAGTAAATATTAGATTTAAATATTATAATTCAATAACTCGTAATTTAATACCTGGATTTTATGTATTAAATTTACGTAATAATCCAAGAAATCAATTACCAGTTCAACCTGCTCCTCCTGCTCCTCAAATACCAATAATTAAAGGTGGTCAAAGTGATTCAACCACATATATTTATTATTATAATAGAAATGGAGTTAAAAATGCTGATTGTCCAAATGATGAAATACATTTGACAGAAAGCTTTGGAACATTATCAAATATTATCGGTAAAAATTTTGGTTTAAAATGTAATGATGTTATTAATAATTCGAATCCAAGAACAAGTATTATATCTGATTTAACATTAAATCCTAGTAAAAAGGTTTTGATTATTGATTGGCAAAATATTATTAATAATCTATTAGGTTCTACTCCCATCAGCCCCACAAAAAAAACAGATGTCCAAGTCAAATTTAATTTTTTCTTATATGAAAATATTGTTCTAAAAAATAATTATGTATTCATTATATTTAAAAAATCACTTGATGCAGATATAGAATATATGAAAGATATTATTAATGGTCCATATGATTTAAAAAGTTATATTCGTAATACAAATAGTAAATTACAAATAATTATTACATCTGTTGCTACTAAATATCTAAATCCAGCTAAACCAGCACCTGTTCGACATTATTATGGTAATTTTACCAATCCAAATTTTGAATCCAATTATAAAATAATATGGGACGACGGTCTAACTAGTTCTTTTGATGATTTTGTATTTTGGGTTGTTGTTGTATTTGTTTATAATTTGATAAGAAATAAAGTAAATATTGATTATACTGCTTTCCAAGGTCAACCAGGTTTTATTTTACCAACCTATAATTTTGCAAATTTGGAAATATATACACTCGATAAACAAAAATTAGATATTAATTGTCAACAGAACGGAGCACAACCAACTTATTATCAAGATATTACCGATGTAAATATTCCTGCAAATTGCTTTAATAATCCAAATACTACACCAAATAAAAATTTATTTAATATGGTTTATCCAACATTAAATGCATTACCTCATCCACCACCTCCTCCCAACAATGTTCGACAATTAGATATGAATAATCCATTTATTTATTGTTATTTTCTTAATTTTAATTCTACAACTAACCCAATGACTGAATACGATAATATTGTTCAACCTAATAATTGGTTTTATTCAAATGACAAATTATTAAATATATATATAGATTTTATATTAAAATTATTTGGAAATACACCAATAAAATTAAATCCCAGACCAAATAATTTTATTTATAACGCTTTTGTTAAAATGAATTTAACTTTAGATATGGGAGATTATAGAGGTGGTGATGGAACTGCACCGATTCATATACCGGATAACTATTGGACATTTCAATGTATACCAATTTCTCATGGTTTTGCTCTGAATGCCGGATTAAGGCCTATTAATAGTATACTCTCCAAACATTACAATCAACCAGGATTGATGACAATGCCACCTATATATACTAATTTGCAAAATAATATTGATCCTATTGTTGCACTATGGGAAAAATTTAATACAGATAATTTATGCTTAGGAAACATAAGAACAGATACCGTTAATTTTTTCTTTAACAATTTCCCTTTTGAAGGTACAGGTGTTGCTAATGATTTAAAAGCTATATATCAAGTATTAAATGAATTTTTACCAAATAATATACCATTTGATTTTGCTAATAAAGGTATACACCCTGGATTACTTTTTTATGCTCAAGTTAAACATATACAAAACAATTTTTACGGCGCATATGATAATATTAAATCAGATATTCAAGAAAGAATGGGATTACTTAATAATTATCAAGAAATTAAAAATGATAATACCAAAAAAAATAATAAAATTAAAAATAATTTGGAATGTGAAAAAAGATTGGTAAATAAAATAAAATCAGATAAACTTAATTTAAAATGTGAAAATAAAAGATTAGATAACTTAAATCAAGCATATTATCAAGAAGGTTCACAATTATATGTACAAAATCAAGAATATTTTCAACAAATTCAAACACTTGGGAAACAAAATCAAGAACAAATTCAAAAACTAGAACAACAAAATCAAGAACAAATTCAAAAACTAGAACAACAAAATCAAGAACATATACAACAAATTCAAACACTTGGACAACAAAATCAAGAACATGTTCAACAACATCAAATACTTGAACAACAAATTAAAGCTTTACAAGCAAGAAATAGATTAATTGATGTAGCTCAAGGCGAAGTTCAAGGTCAAGGTCCAAAAAAACATGCAAGAACTGAAAATGAAGATGAAGATGATGAAGAAGAAGATGAAGAATAAAAAAATTTATATTAAATTACAAGCTAAATATTTTTTTACTAATTGGTCCACTTTATCAATTAGATTCCAATCAAAATAATAATGTTGTTCATTGCAATCAGATACAATTATTTCATCACATGAAATATATGGACTGATTGCAATAAATAATTTGTATTCATCTATTTTTTTACTGTCAATATTATTAATGGATAAAATTTCATTAATTGTAAATTTCTTTTGATTATTTTTATATTCTTGAATTGTTTTAAAGTATTCCAATTTAATTTTTCCTTCATTTGAATAATAATTATAATTATTATTTGCCAACCTTTTCATGTTAACAAATGATTCCTTATAACTTTTATTACTTAAAAAATCATTGGGACTACTGTACACACTAACACAATGCTTATTTTTGAAAAAATAATTCTTCACTTGATAAACATTTAGTTCAAAATCAAAGCAAAAATATAAACCATTTAATTTGTATACTAATGTATGCGTATAGCCTTTATTTAACCCAATAATTGATTTAACATTATCAATTAGGGTTAATCCACATATTTGTTTTACAACCCAATCATTAAATAATTCTATTACATTAGATTCTTGGTCTAAATTTTCATTAAATTTAAGCATTTGTTTAAATTCATTAATATACATATGAGCTTGTGTATGGTTATACATTTTCTAAATATTATTAATTTATCGGTATACTTGATAATAATTAGATTACTTATAATCAAATTTTTCAATTTTTTAGTATATAAAATTTGATTATTATATAATAAATATACTATATATACTAATAATGGGCTGTGATTACTATATTTACACATATCTTGAAATTACTCATACCTTAGGTGTATGTTATTACCAATTAAAGACTAAGCGAGGATATTATACAGAATTTCATGAAGATCCCGCTGATTCTGATGAAGATTTTTCAGGTGAAGAATCTGAAAGAAAAGCTGGGTTGGAAAAAATTAAAGAAGATTATATTGAAATTATGTTAAAACCTTCTCAACCAAAAAACCTTTATTTTAATAAATCATGGACTGCAAAAGAATATGAGTCCAAATACAAAACTTATATAGATACTTATATCGAAGGAAATGAATCTCCTTATATATCTAAAAATCATTTTGAAGATTGGGGCGAAAAACTAACTGATTTTACAAATATACTTGTTATTAAAAAAGTCGAATATCGAATTGATTTTATGAATATGTAATTTTTTTATTTATCAATTATATAAAAATAATGGACTATAAATCCAAATATCTAAAGTATAAAAATAAATATTTACAATTAAAAAAATTAATAAAATATAATCAAATTGGAGGATTTGATACCATAATTTCTGATAATTCTGATTTTTTACAAGATTTTACACAGGTTCAACAATTTGGACAAATGAATTGTGGTATATACATATCTGAGGATAATACTAAAATAATGAAATGTTCTAATTCTGAAACTTGTATTTCTGAGGATAAAGCTATAAAACTTGAATCAATTAAAACCCATTATCCAACATATAAAATTTTTCCCGATATTTATAATTGTTATTTGTACAATAGAAAATCATATATTATTATGGAAAAGTTTGATGGAGATATAACTAAATTATTATTTGAATTATTACCAATAAATATATTAGAAAAAATGGTTAGTGATGGAATAATATCACCAGAACATATGCAAAAATACTATGAATTATTTCATTTACTTTTTCCTAAAACTTCAGAAACAGGTACATTTAATTATACACAAGTAGATTGTATACCAATAATTAAATACTTATATTCAAATAAAGGAGAAATACCGGAAGTTGAAAAGTTAGCAGACCAAAATTATAATATTTATAGAACAAATGGATATAGAGATGTGGGTCTAAACCAATACAAAGGAATGGATATTGGAAAATATGGTTATTATTTAGGTGAACAAATTAAAACCATAGATTTTTTCAGTGGATATTTTGCCGACGAAATTATTAATTATGAAAAATATATGGAATTTATTAATGAATTTGTAGGACAATTTAATATATTGTTTGAACAAATAAAGAAACAAATTTTTAGAATAAAAATTTTATTAGCAAAAATTGGTTTAGCTTATACAGATGATAAAACCGATAATTATGTTTATATGTTAGCTGATTCAAATCATACACATTTAGGAATTAATTGGAATTCAAATATAATATTTGGAGACAAATATTTTTTTGTGTCAGTAATTGATTGGGATAGCGGTTTATCAAATTTTGACGAATATAGAAAAAGGAATTTAATTAGCGATTTTAATAATTATAATCCGACAAAATATGGACAATATTATATTCATAAAATATGTAATAAATGTCCTATAATAAAAGGTTGTGAAACAAATATTTTTGATTTGAATGAAGAAGGATTTAAAATTCTTAAAACCAACTATCAAATTGATAAGATAATGCACAATTTTACTGATATTCGTGAAATTATTAATTATATCAATGAAGGAAATGAGCAAATAGATATTATTGATATTGAATAAATAATTTTTGACTCGTATACAATTATGTAATATTTGTGTATAAAAATTGAAAACTGGTAGTATTGATAATTAAATTAATATAAAAATTAATATATAATTATAAATTAATATATAAAATGTCAAAGCTTTACACAATGATTTTTGCTATTTTCGCTGCTTTTGTAGCAATGGCACAAGGAGCTCTCAACTATAGAGATGTCAACACTCTTAATAGATTCAGTACTTGGATGAACGTATTTAACATTGAATCAAAGGATGAAAGTCATCTTGCTCATGTATTTGATAACTGGATTAGCAACGATAAGTATATCCAAGAAGTTAATGGTAAAAACCTTACTTATACTCTTGGTCATAATGCCTTCTCTGGTATGAATTCTGAGGAATTTGGTGAATTCATGGGATTTATTCAGAATAAGGAAGTCCTTTCAAAGGGTCTTAGAGGTTCTATGTCAATCCCAGTTGTTGACCAAGTCGAAGAATTCGGTGCTCTTCCTGCTTCACTTGATTGGAGAACTAAAGGTGTAGTATCAGCAATCCGTGATCAACAAAGTTGTGGGTCATGCTGGGCCTTTTCTGGTACTTCAACCCTTGAATCAGCTGTCGCTATTAAATCTGGTAAACTATATGATCTTTCTGAACAACAAGGTGTAGATTGCTCAACCATTAAGAACGGATTTAAGAATATGGGTTGTTCAGGAGGTATGTATTATTCTTTGTGGGATTATATTGAAGTTTCAGGGGGGTTATGCAGTGAATCTGCTTATCCTTATACATCTGGTACTACTACCAAGACTGGTACTTGTCAAAAGACTTGTACTCCTGTTTCTGGAACTAAAGTTTCTAGTTATGTAAAGGTCACACCTTATTCTGATACTTCTATGATGAATGCTCTTACTGTTAATCCTGTATCAATTGCCATTTATGCTGCTGGTCGTTCATTCCAACTCTATAACTCAGGAATTTATTCAGATTTTTCAGGGTGCGGAGGCTCAAACCCAGATCTCGACCATGCAGTTGTTCTTGTAGGTTGGGGTTCTGATAATGGTCAAGATTATTACATTCTCAGAAACTCATGGGGTACTTCATGGGGTGATCAAGATTCTACCCAAAATAATGGTTACATGTTAATTTCTCGTAGTTCTGCTTACGGAAAGGCTGGTATGTGTGGTCTTCTTTCTGAACCTTACTACCCCGTAGTTTAAATTTTTTATAATTTAATAATTAATTTTTTGATTTAAAAATATTGATTTATATATAATATATAAATTAATGTATAATGGCAAACAAAATAAGATATAATTATGATTTACTTAAAAGTATAGTTAAAGAAAATAAAATCAAACTGTCAGAAGATTATTCAAAATATGAAATCATAAATAGAGAAACGAAAATTAAAGGAATATGTACTAATGAAGGGTGTAACAAAGAATATTGTAAAAGATTTAAGTCATTTTATAATACAAAAAGTTTATGTGATGAATGTGTTAAAAAAGTTTCTTCAGAAAATATTAGAAAAACAATGATTGAAATATGCAAAAATAAAGTAGTAGCAAATCAAAATATAAGTTATAAATATAATTTAGAATCACTTAATAATTATATAAGAGAAAATAATATTCACTTATTAGAAGACTATTCAACATTTGATACGATAAGAAAAGATACTAAAATAAAAGGTAATTGTAAAGGTGATAATTGTAAAAATATTTTTGAAAAGGGTTTTAGAGAATTAAGAATTAATGGAGGACCATATTGTCAAGAATGTGTTAATAAAAATACATTTATAAAACATGAAGAAAATGGAACTCATTACAATTTTATGTCTGATGAAAAAAAAGATAAAATAATAAATAAAATAAAAGAAGCATATTTGGATAAATCAGATGAAGATAAAAAATTAATAAAAAATAAAAGAAAAGAAAAGAAACAAATATTAAATTATATAATCATGAATTTCCAATTTACAATAAAGATATTTATGATAAAATTAAAAAAACAAATATTGAAAAATATGGTTCTATTTGTCCTCTTAGTAATCCAGAAATAAAAGAAAAAGTTAAAAAAAATAATATTATTAAATACGGTGTAGAATATCCTAATCAAAACCCTGAAATATATAATAAAATAGTTTTGAATGGATATAGAAGAAAAACTTATATATCTTCATCAGGTAAAGAATATGTTTGTCAAGGATACGAACCACACGCACTTAAAATACTAATCGAAGATATGCAAATCAAAGAAGAAAACATTATTACCGGCACTATAAATGTTCCAAAAATAAAATATATCGGAACTGATAAAAAAGAACATGTCCATTATCCTGATATATATATAAACAATCAAAACAAACTTATAGAAGTAAAATCAACTTGGACTATTGAAAAGAAAAATGATTCTTTATTTGCTAAACAAGCCTCCGCTAAAGAACAAGGATATTTATATGAAATTTGGGTAATTAGTGAAAAAGGAAAAATCTTAGAAAAATATACATAATAATTTATTTAATCTTTCAATAACCAATTCTCAGGCAAACATACATGTGTATAATATCCTGCTTCTGATGCAAAGTAATATGATGACTTAAATTTCATTGTACCTGTTTTACCTGCATTTTTTTTATTTTTTGATTCTGTATAATCCACTGTTGCATATGAATGAATTATTCTTTGGTCTAAAATGTTATCTCCAGATTCATCTATTACTACTGCCACATGTCCTTGGTCTGTCTCCACATCTGAAAAATCTCTTATCACTAATGTTCCTTTAGGATATTTCCTATTTACATCAATTGGTTCTAATCTACCAGCTCTGTCCAAATATGCAAACCAAATACCAGTTGTTCCGGGAAATTTATCTCCTTCTATGTCATTTAACTGCCCATCAAGACCTGGAATACTTAATCCTAAAAATCTTCTCATCAAGTTAATTAAACCTGTACATACTATACATTTGTCAGATTGGTCAATTTCTTCACGAGTAATTGCAGGACCTATCCCGGCCCAAAACTTATCATCCGGTTGAATAGAATCACTTTCTCTATGCCATCTATAAGGAACACCTACTAATGATTTAGCATATGCAATTACTTTATTGATTTTACGTTGTTCCATTTGTGTTGTTTTTAATTTAATGTATTTGGCTTTATACTTTAGATACTTTTCAAAATCTTTATCATTAATCATTATGATATAGAAAAGTGCAAGAAAAAAGTTTTCAATTTTTTGTCTATAACTATAAAAAATATTTTATTTATGTAATGTGTACTTTCTGTATATTTTATAAAATTTTTTTATTTTGGATAAACCATTAAATGAAAAATCTCTAGTATTATTAATACGCGTATATATCGTAATATGAGCTAAAAAATCGATATAATGACCAACACAACTCATAATTATATTTTGCTTTCTTATACTATTTGATATGGGTATATGAATATGATCTAAATTTGTAAGTAATTCTTTAGTTAAAATATCAAAAATACATACATCAGTTAACAATAAATGTGTAAAAGGCTCATTAGATTTAATTTGTCTAATTATTCCTGTATTATATGCCACAATATTATATTTATTTTTTTTACCATTATCTTTTCTTTTTGTGAATAATGTATATAAATCCTTGCGATATTCATAAGGCATTTCGGGTGGTTCATTTTTAATTTCCATTTTTTTTATATTGTTAAATATTATAAACAAATACTTTTCAATTTTTATATCTAGACCATATTATATATAATACATAATATGGGCTGTTGGGATGTTTTTTGTTTTGCTTGTGGTAATACATGCCACTCAATATTTGTTAATCATTTAGAAGAAATAAAAGAGATGTACGAAGAATATGTAGAATCGCTGAATAAATCTTCTAGACCACCTAAACTTGGACCTTATTATAAAAAATTATTTGGTCAGATTAGCGAAGACCCCCCATTCTTTTTGAAAATGAAAGACATGTATACAAAATCTTTGTGGTTAAATAAATGTACCTTTCTTACAGTTGATGATAGGGTAATACATGGATGTAAAGAAGTCGGTTGTAATATTGAATTTGTAGATTCAAAAGGTAATAGATATTATCAAGATTTAAATACAGGGATATATGAGGATATTGATACTAAAACAAGTCATGGGATATTTATCCATACAGATTGTTGGAAATTCATTAAATCTCATTATAAGATAGATTTGAAGTATTCAGATGTACCTGTTATTCATGAAAAAAGAGAATTTGAGAAAATCAATTCGAAAATAGATTATGGGCAAATCGAGAAATACTGGGCTCAAGATTTTGAATTTTTTCAGCTGGTATTAGATTCAAATGAATATATATGTGAATCACCACTTTCCAATAATAAAAATAAGTCAAGAATTAAAAAGATATTAACCCAATTAAAAATAAATACAGATGCAAAAAGAACAGGACCATCTGTTAGTGCAACATTTTATCCAGAATCTACAATAAAATATGGGTTGGATGATGAACTGTGGATAAAATCTAGTGGTAAATGGGTTAAGCTAAAAGAACCAACTAATAGTGTAAGAATAAAGATTGATATAAATAATCTGGATAAAAAATTATTTAATTATTTAAAAAAAATAGTTTGTATTGGTGAACCAAGCGAATCACCAATATTTATCACAAGTATTAATTGTGTAAAATCTGTTTGTAAAATAAATATATTAGGAACAGAAGCTTTAATAAACAAGTATGAAAAAGTATTATCCCCATAGTTCAATCATTTTTTTAGCATATACACATTCATTACCTGTCCATCCATACATAAGTGCACATCTATCAAGCACTTCAGGAATTAACATATTATCATAACCCGCAGTCATAACACTAAAACAATTTAGTTTAGGATTGACTAGTTGTTTGTGTGCTTTAAGTAATTTGGTTAAATCAAAATAAGATCCGGAACAAGCATATTGATGATAAGATTGTCCGTGTCCATAAAGTCCAGAACCTGCTTGTTGATCCGAATAAATAAATAGGGTAGAAATATCTGAATTGACTTGTTGATTAACAAAACCTTTTTCGAACCATAAAAATAAACCATGTTCAGTACTTTGACCAACAGTTTGACCAAGTTTATTAATTGTGTCTAATTGTTCTAGGATACCTTTGGATTTATCGACTTTATACATTTCTAACCGGTCACCAAATACTCCGACCCATCCATCACCTTCTGCTGCCATAGCGGTAATCAAGCCTGATAAATTACCAATTGTGGCTACGGTTTGAGAACCATATTCAGAAGTAAATGCACCCCATGCAGATCCAGAATTATCACATAAACTAACTACATTACCTGATAAACGTGGAAAATTTTCAACTGCTTTTCTCATACATTTTTCTAAACCTGCTGTAACAATATTAATATTTGTTTCTACATTATCATTACTATTTTCATTAACTACTTTATTTAATTGTTTTTTATACTTGATAAATTTCCACGGTTTATCTCCTTTTTTAGGTTTTTTAATTGGTTTAACATTTACTGAAAGATTATTAATTTCCTGGTAAGCCGAATAATATCTAAAAGGAAATTGTTTGCCATTGGTAACACCCTTTTCTAATAGTTCCATAACCTGGATAAGTGTTTGAGTGTCAACTTCTTTACAAATATTTCTTAAATTTCTAAGTAAGGCCATATGAGGAAAACCATTACCTAAAATCTCGACAATTTCTTTAAAACTTTTTCCGTGTGATCTCAAGTGTTCCCATGTACTGGATTTTTCTTCAACATCCACTTTATCTGTTTTCATTAATTCGTCTAGTGCTGAATTTAATTTACTTGGGGTATGAGATAATCTAACCAGATCAATAATTTTTCCTGTGTTTTTATATTTGGATGTTTTATAACTATCTAATTTGACCAAATAATCTACCCAACATCTTTTTAGAATATTAGGTAATCTAGATTTAGACCCAACAATTTTAATATAATAATCTAATTGTGATTTAATATCGGTGGGTAAACAGATGACTTGTGAAGCAACTTTTCTAAAGTATGTGGGATTTGTCTGATTAAATTTCTGTCTAGAAGGATGAATTGATGCTTCAACTAGGATAATTTGTGGACCTAATCTCATTTTGTATTCGCTTCTTAATTCAACAGCAAAATCTATTGTGGCTTTAAAATCATGGTTAAGTGCATCTCTTAGTGTTTCAATAAAAATTTCAGTTGATGTTTTTCCAAGTAATTCAGGATAAATCATTAAATTAGCTAAATCTAATTGAACATTTGATTTATTTACCTTATCACCGTTTCTATAATATTGGGATTCACCAAAGAAACATGAACTCCATACAATTTTTAATTTGATAATTGGATTTGGTTTATGACTTAGCCCACCCATAAAATTTAATTCTTGATTGTCCTCTAATTTTATTTCTGAAACATCAATTAGTTCTGGTTCTACATTATCTACTGGTTCAACATTATTTTCATTAATATTTGATTGTTCATCAGGTTGGATGGTATTAACTTGTAAATCTTTTTGAGAATTAATAACAATATTAATATTTTGATTAATTTTTGTAAAACTGTTGCCCATTAAAATTATTAATTAAATATAAATTTGTTTTTAAGTTGTTTTAAGTGAATTTTTCTGGTGTACAAATTTTATAATATTTTTAATAAAAATAAAGTGCACATACAGAATTTTTATATTTTTATATTTTTTTCTTAAAAAGTATAAAAATGTATAAGTACACTAATTTTAAGTTTTTACAAGTGCAATTTTTTCACCCTTTGTAAACAAAAAAAGAAAAAAAGCAAACCAATTTTTATAAAAAAACCTTATTTTTTTACTACACACACACACAATAAAACTAAAAATATCTAGAGTATTTTGAGCTAAATAAAAATAAAGTAGTAAAGGTGGTAAAAATGAGTTGTTGGTGTGTTGGTGTGGTTGGATAAAAAGTACATAAGTAATCGAAAATGTATTCGACATAAAATCGACATAAATAACATAAAATCGACATAAAAACGACATAAAATCGACATAAAAAAAATAATATAAAGATATTTTTTTATTAGTAATAATATATATAAGATGGTAAATTATACCTGTGAAATATGTAGTAAAAATTTTAATAGAAAATCTAATTTTGACTATCATATAAACAATAAAAAGAAACCATGTCAAATAATTCCACACAAAACCACACAAAACCACACAACACCCACACAAAACCACACAACACCCACACAAACTAACATAAAACAAAATAATAAACAAGAAGACCAAAAAATAGTGGTTAATACAATACTAGAACACGTAAAAAATATACAAGAAACACAAAAAGCAGAAAAAATTATAAATCATTGCGCATACTGTGGTTTGGGTTTTACTAGAAAAGATGCATTGAAAAGACATATAGATAAATATTGTAAAGTTAAGATTTTAGATAATGAACATAAAGAGAAAACATTTGATTTGCTTATTAAAGAAAATAAAGATAAAGATAATGAAATTAAAGACATAAAAAAAGAGTTAGAAGAAATAAAGAAACAGATGGAAAAACAAATAAATAAAGTACAAACCCAAAATATAAATAAAGGTCATATAACTAATAATAATATAATAATTCCGCAGGCGAAATTAGCAGACTTTGGGTCTGAAGACTATGAAAAAATAAATCTTAAAAAGATATTAAATTCAATAAAAGATTCAGGAGTTAATGGGATAATAAATTGTTTTAACGATATACACTACAACGAAGAAATACCTCAATATAAAAACGTTTTTATAACAGACAAAAGTCGAGACAAAGGGATGGTTTATGAAGGAGGACAGTGGAGAGTCAAGACAATAAAATATATAGTTGGAGAAATCATAACTCATATTGAACGATATATTCGGATTATAGAAAAGAGAATAAGAATAGGACAATATAAAGATATGATAGATCCGGAAGATCCAGATAAAAAGAAGAAATTAAATATTAAAGAATTCAAAGAAACTATGGAATTGAGATTAAAAAAATACATATTAAGATATTATGGAGATGATGAAGAAACAACTCCTACAGATTCAAAAAAATTTTACAATATGGTAATGAAATATGTATCAAATCGTTTATTTGACATTAAAGATAATGTATACAGACATTATGAAAAAGTAATTGAGGATATTAATAAGGATCTGGAAGAATCAGCAGATCCTGAAATTAAAGAAATAAAAGAGGAGAAAAAACAGATTATTCAAGAATTAGATAAATTAACCAAAGCTGATATAGAAGCAGAAAAAAATTCTAGTGATAATGATTCTAATGATTCTGATGATGAAGATTTAGAAGATTTAGACGATGGATTTGAATATAGAGAAGTAACTTTAGCAAGTGGTCTTAAAATAATGAAATGGTGTAAAAAGAATTTAGATTATAAAGATTCATTTAATTTTTAATTTAGTATTAAGTATTTGAAAATGATAATATATTATTTATAAAATAATATATTGTGAAAATAAATATCCCTGATATAATTTTGTTATTTGCTTTATCATTATTTGTGATTCATGATTTTTAATGGTAAATTATACATTGTTCAATATCAGGATAACTGCTACAATATAGTAATAAAATTTTACTTCTATTACAATATTATTTAATAATTATTTTTTTAAATTATTTTTATAATAAATATTTGTAAAGTCCTAATATATTATTTTATAAAATAATATATTGTGAATTGGATAATCTGGTTGGAAGTGTTGCCACGACGATTTTTTAGTGCTTTAAATGAAGTAACCAGATTAACTGCTACAATATAGTAATAGATTACGCCACCACAATCAATAACCTATTACAATTATATATAATAATCAATCTTTAAATTAGTTTAATTTTTGATTTGCTTATCAATACATATATCAAATTATATAAATTTAATTAAAAAAATTGAAAAACTCAAGGTCTGGAAGTCTTATATAAAATTATATATCACTACAAACAATACCATGGACAACCTTGCTTTTGAAGAATCTAGAATCCGACGTCTGAACGCCCAGTTCGGGACGTATTTTACAGACCACGAGTACAACATCTTTCACGCTGGAACCAAGTACGGGTTCATGACCTCATTCTTGGTTCGGTACATGGAGCTTCACTCTGACCCGAGTAATCCTCAGCCCTTCAATGCACGAAGCTCCACGACATGGGGACTCGCAAAGGCTTACCTCATGTACCTGAACTCGGTGGATGTACAGAATCGGAGGACCATTCCCGATACTTACATTCAGACCGATGTTCTGACCACTGAGGAAATTGGGTATCTAGCAGGACGGGGTGGAGTTATGTTCTATGATGAGCTTACTGACAGGTCTCTTGGTATTCGAGATCTCATCCGGTTCATTGACCCCGAGGACTACCTCAACTTCATCAGATGGATGGATTTGTACCGGTGACATTTTTATAATAGCTGTGTAGCAAAATAATAAATAAAAATGTTTTAGTTTTTTATAATTTGAAACGCAATAAACTTTTTATCTTTGTCTTTAATTTCAAATTCTAAATCGGTTTCAAGATCAATTTTGTCTTCCCATCCAATCCAACTGTTAAATTCATCTATTTTATTTGGAATTATAGGATAGAGCATTACAAATATTATTTTTAGATTAATCATAAGATTCGTCAATACAACAACTTTTTCTTCTAATCCAAGCTTCCAAGGTTGTAAATCTGTCAAGTCTTTATTAGATTTAGCAATTAAAAGATTTATAGAATTAATATAGTCAAGTATATCCAAATCAGATATAAATTTGTTTATACATACCAAATAAGTTGACATTAAATTAAGAATTAGATCTTGATAATTAATGGTTTTAAGTAGCAAATTAATTTCGGATTCAACAGGTTTGATTAGATTAAACATACGTTGAACTAGATTACCAAATTCTTTAATTAATAAATTATTATATTTTGCAGTCAGATTATCGTAAGAAAACTTTATATCTGATCCTATTGAAGTTTCAGTCAATAAATAATATCTAATTGCATCAACAGGAAACTTATTTATTAGTTCATCAACTTCTACAGCATTACCAACAGATTTAGACATTTTTTGACCTTGAGAGTCCAAGATAAAGCCATGGACGATCACTTGGTGAGGCAACATATCTAAATATTTACAAGAAGATAATATTGCTGGATAAATCACTGAATGAAACCACAAAATATCTTTACCGATAATATGAATAGGTTTAACTATTTGATTTTGGAATAGAATATTTTTACCAGTAACATAATTTAACAATGCATCAAACCAAACATATATTACATGGGATGGATCAGTTGGAAATGGTATGCCCCAATTAAATGAAGTTCTAGTGATAGATAGCATTTCAAGTGTACCTAAATTATCTAATTTGTTTTTAATTTCTATTGAGTATTGTGATGGTAGAACTTTTTCAATAGTTTTATTGATTTGTTCCAGATAATTAGAAGTTATAAAATAATATGTAGGTTCATTAACTATTTCATAAGGTTTAGAAGTAACTGGGTCTAGATAGTTTGTTTGTTTAGCAGTACTATCTTTAACAAAACATTCTTCTCTAACATTATAAAACCCAGAATATTCTGCTTGAATAATATCAAAATTTTCTTGAGATTTCGTTACTGATTTTTGAACTAGTTCAATATGTTCAGGTTGAGTAGTTCTGATAAAGTAATCATAATTCATTAATATTTTTGTGTCCATTTCCTTAAATACTTGAGAATTGGTATTACATAATTCAATTGGTGAAATACCAAGAGACTTTGCGGTATCTTGAATCTTTTTGCCATGTTCATCAGTTCCAGTAAGTAATTTAGAATTGTGATTTGCTAATTTGTAAACCCTATTGATAAAATCAGCCAATACTGATTCATATAAATGTCCTACATGTGGTTTTCCATTTGTATATGAAATAGCTGTGGTAATTAAAATATTTTCTTGCATAATTTATATTAAATTATTATATATACATTCACTTATTCAAATTTTATTTACTTAAAGATAAATTAGGATAAGTAATATAAAAACAAATGGAATCTGAAAAATTTAATCCAATTTATCCAATTGGTAAAACAGTTCGAGAAGCTGTACAATATTTTGAAAAATTTAATATTGGATATTCATTTGAAAATGATATTTCAAGTAATATTCAATCAGCAATTGCAACTATACATAAAGAAGGTACTCATTTATACAAATGTTATAATTATAATATAACTAATCCTGATTACAGAATAATAACTAGTTTTAATGGTGTAGCAGATAAACCATTAAATAGTTTTGTATACAATTCTACTAATAATTCTTACACGTTTAATACTAATTAAAAATTTGATTTTTGATTATTTTATAATAATATTATTATAAAATTTCTAGCTAATGCATTTGATTGAAAATAACACAGTAATATTTTGTGGAGTGGTACCAGATTTCAAGTTATTATGTGAATTAGTTTTACAGGATTATAAAAAAGTTGGATTTAGATATTGGGAATTTTCGATAGATGATTTACCCGAACACATTGAATCAATTAAATTTGAAGATGCTAATCAGATGGTTCAAATAAATAAGTTTCCAATTTCACTTAAAAAAATTAAATTTGATAAATATAATTATCCACTCGATAACTTACCCGAAAATGTTGAATACATAAATACTGGACATTCATATGATCAACATGTTGAAAAATTACCAGTTAATTTAAAAAATATATTTTTTGGAATTAAATTTAATCAATCAATTGATAATTTACCAAACAAATTATCTATATTACGTTTTGACTTTGAATCTAAATTTAATCAATCTGTTGATAATTTACCAGAAAGCATAAAATTTATACATTTTGGTAAATATTTTAATCATCCGATAAATAATTTGCCATCAGGATTAAAATATTTATTAGTAGGTAATAAATTTGAACAATCATTAAATAATTTACCTATTGGATTAAAAAGTTTAGACATACAAACAAATAAACAACCAGAATCTTTAGAAAAATTACCAGTCAGTTTAGAAATATTGTATTTAGATTGTTTATATTACAATAAACCAATTATAGTAATGCCACCAAATTTAAAAATTTGTAAAATAAAATGCAAATCCAATTATCAAAATACAGTTAATAATTGGATAAATTATGTAAAATTGAATTATCCAAACATAAAAATTTGTTTAGAAATAGATAATTATTAATCTCAATGTAAATTTTTTTCTGTAATAAATTGGACTACTTCAGAATTACAAGAACAAGTAGCACTGATATGTTGATTTTCTTTAATATATTGTTCAACTTCTTCTTTAGTAATAAAACCTTGTTGTTCAAATTTAACAGCGATATCTTCTAATGGTTTTTGTCTAAGTTTACATTGTTTATCAAAATATTCATTGGAAATGGAAATAGGATATTTACCTAATAATAAAAGTTTATCATAAAAATGGTCCATCATAGATCTGCTAGCTCCTGAATAGCAAATATATCTTTCAGGAGTAGCAATTTGTTCGTAAATTTGTTGAATAGTGAAACCAGGTTTAGGGTCTTGTCTATAATAAAGAGGTGCACCTTGTGTTTCTGTGTAATCTAAAGTTCTTTTCAGACCGATAATTCCTAGCGCTTCTAATCTATCTGCATATCTAGGATAAAGCAAATAATATTTACGACTAGAACTGACTTCTTCTGGTATTCTATCACCATTTTTTGAAGAAGAAACCCAACTAATCATTTGAATTACCTGATTGATATTTTCCTCATCAAGACCTCCAGTTCCCAATATATATCTAGCATTAGAATAATCTGAACTTTCAGGAACGTATTTATGGTCGTCAATATCATGTAAAAAAGCAGCTAATTTTACGTTAAGTTCTTCTTGTTCTGATATAGTACCAGTTTTTTTATAAGCCTCTAAAGCCTTTTCAGCATGACACAGAACCATAAGAGCGTGTTCTAGTCCGTGAGAAGGATCAATAATCTTTTTCTTTTCATCTTTTTGATCAGCTGTTAATGTTGAATTATATTTTTCAGCACGTTCATTATGGTCATTTATAAATGAATTTAATATTTCCACATATTGAAAAGGTACAGATTCAAAACCTCCAACCATATTTTTATAATAATTATATTTAATTTTATGTATATTAGTTTTATTTTTAGATTGGTATTTAGATAATTTGTAATTACAGTACATATTATATATAATATATAATATATAATATATTTTTATAATAAAACAAAAGAAATAGTATCAGATAAAAATTCTAATTGGTTTTCTGTATTTTTTTGAACTAAAATATTTTTTACCGGAAGATTAGGACATGACCAAACTTTATCATTATAATTATGCTTAATAATTCCTTTTTTGATAGCTTCTTCTAAATATTTAATTGGTCTAGGATGAATAACTTTATCATTAGAATCTATGTCTCTACAAGAAAAATAATAGTTATCAAGTGGTCGAGCATTTAATAATGAATCTATGGTAAAAAAAGATATACATTTAGTTTCTTTCCAGTGTTTTGGTGATTTATCAGAAGAAAAAATTAAATCACGATTTTCATTATAGGTTTCCTCAATTCTCTTAATAAAGCTTGGATTTTCAGCATCAAATTGAATAAAAAAAGCATAATAGTTTTTATATTTTGAATAATTATTTACGTGAAAATAATCAGAATAATTTAAAATATAATTTTGTTCAATTACAAATGTATTTAAGCTTTCCTCTTGACATTCACGTTGAGCAGTAATTTCAGGGACTTCATCTTTTTCAGCATGACCATGATACGAAAAGTATACTTTTCTATTTTTAGATTTATATATGTATAAATCTAAAAATCATGATTGAAAAACTATAGTTTTTCTACCACCTAAATCCATGTGAATTTCGCATTCTGAATCACCAAATAATATAACTAATAATTCAGATTGACATCTTGCCAAAAACATTATACTTGCACCTTTATAATATCTTTTACTCATATTACTATAAAATAAATAATTAAAATTTTATATTAAAAAATTATTATTTAACTTAAAAAATAATATATATAAAGAAATAATTATGCCATTTTATGCAGTAAAACATGGAAGGAAGCCAGGAATATATAGCAAATGGTCTGAATGTGAAGAAAATATAAAAGATTTTGAAAAGGCAATATATAGAAAATTTGAAAACGAATCTGATGCTAAAAACTTTATGAAATCATCTAGAGATATTAAAATTCAAAACACGATTCAGGACATATTAAATAGAAATGGGTTAAGTATGAAAAATGAAATCAATGTGGAAACAAATAATTTGTTAATGGAAAATGTACATGTGGTTAAAAAAGATTTTGATTTTAAATCAGTAACCAATATATATTTGGATGCTATATATATTAGTTCAAATGGAGACATGGAAGCATTGGGTTCGGTATCAGTATTTTTTGGTGAAGAAGATACAAGAAATGAGACAAGAGTATTAACCAATGAAAAATATCCAAACATAACATTAGAACTAATACAAATAAAAGGGGTATTGATAGCATTAAATAAAGTTGTAAGTGAAGTAGTAGAACAAAAAACTATAGTTATACATTTTAATTCACTAGACACGATAAAAAATCTAACAAATAATATGATGTATATAAAGAACGGAGACTCAATAGCAAATGAAGATTTGATATTTAAAGGACATAAAATATTAAAAAAGTATCCAAATATAAAATTTTTTTACAATAAAGGAAATAGAAATTCAGAGTTGGAACATGAAGTTAACTTGATGAAATCACAAAGATTAAACAATTGTAATTTGAGAAAATATTTTGACCCTATGGTTTTTACATTTGGTAAATACAAAAATAAATCGTTTGGATTAATATATCAGATAGACCCAGATTATTTTGACTGGTGTCTGACTAGTTGTAAACATCAAATCAATGAAGTAAAACTTTTTTTAGAAAGTAAAAATGATTAATTAAAGCATTTTATTTTTTATTTAACTTTTATTTGTCTTTTGCATTAAGATGATGTTTAATAATATATGCAGTTAAAAGCCCAGTAATAGAAGAAAATATCAAAATAGTGAAACACATTAAAAGTATATCTTTTTTTTCAGGAATATTAAATTGATGTCCAAAAAAATTAAATTTAATTTCTTGGTTATACTCTTGTCCAATACAATTTTTGCTTTTTATACCGGAATTATAATGGATAAGTCCTTCAATAAAAAAAATAAAAAATGTAATTAAAGTTATTACAATAAATAAAACTTTCATATATAAAAAATAATAATATTATAAATTTTTGTATTATAATTTTATTTTTTCTTAGGTTGGAATTTAAGTAATGCTTGTAAATCTTTGTATAACTCATCAAATTGTGCAATAATATTACATCTAATTAAAGGATTTTGAATATTAAGTTCGATATAAACTGTCCTGGATTTGCATCCTAAACCATCACATAACATATTGGAAAATTTTAATATATTACTGCCTTTAGAATAATCAACGCTTAACATGTAATAACCTTCCATAGAAAATAAGTAGAAACTACAGTCCTCATCTTCTTTGATATTGCGTAAAAAGTATTTTAATTCATGTAATTCAAATCCAATTACTTCATAAGTTGGTCTATTGTTTCTTTTAAAATACATAATATTATCTTGGTAATCAAATTCACATTTTACTTGTCTAGATTCAAGTCTTTTTCTTTGAGATGAAAATCTTATTTCATAACTGCATATAGTTTTTTCTGTGTCATAATCATATATTTCGAATCTAAATAAGTTAGGTACTCTTTCTTCTTCTTCCTCTTCATCTGAATCAATATATTTATATTTTCGTTCTTCAGGAGGTTTAACAATTTGTAAATTCGGATTTTCAAAATAAAAATTAAGGTCTTCACCATACTTTTTATTTTCGGGATTTTCGTCATTTTTATCTACTGTAAAACTGATATCGTACATATCTATATTTAATATATAAAATAATATATTCAAATGCTTAAATATTTTTATTCTAATTCTTATGCTTGAATAATTAAAATAAAAAAGTATTATACATTATATTATAAATCACATAAATCACATAAATCACATAATTTTTATTATAATAAAAAAGTTGATTTATATTAGATATATGGGTAAACTTATATCAAATAATAATTTTTTAATGGAATATATAAACATATTCGAAAGAAACAGACTGTGTTTTAGTCAGGAGCAATTTAATACTGTTATTAATTATTTGAGCTCTGGATCGCGAAATGATATAATTGAAATTATAAATTTGATAACTATACAAAAAAATTTATTTGCGGAACATAATTGTCTTACAGATTATAATTTAATTAAACATTTGCTTTTAAAAAAATTAGAAAATACTAAAGAAAAAAAGGTTTTAAATTTTGAAATTTATAAACTTAATAAACCTAATCTATTTCTACAAATTAACAATCTAGATGATATAGAAAAAAGTGAATACCGTGATTTTATAATAAAAGATTTTCCACTGATTCAATATTGTTTTACAAATTATTATATAGAATATAATTTAATGACTGAACCTGTTATTTCCGAAAATTATGACCAAAATGAAACAATGTTAAATATTAAATTATTTTTAAAAATATTAGATAAATTAAGAGGTCCAAATACAAAATACAAAAGAATATGTTTAACACTATGTATTTATGATGTGATTTTTAGAAATTTTAATTTAGTAACAAAACACAAAAAATTTGCAAAAACAACATATGATAAAATAATTGAATTTGAAGAAGATAAAACAACATTTGATGATCTTGTTAATTTTTTAGAAGAAAAGAATTTGGACAAAGAATGTTTTTCCAAATGGAAATCAGAAATAAAAAAAGTTATTAACAATAATGAAAATAATGATAATAATAAAAAATAATGATTATCAAAATGGTAATTAAATAATAAAAATATTTTTTTGTATAACAAATATAATTAAAAATATGGAGTTAAAAACTCATCATATATTGATTGTTTCAATGATGGTATTTGTAGTGCTTAATTTAATAGAAAACTATTTACATTATACAATTGGATTTAATACTGGAGAAGAAATTTTTTCGCTTCCCAAACCAACCTCAGAAGATTGGTCAAAAATTGTTTTTGTAATGATTTTATTTGGGTATTTACAAGGATGGTTTACAGAATATTTTTCACAATATTATTAGATATTGTTTAATATTAAATAATATTAAAAAATAAATTAAAAGGTATTAAAGGTATTTTTCATTAATATAATTATTATTAAAATAAAACTAATGAATAGTTCGAATAACAATACAAATATTAATAATTTAAATAACACAAATAAAAATTTTATAAAATCAAACAGTACAAATAATTTGGATGAAAATTCTGGATATAAATATAACAAAAATAATAGAAGAAACAAATGGAAAAAAAATAATAATTTTTATAAACAAAATATAAATCAAAGTACCGATTCAATAAATGATATTGGTTTTAATATATCTAATCCAACCAATCAACCTAATATTATATTAAATACAATGTCTAATGACACAACTAATATTACATCTGGTAGTACAGTAAATAAAGAATCAAATGAAAATAATGATTCAAGTCAAATTTCTAGCCCAGTTTCTGGAAATAAAAATTCAAATCTGAATCCAAATAGTCAAAATTATACTCCAAATAAACACAATAATCAATTCAATCAATATTCAAATCAATATCCAAATCAAATTCCGAATCAGTTTAATCAATTTAATCAATATCCTAATAATGGTCAAGTACCCTTTCATCCAAATTTAGATCCAAATTATATATTTAGACCATATTATCCACCACCTCATATGTATAATCCAACTTTCAATCCTCATTTTTTACTTCCATACCAACCATATAATAATCAAATAGTTCCATTTAAACATCGTGAACATAATAATTTAAATAATTCAAATAATAATTTAAATTCAAACTGTGGAAGTGCTTGTGGAGAAAAAAATAAATTTACTGGAAAAGAATCATCCAATGAATCAAATAAAGATGTTAGTAATGTTGTAAAAGATTATATGGACAAAATAAATAATAAATTAGATGAAATGTCTAAAAAAGAAAGTATGTGGATAAGTTTTGAAATAAAAACACTAAATGATTTAATAAAAGTAGCAAAAGACTATGGGGTATTATATTCAAAAGAATATGAATATCAATTGGACCTAAATTTATTATCTGGAATGTTACCAGAATTAGAATCATTAAATAACATGATAGGATTAAATTCAGTTAAAACCCAGATAGTAGATCTAATATTATTTTATGGATTAAAATTAGATAATAAAAATCATGATTTATTACATACAGTAATAGAGGGTGAACCTGGTACTGGTAAAACAGAATTAGCAGAAAAATTAGCAAAAATATATTTAAAAATGGGAATTCTTAAAAAGGATGTATTTAAAAAAGTAAGACGTTCTGATTTAATAGCTGGATATTTAGGTCAAACAGCAATCAAGACAGAAAAGGTACTAGAAGAATGTAAAGGTGGTGTATTATTTATTGATGAAGCATATTCGCTAGGCAATGCTGAAGGAAAAGATGGAAGAGATTCATTTTCAAAAGAATGTATTGATATGTTAAATCAATGGTTAACAGAAAATAAGTCTGAATTTGTTTGTATAATAGCTGGTTATAAAGATGATTTATCCAAGTCATTTTTTAGTTATAATACAGGACTTGAGAGAAGATTTCCCATAAGATTTTCAATTGAATCATATTCAGATGATGAATTGGCCAAAATATTTGTTAAGAAAATAAAAGAATTTGAATGGGATATAGATTGTACATCACTATCCATAATAATTAAATCAAATAGAAAGTACTTTAAATTTAATGGTGGAGATATGGAAGTGTTGTTTGCAAAATGTAAGATAGCCCATAGTAAAAACTTGTTAAAAGAAAAAGATAAAACCAAAAAACTTTTAACAGAAAGTGATATTTTAGATGGGGTAAAAATATTTTTAGCAAATCCTGAAATTAAAAAACGTGGAGAATCTAATACAATAATGTCAACAATTTATGTATAAAAAATATATAAAGCAATTTTTTTAAAAAATATAATTTTTAAAAAAAACAATAATAAAAATTATAATTGTTTTTTTTATTTGTCTATTATATAAATATATAAATGATTGACATGCCTTCAAGTGTTTTAATTTTTGCCTTAATTTTAGTTGTTTTACAAGTTGTAGTAATTTACAGCGTTGGTAAAGGTGCTTCATTAAAGAACTTTAGATTATCATTCCCCAGCTTAAATGAATGGGTCACTATTGTAGTTGCCGTATTATTAATCGGTATTGTTGGTGGATTTGTTGGTTCCAATTTATTAGGTATCAGCATGAACAACAACTCTATGTATTAAATTTTTTTATTCAAAATAGTATATATTATATAATATATATAAATGAAATTAAACGATTGTTTAACAAGTAAAGTTTATTTAATAGTCATGATTTTAGCTGTACTTAAAAGTGTAATTATTTATAGTGTAGGTAGATCACATGAGACTAAATTTGAATTTCATATGCCAACAACTACCGAATGGATTACTATTATTTTACTAATTACTATATTATATTTAATAGGAAGTATTTTTTTAGTTATATCTGTTGGTGACGATATTGAAAAATTAATAAGATAATTATTTTTAATCAAAGATTTTGTTATATATAAAAAGTATTTAATGTAAAAAATTAAATTGACACCTCTTTAATAATTTCATCAAATTGTTTAAACATTTTATCTTTTTGTATAGCCATTGAAACTAGATGTTCATCGGCAGTTTCATAAGGTATTTTATAACCAAATACACTAACCCATTTAACAATAGTTACGTTTCTTTGATTTTCTGGTAAAGCTATATGTGAATCATATCTAATTGCCCTACCTATTATTTGATTAATTTTACTTTCATTCCAATGTGGTTCCATAATATGGATATAACGAGTATTTTTTAAATCTAAACTTTCTGAACCTGCTGAAGTAATTAACAGCACATTAATCATCCCTTGATTATAAGAATCAATAATTTTATTACGTTTTTCTTCAGTTTGTTCACCATAATATATCGCATAGGATATTTTATTTTTATTTAAGTGAACTGTTAAAGGTAAAACACCATTATCAATAAAATTAGAATAAACTACACATGGTTTGTCATGAGATTGAATATATTTAAAAATTTCAAGAATTTTTGGAGAATCTGGTGAATTATCTATGGTATTTGATAATTGTCTTGTTACTGTTAAAAAATTATTTACTTTGCGTTTATCTAAAACTGTATAATCAATATGTTGAATATTATCCAAGGATAAAATTCTTTTTAAATAATGTCTATATTCGGTAATTTGAGCATTAGACATATCTACTTTAACATATTCAGTAATAGATGTTGGATAATGTGTATCTTGTGGCTTTTTATAATAACTTATAGTTCCTTTTATTCTTTCTTTAAATGTATCAATATTAGTTGGAATTTCATAAGTTTCATCATAATAAAAAAATTTAAATTCTTTATTGGTTTCCGGCAATACCTCATCTTTTTTAACCATATTTACCAATACACTCAAATCAGTTAAACTATTATAAAATACTGTACCACTTAATAGTACTATTTTTTTAGCTCTTGTTAATTCAGAAATTAACATAGTTTGTAATTTAGTACCTGATCTTAAATGATGAGCCTCATCTACAATTACAGAATTTGATTCAAAACTTAATTGTTTATCAATAATTGATTTTATTGCGGATTGGTATGTTATAATTTGGATACGTTTTGTATCCAAACCCATTTTTTTAATATCATCTTTAAAATTCTTTCTAGATGCTTTAGTTGAAATAATTATAATATCATAAGGAAACTGATATACCATAGCTAAACTTGTTATTGTTTTGCCTGAACCCATACTATGATATAAAATTAATCCATCGTGGTTTTTTATATAATTAACACAATTCATTTGATAATCGAACAATTCGACTTTCATATTAGAAAATTTACTATAATTAAACTTATATAATAAAAAAAGTTTAATCATATTTACAAAAATTAATTGCATACAATCCAATTGGCAAAACTTACATTATTACAATATGTATTGTTATAATAAAATTTAACATCATAATAATTAGTTGATTCCAAGTTGTAGAAAAAATTACCTGCAACATTTGCACAAGGAGGGGTATTATAATCGTTAAGTTTATTTGGAGCATTAGTATTTGGCCAATAATTACTTGGATAACAAGATGTGGTTGGAACTTCTGATGATGGTGTTAATGGAATACAAATATTATTACATCCTGAGCAATTACTATTAAAAGTGTTTGGTATTATATTATAATTAAAATACAAATATACAACATCACAACACTTACAAACTTTAATTCTAACTAATTTTGCACCAAAAGAATGTAAAACATCACATTTGGTTACCGATATTACAAAAATACCATTTATTAAATTAATAATATTTTCTTTAAAATTATTCCAAGCGTCATCTTGTGATGTTGATAAACCAAGTGTTGATGAAACAAAATCTTGTTTTTCTAATTTGAAAGATGCTAATTTACAATTTGGAAATTGAGACTTGTTACGTTTTATACATGACTTGACTTTTGAAAATATAAAGCCTATGTTATCTATACATTCACCCATTATATATTATTATTATATATTAATTTATATTTACTAATAAAATATTTTTACATCTACTTATTATTTTTATTTTTTTTTATTTGTGTTTTTCCATTATTTATTTTGCTTGTTGATTCAAAAAAAAATTATTATTTATTTTGCTTGTTGATTCAAAAAAAAATTATTTTTTATAATATTATTTTCATTTTCTTTTAGCACTTTGTAATGAATTTTATCATTTAGTTTAAGAAATTTATTTGTCTGTTCATATACAGTATCAAAACCTTGATTTGAATTACGCATAACTAAATATAAACAAAATATCATAGCATTATCTAATCCTGTATCGTCTAAAATAATAAATTTGTTAGAAACAAAATTTGTTTCAATCCAAGTGTACAAATCATTTAGTATATTAAAATTTTCTTTAGTAAAACTATCTATATTCAAATTTATATAATTTGAACTTGAATACAGTGAATTTAGTTTCTTTGAACAATTTATTACGAAATTAAAGTTTGATAAATTTAAATTTGATAATTCAGCAGAACCACAAACATAAATATTTGAAAATAAACAAAACATCTATTTTATTATATAATATTACAATCTAAAAAATGTATTAAATTTTTTCACAAGTAAAATAAATAAAAAATAAATAAAGAATAAATTAAAATAATTTAATTATTAAGCGTATATATATTATTATATAAAATGTCATATTCTAAAATACCAGAAAATATTTCCAATATCAAAAATTATCTTGACCTAATAAATAATAATTATGAATCAGTTTTTCAAATGGAACAAGATAAAAACAAAGAAATTAATGAGCTTAAAGATAAAATTAAAGATTTAGAAAAAAAATTAAATGATGTGGGAGAAAAATTAAAATCCAAGTCATCTAGTTCTATTTGGGAATCTATGCAAGTTCAATTACAAGATAAAGATAAATTAATTGAACAACTTAAAAAAGATCTTAATTTTTATCAAAGACAATCGGTAATTAATAATATTACACAAGTAAATAATACAACCCAAACTAACATTGAAAAGAAAGAAGATAATTTAATTGAGGTATCTGATAATGAAATAATAATTGAAAAGAAAGATAAAAAGGTTAAAAAGGATAAAAAAGATAAAAAAGATAAAAAATCTAAAGGCAAAATTATACATAATACTGAAGATATTGATGATGTTGATGATTTAGAAAAAGAACTACTTGGTTAATTATTTTTTTATTATTTTTTGATTATTTTTTACTAAATTTTTTAATTATTTTATTATACAATTTACGTTCGTCTTTTGATTTAGACTTTGATTTTGACCCAGAGTCAGAATTAGAAGAATCATCTGTAGATTCTGAAGATTCGAAAGATTCGGAAGATTCATCAGATTCCAAATTTCCATATTTATCACACTCAGATGTTTCTTCTGTAGAACTTATATTTTTATTATTTTGAATTAACTTGATATTTGGGTATAGTCCAGATATTGGTAATGTATTTCCAATAAACATAACAACACCATCAACTAATTGATAAATTAGTTTGTTGATAAATTTATTAAATTCAAAATATATAAAAAAGAATAATATTATACTAACTAATGAACCTGTTATATTAATATAAAAAATAAATAAAGATATAACATTTTTAGCTAATCTTCTTGGATGTGTTTTATGAATATTATTTTTTAAAATCAACAAAGACAAGATAATTGAATCAAACAATAAAAAAGACTCAAATATACTAATTACTTGAGATGAAAAATATAAAGACAATAGTACAAAACCTAATAAAATTATATCAGTATTTTTTTGTGTGATTTTAACAAATGGTATTAACCATTTAATTTTTTTATTTTTTTTTATTAACATAATTAAATTATCAAAATTATTATTTAAAAATATGGTTGCACTGTTTTTAATATTTATTAACGAATTATTTGGTTTATCCATTATAAAATTTATTATAAAATTACTATATATAAAAAATAATGAAAATAGGATAATATTAAATTTATATAAATATTAACCCACATATATAATATAATAAAATGCCAGAAGGTCCCGAATTACTATATTTTGCTACTATATTTAAAAAGAAATTAGCAAACGGAACAATTCAAGACATCAAGTCATTTACTGATAAGCCTGCAATTTTACCAAAAGACTATATTGGTAAAATTTTATCTGTTGATGCAAAAGGAAAATTATTATGGTTCAAAGTAACAGGAAAGACACAAGATTATTATATTCATATTCATTATGGAATAACAGGATGGCTAACTTTTGAAAAACCAGAAAAAAATATTAAATTTGAATTTGTTATCAAAGTCAAAGATAAAGAAAAAAATCTATACATGGAAGATAGGCGTAGATTTAGTAAAGTCAAAGTCTATACTAAAGAAGAGCATGATAAAATTATTGATGTATTGGGTATTGATATATTTACCCCAGAATTTACTAAAGAAAAATTCAAGTCCATAGTTAAAAGTAAAAAATTAATATTAGCTGCACTATTACTTAACCAAAGTATATTTTCAGGAATTGGTAATTATATTAAAAATGAAGCAATGTATTTGACAGGACTCAGGGTTAAAATTAAATCATCAGAATTAACAGATGAACAAATTGATAAACTATATCACAATATATTATTTGTATCATATTCAAGTTTAATTGAAATGTTAAAAGATTCAAAGGCGGAAAAATACTTGGATAAATCAAAAAGAACTTTTGAACCAAAAAAAATAGAAGTACCTTATAAATTTAGAGTTTATTCTCAAGAAAAAACTCCAGATGGTAAACCAGTAATCAAAATTAAAGTAGCTGGTCGAGATAGTTATTGTATTAAAGAATTATGTAATTAATGTACGATTAACGTGTATTCAAGGTTGTAAATCGAATTTTTATCAAATAATAATTTAATATAAATATAATATATTATTATGAATAATTCACTTCTAATTATAATTTTAGCAGCATTTGTTGTTTTAATATATTATTTACATTGGAAAAAATTAGAAAACTTTTCTCAAGTTTCAGATACAAATAATAGTAACATACCTAAAATTATTCATCAAACAGCTCCAAAAGATTTTTCAAAATGGAGACCTGAATGGTATCCTTGTCATAATACATGGAAACAACATTTTCCCAAATCAGAATATAAACACATAATGTGGTATGATGAAGATCTTGATAATTTAATTAAAAATGATTTTCCTTGGTTTTATCCTCTTTATATGAGTTATGATAAAAAAATTAAAAAAATAGATATTGCAAGATATTTTATTTTATATAAATATGGCGGTATTTATGCAGATATGGATTATATGTGTACTAAAAATTTTTATGACCTAATTCCCCAAAATATCATATCTATTAGTGAAAGCCCTTTCAAAGAAAATGAATATATACAAAATGCTCTGATGATTAGTCCACCTAAATGTGAATTTTGGATGAAAGTTATATATGAAGCAATTCCAAGAATGAATGAACCAGATGTCCTTGTTTCAACTGGTCCAAAATTATTATCCGATATATATTTTAAAAATAAAAATGAAGTTAATGTGCTGGATGAAAAATTATTTAACCCAAGAAAAAATACATCAGACTTTTATTCTGATAATGTTATAACCAAACATTTGGGTACTGTATCATGGATGTAAATTTTTATTATTTTATTTCAAAATTAAATTTGATATAAATATTAACTTATTTGATTTAATATATTAAGCATGTACAAAAATTCAAGTGCACTAGAATATAATTTGGCATCAAAACAAACTGGACTTTCGGTTCTTAAAAAATTTTATCAAAAAATAAATGTTCAGGATATCGATTATTATATTAATATCAAATCTTGCAAAATAAATGAATATCTTGAATCTAGTATAATTGAATCTAAAGACGTTGAATTAACCAATATGATAAACTCATATGTAAATTTATGTAAAATAAAATTTTGTTCAATTCAAAATAATCTATTGGTATTTCCTCATAATCTTAATGTTTGTTTTACTGATGATAAAGTATATTGGGATAATATTTTTACAATTGATAATATTATATATTGTAATTATGAATACATCAAAGATATATTTCTTAAAACTGAATATTCAGATTATAAAAAAGTTTCAGAAGTGTATATCAAAGATAACCAAATTTATGATTTAGAATTGATTAAGCAGTTGTTTAGGTCAATAACTTATATTTCGATTTATAATAATATTCTCCCATGGCTAAACCAAATTACTAATAATTTGGGTATTTGGTTTATGGAAAAAAATAACTTGGATATCAAGTTAAATCCAAATCACATAATATATTTAAATCCAAATACACATTATTTAGACAACTTTTATTTAATGACAAATGTAGAAAATAAAGATAATATAATATTTAATCTAATTGAGAAATCTAATTACAAGTTCAATCCATATATTTCTAGTGTTAGATTTGAACTAGATGACAATCAAATTTTATCAAATCCAAAATATAGCAATATACCAGCGAATCCAATTGTTTTATTGGTAGATAAAATTTGTAGCATGACTTTTTTATAATAAAAAATTGAATAAATATAATATTTAATTATATTTATTAAAAAAATAGTTTAGCGATGGAAAAACAATTAGCTGAATACCTAAATACATTCCCAATACCAGATGATTATACAAACACTCAGTGTATAATTTGTCTGGATAATTTTGATTTGGAATCGGAAAATAAATTTATTAGATTACCATGTGAATGTTCAAATTCAATATATCATATAAATTGTCTAAGTCAATGGATTGGTTCAGGACCAGATAAAAATTATTGTGTACAATGTAAAAAAAAGTTTGAAGCACCAGAAAATTTACATAATTCAATAACTAGTGAACAATTAAACCAAAACAATCAGATAAATCAAGTTAGCCAGATAAATCAAGATTCTCAACATACTATAGGTGAGTTAGCTACTGGTGTTATGATATATAATCAAAAAAATAAAATTAGACTTGAATATTCGCTAATTAAATTTACTGTCCATATGGTATTAAATACAATATTAAATCTTATAAATTTTGCATATATTTGTGGAATAAAAACAACAATTCAATTACGAGTATTAGCATTATTTTTCTTGGTAAAAATATTATATAATTTTGTATCGTGTTCTAATATATCAAAAAATAATAACTTGGACAGTATTAATTTTAAATTATTTTTAAGTTATGTAGGACAATTAATTTTATTATTAACAATAGAAATTATTGGTGTACAAACATTAAAATATCCAATGTTATTATATTCTCAAATTGGATTTATTGGTGTTGATCTAATTATCATTGTAATTGTTAGTTACTATTGTTCGATTAAGGTTGAAAATGTTATATATAATTTAGGAATTATTCCTTCTCCTACACTAAATTCCAATATATAAATATTTGTATATATGTTAAAAAAATTGAATTTTTTTTTAAATAATTTAAAGATATATTTATAAATCATAATATAATACAATGAGTTCAAAAGGCAAATATGCAATTGGTATCGATCTTGGTACAACTTACTCCTGTGTGGGCATTTACCGTGATGGTCAGGTAGAAATTATTGCTAACGATCAAGGCAATAGGACTACCCCCTCATGGGTTGCTTTTACACCCGATGGAGAACGTCTTGTTGGCGATGCGGCGAAATCCCAAGCATCGTCAAACCCTTACAACACAGTCTTTGATGCTAAACGTCTTATGGGACGTAAGTTCAATGACCCTATTGTACAGGAAGAGATGAAAACATTCCCTTTTAAGGTTGTTTCACACAACTCTGGAAACTGTGGTATTCAAGTAGAATACAAGGGTGAAACTAAAACATTCACTCCTGAGGAAATCTCAGCTATGATTCTGACCAAGATGAAAGAAACCGCTGAAGCCTATATTGGTGAAAAGATAACTGAAGCAGTTATTACTGTTCCTGCTTACTTTAATGATGCTCAACGTCAAAGTACCAAAGACGCTGGTGTTATTGCCGGTCTTAACGTACTCAGAATTATTAATGAACCTACTGCCGCTGCTATTGCATACGGTCTCGACAAGGTTAACAATGAAAAGAACATTATGATTTATGATCTAGGCGGCGGAACCTTCGATGTTTCGCTTCTTACCCTAGATGATGGTGTATTCGAAGTAAAAGCAACCGGTGGAAACGGTCATTGTGGTGGAGAGGATTTTGACAACCGTCTACTCAATTACTGCGTAGAAGAATTCAAAAAGAAATCAAAAGTAGATATTACTGGTAATGCTCGTGCTCTGCGTCGTCTCAAGACTGCATGTGAACGTGCAAAGCGTACTCTTTCTACTACTTCTACCTGTGCAATTGAGGTAGACGCACTTGCGGATGCCAAGGACTTTAACCTTGCTATCACTCGTGCTAAATTCGAGGATCTTTGTGGAGATATTTTCCGCAAGACAATGGAACCTGTTGAACAAGTTCTTCGTGATGCCAAAAAGTCCAAATCTGAAATTCATGATGTGGTTCTTGTTGGTGGTTCAACTCGTGTTCCCAAGATTCAATCACTTCTCAGTGAATATTTTAACGGAAAAGAACTTTGCAAGTCTATTAACCCTGATGAAGCCGTTGCTTATGGTGCAGCTGTTCAAGCCGCTATCCTTCATGGACATGGTGACTCAAAAACTGATTCACTCCTACTGATTGATGTAGCGCCACTTTCATTAGGCGTAGAGACTTCTGGCGGCATCAACACGATTCTTATTGCAAGAAACAGTACAATCCCTTGCAAGAAGACTCAGACATTCTCAACTTATGCTGATAATCAACCTGCTTGTACAATTCAAATTTATGAAGGTGAACGCAAGTTTACTCGTGATTGTAATCAACTTGGAAAATTCGATCTTACTGGAATCCCACCCATGCCTAGAGGCGTACCTCAAATTGAGATTACATACGATCTTGATGCAAATGGTATCCTTAATGTAAGTGCTTCAGAGAAATCAACTGGTAAATCACAAAAGATTACTATCACTAATGAACGTGGTCGTCTATCAGCTGAAGATATTGACCGCATGGTTCAAGAAGCTGAAAAGTTCAAGGAAGAAGATGAAAAGAATCAAAAACGTGTTGAGGCAAAGAATGGTCTTGAAGGACTTATTTACAGTGCCCGCAATTCAATTAACGAGGACAAGCTTAAAGATAAGCTTTCATCAGAAGACCGTGAAATCGTTGAATCTAAGATTAAAGAAATGCAAGACTGGCTTGATGCTAATTCCAGTGCTACAACTGAAGAATATCAAGCCAAGACCAAGGAATTCGAGTCTGTATTCCACCCCATAATGCAAAAGGTTTATGGTGAATCTGGTGCTGGTGGTGGTATGCCCGGAATGGGAGGAATGGGAGGAATGGGAGGATTTGACCCATCACAAATGGACCCTAGTAAATTACAAGAGATGATGAACAACCTCACACCAGAGCAAAAAGAACATCTTGAAAAAATGGCAGCTCAAATGGGAGGACAAGGTGGACCTGCTCCTAAAGATGACGAAGGTCCTAAGATTTCAGAAATTGATTAAATCTAAATACTATTCTAAATCACAAAATTTAAAGTGATTCAAATTTATTTACTAAAAAAATTTTTTATTTAATTTAACAATTACATAACTAATTGTTTATTATTATTCTCTTCTTGATACTGATAATTTATGTTTTTCAGAATCATTATGAACTTCAATAGTATCTTTTGAAAATGTACCGAAATCACATAGTTTACAATAAAATTTAAATCCTTTTTCTCTTTGTTCTAATGTAGCGTGTTTATTTAATACATGTTTTTTCATGGTAACAATATTTCTAGTCTTGTAATCACATTTTTCACACTTAGTATCTTCTTTAAAATCTGAACGTTTTTTTCTTTGACCTGTTAAATGTAATTCAGTAGTTATATGATTATTCCATTGACTTATATAATTACATTTATAATCACATTTTTCACAAACATATTTAAATTCTGGTTCTTCTTCCATTTTATATAATTATTATAAGGTTTAGAAATTTATATTTATTTAATTTCTATAAACTATATAGATTTATTTTCAAATATTTTCAAAAATAAAAAATGAATAAATTTAAATATATATTATAATATATATAATATAGTAAAATGGATTTAATAAACCAATACAAAATTAACATATATGAAAAATGGTCAGAACTAAAAGAAGTCTATGAAGAAACAAAAGATAATAAATTAATAGCCAAAATATTCGAATGGTATACATGTATTAAATTATCAGAAGAATATAAAAGAACATTTTATGAATATAGTGATATAGATCCTGATTTCAGAGAAGAAAATAAAATGTCTAAAACTGACACAGGTATTGATTGTAGTGATTTAATTGATACGATTGTTCAATGCAAATTAAGATCTAAATATTTAAATTGGGGTGAATGTGGTACATTTTTTGGTAGTCAAGTTATTTGGGATGATACAAAAAAACAAAAAATAATAAGATGGAATAATTTAATAATTGCAAGAAATTCAGAATCTAAACTAAGTTATAATTTAGCATCAAAATCAGATTTATTTGAAGATAAACCATATATATTAGATGAATTTATCACATATTGTAATCAATTATTAACAAATCCTCCTGAATATCCAAAAATAAATAAAGCTATTCCAAAATTAAGAGATTATCAAGTCGAATGTATTAAAAAAATTAATGAGACTAAAAATAATTTAATTATAAATTTACCAACTGGTTGTGGAAAAAATTTTATAATTATCAATTGTTTAGAAGCAGATAAAAAATATCTTATTCTAGTACCAAGAATAATTTTAATAGAACAAGTATCTGAAGAAATAAAAAAAATAAAACCAGAATTAGGAAAAAATATTCAAATGATCGGGAATAATAAAAATAATTATGATAACAAAAAATTAATAACAATTTGTGTTTATAACAGCGTTGGTAAAATTAAAAATTTTGATAAGTTTGATAAAATATTTGTAGATGAAGCACATCATGTTATAAAACCTGAAATTTATAATATTAAGGATGAAGATGATATTGATGAAAATGATATTGAAGAAGATAATATTGATGAAGACGATGAAAATAAAGAAGATGATAATTCTAATAAAAATATTGATATAACAGAAGATGAAATCAATGATAAAGAAAAATATATTGATATAATAAAAGATTTAACTAAATTTAAAAATAATATTTATATGTCAGCAACTATTGATGAAGAAAAAGATTTTGATTATTACACTAAAGATATTAGAGATATGATAAATAAAAGATATTTAAGTGATTATACAATAAATGTACCTATATTCACAGAAGACCCTACAAATAAAAATATTTGCTGGCATTTAATTAAAAATTATTCACATATTATAATTTATTGTTCTAATAAAAAAGAAGGGATGCAAATAAATAAAATTTTAAATGAATTGGTCAAAGGATGTTCCGATTATATTGATTGTGATACATCAAAAACAAAACGTGATTTAGCAATTAATAAATTTAAAAAAGGCAAATTAACTTTTTTGGTTAATGTAAAAATATTGGTTGAAGGTTTTGATGCACCAAATACTAGAGGAGTATGTTTTTTACATATGCCTTCTTCAAAAACTGCTTTGATTCAAATTATGGGTAGAGCCTTAAGGCTACATCCTGAGAAAAAATTGGCAAATATAATATTACCTTGTTCTACATCAGATGATGAAAAGTCAATTAACAAATTTTTAAATACATTATCACGAAACGATTCAAGAATTAAAAATCATATCAAAGTAAAAAGTTATCTGGCTATATTAATCTAAAAAAAATTAAAGAAAATGATAATGAACTTGATAATAAAGAAGATAATTTATTGGAAGCAAGATTTGAAATGATTTATGATAGTTTTGGAATATTACTAAATAAAGAAGAAATCTGGAAAAATAATTTAGAAAAAGTAAAAAAATATATAGATAAAAATAATAAAAGACCATCAAATATTGACTCAGATATTAATGTTAAAAAAATGGGAATATGGTTCGCTTCTCAAATAAATAATTATAATAATAAAAAATATATAATGAAATGTAATAACATAATTGAATTATGGGAACAATTTATAAATGATGATAAATATAAAATTTATTTCAATAATGATAATTTAAAAAACTGGATTGATATATTAAATAAAGTTAAAAAATATATCGATAACAACAATAAACGCCCATCAGTTAAAAATAAAAATTTAGAAATAAAAAAAATGGGTAACTGGATTTCAGATCAGCAATACAAATATATTAACAAAAATAATTATTTCGAAATATTTTATAAAAAATTATGGGAAGAATTTATTTTTTGTGAAAAATATAATATATATTTTTTTGATAATGAAACTATATGGATTACAAATTTAGAATTGGTAAAAAAATTATTAGATAAAAATAAAAAAAGACCATCCAAAGCAGATAAAGATTTAGAAATAAAAAAAATAGGAATATGGTTAGAAAGACAATTTATGAATTATAATAATAAATTACAAATAATGAAAAATAATGAAATTTTAAATATGTGGGAAAATTTTATAAACGACAACAAATATAATATATACTTTACGGATAACAAAACAAATTGGATTAATAACTTAAATAAAATAAAAAAATATATTGATACTAACAATGAAAAACCATCTCAATATAGTAATGATAATGAAATATGTAAAATGGGATTATGGATTGGATCACAAATACAAAATTACAAAAAAAAAATAAAAATTATGAAAGATAAAGATATACTAAAATTATGGGAAGATTTATTAAATGATAATAAATATAAATATTTTTTTTCAGAAACTGACAATATATCAGAATGGAAAAATACATTAGAAGATGTTAAAAAATATATTGATTCAAATAATAAAAAACCAACAGTTTATAGTGATGACAAAAATACTAAATATTTAGGTAGATGGATTGCAAATCAAAAAAATAATTATAAAAACAATATAAAAATAATGAAAGAAAAAGAAATATTAAATGTATGGAAGAATTTTATAAATAATCCTAAATATAAAGATTTTTTATAAAAAAACCATTACATCTTATGATCATTTGTAAAATTATACTTGGTAAGATAATAATTAAAATTGTGATCAAAGTTTTTAGAATTATAATTATCATTGGTAATAAGTTTAGAATTAATAGTTTTGCCATTAGAAATAATCTTGTAGCTGATTGAATAAAAATATGGACTTTTAATTACATTAATAATTTCTTCAAGACCATTATTACCAAGTTGCATATGTAGGTTTATGGATTTTTCATTTAGTCCAACATCTAATTTCTTAATTTGTTCTGATACATTAATAAATCCGGAAACATCTTCAATTAGATTCATTTTAACATTATTAACTAGAGTTTTTGAATCGGATTGGTTAAAAATAAAGTTTCCCCTATAATTTATAGTAGGAATATATTTATTCGAATACGTTAGAACAGGAATAAAATGTCTAAAGTTAATCATTATAACAAAGATAATAAGTAATAGTATATATTATACTAATAATAATAAAAAATCAATTTTTATTTAGGATTTGACATTAGTAAAATTATTAATTTCATTTTCAATCTGTTTTTTTATTGTATCATACATTTTATATGTTGCCAAATCGTCAAATCTATTAGTTAAATCTAGTACTCTATTTGTCTTGACACCACTTAATTCAAAATGAAATAGTTGTGGTCTATAATATAAATTATAATCACCTAATATATCCAGCACATAATTATAAGTTTTAATATTAGAATTATCTATAATAATATCAATATCTTCATAAACAGAAAATTTATTAATTAGATTATTGTTTTCATTTCTTGTTAGTATACTTGTTTTTAAATTTAAAGTTTGTTTATATTCTAAATAATCTGGATTATATTGAATAGTTTGGTTTAGAAAATACATTGAATTATTAATTTTAAATTCTTCATTTAAAACATGTTGATTTAAGAAATTTGGTTTTCGATTTAGAAATTTTTCTTTAAGTACTTGGTTTGTTATAGGTTTAATTAAATTGATTAATGATCCAGTCGGAATAAACTTGTATACAGGAATCATTTGAACTTATTGATAAATATTTATATTGTCAAATATATAAATTAAAAATCATTTTTTATAAAAAATATTATTTTATGTGTGTTTTATCATCACATACCAGTTTTCTGTTGTAAAGTTTGTTTTGATTAGTTCAGCTCTTGTTTCCGCTTCTGTAATAACAACTGATACAATCGAGTCTAATTTATCTGAATATTTGGTTTCTAGGTCAACACCAGATTCTATGTCCGCAAATACTTCTTCACGATTAAATATTCCATTCGAACCCCAGTAATCTGGTAGTGTATAAGTATTATCTAAAATATCAGTTCGCATTCTGGATACGATTCTTTTTTTGTGAATTGAATGGTCTGTCGGTTGAAAATATATTATCAATAAAGGATTAGAACCTAATATTTGTTTACATAGGTCACTAGATGATAGCGCGCCTTCCAAAATAATTAATTTGTTTTCTAGCTGGATTCCTGATTCGATTTTTGACTTGGTTCCTTGTACAAAGTTTTCTATATCGATAGTCGACCCTATTCCTTTGTAAACTTTAAATGCATTAGATGAACTGATTGCTTGATCAGGATTTGTTTTGTCCAAAACATGTTCTCTTATTACTTTATCTAGTTCTATTGTAAATACACCCCAACTTTTAAATTTTTCTTTTATTTGATTTGTTGTTGTGCTCTTACCACTAGCGTATTTTCCAGTAATAAAAATATATACGACTGGGTTATTTTCCAATAGATTTTGTATAAGGTCGAATATTGGGTCATATACCTCCTCTTTTACTTCTTGTAGTTCTTGTTCTACTTGTTCATATTCTATTTCATCATCAGGTTCTTCCTGACTTAAATTTTGAGATTTTTTAAGTTTATTCATTTTTTGGTTAAGTTTTATTAATAGTTTTTGGTATTTGGATTTATACTTTGAATATTTGGATTGATAGTCCATAAATATATAGACTAGTGAAATAAATTATTTTTCAATATTTACCATAATAAAAAATTCATGGTAGTATATAATTATATAAAAATTATATAAAAATTATTATATAAAATGATTTTAGATTAGATGTTGGGGAAGATTTTGATAATACTTACAAATTTATCAAGTATAATAACTTTGTATTATGGCATCAAAAACAAAGAATATACTATAATGTATTGTATTATAACAACATCTATTTTATCTCTAATTTTTCATTTATTCACAGAATTTCCACTAGTTGGACACGAGGCTTTATCATTTTTTAGATTATTAGATTTTTATTATAGTTATAAAAGTATCTATATTGTATCAACTAATTTTTTAGTATATAATGAAGAAAAAATAAATAATAAAAATTTTAATCTAAATTATGATATAGTAGCAAGTCCAATACTTTTGATAATGGCAAAATTTTTAACAAACAAGGATTACTTTCTAATTAGTATAATTCCTTTATGTGTTGGAATTATTTTGCCTTACTTAGTATTTAATAGAAAAAACTTGATAAAAATAAATTTTAGAGATATTAGATTTTGTATTTGCTTTACGTTAATTTTAACTAATATAATTTTTTACACAATGGAAAAAAATATAGACTACTATATATTCCATTCAATTCACCATTTGTTGTGTTTTAGTTATCCAGGTTTACTTATTCAACTTAAACACAATTCAATAAATAACATAGAACCAACTACAGTAATACCAAAAATACCGACTATTCCTAACTTGGATAAAATTCAAACAATAACAAACATTCAAAAAATATCAGAATCAGTTGGAGAAACTGTTTCAGACACAATGACAAATATTTCAAATATAAATTCACGAAGTTCATACACAAGTTTATCTAATTTAGAATATGGTTATGAAATAGTTTAGAACATAATTCAAAAATAAGACATATCAATAAAACTAAAAAAAACAACTTTTAGCAACCTATTAATTATTGAATTGATAACTTGAATACCAATTGAATGAAAGTATCTGGTTAAAAACCTATCCATTTTTTTACAATCAATTAATTTTTTAAAAATATCCCAAACTATGTATTCACATAAATCGTTATAAACTTTAGATTCAAAAAAATTATCTAACACTTCTTTTACCTGATTTTCTTTTAATAATTCTAATAATTTTTCAAACTCATTTGTTATTTTAAAAATTACATATTCTGTACAAGTTTCATCATCATAAATCACAAAACCAAATTTATTTGATTCTCTATTTAAACTCATGTATTTTGAATATTCAAACCATGTTTTACTTCTTCCTTCTATTCTAAATGTTAAATGAAATATTCCGTCTATTCCATGACCTTCTGTAGTTGGTAAAATTGTAGCATGTATATTATCTTTGTTTGAATTTATTTCATCCAAAGCTAATTTTTCATCTGGCTCATTATTACCATTAGGTATAACTTTTGGTAAAAAAAATTTTACAAACAGTTTATTATTTTCTTTATTTTTTATTGTTGATACAAAAACTTGGTCATCCATATGTATTACAATTTTTAAATATTTATCAATTATTTTTTCAATATAATCTATTAAAAAATTATTTACAAAGTTCTTTATTACACAATCCTTTTTATTTAACAAACTTTTAAAGTCCGATAATACCTCTTCTTTATTTACTAAATTATCATCCAAAAAATCTAATTGATTATTATTTATCAAGTCTTCTAATATAACTTTATATTTAATATTAGATACAAAATCATCAGTAGTTATTCTATATTTGGATTTTTTTAATATTTTTAATGACTTTGTAATATTATTTTTATAAATATTTATTATGTTTTTAAAATTTTCTTCAACTGACTCTGGAATAGCTAGAACATACTCTATTCTAGGTATTTTTTTATTCAAGGACATTTAATACTGTTCATAATAAAATAATATAAACATATATTTATATATAATTATGAATATTATATAAATAATAATATAATAATTTTAAAAAAATTGAAAAAAATATAAAATGGATACATATCAATAATAAGAGTATAATCTTAAAGATTCTTGACAAAGAATCATGCAGTTAGATAAATATAAAGCAATTAGCCTTTTACAAGGCTAATTTAGAATAGGTTCTTGAAAAAGAATCAAACAGCTATAATTAAAAATAATAATTAAAGGTTCTTGAAAAAGAATCAAACAGTTATAATTAAAAATAATAATTTAAAGGTTCTTGAAAAAGGATCAAACAGCTATTAATTAAAAAATTGCACTTAAGAGATTCTTGTAAAAGAATCGTACAGCTATCTTAAAAAATTAAATTAAAATACAAGGTTCTTGAAAAAGACCCATACAGCTATTAATTAAAAATTTAAATTAAAATTCAAGGTTCTTGAAAAAGACTCATACAGCTATTAATAAAAGAATATTAATTAAAAAGGTTTTTGAAAAATAACCATACAGTTATAATTAAAAGAGGCATTTTAAAAGGTTCTTGAAAAAGACCCAATACAGCTAATCTAAATTATAAGGAATAAATTTTTATTTGTAATACTATAACAAATTAGTTTTTCAAGCTAATTATGTTTTAGTAAAAATCAATTTTAATTGATTAAAATTTTTTTAATTTGAATGAAATTTACATTCGTAATCATTTTATTTTTATATATAAAAAAAATTGAAAAACCAACAATTAGAATTAATAGTAATATTATATCTTAATAACATTCCAAATGCTGTCATCACGTATTCTTGCTGGAAAAATTGTTCATACCCTTAATGCAAAGGGAGCAGATGCTTTCGAGTCAACCGGTAATCCGGCTCTAGATATTTTTACATATACTTCAAAGAAGTTTCCCACAGAAATTACGCAATTTACCAGTCTTATTTCAATGCTAACTGAAATCAAGAATTCAAATCCTGAGCTGTTTTTTAAGCTTCTAAAGTTTCATCGTTTAATCGAAAAGGGTAATGGTATCAAGAATATTCATTATCTTGGAATGATTTTGCTAAAGCAGGAAGATCCTGAAACTTATGCCAAGATTCTTGAGTGGTCTCATGAATATCCTAAGGATATCCTTACACTTGGTAGAATGAATTCGATGTATAATCCTATTCCGGATTCAAGTGCTGATTCAACATTCGAATATAAATCAAATTATGTTTCAACTAAATCAAAGTCAAAGGGATTTAAAATGAATATTGTTAAGAATAAGTTTGAAAAGAATTCCTTAATTGATGATGATAAGATTACAGTCCCTTCAGAAATTCGTATTTATGGAGATCTTGTAATTGATTCATTTAAGAAGATACTTTCTGGTTCTAAAGATTATAACCCTATGCTTCTAAAGTATATGGGTTATGAAACTGGTCATTGGGCCATTGAATCAGAATTTATCTGGAGATACATGGAATCAAGACTAAAGTCAGATAATGATTTTGTTCAACTTGTAGAGTCAGAAACCCAGATTGATGGACTTGGTCTTGAACTTAGAACTTATCTAAAGAATTGCAGTCACTCTAACGGATGGTTCACTAATAAGAACCGCCGTAAGATTAAGAAGATTTTCAATTCACATGTTAACCTTACTGACAACCTTTTCAAGGGTATTCATTTGGATGGCTCAGTATTTGGTTCACACGAATCAAGAGATGAGGAAGTAGATATGATTTTTAATCAACTAAAGAAGACTCCAACAATTTCTCTGAGTAGGTTTACCAAAACTGTTAAGAAATATACTCTAGAAAATGCACCTAAGAGTCTGAGAAATCAACTACTCCTAGATGGTTATCTCAAGTATGTTAAGGCTCTGGCAAAAAAGGAAGTTGTTGCAAAAGTACGTGGTCTTGATATCACTTCCAAATGCTGGGATTTTTTCCATAGTGAAGATGCAACTGATGCTGAACTAGAAGCACAACTTGGAGAATATGTAAGTCAAAATCGTCAATATCTTCAATCTACTTTTACTGAAGATTTTAAGTTCGAAGACTTTGCAAATTCACTAATTCCTGTTCTTGATATTTCAGGTTCTATGAGTGGAACTCCTATTGAAACTGGCCTTTACTACTTTTTGATTATGGTCAAAATTTTTGGTACTAAGGAGCTCTATTATTTCGAGACTTCAGCCCATAAGATTACTCTAACTCAAGAAGAGATTGATGGACCTATCTGTTCACTTATCAAAAAGATTTACAAAGGCGTATCTGGTTCAACCAACCTAGCATCACTATTTGACATGCTTGAGGCTGAATCAAAGTCTGGTAAAACAGTAATGATTATTACTGATAGTGATTGTGATCCTCATAGAGGTGGTAGAACTACCAGCTCCAATCCATTCCATCATGCTACAACACCAGGTAATGGATTTGTACATCTACCAACTAACAATTATGTGGTTGTTAATGTCAAGATTGAGAAACTCAATTTCCCATTTATTGATATTGACCCCAAGGTATGTTATGTAACTGGTAATAATCCTAAAACCCTCAATGGACTTATCAAATCTATTATTATGTCTAGACGTGATAACATTCCTATCACTCCTGAACTAATTCTAACCAATAGTCTAGAAATGGATGAACTGGAGCTGCCTAATGTTCAAATCCAATCTTATTCTCAAGTTTTGGGAACTAGTCAAATTGCTAAGATTTTTGATGTAATTCAAAAGAATCTTCCTCCTAAACCAGTCAATCTGGTTCAACAAGAGGCCGTTAATGAATTTGATGCTGAGGATGCTGAGGACTCTGATGAGGATTCTGACGAGAACTCTGATGAGGATTCTGAAAGTGGTGAGGATATTTAAAAAAAATTGATTTTATTTAATTATTGAATATATTATAATTAAATATTATTAAATCAATAAAATGAGTCTAAGTCAAAAGATTAATAGTATTGGAAAGCAGAACGAGTCTATTTACAATGGACTTAAGGCCAAGGGAATTGAAGTTGAACGTGATATTATTCCTGAGGGTTCAGATGATGAGACCACTTGGTCAATTCTAACTGCTGAGAATAACAAGCTAAAAGAGCTGGCAAAGCAAAACAAGCCTGCACCTCAACCTAAGGAGCCTAAGGTAGTACAGCCTGTTCAGACTCCAAAGCCTACTCCTAAGAAGGAAGAGGAAGATGAAATTGATGAGGACGAGGTAGAGCCACCCAAGCCCAAGTTTGACTGTGTGACTAATATGGAAGATATTAAACGTGCATTCTTTAATAAGGACTATGATGTAGCCAAGACCATGATTATGGCTCAACCATTCAAGTTTTATGAGGTTAATTACAAGTATAATTCTGATAAGGACGGGGCTCCTGACTTTGTTGCTCGAAACCTTCTTAAGGGTTTTGTTCGAAACTTTGATGATTACCGTAAGTACTTTATGATTTGCTTCCGTTGTCACAAAGTTGGGTCTAACTATGAGTACAAGTCCAAGTGGATTGTTAATACCAGTGAACAAGTTAACATTGTAATTGGGACACTATATGATGACTTTGAATTTACAGAGATTAATTCTGAAATTGATAACTTTGTAAAGTCAATGGAAAAGCTTGATGAAAACACCGAAGGACTTATCGGTGAGGCCTATGTACATTAATTTATTTAATTTGATTTAATTTGATTTATTTAATTAGTTTAATAAGATATTTATGTAATTTGTCTTATTAGATATTTTTTTATATATTAAAATTACAAAAAAATTGAAAATTTGAACAATTTGAAGTGCGGTAATTCATTTTAGACTAGCCACCCTAACAGCATTATTATTAAATCAGTATATTCCTAACCGGTATCCTATTTTATAGTAATTCTGTTTTTTCGTTCATACATTATCTCCCTATCTAGAACTAATTTTATACTTTTCCTATTAGTAAAGTAATTCCAGCTAGAAAATGTCTGAATCCATTGATGTCCCTATCTACAGCACTACTAACGCTGCCACTGGCACTACTGCCAGCCTCCAAAATGAATTGAGAGGTGAGTGGGCAAGCCGTAAGCATATTAATTCCACAGGTTATTGGAGTCTTTTCGAGAAATCATCTGACTCAAAGGTGTCCGGTGTTATTATCGGTGCTGCCTACAGTCAACTCGCAAGTGATGCTCCTTATGTTGAAGAATCTCACGTCCAAGTCCACGCCCCTACTCATGTTCCCACAGCTTATGTTGAGCTCGAAGGAATTGAAGGTGGAGATGATGGCTCTGAAGACGGAGATCACCAACCTGAAGGTGAAGATGATGGTGAATTTGAAGATGTCGAGGACGAAGCCGCAACCACTAACGCATCAAGCTCCCCTTATATTGAGGGTGGTGAGGTGTCTGGTGTTGCAAGCTCCGTTCCTACTGTTGCAAGAAGCCAACTGATTTATCCTAAGAGCAATCCTGCAAACTATATTACTCAACGCCAATCTACCAAGTTCAGTCGTATTCTTGGACTCGAGGTAGTTGAGGCAACCACCAATGCTGCAGCATCTGCTGCTCCTACTGTTTCCAAGGTTCATCCTGGTCAGAAGATAAGCACTAAGCACAAGCATGGTCAACAGTCTGGTAAGCGCGAGGCTATAAGAGCCAAGAACACTAACAAGATGGCCACTGTCCAAACCGAAGCACTCGTCAACTCTCTCAAGGTGATTGACGCTGATGAGAGTCTTGATGCTGGTTACACTGTCCCATCTAACTTGTCAGCTAAAGAAACCATTCAAATGAGCCTAGCTCGTCTGATTGCTCACATTCACAAGATGGCAGAGGATGCTGAGGAGGTCACCGAGGAGTCGAAGATTGACTTGTTCTTTGGTGTTCGCAAGATCATCAATAGTCTTCCCCAGATTCAGGTGTCAAGTCAGGTGGACAACACAATCAGTGTGTTTGGAAACTCGGACCAGTCATACATCGATCTAGTTCAGGTATTCCAACGTTTCGAGACCACAGTATTCCCTGACAACACAGTGCCAATTCTTCGGGCTGGAGAGGCTTATCCTAGACTCTTCCAGTTCACCAGCTATGACAGTTTCATCCCTGGTAATGGCATCAGTCCTTTTGAGTCTCAGGTTGAGATGCTGAAGCACTTTGCTCACCAGCTTCGCTCACCATCTATTGATGACTCGACTGGTCTGTTAACTGTGTTGAACACGGTACCTGGTAATGGTAAGACAACCCTGGTGCTTGGTCTTGCCAAGCAGATTCAGAGGTCTCCCCACTCTCGTATCATGTACAAGCCAGGTAACCGCTATGGGTTCAATGCTCGTAATGCCAAGACAAAGGTTGGTGGACGCACTCTCAAGTTGCTTTATGTCACTCACAAGAATCTTCTTCCAGTGGCCCAACAAGTTGGTTCTCTCCTTCACCAGGATACACCTTTCGGTATTGCTTACACACGCCACAGTAAGTCCAAGGGAACAAAGATCTACGAAGTTGGTGACAACAACGGAACTTGCTACACCAAGAATGGGAGAAAGCACTCTTATATCCCTCCTGTAGTCCTTCTTTGCTCACCTGATACTGCTATTGAGATACTCAAGAAGAATCTTGTGGAGAAGAGGAATAAGGCCAATGGACGCACTCACAATGCATTCGAGGCCCAGACCCACTACACTATGTTCTATGATGAGCCCACTGCTACTGGCATGGACCAACCTATTGAGGGTAATCCTTATGTTGAGGAACTATCCAAACTGGTCAGGTACATGCCCAAGCAGACCATTCTTTCTTGTGCTACTCTCAAGAACATTGAGGCCTATCCCGAGCTGATTGCAGCATTCCGCTCCAAGTACCCGAGAGCAATCTGCAACACTGTCAACCACTCCAAGATTCCTATTGGTGCATGCATTCGTGGGTTTGATGGCAACGTCTGCCTCCCTCACAAGAGCTGTACTACTCGGGTCCAACTTGCCAGTGTTATCGAGAAACTCAACTCTGAGCAAATTCTTCAGAAGTTCTACACTCCTAAGATTGTTCATGATATGTTCACTCGACTTAGCTCAATGAGAACTGTTCCTGTTAAATTCCAGTTCTCCACATACTTTGTAGACAAGGAGTACTCACAGGACAACTTCCAGAAGCTCGCTATCAAGTATCTGGAGCTCGTTCGTGATACCCCTGCCTCAGTAGAAGTTTCTCAGGAACAGTTCATCACCAATTTCTGTGGACCCAGCTTTACCAGTGCAGCATTCAACACCGAGAATATCCTCTCAAATGCTCCTAGAATGAGTTCCCAGACCTTGGTGGTTGCTTCTAACCCTATCGCCCGGTTCAAGACTGCTGTTCGTTCTCATTACAACCGCATTCTCACTCGCTTTGGTGCCACTACGTTTATTGGTATCAGTGCTAGATATGAGTCTGCACTCGCAGAATGGACTGCAGCAGAGTCTGCTGAACTCAAGAGACAATCCGGCCTTAAGGGTGCTACTAAGGATGGTAAGAAGGCCAAGTTCGACAAGGATACTCTTGGTTCTGTTGAAACAAGAATGCATGAGTGGAGAAAGCTTCATCCTGTTCCCTCGATAAGTTTACCTCTCAATCTTCGTATTCAACATGTTGCTCAGGCCTCTCAGGACAGACTAAGGCTCTCCATCGACTACTCAACTGAAGATTATGTCCTCATTCAACCCAACTCTGGAGATGAGGAAGCTGATGACATGCTTAAGACTATGCTTGCTGCTGGTGTCGGTGTATACTCCAGTGCTTTGGATGCAAGCTACCTCAACAAGCTAGTTGAGCTCATGAATGAAGGCCAGATGTGCTTTGTGTTTGTCAATGACGAAATCTGCTACGGTGTCAACTACCCTATCGAGAACATCGTCATCCTCGACACTGACGTGATGCTCCGTCGCTCCGTCAACACACTACTCCAGCTCATCTCACGTGCTGGACGCAAGGGCAAGTCTGACCGTGCCAATATCTGGATGTCTGATCCTGTTATCACCAGACTCATGAACTACATTACCAATCCTGAGTTTGATGACATCGAGACCATCAACATCCGCACTGCTTGTGCTCTCTCTATGGGATAATCCCATAGCTGTATTTTATTTGTTTATGTGCTTTGTTTTGACTTTGTTATATTATTGCTTTTTATATATTAACTCTGTTCATTTACTTGTGTATTATAATATATATCAAAACACAAAAAATTGAAATTTTATATATTCATAAATATTCATATATTAGAATTAAAACTTTAATAAAATGTCAACTGATTACGCTATCACAAACCAAACCACCAATTCATCTAGACTTTCCAACATTACAATTGCTGGTATGCAAAATGATTGGGCTGATGCTACCTCTGTTAAACAAGATGGTTATTGGTCAGTTTTCGAAAGAAAAGGTACTATTTCCAAGACACTTAGAGATATTATGGAAGAGTCCTCTAGAAGTATTCTTTCGATGGGTACAGAAATGTTAGCTGACTATCTTAATAATAATCTTGTTAACCAAGATATTTATAGTATTCTAAATAATCTTGAAACTAATGAACATACAACTAATCAAGTTGTCAATGAACATAATGAATCGGATGAACCTGATGAACTTGATGAACTTGATGAACCTGAAGAACCAGAACATCCTGAAGATAATCAAGATATTGATAATAGACTAAATGAAAAGATTTCCTTTACAATCAATAAGACTTTCCCACTAAGTAATTCTCCTCATTATCTTGAGAAACGTACTAGTAGAAAGTTTAGTGAATTTATTGGACTACCAAGACTATCTGGTCAACAAGAAGAAGAAGATAATAGTAGACCTAATAAGGGTTGGGCTGGTCAAAAACAAGGTAAACTAAAGGGAAATCAGAGAAGTGGAACTGCTGATGCTATTAGAAATAGAGTTAGCGAGAAGAAATCTGGAAAGGAAGATGAAATTATTTCAGGACTACTTGCTGATTCCGATAATCTAAAGAAAAGTGTTCCTTATGGACTTAATAAATCATCTGAATCTGTTCAACTAATTCTTACTAGACTTATGGGACATATCAATGCTATTACTAATGATCATAGAACTGTGTCTGAAGAAAAGAAACTTGATCTTTACTTTGGTATTACTAAAATTATTGATGCTATTTCTGAAGTTGAAGTAAGAAATCATATCGATAACAGTATCAGCCAACTTGGACAAGATCAATCTGTTATTGACCTGGGTCTAGTATTCCAACGCTTTTGTAATACTGTCTATCCTGATATTACTATTCCTGTTCTAAGAGCTGCTGATGAATTCCCAAAGCTATTCCAATTTACATCTTATGATGATTTTCTACCTGCAACCAAGATTAAACTTTTTGATTCCCAAACCAAAATGCTTAGTCTACTTGCTCAACAACTTAGTGCTTCATCTATTCAGAGTTCTACTGGTCTTCTTTCAGTTCTAAATACTGTACCTGGTCAAGGTAAAACTACTCTTGTACTCGCTATTGCCAAGATGATTATGTCTTCTGCACTTAGTCGTGTTATGTATAAGCCTAGAATGGGTCGTAAGGGTAATAGTCGTCCTGTTGCTAGGAGTAAGGTTGGTGGTAGAACTCTTAAAATGCTTTATGTTACACCTAAAACACTTTTACCTGTAGCTAAGCAAGTAGGTTCACTACTTTATGAAAGTATTCCATTCGGTATTGCTTATACTGAACAAAAGAACGGAATCAAGAAGGTTTCTATCAGTGAAAATTATAACTGTTATAGCGGAAGAAGAAATATCACATTTAATCCACCTGTTGTAATTCTATGCTCTCCTTCAACTGCTACTGAAATTCTTAAGAACAATATCAAACATAAACAAAGTACTAGAGACAATAGTGATTTTGATTTGTACGAGTCTAAAACTGATTATATCATGTTCTATGATGAACCTACTGCTGTTGGAATGGATCAAGATATTATTAACAATCCTATTGTTAATGAGTTTGCAAATCTTATCAAGGTTATGCCAAAGTGGACTGTTCTTTCTTGTGCTACTCTCAAGAATATCAATAACTATATTAGACTGTGTCAAATTTTTAGAAATAAGTATCCTAATGCTATTCTTGAAACTGTTAACAACTCTAAAATTCCTATCGGAGCATCTGTTATGAATTTTAATGGTAAAATTATGCTTCCTCATGATAATTGTACTACATCTGAACAACTTGAACATATTATTAATAAGTTAAAGGACGAAATAATTCTTCAAAAACTATATACTCATCGTGTTGTACATTCTATGTATCTACATATTAGAGAAATGAATATGGCTTTACCAGATAACTTAAATTTTGGTACTTATATTAGCTCAAATGAAATTAGTCAAGACAGTATTCAAAAACTTGCAATTCAATATCTTGAGTTTGTACTTGGACAATCTGTAAATGATAATAATATTATTCAAAGATTCTGTTCCCACACATATACCAATACTCAATTTAATGTTGATAACATTATTTCAAATCTTACTCATCTTAAATCACAAACTCTCATTGTTTGTTCTGACCCAGTTTCACATTTTAAAAATGCTTTCCGTGGATTTTATAATAATGTATTAGCACATTATGGAGCTGAAAACTTTTCAGGTATTGAGGCCTCTCACAGAAAGAAAGTAACTGAGTGGGAAGCACAATATGATCAAGCAGAAAAGGCTGAACTTGCTAGAAAGTCTGCAGCTGGTAAAAAGAAGGGTCGTGATAGTGCTGAAGGTTCTGTCAATAAAAAAACCAATAACTTTGATATTTCTTGTGAAGGTAGTATTGATGTAAGAATGGAAAAGTGGAAGAGTGAACATCCTTGTCCTACTCTTAATATTCCACTTAAATTCTGTATTAGAACTATGTCTCACACAAGTGAAAAAATCCGTAAGATGATTGATTATTGTTCTGAATCTTATAAAGATATCAACACCTGTAGTGGTGATGATGAGACAGATGATATTCTCAAGGTAATGCTTGCTGCTGGAGTTGGTGTTTATTCCAGTAGTCTTGATGATAGTTATCTCAAACTTATTACTGAACAAATGGAACTTGGTAACATGGCTTTTATCTTTGTTAATGACGATATTTGTTATGGTGTTAACTACCCTATCGAAAATATTGTTATTCTTGATACTCCACTCATGCTTAATCGTTCAGTCAATACACTCCTACAACTTATCTCTCGTGCAGGTCGTAAAGGCAAGTCAGATAAGGCTAACATCTGGATTTCTGAACCTGTTCTTAATAAACTTAGAGATTATATCTTTAATCCTCAATTCTATGATATTGAGATGCAAAATATTAATAGAGCCTGTGAACTTGCTTTAACCATTTAGATGTAAATAATATTGTACGTTTATAATCTGTATATAAGTCTAATATTTTTTTATCCTTAAAATTTATAAGGTAATTTTATTTTTACCTGATTAAAAATATAATCTCGAATTTATATATAATAATATAATGGATCAAAACATTTTTTTAAAAGCTGGAGGTCCTTCCAAAAAATCATCCAGAAAATTATCTAAAAAATCATCTAGAAAATCATCTAGAGGTGGTTCCAAATCTTGTCCTACTGGTCAAATTCTTAGAGAAGGCTACACTACTAAAACTGGTAAAACAGTTGCATCTGGTTGTATTGTTGCGCAATCAAGAACTGGAGAAAAAACTTCTTCCAAAGTTAAGGCTTATTTAGCTGAAAAGGAAGCTATGCATAAATTAGCCAGACAAAAATTCCCCAAAGAAGCATCCAAAAAATGTTCTAAAGGTTATATCATGAGAGAAGGTTATAAGAAAGCCTCATACAAATCACACAGCAAGACTGGTAAAAAAACTTCTGTTAAAGCAAGTTGGACTGCTCCTGCTTGTATCAAATCTGTTGTTGGTAAATCAGAAAAAGGTGCAAAGTTAATTACAATTATCGATAAAGACGTTTTAGGTAAATATGGATATAATAACGTTACTGTAATGAAACAAACTGAAAGACATAGTGCACTTAGAAAAGCTATTAAGGCTAATAAACCTATTAGCATTTACCGCAGACTTATCGCTATTGCTACTCTTAACAAAAATAAAGACAAAAAATTATATAAAGTTTTAAGAGAAGATGCCACATGGATTAAAACCCAAACCGAATACATTGTTAAATCTGCTTCTAAAAAAGCCTCTAGCAAAAAATCATCTAAAAAAGCTTCTAAAAAAACTTCTAGTAAAAAAACTGCTTCTAAAAAAAAATCACAAAAAGGAGGTAATGTTGAAGAACAAGAAGGTGGTGCTAAAAAACGTAGTTCCAAAAAAGTTTCCAAGAAAGTTTCCAAGAAACCTTCTAAAATAGTATCTAAAAAATCAACAAAAAAAACTTCAAAAAGAAAATCAAAAACTCAAGGAGGTGGATCCAAAAAACGTGATTCTAAAAAGGTATCAAAGAAACCTTCAAAAAAGGTATCAAAGAAACCTTCAAAAAAAGTTTCTAAAATGAGATCAAGAAAATAAATTTAGTTTTTATATAAATTTTTAATTTTTATGTTTTATAAATTAAAATCAACCACAATAGGATAATGATCTGAATTATAAGTTCCACAGAATTCATCATACCCATGATAAATCCAAGCGCTGGATATTTTATTGTATAGTTTAGAACTGACTAGTATATGGTCAATCATTGAGAATTCATTAGACTCTGCTTTACAATCTGAATTTTCATCATACCAATCTGAATATCTGTTAGATTTATCCATTAGTTGGGCTACACTTGATAATTGATATTGACCTGAATATTGTCCTTTATTACCTTTTAATATATCCAATACTTGTGAATTTGGTATATTGTTGTTTGCATCGATAACTAAATTATCAAAATCATTAAAGTCACCAAGAACTATAATTTCGTATCCATCATTGATTAGTTCCATTATATGTGATTGTAATACTTGAGCTTGTGCTTCACGTTCCGCACATCTTGTTGTATCAGTTGGATAAGCTAATAAATGGGCCCCAATCATTGCGATATTTATATTGTTGATTTGAAATGTGGTAATATAATGTTTTGATACACCTTGAGTACCTGAACTACCAGAATACCCACATGCTGAACCAAAAATAGGATAGTTATATCTGTCTTCGGTTCTGGCTAAATTTGATACTGGGTCTACCAAAGTTAACATTCCTACATTTTGTCCTGTTGCTGAATCAGTTCCTTGAATTAAATAAGGTCTGTATTTGGTATTGGTTAGGCTTGCTAACTGATTTAATTCATCACATCCTTCAACTTCACAAAAATTAATTATATCAGGGCTTAACTCATTAATTATGTTGGAAACATATTTCAAATGTGTTTGTGCTTCTGTTTGGTTTGACCATGAACATCCAGAACCAGGACAATTCTGATATTGGTTAATAAACAACCATTCCACATTATATTGAACAAGTCTTAATTGATTGGAAATTAATCTATTATCTTCAGGTTTAGTTGGAATATTTGGACATTGAGTATCAGCATAAGATATTTGAAAACAAATATAAGTTAAAAACAGAGTTAAAAAAGTTTTTAGAAAATTCATTTCAATATAATATTATAATAAGTAATGAAATTAAATCAATTTTTTATATATATAATATATAATGAATTTACCAATAAAAATTAACTTATATTTAACAGATAATCTACCTATGAGAAGACAACGCGCAGGTAATCCACAACAAATCGTTGATAATATGAAAACCCGTATGTACCATTATTTAGTATCTGGACCAAATAGTTCGGTTCCTGTTGTACTAGAATTTGATAATTTATTAAATACAAAGACTGATAATCCCTATAGTTTATATTTAAGTTCAGGTAGTGTAAAAGCTATTTTCGGTATTAAATATCATAAAGAATATAATAACATATTTGATATTCCTAAAAATAATTTGATTTTAAGATGTTTTGATAATATGTTAGATGATGAATTTGATGCATATATTGCACAGTGGAAAACGGATAAACAAGCATTCGAAGATGCTATAATTGATATTTATCTATATGGTAAAATTTATGATAATAAAGACAATCTAATATGTAAATATATTTTGACTAAAAAATATTCTGATTATAGTGAAGTTGCTGTACTAAACGAAACTGACAGCATAAAATTCTATATCAGTTTATTAAATTTTCTTAAATATCTTAATAAACAAAAAATTATTTATCGTAATCTTAAATTTAGTAATGTTGGATTTGAAAGAAAACCTAATGGAGATTTACAACTTGTTATTTTAGATTACGATAATATCACTTTAATTAGACCTAATAATAATTATTATGAAAACTTTAAAACTACTGGATGTAATAATAACTTATGTGCTGGTGATTTAGTACCTTATTATGTTGCACATGATTATTTTTATAAAGAACCCAATTGGTTTCAACGTCTAGACAAATTGTATAGTTTTGGACTTGCTGAAATCACTATGAGCCTATTCTTTAAATATAACGAAAAATTTAATAATGTTTATAAACTATTTTCGGGACTAGCAAGTTTAGGTCCTTGTTTACATTATTATCATTTAATGGCTATATTTGATTCTAGAGATAAACATGATAACATAATCAGTACTATTAATGATCTAGAATGTAAATTCCCTTCAATTAATCCATTGCTTGAAAATTTACTTCATGTAGTGGTAATCAATTTGATTAATAAAAATTATGATTCAATTCAATATCCTGGTCAAATTCTTGATAAGGTGTTAGAATGTTTAAAGTCTAATCCAGATTTTAAAGAAAAAAATGACCCCATACCTATCCATCCAATTGGTAGTTATCCTCCTTATAAACCTACACCTTCTCAAGTAGAAAACCTTTTTACCGATAGTAGAACTGGAATGACTGACCGAATGATTGATGCTATAGATAAACAATTAAGTTTACAAACTGACCCACTTTTAACTTCTGAAACTGAAATTATTAGTACAATACAATCTGGAGGAAATTCTAATTATTCTAATGAATATAAATCCAAATACCTTAAATATAAACAAAAATATTTATGTCTAGCAAATAAAAAATAATTTATCCTTTAATATCCTGATAATCAATTAAAATTATATTATTGTAATGTAATTTTTCATTAAATCCCAAACTAAATATTATAGAACCTGGGCCCCAAGATTTTAAATACTTTTCCGTTTGTTTTTTTATTTTTTCTGATACAAATTCTATATTTGAACCATAAAAATTTTTTGCATCTATCCAATTAATTTTTTGTCCATTAATATAAAAATCCGAATTAATTAAAAAATCTGGTGTATTAAATGCATATCCATGTGATTTTTTTTGTTCTTCAACTAATTCTTCTTGAGTCTTGTATTTAATATCGTACTTGTCTAAAAATTTTTTTATCGTGTTTTCAAATTCTAGGGAATCTGCTTGAATTTGAGATTGATCTATTAGTGCATACACATCATTATCTATTGCTAAATTTAATTGGGCTAAATCATATTCTGACATTTTTCCTGGATTTTCAATTAATTTGCCTAACTTGTTATTATACTTTTTCATAAAAATTTCTCTTAGTAAATTTAAAGGTGATATATCATAACTTTTTGATAATTGTAATACATCTAATTTTTTATTATTATAATCATCTTGTATTTTTTTAGAATTTTTATATAGGTTTTTATGAAATTTAATCATATGATTTCTAGTCCAACTATTTCTCATTGATTTAATCATTTCTTTTGATATTTGATCAGATTGTTCTGGAAAATTACTTGATGTTTTTCTATATATACTGTCTAACTCTTTATCTGGTATTTTTGAATAAATATGTGGGGCTCTCTTGTCTAAATTTTTTATTACAAATTTTTCTAATAAATTCGGGATTGATTTTATATTAAAATTTAACTTTACACTCATATATATTCAATATCCATTATTATTTATACTAAAAAATAAATTATTTAGTAATATTTACAAAAATTGAATTATTTACTATATATACAATTAATATATATAGATACACAATGACTGAAGAATATACTCAACCTTATGATATCCAAGTAATTGAACAAATTAATTATCTAGGTCCACAATTTACCTCTAAAATTATTAATGGAAATAAATCCAACAACCACGAACCTAGCCAGAACTTTTCTTCTCATTGTCAACCTATGCATAATTTTTCAGATTTTGGTAGCCCACAGAATTTTAATCAAATGCTTCATACACAACAGGCAAATTTCCATAACCAGTTTATAATGCATCATTTAAATCAATACCCATATAATTTAGGTCAGCAATATGTTCAGGAAAATAATATCCAAATAAAAACTCCTGTTAACCCAGCACAAAGTATCCACACAATGAAAATGCATCCATTTGTACCTATTGCATCAATTGGTCAAGATATGGTTAATAGTCCAGTTCCACCTCCTCACCCAGCTAAAAATTTTGTATCTAATGTTCCGGTTCCACCTGGTAAAAAATATAATATGTATCCTAGTCAAGAACAAATTGGTCCAAATGGTGTTGTTTTTAAAACATATCAACAAAGAGTTTGGAACGAAATTATTCAAGTTAAAGATTCTGATGGAACTAATTCTTTTAAATTAATTGCTAACAATGATATTCAACCCATCTGGATTGTTTGTAATAAAGATAAATTTGTTAAATGGATGGGGGAACACAATATTATTAATTAATCTATTAATAATATTTAAGTGGATTTTTATATGTATTTTTTATAATTTTTTTAAATATTTTTTAAAAAGTATAAACACTGACTAATAAAAATTGAAAATAAAAATATACTCAATTATATATAATCTAAACTAATATACAATAATAATAAAAATGTCATTATCAAGCGCATGTACACAAGCATTTTTAGATGGTCAAGATCATTTTGAGGAATTGGTAGGACCATATGTAGAAATTGGAAAGCTAGTAGAAAAACTAGAGGATATTCCATCTGGACATAGTTATTTTGAGATCGAGTTGATTTACAAGACATACGATAAGCAATATCTAGGTACTACTAATATAGGTGGGTATGAACAATACAATACGTTTATTGGAAGAACCAAGAAGAAGGGATATCACATGATGAGTCCAAAAGAGTATGAAAAATATGTGAGCGGATTCGAGGTTATTAAACGTGAAGATATGTATAAGTAAAAACATGATTTTCTACCAAATAGGAAAAATTGAAAATATTTTTATATTAAACACCTAAATAATAAATTATATATATCAGCCAACCAAAAATGAATACGTTAGCAACACCCAATTCCAAGATTACAGGAGGAGTATTACCTCCTATCCCAACCAAGACTAGACTATATACTAGGAGACCTAGACTAAGTCTTGCAGCTATTACTGAAAGAAATCTAGTTTTTAACAGTATGATGACAGATGCAGAAAACCAACCCGATTCATTTGCTACTCCTATCAGAACCCAACGTGAGCCAATTATTCCTGATGCACCAAGAAAGATTTATATGGATACGTCAGAAACTCATACACAAAATTTTGATAGTGTCGATAGTGTTGCCAAGAAGTTAAACTTTTAGTAAGATACAATGACTCTTCCTTATAATTTATGTAATAAATTTAATTTTTTTATAAACCAAGTATATAATTATAAATTCTAATGATAAATTTTATGATAACACAACTAAATAATAGTATTAATGAGATATATGAAATATTTGGTAATCTAATTACAATCGATGATATAGAAACCAGAAACATTCTGTTAGTTAATATCATGGTTACATCTAAAATTCTAATTAAAATAATTGATGGTTCACAAATAAATAATGACACTTCATCCTATGAGTCTAAATCATTAAAAATTACTAAGGAAAGATTAAACGATTTAATAGATAGAGCAGTGATTATAATCGAGTATAAAAACATAAAACCATCTATCAAACTAATTCATAAATTATCCGGCAGTAAGATTAATCAAAAAGTCTGGCAAAAAATTAAACCAGAGTTGGATTTTGAATTTGTTAATAGATTTGTTGAATTAAATACCAATTACAATAATATTTTACATTTTGATGACGAATCAAGAAACATATTACTTTATTTAAGAAAATCAAATTTAAATTTAGCTTGTGCTATGATTGATAATAGATTAGCTGATAAGGAATTAAATTCTGGAAATTGTTTTACTCAAAAAAGAGATTTGGTTTTTCAAAAAGAATTATGTATGCGAAGTTGTAATTTTATTGATTTGGTACTTAAAAAAAGTTCACTAAGAAATATTTCAATTTTAATTTATAAACTGGTAAAACCTAACTAAAATATTTGGTTTAAGTTTATTATATTTAATATATAATAAATACATAATTTATATAAAAATATGGATAATATAGAAAACACAAATATAAATATTATTTTAAGTAATAAAGTTAAGCCTGATTTAACTTTGTATTCAAACGAACAACTAATTAAGATATTAGAAGAATCGAATGTAGAAATAAAAAATTTACAAAATCGAAATGAAATTTTAAATTTGGTATCAAAATTATGGGCAGATAATCCATATCAAGAAAATTTAGACTGTCCAATTTGTTTAGAAACAATTACTAATTCCAATCATTTGGTAACATCTTGTTCTCATTATTTTCATTCAGACTGTTTAATTAAATATGTGATTAAAAGTGTTAAAAATAATTTAACATTGATAAAATGTCCCCAATGTAGAAGTCAATTAGAAAATTTAACTGAATTAACTGTTCAAACTACAACCCAATCTTTAGTCCAGTCTATAACTCAACCAAATTTAGAATCTGATAATCATATAAATATATTTGATTATCCTGGACATCAAGACATGTTTTATCCTCAAACTGATACTGATAATCTGGATTATGAAGATTCATTTAGTTTTCCAATAAATCTACATACTGGAATGTGGACAAATTTAGAAAATAATATACTCGAAAGTATTATCCCAAGTATATTTATTGGAATGGGTGATCCGACTCAGTCAAGTCCACTAGATTCAGAATCTTCTAATCCATCGACTGATTCATCAACTGATTCATCGTCTGATTCTGATGAAACCAATGTATAATTTATATCAAACTGATATAAATTTTTATTTATTTATATACATATCTACAAAATGTTAATTCCTTATATTACTGGTATGTTAACTGTATTTGGATTATTTGTGGTAAAAGAACTATATTACAATCCACAAACTAATCAAAATTTTAATCACAATATATACATTGGTAATCAAACAATTATAATGTTAAATGATGATATGTATTTTCCTTACGAAACTATTTATCTAAGAGGTACAGCATACAAATATAAAGAATTTGATACAATGGTAACTAATTTTAAAAAAATACCAAAAGATATGTGTTTGTCAGATGAATACGAAAAATATAATAATGCAAGTTTATTTATGTGTTATGATTAAAAAAATATTTAAAGATTGATTATTTAGATTAAATATATAAATGTCATTAGATACAAAAACTTATTCTTATAATAATCAATCATTCATGGCTTTGTGTTTTGCATTTAAAGCATGGGTAGCTTGTGTATTTTTTATATTACAAGCATTTAGTCCAAATGTATTCACATGTATAAGCACTGGAATTATTAAAGATATTGCATACGAATTAGAATCAAATATTGATATAAAAAATAATATTTGTACAAGTACTAAAATTGAAACAAATAATGAATCAAATATTTATAATACAAAAAATGACTAATTAATTTTTATTTATAAATTTATATTTTACAATATAAATGATTTTTATTGATGGATTTAGATATATTGATTTTTATAATATTTTTTATATACATTAGTATATATAAAATGGAAAACATAATCGATAATGAAATGTTACTTTTATTTGGTGAAGCAATATTATTAGCATCAATGCAATTTGCAATTGGTAGTGTAGAAATGAGTTCTAAATTTAGTGTAAGAAACTTTTCAAAAGACCAAGAAACTTTACAAAATGCTGCTGATGCCTTATCTGATTATTTAAGAATTGGTATTATGTGGACAATTGGTTTAACTATATTATTTTATGCCAAACATGGTAAAGTCGGTGGAATGATTGCATTAATAACCAACTTATTAATTATTGCCTGGATTTACTTTAGCTACTTAAATGCATTCGAATATGCTTCTAAAACTAATAACTTAAAAGACCCTAGTGTATCTATATTTTAATTGACTTAATATATATAATGTATATATATTGATTTTTTACATAATTTAAAAAAGTAAAAAAAATTGAAAAAATAAATCCTTCACTTATTTATAAAATTTCATTATTAAGCTAAACCAAGCAACAAAACACTAAAATGAGCCAGAACAAGACTGATTATGTTTTCAAGCCTTCTGCCGATGCTCGGCTTAAGACCCGTGAGCACAAGCCCCGCAAGACCCGTGACCATACTGATGGATCACCTGATTCTCGGGATAAGACCACTGAAGTAAACACCAGTGTTCCTCCCCATTCTATGTATCCTGGTATGCACCCTGGTATGCACCCTGGCATGCACCCTGGTATGCACCCTGGTATGCACCCTGGTATGAATCCTGCTATGATGGGAATGCCTCCTCAAGGTATGCCTCCTTATGGATTTTTCAATCCTTTTATGATGGGAATGCCTCCTAATATGACTGGAGCTCCTACAGGTCCTGTACCTACTGCAACTCCTGCTACTGCTGCTACTTCTGTTGATTCGAACCCCAATGACGAGGTAATGAAGACACTTAAGCAGTTTAACGAACGTCTCGACTCTATTACTGCTGAGAAGCTCAAGACAGAGAGTGAGCTCCGTGCAATTAAGGAGGAGGCTGATGCCAAGACCCGTGAGACACTTGAGCTTAAGGCAAAGCTTGCAGAGTATCAACGTCGTGTAGCTGAATCTGAGACCAAGGCTGAGACCAAGACTGAGTCTACTCCCAAGGTTAATAAGTATACCAAGCCCACTGAGTCTACTCCAAAGGTTAACAAGTCTTTTAAGCCGAAGGCCAAGTCAGAAACAGCTAATTCAACCGTTTCTGGTGCAGCAAGTGCCGCAGCTACAACTTCAAATGAGCCTACACCAATGGTTCGTGGCAAGAAGGGGCCTAACTACAAGGTTGCACTAACTGGAAAGCAAGATGAGGCTGAGGCTAAGACGCCAAATGCTAAGGCTACCAAGTCTGATTTTGCTGATAAGAGACAGTCCATGAAGGAGAAGGTACTTGCTGGTCGTGATGCTTATGAGGCTCACATCAATCATGTAGTTGATGCAACTATTCCCAAGATGGAAGGCCGTAATTCCAATTATTATCACATGATTCATGCTGATCTCAGGGCTTTTGATGGATATAAGACTTGGCATTATGGACCTCAGAAGGATGGTATTCACAACCGAAACTTCTACAACGCCAACAAGATTAACATGGCTTTCTACAATGCCCAGCTCACTGCTGCCAAAAAGGGATTTAAGCTTCTGGATCTTTCCGACCCTACCAAGGTTCGCAATGGTCAGGATAGCTTCTTTATTGTACTCGCAATGCCCACCAGTGACCTTGATCAGGAGAAGAAGGAGATTTGGCACAAGTTTAATTACATGTCCCGTAAGGCTAAGCAAGAGCTAAAGAAGGCTACTGGTGAGGCTGAGTCTGAGGATGATAATGCCGATGATGCTGCCGATGATGCTGATGAGGCTGATGCTGATGAGGCTGATGCTGATGAGGCTGATGCTGATGATGCTGATGCTATCTCTAATGCCGATGAGACTGAAGGTGCTGCTAATACCAATGCCTAAGTGATTATCAGCTTGTATTTTTCTAATTGAATTTTTCTAATTGAATTTATCTAATTGACTTTATCTAATTGACTTTATCTAATTGACTTTATCTAATTGACTTTATCTAATTGACTTTATCTAATTGAATATAACCAAAAAATAAGTATAATAATTTTTATTATAATAGTATCCTATTGAAAAATTGATTTTTTATATAATCTAAAGATTAAAATATAATATATAAAGTAGATATTAGTAAAATGGACGACGACGTTAGAGCACCTATTCCTGTAAGACAAATGAATCTAATGGATCCGCTTGGTTCAGAGTCTTTAGAACATTATATTGATAGAATTAATCGGGATAATACAATTGATCCAGAAATGAAGAAGATTCTTATCAAGAGTAGAAAAGAATACATGGGATTGGATGATTCTCCAGTTGACTCAAGTGTATTTTCAAATCAGTTAATTGTTAGAGCTGGTAAATTTTGTAAGTTTACATCGGTATTGTCAAAAAATATACAACTTAAAATAAAGATTTTAGGTAGAGTCAATGATTTTCTAAGTCTGAAATTAGATAAAATCAGGCTGGAGCCTGCAGAATATCTTGAAACAATAGAACTTGTTGAAAATAATGATATGGGTAGTTCTAATTTGGAATATATCAAGTCTGTAGTAATCCCAATTGATATTAATGCTCTGGAAGAATACAAGTTAATTATTGAACTTTCAAAGAAAGAAGAAGCTGATAGAATTGCTAAAAATCTAGAAATCGAGACACGGCAAAATATTGTGTCTGTGTTTATGCAGTATATTAATAGATTACAAAAGTTTGATAAACAAATTGAACTCCTTTATCAAGAATTAGAACCAAGTATAAATAATTATACTAGTTTACAAACTGAAAAAGTTATATTCGAACCTGATACTTTTGTAAAATATAATAAATTTATTGGTTCAGTTAGAATCAAGCCAGAACATCAAGAAATGTTTACAAGTCTATTTGTTGTCAAAACATAAAAATTTAATTTAAAAATTTTATTTAAAAAATTTAATTTAACATTTCGATATTAGTAAGACTTTTTCTTGATTCAATTGATTCTCTTTCAGATTCTGAATCTATTACTTCTTGTATCAATTTGTTAAATATTTTTTTACTTTCAAGTTTTTCTTTTTGTAATAAATTTAATCCATCCTTAAATATATTTGCAACATCATCATTATACATTTCAAATTCAATTAATTTATTTTCCAATATCCTTATTTTGGTATTATCAAATAATTCAATATTTTTAATTTCACATATGTTTATTATTTTAGATTTATCATTAGTTATATTTGTAAAAATTATTTCCTTGTTAGGTTTTTCTGTTTTGATTTGATAAAAACTATATCCAAATAATTTATTTTTTTTTCTTACGATAATTCCACCATTTAACATTTTTTTAAATTCTTCTAAAAAGATTTTTTCATGGTCAATATATTTGATAGACTTATTTATCTTTGTAATACTCATTTTTATTATGTTAATATATATAATATACTATATAAAATTCAAAATTTTTTTAATATAAAATTTAATTTGATATTAAATTATAAGTTAAAATGGAAAATGATAATGTTTTAAAAAAATGGACTAAGGAAGAGGATGATAATCTGGTAAACGAAATAAATAAATTAGTTGATATTGAAAAAATATGTGAAAATCATAAAAGAAAAATAGGAGGAATTGTACATAGAATAAATAAACTGATTCAAGATAAAAATTATTCAGAAAAAATTAAAGATGTTACCACAGTATTAGATAAATATGTTTCAGAAGATAATTCTAGACAAAACAATTTTAACCAATTGGTATCAAATATAAAATCAGAAATATTAGGTTACTGGACAGTACACGATATAGTTAAAAACCATAAAATTCCACTTAGTTTATCAATTAAAATATTAACCAATATGCAAAAATTTGATAAAGACTTAAATTTTAAAATTAAACAAAGAGTTGACAAAATTATATTAAACTATCAGGATGAAAATAAAAATCCTGCTGACAAATATTTTAAACAAATTATTGATAATATTAATAATTATGATTCATTTGATGAAATAATTGATGAGTATCAACAACTTGATGATAATGATATTAAAGAAATTTTTAAAAAATATTTAACTAGTGAAAAACCTGATAACAAAAAAAAAGAAAAAATTAAACAAATTTTAAAAAAATTAAAATCAGATAAAAAAAATAATAAAAATAAAAA
>JACCDY010714435.1_pt1 | contig 70487 bp, 82 predicted proteins | sample 7446391 | NCBI WGS metagenome assembly JACCDY01 (sample SAMN15323451, study PRJNA562643) | freshwater metagenome | isolation source: river surface water | place: USA:Blue River Watershed | collected 2017-08-18
ATAATGACTATTTATAAGAATGAGAATAACTGAAAACTTGCAGGAAAACTTTCCGTTTATCAGCGTAATAAACCACGTAAATCAAGAATACGTGGGCATAATAATTAACCAAGATGCGCAGGTTACTAGCATATACGACTATGCTGCCATTCGCACTGACATCGAAAAACAACGTTTTTTAGAACTAGGCGAAGCTTGGTGGTGGGAAAGTAATCGCCAAATACCTATTAATATTTTCTTGCTTAGAGAAATAGCAGATTTTCGATATGCTATACGTAATTTTTCTACTAAAGATGTAAAAGTTCTTTTAGGCCCATGCACTAGCCTAAACGATATCATTGTAAAAAGAATTAAAAGAAAATCAATAACTTTAGTAAGAAAAGCTACTTAACTAAATCCGTAACTTATATTTTCACAGATTAAATTCATCTGGACGACGATAGCCATCGCATATGCTGTAGCATGGCTTTTCTTAAAATAGTATTCGTCATTCTCCGGTTTCGTCCATACTTCCGTCATCACCGTAGTCCAGTCTTTGCCAATCAGATAACGTTTCGCTGGGCGTATCATTGCTAGTATGGCCGCCAGTTGTTCCACGCTTTTCGGCTTCATTTGTCGTAATATAGAACCATGCCCGTTTACGTGAAAGAGTAAGTTGACGAAATCGTCTTGTTCTAGAAGATCCCATAGCGGCTCCGTGTTCATTAATTGATTAAGATGTTCTTCATCACGAACACCTTTATAAATTCCAACATTTAAAAAGTCTATTTTAAAGTTGCCTTCGTCTTCTGCTTGATCATAAGGAACAGCACACAGGCCCGAAATTGCATTGACTGGAACTTCGTGAAAGTATACACCAGTATTATGTTTTATCAGTTTACCTGATTCGTTTCTACTGGCACATACGTGATCAAACAAAGATAATGCTTGATCTCTATCAACGAAATCTATGTCAATGTCGGGCATGTTTTAACTTTTTTCCAATCTTGTGAACCTTCTGTTGCATATCCAGTATAACGCTCTCCGGTCTCTAAGTCAATCAATAACCACTTTTCTGGACATTTTGTTTTGATAGTCAGCGTTTTTGGTTCTTTAAGTTCAGGAACTTCTGTGCCATCTAATAATTTTCTCATTGTAATCTGGTGCTCTGAAATAATAATAATGGTAATGTTTCTGCTAGGAATTCAGCATAATCTTCAGCATCTTCCATGTCATTGAAACCACTGAACTTAACATACACTACTGGATCGTCTGCTGATGTCACTACTTCAACATCAATATCGTCTCTAGATATGTATTCTTCGTTCTCAGCTAATTCTTCTACCTGAACTTCTAATTCTTTCTTCTTAGGCATTATAATATTTTTGCCTCCTTGATAACATCTTTTACTAATTCAACATCTGCTGGTAACGACTTAAATCTAATAATCCAATGCTGAGGATCGATAATTGGTGATACGATATCTAATTGCTCATCATTCATGCGTCTCAGCATTTCTTTTCCTGATTTGGTATTTAATAATATCCACGGACTAATTAAACCTTCTTTAATATCGTGCGTAGCACGATTAAGATTTACATAAGCAAAATAGTGTTCCCAGGGACTGTTGTTCTTTTCTCCCCAGTTCATCATAGTTTGTATAGTTCGTTGGATAGCACCGTCTGCTGGTTCTTTTTTAATCAGCTCAATAAGGTATTGTTCGTATAACTCATCTCTACACCAATGATCTAATTTGATACCGCTTTTTACAACGTATTCTATAAATCTTTCTGGATATATCGGTGCCTGGTTAATCATGAAGCTACCGAATTTTACAAATGCAGTATAGTAAGGACTTTTAGCAAACTCGTCAAATGATTTAGCTGTTCTTACTTTTTGTGTGATCTCGTAAAACTTTTGAAAGGTTAATAATCCCATCTGAACATGTTTTTCATCTTTGGCCAAGAACCTACGTTTCTGTTCACATATATGAACAAACAATGTTTTTTCTTTGGCAAATGCTTTGCCGCAGTGTTCACATTTAAAACTTAATTCCATTGACTTCTTTTTTATCCCAACCAAGAGACTCGCAATATTGTTTAATTTCTTTGTCTGTGGAGATTGCTGCAAGTGTTTCAATGTCTGACCTTTTCATATTAGGAAATAAATTTGCTAGGAACTCTTCTTTTTTATTTTTTTCACGCTTCAATGGGATCCATTCGTGAAACTGTGCCTTCTTATCTTCATGACTGCACATGGTTAAAGTCATCCATTGCAACTTTGGATGCTTGGAAATATTCGCCCAGTTCTTATTATAGAACTCGTTCACTGTTAGCAAATAGTGTTCTTGTAATTCTTTATTTGAACTTTTGACACTACTGATGTAGCGATTAAGATTCCAAAGGTCACCTTTGATTTCTTTTTGGCCGTCTTCGGTGGCGGCGTCCCAAAGTTCTTTTAATCCCATGTCCACTGCAGGGATCATGTCTTTGAATAGATCTACGTGTTTATTTTTGCCCATCTTTTTTACTCAGATAATAAAGTATTTTAGCACGTTCTAGTGTATTTTTCAACTCTTCATTATCCAATGCAGCACGTCTAATATCGTGCCATAATTGATTTTCTAAGATATCTTCTCTAGTAGCACCTCGAACTCTTGCAGGGTTCTCGTCTAATTTCCAGTCATAACCAATTTCAAATCGATCAGATGGTGGCGCACCGAATTCTCTGGCATAAACCGTGCCTCCTTGTCTTTCATAGACATATGTGACTCCTGGTTTTAATTGTCCCATTATAATAACTCCGGATTCCCAGTTAACGACAGCTCACCTATTCTGTTGTGATATGCTGGGTGTAGTCTTACTATTGTAGGGGTTGTAACAGAAATGTCAACCAATGCATCACCAATCTGTTGATCTGCTGGAACGAATCCGTTTTGACTGATCCAGTCTACGATTTTTTTAGCAGCGTGTGGTTTAATAATATATCCGTAGGCTCCTCTCATATAATTTCCAGTTTGATTTTTTTCTAAAAATTTTGCCTGGCTGTTATGATATTTGGATATTTTTATTTCGTTTTCTTTTTCTTCTTCTATTAATTGCTCATATAGTTTAGAGTAAGGATCTAAATTATCTAATTTTAAAACATCAGCAAATTGATCTAAAATGTTATCAGGAAGAGGTCTAATGAAATATCCGTCGTGTTCTAAAATCAAATAAGGAATATTATCAGCAACACAGTTGTTCCACAAATAATAATGGCTAAGGAAACAACCGAAAACTCCTGCTCTACCTTTTTTAAATTTATATCTAGGTTTTATTCTTAGTTGCCTTAGATGCGCTTCGTATTCTTTTCCGTTGATAGCATCAAAATAATTTACAGTAACGCCCTGTTCTGCTGCACGAATCACACAGTCATTGGCATGTGTTTCTGATATCTGATTGTCTTTTAAACGGATTATAAATGATTTCATTTTAAACAGAGTATTTAATGATATAAATATCTCATAAAGGATGAGCTATATGAATATACTTATACCAATGGCGGGGCTGGGCTCAAGATTTCCTAGTCATACCTATCCAGTTCCTAAACCATTAATCGAAGTTAATGGTAGGCCCATGATATCTAGGGCGATCACTAGTTTAAATTTAGAAGGCAATTATTTGTTTGTAATTGCAAAGAATCAATTTACAGAGTTAGTAAAAGAAACGATTCTAGCTCTCAAGCCAACTAGTAAATTTATAGAAATTGATTATATAACCGAAGGTCCTGCGGTTAGTGCATTGTTATTCAAAGAGTTTATAGACACAGATGATGAATTAGTTATAGCTAACTGTGATCAAATAATGGAATGGAACAGTGAAAATTTCTTACATAATGTAAGATTATATGATGGGGCTGTAGTAACTTATCATACAGACACAGATAAAAACAGTTATGCTCGATTAGATGAAAAAGGTTTTGTTATAGAAATACGAGAAAAAGAAGTTATAAGTAATGTAAGCCTTAATGGAATACATTATTGGAAAAAAGGCAAATTTTTTGTTAGCAGTGCAGAGAAAATGATTGATCTACAAGATCGAGCACCTAACGGCGAATTTTATATAGGCCCAACATACAACCATATGATCAGGCAAGGATTAAAGGTAGGAATTTATCACATACCAAACTCACAGCATCATCCAGTTGGTGTGCCAGATGATTTAAAAAAATATTTAGAATATGAAAACAAGAAAAATTGATGAGATGTGGCGAGGATGGTTTATAGGAAATTTTGAACCTACTGTTCTCAAAACTGAAAATTTTGAAGTCGGATTACTGACTCATAAAAAAGGTGAAGTCTGGCCTAAGCATTATCATGCTGTAGCGACAGAATATAATTTATTAATAAGTGGATCTATGACTATTTGTGGTCAAAGCATTGTTCCAGGAACAATTTTTGTTTTAGAACCTAATGAAGTTGCAGATCCTATTTTTCATGAAGACTGCCAGGTATTATGTGTAAAGGTGCCTAGTATTAAAGGAGACAAGTATGAAGTTTTTTAAGGATAGAAGTGAATTAGATTTGAACCGTTATTATATTGCCACTTACGAAATGTCTAGTTCTGCTAACCTAAAAGATGCAGCATGGAATTTAGCAATTGGTCAAAGTGTCGGAAATCCTAACGTTAGAAATGAATGGGAAACTGATGACCTTTTTGAAAATCATAGTTGTATAATTGTAGGTGAAGAAGGAATCTTAGAAAAACAAACCGACGGGTTAGTTTCTATTGCATTTCCTGTAATTAACACTGATTGGGAAAGTGATGGCATTAGCCACATGTTATGTCAATTAATGGGCGGGCATGTTGATATTGATATTGTCACTAAATGTAGACTGGTAAAATTAGAACTACCGGAAACTGTAACTAAGCATTTTTTAGGTCCTAAGTTTGGTTTAACCGGTATGCGAAAATTAACCGGTCAATACAATAAACCATTGTTTGGAAGTATTGTAAAGCCTAAGATTGGTATTACTCCCGAAGTTCTATTAGAAATGGTCAAGCAGATGGTCGATGGTGGTGTTGACTTTATCAAAGAAGATGAAATTATGGTCAATCCGGCTTGCGCTCCTTTAGATCGTCGTGTAGATATCATTGCTAACTATCTTGCTAAACAAAGTCGTAAGATTGTATTTTGTCATACCATTAACTGTGATCCACATATCCTGGTTGATAGAGTTAAACGAGTCCACGAGTTAGGTGGTAACGGTGTTCATATCAACGTGTTTAGTGGGTATGGTGCATATAACAGTATTAGAAAATTAGATTTACCATTATTCTTACATTATCAAAGCAGTGGTGCAAAAGTTACAACAGATAAAAATCATAGATTTAGTATTAGTTGGCCAGTTATGTGTCAATTAGCTACATTGATGGGAGCTGATACAATTCAAACAGGAATGGTTGGCGGCTACAGTAACGACGATCCAGAAGAGATTAAGAAGTGTATAGAAATCCTAGTGGCAGGCAATACTGTTCCTGCATTAAGTTGCGGAATGCATCCGGGATTGGTAAACAAAGTGACTGAGCTAGCTGGTATTGACTACTTGGCCAATGCTGGCGGAGCAGTGCATGGACACCCAGGCGGAACCATAGCCGGTGCTACAGCAATGAGACAAGCAATTGATCACACCGGCGGTGACGAGTATGATGTTGCAATTAAAAAATGGGGACTAATTCAATGAGATGGGGAAAAGATCTAGTTAAAGATATCAGATTCAATGATTATAGAGATGATCTAGATTGGCCGTTTGTTGATCGACGATTTTGTTTTGAACATACAGGCTTGCCAATCCTTCCTCCTAGATCAAGAGATTTAGAAGATTTCAGTGTCCATAATCAAATGAGTTTGTTACCTAGATTTTTATCCATAAAAGAAAATTGTAGGTGCATCGTTGAAATTGGAGTTAGCAGAAGTAAGCGATTTAAAAATACCAGCACATCAATTTTTCTTAATAATAAAAGAGACGACACATATTATTTAGGTATTGATATAGAAGATAAAACATATCTTAATAATATAGATTTAAACATACACACTATTCAAACAAGAAGCGAACATATAGATGTTGTTATGAATAAGTTAAATGAACTAGGCGTTGACAGGATTGATTTCTTATTCATCGACGGCTGGCATAGCATAAATCAAGTATTAGTCGAGTGGGAATATACCAAGCTATTAAGTGATACAGGAGTTGTCGGATTTCACGACACAGCATATCATCCAGGCCCGTATTTTTTCGTTAATAATTTAAATCAAGATAAATGGAATGTTATGACTAATGCCTGCAGCGATATTAAAGATGACTACGGTATAGGCTTTGCATGGAAAAGAACATAAAAATTTTTATTTTAACATACAAGGCTCCGGAAGATTTAAAAAATAATTTAACTTCTTTTTTTAGTAGCAATGCACCGTTTGACGAAATTGAAGTTAATATTATTAATAATCATTCAACGATTTTTGAAGTTCCAGAAGATTTTAAAAATAGAGTTGTTGTCCATAATCAAACACTTCGCGCAGACTGGGGTTGCGGAACCCCTGCAAGAGACTGGAATCAAGCATTAGTCCTTGGATTTAAAAATCTCAACGATCCACAGTGTAATCAAATAATATTGTGTCAAGATGATGCTATCTGGGAGCCAGGATGGTATAAAACTTTAAGAAAAATTCACAAACAATACGATTTATATCAATGTAGTTGGGGAGATTGTTTTATAAGTGTGCTACCTAATGCTATTAAGAAAATAGGATTGTTTGATGAAAGGATGTGCACCTTGGGGTATTACGAAGGTGACTTTTTATTAAGAGCATGGTTATATCATAGAGATAAAGTATCTATAAATGATCACCATCATAGAAGAGTTTGGAACCCTACAGAGGATGTGGTAAAACGAGCATCAGATGAAAGATCCACACCTAGGTATATGCAACATAGTGGAAATATTTTTAGTCTTAAATGGCCCGGTATCGATTCTCAACGATGGGAGAAAAGTCTGTTTAAAAATCCTCCACGTTGTAGTGCTATTCCTAATTTTATTTTTTACCCGTATTTCGAAGGGGATATTGAGGATTTGTCAGGAAAGGGATATGTTATATTATGATAATAATTAGTCACAGAGGAAATATAAGCGGGCCAAATCCAGGATCTGAAAACAATCCCGAATATATTTTAGAAGCTATAAAACAAGGATTTGATGTTGAAATCGATGTCTGGGTTATCGATAATAAAATTTTGTTAGGACACGACTACGGACAGCATCAAGTTACTATGCAATTTTTAAAGAATAAACATTTGTGGTGTCATGCAAAAAATCTTGCTGCGTTAGAATTTATGTTAGAACAAGGAATTCATTGTTTTTGGCATCAAGAGGATCATCGAACTATTACTAGTAAAGGATTTATCTGGACCTATGAAGGACACTCTCTAGGGCGTAAGAGTGTCGCTTGTTGGATGAATGCCGACGGAAACTTTCCTTCGTCGATGGTCTTTGGAATTTGCACAGACTACCCATACAAAGTCAAAGAAATCTTAGAACAAGATTAATTACTTAGAAAATCCTACAGTTTCACGTTCGATATCTTCGTGATCAAATTCTGCCCAATATAATTCAAAAGCTACAGTATCTTCTATGGCTTCGAACTGATGGTATTCGCCTGGAGCGACTTTTGTATACTGACCTGCTTCTAAAATTGTTTCGTCAACAAGATCGTAATTATTTTTCCACACACGAATAATCATTTTTCCAGATTCTACAAAGAATCCGTTCCACTTAAATTTATGTTTGTGTTTAGAACAAACCCCACCGGCTTTGGCTTCAATTCTATGAAACTCTAATACACCGTTTGCTTCAAGCAATTCTGTTTGTCCCCATACTTTTCCAGCTTTCATATTATTCCTTTAATTTTTAAAAATAAGTATTCTCGTCTTTCGCACCATCGATATTCAAATACAGGCTCTCCTGGTCCACATATCATACCTATTCCGAGATACGCTCTTTTTAACCAAAGATATTTACCTGTGTAAAAACATCTCCGAGGCCAAATACTAAATTTTAATTTCCATCCTATACACCGACGTTTGAAATCTTCATTGTTCCACATCAGACTGTCTAATGGCATTATACTAATTTATGTAATTGCAAAACTTCACTTTGACGACTAATTTCTTTCACAAAAAATGCACATGGAGGATTTACTCCTTCAGCTAACGGAACAGTTAGTAATTGTCCATTTTTCATTTTTGGAAAATACCAACGAACATCCTGATAGATATTTACGATTTCAATAGGAGCATAATCAGCCTTGAAACCTTTGATAGGATTAAAGATAAGAGCATCAAATCCTCGTTCGTTAATGCTGGTCAACGGCAATACTTCTGGGTCTAATCCGCAGTCTTTGTCTCCTACTACCATGCACCAATCTAAAGGCATTTGAACTTCGTGTCCTCCGATATTAAGAAGAATAGCAGGACTATTAAATGATTCTAGGAATATAAGCGGCATGAAGAAAAAGTCCGGCTCTGCTGGATTAGAATTGTCTAATACAGAAAATCTAGTATCTTCATCTACCTCTTCTGGTAAATCATTTAAATCAAATGCTGTGTTATTGAGTGTTAAAATTTTCATTGTTGTTTTCCTTGAATGCTACTGTATCACTTTTATGCTTTATTAGAGTATAACCTAAACTTTGAAGCCAAAGTATAATAATATCGTTTTCGTTCCTTTTGTTTTCGAACATAATTACAGGTTCGTATTTTTTAATAGTTTCTAGTGAGCCCATAATAACTTCTTGCTCGCCTTCCTCTACGTCAATCTTTATAAAATCAACATCGGTAAAATTAAAATCGTCTAGTCTTTTAACTTCGACTTCGAAGATATCACCTGTCCAGTTCAAGTTTCTTCTAATAGCAATCGAACCGTCGGATGCCGGCTGACCTATAGGAACTATCAAATTAGTTTTGTGTTCTTCTTTTCCCAATGCAACATTATATGTTTGTATTTTTTTATTTTCTTTTAGTATATTAAAACTATTCGGATTAGGTTCAAATGCTATGACTGTTTCAAAATCGTTTAAAAAAGGAAGAGATGTTTCACCGATATACGCACCGATATCAATATATGTCCTTTTGCTTTTTAAAAAAGGAAATGCCCATTCTCTTATCTTTCTTTCGCTCATGTATTGACCTTAGTTAGTGTAAATGGATATTTCGCTTCCTTGTAATACTTCTTGCGTTCAGTGAGATGGCGCTTGGCGTATTTGCAGGAAGATGTGATATCCCAGATTTGGACGAAGTCTTTATCTTCCGCTTTTCTAATGCCTCGTCCAATGCTCTGGATAACGCGGACAAAGCTCTTTCCGGGCTCAAGAAGAACCAGATTAAAAATCCTTGGAATATTAATACCCACAGCGGCCACACCGTAAGTCGCCACAATAATCTTGTTATCACTAGTTTTAATTTCGTCATACTCTTCTTTCCTGTCATCTAATTTAACAGCACCACTGATAAAAACTGCATCTGGAATTCTTTTAATCAGTTTATTACCTGTATCAATTCTATTAACTAATACCAATGTATTTCCTGTGCTACCTATTGTTTGTATTTTATTAGATATCCAATCTAAGCGAGTATCATCTGTAACTAACCAGGTGTATTCTTCAGCATACGTTCTAAATACTTGAATGTCGTTGGTTTGTAGAATTTGTATATCTAATCTTGCCAACACATCCTTCTGCTGTAAATCATGTGCCGAAACTTGATTGATCACTGGTCCAATGCTGGCAAGCAAACTTTGAAACTCCCATTTTTCTTTAGGTATAGTTCCAGTTAATCCCCATCGAATAGCACAGTTACGAAAATTTAAAGTAGCCAGTCTCATCAATACATCTGCTTTAGCTTGATGGACTTCGTCAATAATGATTGCACAAACTCCTTCACAAAACTCTGCTAGTGTTAGTGTATCAGAATCATAGCTTTTCTTTTCTAATACGTTAAGACTTTGCCAAGTGCAGATTGTATGGGTTTTGTTTAATTCTTTTCGATCACCGAAATATACACCTACATCTAATCCTAAATTTTTGTAGTCTTCTTCAGTTTGAACAACAAGCGATTTATTCGGAACAATAACCATCGTGCGACCATACGGTTCACAAAGATGCGATAACGTCGCCGTAGTAATAGTTTTACCTGCACCAGTGGCTACCTCCTGTAACGATTGTGGATTCTCTAAAAACTTATTAACAACATCATATTGATAGTCTCGCAACACGATGGGCTTACCGGCCTCCGGATGACCCTTAGGCCAAGTCTTGCCTTGATCGGCCCAATAATTTTCTCCTATAGGGGAAAATTTAAATGACTGATGCTGCCTTAAATCGTCAACATCAATGTCGTAACCAGAGTCTTCGATAATAGGAAGTATAACATCTAGGTGTGCTAGATATCCTGTGCCACCGATGCCAAAGAATGTCTTAGTTCCGTCCCAGCGACCTAATTTGTAAGCAGGCATATGGCGAGCGTAAGGAAGATCGTATTTGAGTGCGTTAACTATCTTACGTCTTGTTTCAACGCTAAGTCCGTCTACTTTAATATTGACTTCGTCTTTTATAATTAATTTACAGGTTGACAATTTTTTGTTCCTTATCCTGAGATGGCTTTATATCTCCTATATAGATAACACAAGGATGACTATTAAACCAATCTCTAGAAATTTGGTTAGTCGATGGATATAAATTGTTACTTGCTAATATTTTAACAGAATCTGATTCTTTAAACAACCACTTGGCAGGTTTGTGATTAAAGATTAAAATTTTTCCGTTATCGACTTTTCCGCCGAAACCGTTTTCTTTAATCCACGAATTCAATTCTGGATTTTCTGTTTTGTCTGCACGGAAACAAACCTTAATTTCGGCTCTTGGAATCCCAACTTCTTCGATATCCGACGTGAATTTTTCCAACCACTCTAAAGTTCTACCAACGCGATCTAATACTACACAAACTCTTCCGTCAACTTGTTTACAAATTTCTAAAAATTCTTTATTAGTTTTAACCCAGAAAGAATTAGAATCAGAACTGGCGATTTTTTCGATGGAATTTTCTGGATTTTTTGACAAGATATATCCCATATCTTTAGCCAGCAGCAGATCATTAAACAGTTGATCAGTTTTGTTTTTGTTCCAGTAATCTACAGCATCTGCCGGCGCATTGTGCAATTCCACCTTGCCGTTGACGATAGAAGAATACGGCGAAATTTTTTCATAATTTTGCCAAATTTCTTCAACTTGAGAAACTAAGTTTAAAAAACTTTCTTCGATTTCAAATTCATTATTTTTGGCAAATTCGTATAGCTGAATGATATTATGATCATCAACTGTAAACTTTCTAATCTTTCTTTCACTATCCCATGTGCTATAAGAATTGACGGAAATTTCCTCATCTACTTGCTTTTTTAGCTGGTATGGAAACTTCGCACAGACAAATAGTTTTTCATTTTCATCTTTCTCGACAAAAATCTTTTTAGAGTAATCGAGAGTTCTAAAATTAGTTTTCCACGATGGATTTTCTAAAGCATCAAAATAGTCAAAACCTGATAGCTGACAAATATTTCGGTATTTGTGCAGTAATTTTAGAATGAATTTGGCTTGATTTTCTGTGAGTTGATTTCCATGAGAAATCGTAATAGAAAAACTTTCTATTACCGATAAGTCCTGTCGTTGGACAGCGATTGCTCGAAGATCAACGAATCGAGCAAACTCCGAAAAAATGTCTTCAATGAATCCAGATGATGTCATATTTGTATTATAAACTTTGTTAGATACAAAGTCAACCAGAGATTTTAGGTATTAGGCGAGAAAACGGAATGCCTTGTTGAATTTCGTCTACCGTCCATTCGGTGTGGCACAATTTAAGAAACCAATCGCTTCTGTCTGGGAGTTTGGCGTTTTCAATATTTTCTATTTTTTCGCCTAAATCACCGGCCAAACTGGATTTGTCACAGATGATAGGAACACCGTGAATAGCAGCTTGAACAGCTGGTCCGCTGTTATAGTTTACTACACAATGATAGTTGTAATTGATATTGAAGTCATCGTATGACCCAAGAATTTTTTGAGGACTTTCCATAACAGTCCCAGGCAAATCTATTCTAAATGGGGATCTTGGATGTGGTCTTATTATGATTTTTCGCCTAGTATACTCTTGTAATTTATAAACAATGTCTTTGGTCCATGTCGCCATATTAGGCATCCCCTGCCACTGAAGACTAGCCCGATGTTGTGTGGCTATTAGGATTTCTGGTCTTCTTATTTCTTTGATCGGTTCTAATTTAACCCCTAGTTTTTTTGGTCTATCTGGGTCTAACTCGCCAGAATTAGCAAATTTGCCTAGACCATTGATATGGTCTAAACTTATTCTCCAGGTATGATTTCTTTTCAAGTTACCTACTTCTATTATTAGTATCGGCTTTGCTTGACGTCGTGCTTCTTGATAAATTTTTTGATTGTTTGCCATGCGACCCTGCCATAAAACTGACCATATGACTGCAATATCTTCACCAGAAGTGACGATTTCATGACCAGCATTTCTCAAACCTAATTCAACGGCATTGAACACTGACGGACTATTTAAAGCACCGTATTCTCGATATAATTTGAATCTCATAAGACCTTATAAATAACTGAGTATTTAATGTCTACGATGAGTAAATTTGCAAAAAGAATTACCAAATTTATCAAAGAACCAGAATCGGCGTTGGTCCTGGGGACTGGCTTTGGCATGATTAAAGAACTTACAGAAATATTTGATACAGTTTTTGTTGTTAACTCTGTTCCGCCTGAAATTAGAACAAGAAATTTAATCTATAGGCAAGATTTTCAAGAAATTGGTCAGATAGGTAATCCATCTGCAATATTGGTAGACCTTTTACAGTTACATAATTTAAATCAATGTGTTTCTTTATGGTCGAGATCACGTCCTTTCATTCTAATTGAAGGTAACGAGTTAGTTGATAGAGAAAAAACCAAACTTTTATGGAATTTTCATTACAGGCCAGTAGAACAGATGGGATTTTTTCACGGTTGGAAGATGATGCAATGAAAATAGCAGTGGTAACGACCTTTAATGAGCCGGGTCTTAAAAAATACGGTCAACAGATGATCAATACATTTTGTAAAAATTGGCCAAAGGATGTTACGTTACATCTTTATCCAGAAGAATGCAATCCACAAGTGCCAGATCATAATCAAATCACCCTCAAAAGGTTAGAAGAGGTAAAAGAGTTGATGGCATTTAAAGATAAGTGGAGAAATGTTCCAAAGGCCAACGGCGATGTTTCGTCAGATCCTGTAAGATCTAAAAGAAAAGATGCCGGAAAAGGTTTTAAATGGCACGCCATACGATTCGCACATAAAGTTTATGCCATCTTTGACTGTGCAAGAACCACTGATGCAGATATTTTAATCTGGATGGACGCTGATACTATCTGTCATAGTCCTATAAATTTAGAAACACTAAAATCTTACGTTCCTTTAGACAAAGATTTGTGTTTTCTTGGTAGAAAAAACAAATTTTCAGAATGCGGCTTGTATTCTATGAAGTTACACTCACCGGAAATTAAAAATTTCTTAAAAGAATTTCAAAGAATGTATGATGAAGCCGAATCGGGCATATTTTTACTAGACGAATGGCATGATAGTTTTGTATTTGATGCTGTTAGACATAAATTTCCTCATCTCAAGCAATGGAATTGGAGTGAAGGTCTAGTTACAGGAGAAGGTCACCCCTTAATCAACAGTTTTTGGGGAGCGTATCTTGATCACCTTAAGGGCGGTCGAAAAGATTTAGGAAAAAGTAAAAGAACTGATCTTTTAGTTAAAAGAAAAGAAGCATACTGGCAACAAATTTAAATATATTGCCTAAAAAATCTCCAAGCTTCACCAGATTTTAATTCATCGAACGACCAATGACACATAGATAGTTTTTCTATCCACGATTGTCTATCAGGTAGCAATGGATCTTCAAGACGATCCAGTCCAATATTCGATACTGCATAAGATTGACTGTTTTCTGGATGGGGATCTGTTAAAAATGCCGGAACTCCTTCGATGATACTGGCTACACTAGGGCTGCTGTTGTAGACTACGGTGGCCCATGAGTTCCTTAGGTCGTCAACTAGTCTGTCATTTCTACTAACTGATACATTTTTATGATTAATCATTAAAGATTGGAGAGTTTTTTTATCTCCTGGGTGACCTCTAACAACTATATGACGTTTTTTAGAATATGTTCTAATTTGTTCTATAGTTTTATTGAGCCATTCAATAGTGCTTACACCTTGCATTGACCAACCACCGTTTCTTTGTAAACAGATAAGAATATTTTCACCTTGTGTTCTCCAAGGTTTTAAATTTAAGTTTAATCTTTGACTAATTTTTTGCCAACGAGCAGGATCTATATCTTTGTCGAAATAAAAACCAGTAGTTGGAAAAACACCGTCAAAACTATACCTCAAATAAGTTTTTGTATTGCCTGGATCAGCATATAAAAATAAATTACTATCAACAATTAAACTACGTTTGTTATTTCTTTTTTGTAAATCAATCGCTTGTCTTCTTAACAATAGATGAGGTGCATTTTTTCCATGCTCGTGAACAAATCCTTGTATAAGTGCTACATCACAAGGTAAAACAGTCATAGCTTTATGCTGAATAGCTGTATCACCTGAAGCAATTACACCTTGACAAAAATTATCAAGGATTCGAGGTTTTTCAGGATTACTGTTATTCGGAGGAATGCCGCCATAATATGCGACAGCGGTAAATTTATGCATATTTCTGTATAAGTTTTATAGCAGTTCCGTCTATCAGCTCGTCGTAAGAAAATTGACTATAACTTAACATACATAACCAGTTAGCTATATTTGGTCTTGCTAAATCATTAATGTCTGACAGACTATTCTTAGCGATTGGATTCGTGATATGTCGATCTAATGTAATTATAGGAATTCCGGCCCACACTGCCTCTGTAGCAGCATTAGAGTTAATGCTTATAACACAATGATAATCTTCGTCGAGCAGATGTTTATACAACGGTGCTCTTTGTTTTTTAGGAGCCTTTTCTCTGAATACGATTTTTTTATCGGTATACTTTCTTAATTCCTCTTCGACCTGATATTTCCATTCTTTTATGTTTACATGAAATATTCCGGCAGCAAATTGTCCTGGCTCAATGACTAAGATTTTGTCTCCACCCTCTCTCCACGGTCTCGGAAATATTTTAAAGTTACCGAGTCTATCGGGAGGAGCATCAAAATATTTTCCGTAGTGCAGATGATTTTGAACTACCCTATGCCATTTTTTGTTAGGCTCGACAAAATTAGTATAACCGCTATCTATGAACCAGAATGGATAACTGTTGTCGATTTTTTCAATCAATAATCCCTCGTTGCCTACTGTATTTCTAATTAAGCAATTTTCTTTAGGATTATTAAATTTCGTTCTTCTGATCATCACAGCATCTGTATCGATCTGATACCCAACACTTTTTACAAAGTTTTGTTTCCAGCTGTTCTTATACATTTCGAATACACGATCTTCTCCAAGGTTATTCATAAAGTAATCTAGATTAGAATTGATGTATTTGAAATAAACTTGTTTTCGTTCGGCGAGCGTATTCTTGGCATTGCCCCACCAATTTTTAAGATCTCTTTCGACCGCTCCTTTGATTTTATCTTTGAATTTTTTACGCATCTTCTCGAGATTATATTTAGGTTTTTGTTTTTCAAAGATAACGTAAGAGATAACCTCACCGGCGTGTTCTTCATTTTTCCATAACAATTTAAGAGCACCAAGGTGGTCGATTTGACTGACTAGAAAATGGGATATCTCTTTATCGTTTAATAGAAGTTTCATAAGTATACCTGTTAATAATTCTCCAAGCAACTCCGCTGGAGATTTCCTCTAATGTAAATTGTCCGTATGCTATAGATCGACAATGTTTTAAAATTTGTTCTTCGCTAGGCCTAAAAGGATTTTTTAACTGTGTTAAATCGTAACTAGCTAACGGTGTTGCTGCGCATGGAACAGATACAAAGGCCGGAATTCCGTAAAGAACAGATTCAAGAGCTGCAATACTATTAAACGCCACAGTAGCATATACTCCGCTATCAAATGCATCGTATATAGAATATTCATTATTTCTATAGCTTCTGCTGCCTTTGACTCTTACTTCTATAGGAAGATCGATATTTTCTTTAATTTGATTAGTAGTTTCCTCAACCCACTTGTCATAATCGACATCGTAAAATTTACAGGCCTTAGGATTAGGCATTACTAATAATATTTTTTTATTATGATTTTTCCAACCAGTCCACTTTAATCTCGGATCTTGTTTAACTAGATCTTTCCAGCGGTCGTCTGGGACATCAAAGGTTTGATCATGCTGTAAGCCATTCTTAACAATTCTATGCCATTTCTTTTTACCCGAAGTATTTCCTGGGCTAGGAAAATTTCCAAGATATCCAGTATCTACATAGTAATAGTCTCTATTAGTTTCGATGCATTTATATATGTGATCTTTTTTAATGACACCTCTTAAAACTAAAGGTTTAGATGTATCTTCGCTGTCTGCTGTTACAACATTACCAGATCCTATAGATAAAAAATTTTCTATTGATTCATCATTCATTTTCTAACATCTCTTTTGCTTTTCCATTTCTTAGTTCGCTAACATGAAATTGGCCGTATGCAAGGTGACACCCCCATGCATATAATTTGTCTTTGTCTGGATAATAAGGAGTTTCTATTTTACTCAGATCTTGCAATGTTACAGGACTAGCGGCATGTGTTGGCGAAAGCGTAAATGCAGGTATACCATGAAATACACTTTCAATCGCAGCTACACTATTGAATGTAACCAAAGCAAATACATCATCATCTAATGCTTCTTGTAAAGTATTATGAACCACTCGATCAATTCTTTGTTTAGCTCGGTCTCTTACTTCAATCGGTCTATCAGTATATTTTTTAATTTCATTTATAGTATCTTCAACCCATTGATCTAATTCAAGCCCATAGTATTTCATAGGCTTTTCGTCTGGTTTAGCTATTAATATTTTTCTTCCGCTCTTTTTCCAAGGATTAAATTTTTTATTAAAATGTTTAAACCGATCGTCGGGTCTTTGAATGATATTGTGATGTTGTAAATCGTTTTTCACTATCCTGTGCCAATACTTCCATCCATTGGGATTAGTTAAGGTTCTTTCGTTTCCAAAATAACCTGTATCTACATAATAAAATGTTCTGCCGATATTAAGACATTTTTTAATTATTCTTTTTTTAAGAATTCCTCTTAATACAACAGGATCATTACCTTCTTCTGGATCGAATGTTGCAGGATCAACTGGTTTTTCGCCGCAGCCTGATGCGAACAAATTTATGTAATCGTCTTCTTTTCCCTTACTAAGGAATATCCATTTGCTCATTTTAACATTTCTTTAAGATATTTTTTCCACACTTTATGATAGTCGCATCTGCGATAATCTTTAAACCATGGACCGCCTTCGGTATAGTGCAATGCTTTAGGAGAACCGTCTTGCGGTTCTTGATACCATCCTACTAACCAATTCCATTCAGGTTTTAAGTTTCCGATTTCCTCATCCTTAAGCCATTGGAATCTGTGTAGATATTGTCCTGTTTGAGTATTAACTACGTCCGGGGTAATTTGTTTATTTGACGGATGCCCGCAGTTCCACAATATGGTAGAGCTCCAATTTTTTCTAGGATAAGGCAACTGTTTGCAGCCATCCATCTTAATGCTTTCTTTAGGAGTGTAATCATGTTGCACTACCATTACTGCATATCGATCATCGGCCTGTTCAAATAATTTTGCAACATCGTCTACAAATACAAAATCGCAGTCGACAAATACTGCCCATCCTTTATAGTCAGAAAGGTAAGGAACTAGGAATCTAGTAAAAGTAAATTCAGTAGAGCTTAACGGGTCAACGGCTCTAGTATACAGACCGCTTTCTCTTAATTCTTTTTGCTTGAGAGGAATAACATCTGCATCTGGTTGATGTTTTGTTATGCTGTATTCGCATACTTGAAACGCAACATCTTCTCTGATATCGTAACCAACAAATACTTTCATTTTCTTTCTATATCCTCTTCTTCGCATCGTTCTCCGTATTGTATTTCTACAATCTTTACAGGTTCAGTATGCGGATTAGTCAGCTGATGCCATTCGTTTACTGGAACTTTATATTCTTCGTGTAATGCTAACTCAGTTGAAGGTAACGAATAGCCGCCTGGCATCATGCTGTTAACCACTGCTCGTCCTTCGCTGACAATCCAATACTCTGCACGATGATAGTGACGCTGCATACTTAGACTCTTACCCGGATTGACTGTAAGTTCTTTAACTTTCATTCCTGGAACTTCATGCAGTATACGATAATATCCCCACGGACGTTCAGTCTTTGGTGCTTTCCATTCTTGTAGTATCCACGAGCTAGAATTTGCTTTATCGAAGCCGCCAACGCCAAAAACAAATTCTAAATTGTCATCGTCGATATCCATTTCTGGAATATTTTTATCAGTTCGATCGCCACCATTCGCAAAAATAATTTTATCGCTAGGATAACTTTGTCGAACCATCTGGATAGCATTTTTAGCACTACCGTCGTTGTCGTTAAAATCTATAACAAAATCAACGCCAACGATATTCCTTACAATACTTGCACGTTCTTTGTAAGGCATAAATGGTGCACCTTTCTTGCGAGTTAACCATGCATCTGAATTTACTCCAACAATTAAAATATCGCCTAGTGCTTTAGCTGCTTTGAAATAGGCAATGTGCCCTGAGTGTAGTGGGTCGAATCCACCTGTAACTAATACGATTTTGTTCATGTGAATATTTATCTACCCAGATAATGGTAAATATTGAAACTTGGAGACTGTGTGGAATTAGATCTAGCAAAAACTGTCTGTAGAATTGATCAGCAAAAAAAATTAGCTGAGACTCTCGGCATGACCGAATGGATCAAATATCTCGACGAAGATCAATTTCTTATAGAAAAATTAGAATTATTTGACCTATTAAACTTAAAAGAAAAAACTAATCAAAAGATTTTAGACATCGGTGCAGGACTAGGACATTTTGGATCAATCTCTAAATATCATAATCACGAATATCTAGGAACGTATTTTGGAAGAACATCCAAGTCATTGGAACCGTTTCATAGAGATGCAGGATTGAATATGACCGAATTCGGTTTATTTCCTAACTATGATAAGAATATTCCCAAGGGTCCTTGGGATTGCATTATAATGATCCGAACAACATTCGAACTTAATGAAGAATGGTCGTCTGACGATTGGAAAGAATTATATCAATGTTGCATGGACAATTTAAATCCAAACGGACAACTTCTAATTAAGAGCAATCTTGCTGTTGAATTGAAAAGAAAATACGGAAGATTAGAAACACAGTGCTGGAATAGAATGATGTCTGCATTTCCAAACAAAAGCCCACTACCGCAATGGTCGTGGGCAACATGGCATTGGATTAAAGAGTAGCGTCCTCTAATCCTGATGTTCTAAGTTTAACAATATTAGAAATTTGCCATTGTTTAATGTCTAAGGCTTTAATAATGCCTAGCCATTTATTTCTTAGCAGAGCGAAATCGTTGATAATTTTTTCAAAATCTACAACGTCAGCTTCGCCTTCTACAAATTTTTCACAATCTCTAGAGCTTAACTGACGTTGATAGTTTTCAAGATACTTACGAAAGTGTTGACTACGAAGTCTACGAAGTTCAATATTAAGATACTCTAATATTGCTTCGATCTCTTGAAGTTGATTAAATCGATTTTCTACAATACCTGGCATATTTGCAGCGGCTTTTTCAAGGTTTCCCGCTATGCGAGCATCTGTTTTTGCTGCTAGTAATTCAGCCTCATAATACGCTACGGCATCAGGAATATTTGAAATATCCTTCGAAACTCGATCATACCAATTCATTTAATCCTCATCTTCATATCTGTCGTAGTCTTCTTCTTCCTCAATTTCTTCGCCGTCGATGGCATAGTTTATAGCATCGTCGAGATACGGATCTACTCCAAGTAGATTTTCTAATATTGTATCTTTAATACCATAATCAAGTAGCGTATTGATAAAATCGTAAGCTACATCTTTTCTTGCTTTTTCTGGAATGTGTTCTACAACTGAATTCCATAGATCGGCTATTAAATCGTCTTTCATCCTTGGGTCTCCGTTTCAGGTTCAACTGTAGTAGTTATCTCAGAAACGGATTTTTCGCCATGATTTGAAATGTCTGTCATTACTTGATCTAGACATCCGCCTTCATTGCGTTCCCACTCTTTACGATAGAATTTAAGAATTTCACCATCGCTGGTAACATAAGAAAGTCGGTTGCCATCTTTCTTAAGCATACCTTTACCTTCGGCAAGATCAACCAATCCGCTGTAAGGATTCATTCCTGTTTCGTATGGAATCTTAACCTGAACACTTTCAAAAGGTTTAGCATAACGTGTTTTCATGATTTTACATGCGGCACGAATACCTTTGACTTCTGAAATCTTGTTGCCATCCTCGTCCTCTTTGAGTTTGAGTTTTTTCATAGCAACTACAATACTAGACGCATAGATAAAACCCTGGCCGCCGCTGATCTTGTCATCGGGATCAAACATGTCCTGCGATGCATATGTGTGATTAGTAGCGACTAAGCCAATATTTAAAGAACCAAACATGTTAACACAGTTACGAACCAATGCTGTTAGTGCTTTAGGCTTACGACCCATGTCACCTTTCAAATCACCTGCTTCAAACTGATTAACGTCTGTAGGAGTTAACAACATACCTAATGAATCAAGGATAAACAAGACCTTAGGGCGAGTTTCTTCCGGCATTGCTTTGTATTCAGCAACAAATTCTGTAATAGTCTTTGCCACATCGTCGATCATTGCCATGTTAAGTTTTAGCAACTTATCTTCGTCTGTATCAACACCTAGTGCTTTTAACCAATCTTCGTCGAGCGCATTTTCTGTATCAATTAAGATAGGATAAATGCCCTGTGCTTGTGCTGCCTTAATAAGGTTACCTGAGCAGATATATGATTTACCAGCACCAGATTCACCGGCAAACACAGTTACTTTACCTAGCGGAACACCTTTGTGAAAGTCGCCGCTGATTAGATAATTGAGTGCGTAATTACCTGTCGAAACCCAATCTGTCGGGTCATTAAAACCAATACTAAGACCTTCAATATTCTTAGTAATTGACTTTCTAAATTTTGAAATATCAAATGCTTTGGCCATATTATTTCACCTTTGGCATTCTTGGAATGACTTCGATATCCTGTCTGCCGATTGCCTGCAACCATGTATTCAATCTAGTAATAATAACATCGCTGTCTTTAGGATTGTCAAATCTAATATCAATATCCGCTACTGTGTCGCCGGATTGATCTTCGCGACTGTTATAACTTAGAGAAAAGTTCTCGTTGATTTTTACTGCTCTTGCCATTTTTAATCTCCTGTAGTGATGAGAGAGTGCGAGACTTGCTCGCACTCTTGTTTAGTATTAGCCGTTTTGACGAGCGCGAATCTTGGCAAGAATATCTTGAGCCCTTGATGCGCTTTCAGTAGATGCAGCCGGAGCAGCAGCCGGAGCAGCCTTAGCTACTGGTGCTGGTTCGTCGTCTACTTGATCATCTGCTACAGTGGGTCTAGCAGTGGCTTTGTTAGGATCTCCTGTGGCAGCACTCATACCTGCTGGTTTGAAATACTGACCCCAACGATCCATGTCATATGCCTCACCATCAACTGATGCTTCGAACATTTCCTTCATAACCTTAAGTTCAACATCAGTTGGTTTCTTAGGTAGGAAGTCACTTAGGTTAAACAACCCGTGAGCATCAATAGCGGCAGTTTCGATGTCTGTTAAGGCACGTTCACGACGACTCCATTTTGAAGTAGAGTAATCTGCAAAACCACCTTTGCTAGTTTTAGCGATACGGAAATCTACACCGCGGAGGTAATCAGTTGGCAATTCTTCCAACTCTGGATCCATCAATGCTGAACGAATAATTTGATAGATTTGAGGACCGATGATAAATCTACGGATAGGATTATCAGGTGTTGTATCTTCTTTTAGTGGATCTTCAACAACGAAACCTTGGAAGATGTATGAACGTTTCTTCCAATATTTACGACCCATTTCTTCAAGGCTCTTGTCCTTGAACCAACCACGAACCTCTGACAGAATCGGACATGCAGTTCCATCGTTATACATTTCAACGCAGGGGACCTGCACTTGAACTGGACGTGAATCTGTTTCGCCTTTGATACCTGCAAACGGCAATTTGATCATTGCACGTTCTACCCAGAAGAATGTGTTGTTAGGATTGCCATCGGGTAAGAAGCGCACTACGGCTTCCTTGCCTTCTTGCATGTTCCAATGTGGGTAAATTGCGTTGTCGCCACCGCCGGTGGACTGACCTGAAGATTTGCTTTGTGCTTCTTGAAGTTTCGCACGAATTTCTGCTAATGTTGCCATTTTATAGCCTCCTTATGCCTTAATGTAAATGACTTTGTATGCCTTTCGCATAACACTAATTATGCGCTTTTTATTTAGCAAGATCAATACTCTTTCTAAATTTATTTTTACCAAAAGAAAAGTGGGTTAACCCCACTTTTCTTCATATTTCGCTAAAGCCAATTGCCTAGCTAACCATAATCTAAATTTAACGTATTCTGGAAGATCGTCATCAGCATCTTGGCTTTTGATTAATTCCGGTCTACGGTAGCCTACGTATATACTATCATCGAGTTCGAGTTCAAAGTCCTCTCCGTCGACGGAGATTAACGCTACTACGTGTGGATTACTTCTTAGCAGGTTCTGCTTTTTTGTCGTCTTTCTTAGCTGGTTCGCTTTTAGCGGCAGGGGCCTTAGCGTCTTTAGCTGGCGCTGCTGGAGCGGCTGCTGCTGGCTTGGCTTCTACCTTCTTTTCTTCTTTCTTGGCTGGTGCTTGTGCGAAAGCTGATACTGCGAACAATGTTGCTACTAGAGTTACGATTGATTTCATTTGAAATCTCCTTTTAAATGTCGCTGACAAAATTGTCTGCGTATATATATAACGCCTTTGCTCAAAAGAAAGTTGACATCTTGGCCAAGAAAAAGGGCACCGAAGTGCTCAATTTCACTGCTACGAACAATCTTTACATTGATATGCCTTGAGCAATACCGGATAATTTTCTAATACTTTCTAATTCGGGATTGAACGATTCTTTATCAGGAATGTTAGGAGTTCCAACTGCTAATGCGCCTACTTTGCGATGACTAAAATCTGCAATTGGCTTAATTAGTTTCATCTCTAGACCTTGCTTGATAGCACTAACAGTCATTTTATCAGCATTGCCTAAAATGGTAACAGTAGCCATTTGATTTTCCTCGTCGGGCTCAACCTCTGTGCCTGGTAGGTCAACCAATTTGTTCATTATGTAATCATAGCCTTCTGGTCCTACTGCCGAATATGTGCTTTGACTAATACTAGCTTCTTTCACTCCGGCTAGTTCTTTGACTCTTGCCAATTCTGCTAATTCCGGATTTTGTTCTGTTGACTGTTGTGGAGCCATTCTTTCTACAAATTTACGAGCTACGTGTTCTGCCTGCTCACCAAACTTCTTGCCTACCATTGTGCAAACGCCTTCTGGGCCTTTGGGGAATGTGCCTGACTCTTTGTCATAGAACGATGTAATAAACTCTGCAAGTTCTTTTACATTCATTCTTCCTTGAGATTCGCGTCCTTCTTCGTTGTCGTCGCTTTGTGTTACAGGTTCTTCGGCCGGAGCTGCCGCTGCTGCTGGCTCTGCAGCCACCTCTGCACCTGCTTCTGGCTCTGCGGCCACCTCTGCACCTGCTTCTGGCTCTTCGACGTAATCGCCGAAATCTAACTGCTCTAATACTTCTGGAGCATTTAGAGATAACCAATCTTTTACAAGACCTCTGCAGCAACTATCTGGATCTTCTGCTGCCTGTGCTTTAATTCTTTTGTATAATTCAGGATCTTCGATAATGCCTTTTAAACTTTCGATGGCATTTTGTCCATCCACGCCTGCTGGAAAATGTTGACCTACAAGTTCTTGCAAATCTTTAATAGCAGTTTGTTGCTCTTCTGGATCTTCAGATGTTATAGCACTTTCTTCGCCTAGTGCCATGACCCAATTTTCAAATTTAGCAAAAGGATCATGTTCTTCTTGTTCTAATTCGATATCTTCGTTGTTTAATTCTTCTTGTGTCATTGCGACTATGTCGTCGTAGCCTATTGTGTTTCCTTCTTTCATTAGTCTATATAAGACCGGAAATACACTTGCTATATCTTCTTTAAATGATTTTACTGTAAATTTTTCTTTGAAATCTTCTACTACATCTTGAGGAATTTCATAGTCTTGCTGTGCTTGGAAGTTTTCAATAAACGATTCGTAATGACTTTGTTTTGAGATTGCCTTAATTTGTTCACGTAATCTATTCAATGCTTCTGATGAACGTTCTACTATTCCGTTTGTATCACTGTTCATAAGATCATTACGAACTACATAGTTGGAAAAACTCTTCAACTGTGCGATTTCTTCGCTCATTCTAATAATACTTTTGCCTACATCATCATACGGTAAGCCACCGTTGGCCACGTGACGCTGCATAGCGCGAGCACCTGCTAGATGAATGAAAGGATATTTAAATCTTTCACCGTCTTGATTTTCTACAAACAATGCAGAAATGTTTCTAGTTCTAGCACCAGGCTGTGTATCGTCTGTCAATGCTTGACTATGCTTTATAATCAATCGTGTGTCTAATAATTTCTGATAGCTTACGGTTTTAGAACCATATAGTGTGCTTTCGCTTACGTTCATAACGCTTTCTCCAACTGGTGCTTGAATAGTATTTTTATTTTCTGGTTTTGGTTTAGAGTTCTGGCTAAGAAATTCATAATCTCTTTTATCTAAATTATCTTTAGCAATATCTCTTGTGTCAAAACTTAATAATCTTCTTTTAGAAAACTCTCGTAGTTCTCTAAGAAATTTATACCAGTTGGCTTTTTGTCCATCATCCATACCCTCAGTAATACCATGACTAAAGTATATTTTCATTGAGTTGGGTTCTGCCAAACTGATACTGACATGTCCTATAGGAGTATTTCCCTCCATATAGTCAAAGTCAAAGAAACGAGCTTCTTCCGGGTTAATGGTAATTTGCCCAGTTTCTGCTCCTAATTTTAGGCCCTTAAATCTGCTGCGAATTTTGTAAAACAGATCAGTAGCTATGTTATTTCTTGCGTCCATAAGTATATTTATTAAAATCCTGTGCTAACGAATATAGGCATAGGCATCTGATCTTCAGTGACTTTTTCCGTCATTTTTTCATAAATGTGCGGATCCCAGTCAGCTAATACATCAGCCATCCTAATAATCAATAATGATGCGGCTATAAGATCGTCATGTTCGCCGCTTTTCGCTCCAAATCCTACCCCGTGTGCTACGAATGTTTTTAACTCCGAAACTAAAGGTTTGGATTTTATCTCCATTTTTTTAGTTTCGATTAAGTTTTTTAATTGGCTACAAGCTGAAATTTTTGTTCTATGCGTAGTATTAAAACCTTTTCGGAATTTACGTATATGCCCTTTGCGTATCGGCTCACTTAAAAACAGTCCGTGAAAGTTTTCTTCTCCAATATCGCTGATAACAATCAAAGCTGCTTCACCTAATTGATTGTTTTCTACAGAGTAATACAACTGAGGATTACCTCCTCTTTCTTGGCCTCTGTCGTTGATATATCTAAGTATTTCTCTCATGTGTTTAACTTGAGCCTGAATAGGTGTAAGATTATGACGCCATTCTGCTACCTGTATCATTGTTGGCATTTCAAATACTTGTATAGCAGCATAGTCTCCACCAGTTCCCATACTAGGATCTAATGCTACAAGATATGTCATTCGAGGATCAATATCTTTATACCATCTTGTTTGACCCATTACCATTGTAGGTTCCACACCCTGCAATTCAGCTAACTTAACAGAATTAATTAGAGTTTCGTCATAAATTAAGAATTCGCAATCAAATTCTCTACGAAAGCGTTCTTCTCCGATCTTGGCACGTTCTACTCTAGCCCAGTCTTCGTCTCTATCAGGATGCTCAGACCAATGTGCGTAATATGATGCGAATCCGTTAATACCCACTTTCTGTTCGTTTCCATGATCATCAAACTTTTTATTAGCTTCAGTCCAAATCATAGCAAACTGATCTTCGTCCGAGTTAGGCGTTGATGTAATAATACACTTACCGCCTGTCGATAGTGTTGGTGACAGCGCAGTCCAGAATTCTTTGGCTTTTTCTGGTGGCTGCACAAACGCAAACTCGTCACAGTAAATTAAAGAAAGAGACTTACCGCGACCAGTGTTTTCTGTTGTGGTGGTCGCTTGTATACGTGATCCGTTATCGTATTCGATCGTGTTTCTATTATATGAATAAACACCGGCACGTATAAAGTCTGGCAAGTTCTCATACCCGTAACGATAACGGTTCATAATATCTTGCGCACCTTCATATTTGTGAGCAGCAATAAGAACTTGAGCTTCTGGAACAAACATAGTATACCACAACAGATAACCCGTAGCGCAGGTTGTCTTACCCATCTGGCGAGGTAACATAGCGATACACTGTTTATTTTCGTGATAAGATTGGATTAATCTTCTTTGATAATCGTAAGGGTCAAACTTAATAGCACCCCTAGTTGGATGTTGTATCTTTAAAAAGTTTTCACAGAAATATAAAGGCCCGTTTATAGGATCCATACAGGCTTCTAAATGCTTTACTTCCTCAAGAGTGTATCTCTGAGGAGCATGAGCTTTTTTAATTAATACGCCGTCTAATGATTTTGCCATACTACTATTTAATGAAAAAAATAGGGCCTTGCGGCCCTATTTGGATTTGTATTTTCTTTATGCTACAGTGATGCTGGAAGCAGCGGCCACTGTGGTTCCACTGATATCAATATCGTTGGGTCCAATACTTGTTGTTGTAGCTCCACTATCTATACCAATTCTTCTAATACGTGTTTGTAATTCAGATGCACTGTTAATAGATTTATCTACCACAACATGAATAGTTCCAGCACTAGAATCGGTTACAAAAAACATCAACGGATTTATTTCTTTGATGATTTGTTCAACTGCCTCATCTATTGCATCGTCTTCTGCACGTAGATCTATTGCTGATGCTGATGCATTTTTTACAGTGATAAGAAATGCATTTGCATTTAAACTATATAGTGTGCCTACTGTAACCGCAAGTCCATTTACTCTTGTTACTGATGCCATTATTTGACTCCTTTAGCTTCTTCTAATCTGCGCAGTAATTCTGCACGGATTTGTGAACGAAGATCAGTTGATTCAGCAGCCATAGGATTGTCTCCGCGGAAAGGCTTGTCGCTGAAACTCTTCTTGGGCTTGTTTAAATCGTCGCCATCTGGAATAGCAGCGTTAATTCCCATTGTTTCTGGTTCAGAATCGCCTAAAGAATTTCCAAATGCTTCCTCTTTATCTTTTTTAGGAGCACCGTCTGGCATATTATCTGCATCGTTGTCGCTAGGACCGCCCATATTATCTGCATCTGGTTCTGGATGATCGCCTTCTGGCTCATCGCTTAGATCAGGTAGCATTTTTAACGGAGGTAAACCGCCCATTGGCTTATCCATTGGTTCGATGCTGATAGAAGGAGGCATTCCTCCCGTTGGCTTATCTGCATCTGGATTAACTGCCTTGATTAATTTCATTAATTCTTCGATGTTATCTAATCCTTGAGCATTTAGATTTAGACTCATGCTTGGAGGCGGAGTATCTGGCTTGCTCATTGTAGGACTCATCGGGCTTGGTGGCATATCTGGTGGACATTCAGCAACTGGTGTGTCATCTAGAACAGGAGTAGATTCTACCGCTGGTTGATCTAGCTCACGCATCTTTGCCATTAAATCATTAAAGTTCATTTTAACTCCCTAAGGTGCTCTTAACACCTGCTTTATCTGTTTTGGCCTTAGGCAGTTTAAATTCTCCTTGACCGTTTTCTTTCTTACGGGCTTTTGCAGCCTTGTCTAAATCTTTTAAGAAACCCTTGTTGAAATCATCCCCAAAGTAATCTTTGTGTTTTGCATTAGTAGACTCTTTGTATTGAGCATCATCTAACAGTGCTTTACCACTAGGTTCTTGATCCATAAGAGCTTGATCAATTTCAGTAGGTTCACTGCTACCGCGAACACGGAAACAATCTTCATCTAATCCTGTAGCTTTTACACTAGCAGCGATTTCTTGACTGTTAATCGGATACTCGCAAATAACTTCAAACACAGTTACTTCCATGTTAGATTTATTAGGAAAATCTAAAGGAAGTTTTTGTATAGGGGTAGTAGCTACTTTTTCAAATGTTAAAACTTTGCAGCGATCTAGATCATTTTTGAGCTTTTCTTGAAAGCCCTCTGGAAGTTCGCCGGCAACTTTTACTTTGAAACTGTAGGCCTTTTTGCTTTCGGCAAGGTATTCTTTAAAAGTTTTCATAGTAATATTTAGTCCTTTTGACCCAATTTCTTAAGCAGCTCGTTCCTGTCGGTTATAATATAGCCCTGGCCGTTAATAACATCGTTAGGATCGTCACCGCCTGCATCTTTGTCAATTTTATATTTTTTCAGTTGAAGATCTACCGCTTTAAGTTTCTTTTCGATTTTGTTAGTTTTTGCTGTGATAGCGTTGCCCATCATACTAGCAGCTACTTCAAAAATTCTACCGCTGTAGCGAACTTCAACATTCATACCTAAATCCATTAGATCATCGTATGCTTGTTCTGCTTTTTTAGCTAAATCGTCTAATTCTTTTTCATCAAGAGTATCAAGCTCTTTGATCTGTGGTAAACTTTTGGTTATTTCAGCGACTGCTTTATAGCTTTCGTCTAATGATTTTACTTCCTCGTGCGTGGGAACTTGCACTGGAGTCTTAACTTCTTCTTTTTCTATTTCTATTTCTTTAGAATCTTCTAAATTGAATAGTTCTTCAAGTTTTTTAGTCATACTATACTTATCTACGTTTTGATCCTTGATGGAAAATATCGCCTTCGTTAACGACCCTAAAACGAATACCTTGCTGTTTGCACCATGCAGTAGCAGCTTCCCATTTGGCTAGATTTTTAATATATTGTTCTTGGTTGTAGGCGCTTTTTCCTACATATTCTCTTAGGGTCTGACTTTGAGGTTTTACTTCAACTACTTCGGCGTGTTTTTTACCATTCTTATCTTTATATACAATAAAAAAATCCGGAACATAGATCGTATATTTTCCCGACAACGGATCTTTGTAAGGTATCTGAACACTTTCGCTAGCCCAATTTTCTACTCCGGGGTGTTCGTCGAGCATTCTCATGAATACAAACTCCCAACTTGATCTCGCCAATGGAGTTTTTTTACCTACATACTTTGTAGGGTTTTTCATTTCAAATCTACCCTGAGCAAATTTAGCCATTATACTGCGATATTTCTAATTTGATTTGGAATCACTCGTTCGGTTCTAAATCCTAGAGTAGAAGTTGCAGGTCTATTGTTATTTAAAATTTCACCAACAAGTATACTAAGATCAGTGACGTCAAATTTATTTAGAGAATCTAAAAATTGAAAAACAGGAATCCCGTCTATCTTTGCCTGTTTTAAAACCAATGTAGCAATTACTATTGCAGTGTCTTGATCAAAACCTCGTTTTGTAAAGAATCCAATGGCTCCGTCAACTTCGTTAGCATGAAACTCTAGAGGTTCTTGACCGTAAGAATCAAAAAATAATTTTGTTCCAGCAGCACTATCTTGTTTAATATTCTCTGGGAGATTCGTAGTAGCAGCCATGTTAATTTCCTGTTAGATTTCTTTGAGTGGCTGTAGTGGTGCCTGTATTGTTTGAACTCTTTGGAAACACACTACCTACAACACCTGCTACTGTGGATACTGCTGAAGAAATATTTGCAGGATTACTTAATATATTAATTGCTTCGCCTTTGAGGCTATCTATACTTAATGCTCTAAAGTTTTTAGCAGTATTAACAGCCTTAATCGCTGTGCCTAAGAAACCGCCAAAACTTTCAAAGCTAGATCCGTTGGCAAGATCTCCGAATACTTGCTCTAAGCCGTCTAACACACCGCCGTCGCCGGTGAGTGTAGCAACACCGCCACCTGCTACTGATAGAGGACTTGGTAAATTATCGTAATGTAAAGTTGCAAAACCTTTTGGACTGTTTCTTGTAACACTTCCTGCAGAATATTTTACAGCTTCGTATTCTATAGTCATTTGACTTTCTAATGTTTCGCCTGCAGAGTAATCTACAGATCCGTGGTTCCAAGATTTTATTCTCGGATTTACCAATGTATAACCTAAAAATCTTCTACGACTCATAGTATAAATGCTGATCGATTGAAACAGAGGTGTTTCAATTCTGTTATCCATTCCATATCTAAAGTTTGGAGCATCTGCAGGTCTAAAGTGTGTGGCATCATATGCGGCCATAGGATTATGTCTGTCGGCGATATAATAGCCATAATAGATAGCCCACAATGCGTTGACAATACCTGCGTTGTCGTCATGTAAACTAATATTCACAGGCTCGTAATTAAAATTTTTATAAACAATCTTTTTTCTATTGTATTGATTTTTTGTTACGGTATCGAAATTGTATTTCGGCAAATCACAACTTTTAACTAGCAATCCAATTTCGTCAGTGTGCCTTGCGCTAAAAGCCGGAGCTTTCATAGCCGATTTATCAAGTTCAAATCTAACATAGAATAAAAACTTGCTGCGAGGTGACAGTCTATAGGTGTCGTCTATAAAAAGTCTCGTGGCATGTTGCCAGTTAGAAACTAATCCTTTAGGATTAATTAAACCGGTGCCAACACCGTTGAGGAATCTTGTGAATTTATTAGCCATACAAATATTTATGTCATAAAAAAACCCGGAAAAATCCGGGTTTCTTTAATTCTAGGAATATTATCCTTGCTGACCAAGTGCGCCAGTAATAGCCTGTGAAGCAACTTGACGACCAACTGCTGCACCAATACCACCTTCGATACTTGGAGCAGCTTTTTCTGCACCCCACTGTTCCATGTTATCAAAGCGGATTGTAAGAGCAACTGTAGCTGCTTCGTTAGTTCCGTAGTTCAAGTCACCGTAATCGGCATTTTGAACGAAACAACCATACAAGTTAATAGTTTCAAGAACTCTTGGTGCTAGGTTAGCGTTACCGCCATCTAACACTTCGATTCTTGTAGTGAACTTGTAGTCGATACCAGAACGTGCTGATGCTTGTTCTAGGAAGTCGAATTGTTTCTGGATCTGTTGTCCGACAAGTTTCTGAACTTCACCACTAGCATCGTCACGCAATGTTAATGTGATTGTTTCAAAGTTTGGTTTACCGGCTAAGTATACCTTTGAGTTATAAACATCTAGTGTCATTTCTTCAAAGTTTACCTTAGGACGAGTAACATCCGAAACTTGCTTAGTCAACTCTGTGGCTGCTGCTACGCCGAAGCCTAGGAGAGTCACCCTAAAGCGATATTTCAACTTAGGCATCAGCAACACTTGAGTTGCTGCTGCGCCATTAGTTGGAACTGTTAAATTATTAAGTGATGTAATAGGCATTTTTAAATCTCTCCTGTGTTCTTGACACGCAATGGAATGTAAATGAACTCAATTGCCTTCACAGGTTCAATTGCGATATCTACCCATAGTTCGTTACGATCAATTCTACTTGGTGTATTATTTGTTTCATCACAAACTACAGCGAAGTCGTATAGTGCTCGTAGGCCGACCAATTCTAACAACAAGCTCTCAACTGCCTGTTTAACTTCATCACGTGTGATCTTGTCGTTTGGTTCAAACACATATGGACGAGCTAGTTTGTTCAACTGACTGCGTAGATATACTACCAAACGTGCTACGTTGATTCTGTCTAATGCAGAAGCATTTCTTGCACGAGTCTTTTGACCATAGTTAACATGACCAATTCCGTTAAAGAATGTGATTGGATTGATCTTTAGATCATACAATGTATCACGTTGACCATTATTCAATGCTACGGTTTGGAATTCTCCGCTTAACGAATCAATATAACCAACTGATGTTGCGTTAGTGATACCGCCACGTCTTGTTCCTGCTGGTGCAAACCATGGATAACTTACGTTGTCACTCAATGCGATTGTCTTTAACATCATGTGTGATGCTGGAACAACTGCGTTGGTGCCTCCTAGGTCTGTGGTAAATCCGTTTGGATAAAACACTGCCATGTATTCATCGTAAGTAACGATTCCATCGTCACCGTTATCTGTTACTAAGTTAGCGTTAGTTCCATATGTTACCAATGATGTAGCATCGCTTGGTAGACGTAATGGAGTATCGCCAATAACAAATGCTGTTAAACCTCTGTCAATGTTTAAGTTAACTAGGTTGCTCATTAGCTCAGGATATCCTGGGCAAGCAATCAAGTTAAAGTTTCTGCGCTCTTCGTCACGGATCTCAGAGCTTGTATCAACTACACTCTTCAATGCTGAAACAACAACTTTACGTTGTGCCTTGCGTCCGAAGCTGCCTGAACCATCTTCATTGTTAGCAGAAGCAGTAGTCCAACGGTCAGTAGCATATGATCCCATGCTTACATCACCTTGTCTTGGATTGTCACCTGCTGTGTCAATGTAGTTGTTACGATATTTCTTAACATTACCGCCTGAACGACGTAGATTCCATAGCAACATACCTTTTGGATATAGTGCTGGATCTGGAGCGTCTGGATCTAGGTAGTTGCTAGTTAACAAATCTTTAATGCTGGTCAATGTTGAAGGTCTAACTGAACCTGCATTGCCCCAACGAGCATCTGCAAATAATACGCCTTCTTCAGTGACTTGATCAGTTTTATCTAACTGTAGCCATTCTAGCAATGTTCCGTTCCAACGATAAATTGTTGGATAGTTTTCCATATCAGCTGTGCTGATCCATAGATCGCCATCTACAAGAGCTGTGCCGTCACTTTGTAGTGTTGGAGCACTAGCAGCTACTTGAGGACCGTTTGGATCTGTGTTTAGATAAGCTGCGCTAAAGTTTTTGTAACCAACCCATGTTGAACCATTGTGGATCATTACATCTACATCGGAGAAGTCTGGGTTATACCATAACTGTCCGTCTACTGGTTCGTTAGTTGGTGCGTCACCTGTTGCAAAGAAATCGTCTGTAGCGAACGGACGGAAATTTGATGCAAGGTAACCGTTTGGTGTTGTAGAAGGTAACTCGTAGAAGTTAGCTGTTCCAGCTGTTGTGTTAATGTTATATACTGTAAACAATGATGTCACTGCTGTTCCAGTTACATTAACGATTCTAAAATCACCACCTAATCTGTGTGAAATTTGAACTTCGTTTGCGTCTGTTACAGAAGCAACGATGTTTGTAAATCCAGCTGCGTTAATTCTACCAGCGATTAAATTAGCATCAGCTGCGTTACCCGCTGCTGTAAAGCTAATTGTTTTTGCTGTGTCTAATGCTAGTTGACCTTTCAATGACTCAGCAATCGTAAATGAATGTGCGCCATTTGGAACTGTTCCTGCTCCAACTGCTGTTGAAGTAATTGTTGTTGCACCTGTAGAAACTCTGCGCCACATTCTAAATGTTGCTGTAGCTGGATCTGCATCGTAACCAGTGTGTTCGTCACTGTTTGATTGAACAAACAATGTGTCTACTGGAAGATTTGCGCCACCGCCACTGCGATCTAGATAGTATAGTGCTGAGTTTGTAGTTGCATAGATAGGTGCTTCATATGAAACCCAGCTCAATGTTGCTGAACTCCACTTTTTAACTCTGTAACGTGAACCATTGTTTGGTTCTGTAGTCTTAACCCAAACAGATCCTGTTGGTCTTGGAGCATTGTCTGTGCTCTTCCACTCTGGAACAGAAGTGTGCGGAGTCATTTGAAGTGCTGGACCGTAATATACTTTTGCAGTAATACCAATTTCGCTTAGTGTTGCTGTTCCTGGTCCGATTGTGATAGCATTCGCTAGAGTTGAATCGCCTGTGCTTTCAGTAGCACCATTTGAATATAGATACAACTTACCACCAGTTGCTTCTTTGGCTGTAACTCCTGCAATTCCTAGACCGTTGATGTGACTTACTAGTGCTGTTAGATTGCTTCCGCCTGTAACAGTTACTAGTGTTCCGTTGATATAGAAATTACCTGCGGTAAAAGAACCTGCTGCTGCTGATCCCATTACTGTAGGATGGCTTGCACACCAGTCTTGGCTACCAACTAATACCCATTGTCCTGCTGCAACGCCTGCTTGTGTGTTACCTGCAGACTTATAATACATTCTTACTGTTTCAGCGCCGGCTGTAAAAGATCCGCTGCCGTCAACAGTTTCAAACACTACTGCATAGTCTCCGATTGATCCCACAGAAGCTAGCGGGCTACCACCTACTCCTGATAGCTTTGCTGAATCAGAATCTGTTAATACGATTGGTGTTTTAGAAGCAAACTTCTGACCGCCTGTAGTAGAAACGGCAGCACCGTTCCACTCTTGGACACCAAACGCTGTAGATTGAGTATCTACCCACCATGTGCCATCGTCTGGATTAGCACCTGGAATATCTGTGTTACCTTCTAGTTGATCAAGATCAACGTTTGCTCTTACTAAGAAAGCAGCGTTTGAAACTCCTAGCAAGCTGTAGGCTGCTAGAAGACCATATTCGTTGCGCTCTCCGCCATGTATCGGACTTGCGGAAGCTGTCTTTTCAAAAAATGGAACACCAAATAGATCTAAAAGATCTTTCTGGCTTGTTAATTTAAATGCCTTACCAGCATTTGCCTGTGTAGTAGCAGTGGCAGTTCCGGTGCCAGCTGAATTTGTTTTGTCTTGCGCTGTAGCTACAACGATAAGAGGTGTTGTGCCAGGCTCAGCTGGTGTATAAAAACTCTCGTCGATTACCGTAACTTCTACGCCGGGTGATTGTAGTGCCATTCCCTATTCTCCTGGTAATAGTTGCTCATAATATTTAGCGTGTTCTCTTGAAAATGGGCAGTTATACCAGAAGAAAAAGGGGAAGAAAAGGTGTAAATATTTGCATGAGACCACTTTGTAAGGCCTGCGCACAGCGTCCAAGGGCTGTGAATTATTACAAAAACGGTAAACCTTATTATAGAAGGCTATGCGAAGCCTGTATGTCTCACGGACCAAAAGCTCACATTCCTAGATGGCAACATGCTGGTTACAAACCTAAGAATTACTGTGAGAAGTGCGGTTATAAATCTCCTCATAAAGAAGTGTTTAGAGTATTTCACATAGACGGCAATTTAGATAATTGCCGTCCTACTAACCTAAAAACTATCTGCTGTAACTGTGCTCAGGTATTAAGCAAAGAGGGTATTACCTGGCGTCAGGGCGACTTGATTGCTGATTACTAAGTCCTTGGCTTGAATATATAGGTCGTTGATAGTTCCGTTATTATCAATGATAACATCAAAATCTGTTCCTACCCAAGCAGTTTCGCTGGCATGAATCTTTTTCATTTTTAGTTCATTGATAGCCATGTTACTGCCTTTGTTTGCAGAAACAGCTAGATCATACCACTCTGGAAGATCACCTCGTTTGACCCAAATAATAATTCCTCCAGCATTACGGATGCTTTGTATTTCGTTGGGGAAACGACAATCTGAAATTACCACATGATCTTTTGAGTTGCGTAGTTTGTTTTCTAACGAAGCTATCCAAATGTCATCATGAAAGCTTCTACGACAAACTTCTGTGCCCCAATATTGTAATACCCATCGAGGAGTTAGTGTAGGCATATCTAGACGCTCTGCCCACCACGGATCCACTTGCTCTCGCCACTCTCGGGCTTCCTTAGTTCGCCCTTCTAACAGTGTTCGGTCCCATCCAAACACCGCGCTTACAGCATCTTTGAGAGTGCTGGCAAATGACTCGCGTCTAAATTCGTGAAAGTTAACCAGATAGTCAGCGACGGTGTCTTTGCCGCTGCCAATAAATCCGCAAATACCTATGATCATAATGTCCTCCAATTAAGAACATTATAGCATTAAGTTTAAATTAATGTCAACCTATTATCCAGGTATAACCGCTGCCGCCGGGAACCAATTTCATTAGATCCTCTGTGAGCTTTTCGATTTCTTGTTGTGCTTCTGTTTTGAGCGCGGCGCCATTCAGGCTTGATCCACCGCCCGGGCCAGCAATAGTAGCAAATTTTTCTCGAGCTTGTCCTAGCATCATTTTGCAATTTGCTAGACTGTAGTCCTTGATCCACTGCCCTGAATAAACATCTTTAATTATGGTAACATCTGGTTTAGTGTTATAGCATAACAACATCACAGATTCTTCTGTTCTAGGTCTTTGATGTATCAATAATCGCTTACTAGAAGGTTGCCAATCAAAGTTAATAAACGAACCAAACATTTTACCTACTAGTTCTTGATACCCAGCAAATAATTCATAGGTAGCTAGCCCTCCCATATTTGTAGAACTTAACAAATATGTGTTTGAGTAAGCTAAGTTAAACGGTTCAAATACTGTTCCTCCAGTTCCGCCGCCTGTGCGTGAACCGATGCTTCTACGATAAATCTGTCGAACTTGCTGTATTTCCTGGGGTAAGATGTATTCGTTTTGATCCACTAAAAGATTCAAAAATACATAACTTTCCTCTACAGCATTATCGCTGCGTTGGCGGAAAACAGCCAAAGATCGGTTCAGTGCTGTTTCGTAGTGTATAGGATCTAGCTCAACGTCAATCATGCCGTCGCCTAGCATTGCTTTACAGTAGTTATAGACTTCTTGTCTAGCTTGGTCATTAGTGCTCATGCTAGTATTTATCGTAGCGGTAAATATACTACTATGCCAAGACTTTCGCTTTATCGCCCAGAAAAGGGCAATGATTACAAATTTATCGACAAAACCGTCTGGGAGATGTTTCAGGTCGGCGGAACGGATGTGTTGATTCACAAATATTTAGGGCCCGGAGAAGCGGTTGATGTTACGCCGTCAACTCCCGGTTATACTTCTCCCTCCGAAACGCAGATACAAGATCTTCTATTTTTAGAAAATCGTGATAGAAAATACGATCCAGACATTTATGTTTTGCGAGGTGCTTACAATATACAAGACACTGATTTTAATCTAAGCCAATTTGGATTATTTTTACAAAATGATACTATTTTTATTACGTTCCACATTAACGATACTGTGGAAAAAATTGGACGAAAGTTAATTGCAGGCGATGTAATTGAGTTACCCCATTTAAAAGATGAATTTGCATTGAATGATTTTCAATTTGCATTAAAACGATTTTATGTTATAGAAGAAGTTACTAGAGCAGCAGAAGGATTTTCTGTTACTTGGTATCCGCATTTATATCGTGCTAAATGCAAACCTCTAGTTGATAGCCAAGAGTTTAAAGATATTCTTGACGGTGTTGCAGGTGAAGGTAGTGATCAAACATTACGTGACATTATGTCAACATACGAAAAAGAAATGCAGATCACACAGGCAGTTCTTGATCAAGCCGAATCCGATGCTCCTAAGAGCGGCTACGACACTTCTAAATTCTATACCATACAAACAGATACTAACGGAGAAGTAGCACTAGTCACTGCTGATCGAGATGACCTCGTTCTAATTCCTACAACAGATCCAAGCGGTAATACCATCTATGACGAAAAAGGAGAGCCGATTTACATGAGTGTTACAGCTGACACTGTAAATCAATCTCCAGATCACAAAGATTATATTGGATATATTACAGACGACGGTCGTCCACCGAATGGCGCTCCGTTCTCTTCCGGTATAGCATTTCCTATTAATGCCATGGAAGGTCAATTCTGTCTAAGAACAGATTACCTACCGAACAGATTATTCCGATACAATGGCGCCCGATGGGTCAAGATGGAGGATGTAAAACGTATGACTATGAGTAACAGTCAAGGATTTGACGGTAAAGTTGATAGAGGTTCTTGGACAGAAACTTCAACTTATGTTGCCGGAGACAATGTTACATTTGGCGGTGCATATTTTGTAGCTGTTAAAGCAGTTCCTGCTGGAATACAACCTGCTGTCGAATCTCCTTACTGGGAAGAAATACGTCAAACCCTCAAGAGCAGCTTTATCAATAACAAAGCCAGTGCCACAATCGATGGCAGAAATGTTAAAGAAAAACAGAGCTTGTCTAAGGCTTTAAGACCACAGGCGGATGAATAATGGATTATTTTTACGACGGACAGATAAGAAGATATGTAACACAGTTTATGCGTGTGTTTATAGGCTTCAAATATAAAACAGGTGGAGCTACACCCGAAGAAAAAACTGTTCCAGTGATGTATGGTGACCTAACTAGACAAGTTGCAAGTATCATTAAAGATAACAGCGAAAATAAAATGCCTACAGTTCCACGTATGGCTTGTTATATTACTGGTCTCGAACTAGATACTACAAGAATTAGCGATGCCACATTTATCAGTAAAGTAAACATTAGAGAACGTAGATACACAGATACCGACGGAACTATACAATATCAAAATGTTCAAGGTGGAAATTATACTGTAGAGCGTTTAATGCCCACACCTTTCAAACTTACAATGAAATGTGATGTATGGACCAGCAATACTGATCAAAAGCTTCAACTATTAGAACAGATTTTAGTTTTATTCAATCCAAGTTTGGAAATACAAACCACAGATAACTATGTCGACTGGACTAGTTTAAGTGTAATCGATCTTAAATCGATTAATTTTAGTTCTAGATCAATTCCGCAAGGAGCAGAATCTGATATCGATATTTGTTCTATGGAATTTGAAATGCCTATCTATATTACACCTCCTGCTAAGGTTAAACGTCTTGGCATTGTTAAGAGTGTTATTAGTAATGTGTTTACTGAACAAGGTGAGATCGCTGATCTCGAAGATCTAATCTTTAACAGAAATACAGGTAAATTCCAGACTACTACAAACAATTATAGAATATTATTGTTCAAGAGTCAAAATGGACAACCTTACGATTACGATGTAAGTCTAGTAAACCCAACTAGTGCTGTATTAGCCTTAGGTCTTGACCAGAAAGATTATAAAAATGGTGATCCTGTATCTTGGGAAACGATTTTAGATATTCAAGGCGGATACCATGCCGGTAGTCAAATATTTTTCAAACAGCCTAACGGATACGATATGGTAGGAACTTTTGCGGTCAATGCTGTCGACCCTAGTATTATCGTAGTTACATTTGATCAAGATACTGTTCCTACGAATACAATCATCAATAGTTCTGTCAGCGGAGTGGCTGCTAGAGGAACAGTTGATGCTATCATTGATCCTTACAAATATAATCCTATCGAAGTATACGGATCTGCCGCTCAGATTCCACTAGGATTACGTTTCTTAATGTTAGACGATGTCAACATTAGCGAAAATGTAGGAGGAAGTTTTGGACCGCCAGCTGTGGATAGTTCTGCAACATTATATGATGGACCCGATGCTTGGAAAGATACTGTAGGCAACGACTGTGTAATTCGTGCTAATAGTATTATCGAATGGGATGGCACTACTTGGAAGCAAGTTTGGAATCCTGCTACTGGCGAGGATCCAACTTATATCCAAAACTTAAGAACCGGTATACAGTATCGCTGGGATGGCGAGCAGTGGTTAAAATCTTTTGAAGGCGAATATGCTCCAAATAGTTGGGGCTTCATCTTAGATCCACAATAAGTAAAGGTATGCAACAGCGTGCCGGATTACTTTTCTTAGCTAAAAACACAGGAAGATTGCTGTTGATCTTAGATGATCAACATTGGACTGTGCCTACTTTTGCTAGAAACTCAACACTATTAGAAGATTCACAAGACTTGATGAGTCGATATTCTCAAGGACGCATAGTTCCGATCGAGTTGTATCTCAGCGAGGACCGAGGTTTTGAGTATGGAACTTACATCTGTCTCGTCGATCATGAGTTTTTAACCCAGGCCTCTGCTACTATATGTTGGGCAGTATTAGATCAGTTGCCTAGAAATTTACACATTGGTTTAAAAACGACATTAAATAATCAAATTATAAAAACTAAAATTGCTACAATATTGGAGTTAGAAAATGCTACCGACAGTGCAAAAATCTGAAAGATTTAAACAAGAATTGGCCGAATATCAATCAGTCTATGAACAGATGCCAGAAGGTCCTGTTAAGATTGAATTTAATAATTTAATAGGTAAACTAGTTAATTCTGTAAAAGAATTAGATAACCGTCATCTAGAGTTAGCCATAACTCGTCAATTAGGTGTAATGGCTCCCGACATTCGAGATACCATTACCCAATCTAGAAAACGTCTACAAACTTTAGTAAAAGATTGGAAAGAAGCCCAGAAGCATCAAGCCTGAGCTTCACCCCATCTTAATATCAAGTTAGCTGTAGTCGAAGTTCCGCCGACCTTATAAACGTTAATAGCTAGAACGTCTGGACCATTCGGAAATGTTCCTCGACCGCCAATACTGGTTGTTCCTAGTTCTTTTAACTGTGTTAAGTCTAACGAGCTAGTTTCGCCAGGGTTCGCTACGAACGAAAATACTGTTTCGCCTGGTAATGCATATGCTGGCTGACCGAAACTAAATGTAACAGTTCCACCTGCACTAGTCGAAGACAATGAGCTCTGTGTAAAGGTCACTGCATAATATGTTGTAGCACCGAATGTCAACGGACCTGACACTGACGATACACGAGTGTTGGCCGGGAACTTAGCGTCAGACACAAGTGTGTTAGTTGTAGCACCGCTAGATACCCAGCTTGCCTGTGTAAAGTATAGTGTAGATGTAACCGCAGCACTTGCACCACCTAAATTCAATGTAACTGTTTGGTTAGCACTGATTGAGGCAGTTGAAGCTGCGCTGGTATTAATTTGATAGTAGTTAATACCTGAGAAGTTGAATGGTCCCGATACTGACGATATTCTTGTTCCTGCAGGAAATTTAGCATCGTTGATAGTAACACCAGCTAATGGAGAATTGTAGTTAGTAGGAGCAACGAATGCTCCAGATGCTTGCCACGATGCCTGTGTTACATAGAAGAATGTAGTTCCACTGCCTCTATTAAATGCTGTGTTGTTAGGCACTGTAATAGTGTTGGACATCGTAGAAGTAGTTGTTCCGTTAGCTGTGGTAGTAGTTGCTCCACCGTTCCAGTTCACAGAACCACCCGGAGCAATCTGTGCAAAGCTAGGCTGTCCTCCAGCTGATAGTGCTGTTAATCCGTTCCAGGAAATGTCACTCGGGTTTAACGGATAGTTTTGAGGATTTAACACACCTTCAACAACGATACCAGAAGCTCCTGTAGTCTGTGCATCAGATGTAATTGCGATCGAAGTTAATAATAACTGCGCACGATTCAACAATTCTTTTTCGCCTAAGTCGCCTGTTACAGCATTTGACACTGACGGTGCTAGTCGAATCAAGAACACAGTCTTCTTGGTGGTATCAATACTGTTACCAGTAGATGCATATGAGAAAATGTAACCACGATCAGAATCGAAATTACCGTCGATCAAATAAGCACTACCCCAGTGGCTAATAATCGGGCTTGTTGTATTTGAAATTAATACTACACCTGTTCTATCTAAATGCGAAGTTGCTGATCCAGCTGTGTAACTTCTTGTAGCGCCTGCGGCAAAGTTCGACATTGACGCGGCTCGTGTAAGTCCAGTTAATTGATTAGATGTGGTATTTCTTCCTGAATACGAAATAATTTCGTTATCAATAAACACGATTCCGCTAGATGGAAAATCACTGACATCATCTAAAGTCAACGTATTTTGACCAGATGTCATAGCTCCGTTTAATCTAGATCTAGCACCCTCATTTAACACTTCGTATCGAACGGGTAAGTTACCAGTTCTCATATAAGCTTCGGTGTTTAAGTTGTTACCTTTTAATCTATGACAGAATGTATAATTACCTTCCGGACCACGAACCATCCAGTCAATAAAACCAGCACCATACCAGCTAAATTGTATACCAATCATCTGCATTTTTGTGATATCAATGTTATATCCAGATGGTCCGGTGCCGTCGCACTTGTCTAGGTTCCACTCTGATTGTGGAATAATTAAATCTTGAACCTTACAGACTTTAACACCGCTAACTGCATTTACTCCTCTCCAGTCCGGAGTAACATACATTGTAGTATTGTCAGCGATCGTTGCCACAACGTGAGTCATTCCACGGATAACAATTCGATCTCCTTCCTGCAACTGATCGCGGAAACGTGTATTTGTTCCAGTAACCAAGTTAGAATTCAAACCAATAGCGATCGTTCCTGCAATTTGGAAAGTGGATGTTCTACGTCCTACAGCTAATTCTCTACCGTCGTATTGATAAAAAATACCGTTTTGATCATCAAACGGGCCAGATCTAACCACAGCACCGTGCCAGTTAACCAAGCTCATCTGTGCTTGTGATCCTAAAACTGCTGTGGTTGATCCTAATTGAACTCCGGCAGTAACACGGAAACTTCTTTCGTCTACAATTTCGTTTACAGTATAATCATTGTTATACCCTGTGGTTGTAATTCCACTTAGTCGAATAGTTGCACCAGCTTGGACTCCGTGATCTACATCATCGGTAGTCACTGTAATAATAGCTCCAGATGCTGTTGAAGCTGCTGTCACCGATCTTAAATCAAAGCTAGGAGCAAACAGAGCACCGGTATTATACATCGCGCCTTTACCAGACTGATAACGAATATACTTTTTACTTTGACGAATAGCATGACCACCATGCTGAGGACCGCCCGTGCCTAGCATAACTCCGCCATCGAATGGTCTGTGTGTAAAGAATGTATCAGGTCTTGCGTATACCACACCTTCTAGAGTAGTTCCAGTATCGATCGTTCCAGGAGCTCTAGCCACATATCTAATAGTAGTTGCATTTATAATTTGCTCTACGAAGAAAGGTCCGCCAGCTAGTTGGTGATTTGATCCTGTTGATGTAATTGCAATGTTTAATCCCATACCCGGAACGAAACCATGATTACTTGCAAATGCAACTTGAACCGTAGCAATCGCAGAATATGTTATGCTGCTACCGGCAGACACTGTTCCGGTGGTTCCTTCAGATAATGTAACAGTTGCATATACTGGAATCTGATCTCCTCTCTGAACTGTTCCTGCTGCCGTTGGTAATTGAGTTAGCGTTCCGCCGACTGGATGGGCGATTGTAAATGTGCAATCGTGGACTCCGTCTGTGCCTTCAAAGTTGCTGCCTGTAACACGGAACCTATTACCGAAGTAATAATTGCTAGTAGGATTAGATCCATAGCTGGTTACTGTATAAACACCGTTCTGTCTAGTAATAGTCCATACGGCTCCAGTTCCTCTAGATCCAGCGTTACCTGTGGAAATTCCGCTGTATGTAGCTGTTCCAACACCAGTGCCTTCGACGATAGTTGCCGAAGTTACACTGCCGCCAGCGCCAACAGAGTTAACATTCAAATAAAGATCATTGTCGGGAGTAGTTCCGCCTAATTGGTCACCCAATAGTCGTAAAGTATCTCCGCGAGCATAACCAGTTCCTGCTGCTGCAATGGCATTTAAATTGTAGCCGCCACCTGTGACACCAATGTCTAATTGGCAACCAGTTCCAGTTCCAGCCAATGCTGTTGCTGAACCAGTATAGGTATTTTCATCACCTTTGTGGCCTACTGTTACTGAACCGTTGAGAACCAAAGTGGTGCCAACGATTCCGCTAATTTCTCTTAATAAATTTGGACTACCTTCGTTGCCTACAGCCATACCAGCACTTAAATCGTTGGTATCAACTACTGTGATAGATGTTGCACCTGACGAATAAGTTGTTTTTACATACTTGTAGTCAACGATACCGTCTGAATTAGAACCTCCGAACACACCAGCAATCTGTGTGCCTGCGTTAATTCCACTGCCACTTAATGGTGCACCAACTGGTGGTGCTGTTCCTGTAAATGCAATGGTGTTTTGACCTGTTTCTGTTCTTAGAGTTGAAAGGAATGATCCGCTCGATCCGTTTGAAGCAACAGTGAATGTTGGTGTTCCGACCGAAGCACCTGTATAAAATGATGCTTGTCTTAGCTGTGTAGTCGAAGTGGCCAATACCTGTCCGTTGCTGGTTCCTACTTTGGCCTTGGCATAATATCTAAATGTTGTGGTTGTAGGAACATCATAGATTAAGAATGTGCCTTCTGCACGATTGAAACCTGTAATAGAAGCTGCAAGAGCTCTAATAGTAATCGGTGTTCCTGCGGTAAAACCATGAGCTCCGTTAGTGGTTACTGTGATCAATGAACTACCAACACCGCTGGTTCCAGTCGATGCATCAGTGGTGACCGAAGTCACTGAAACGTCAGTTGCAGAAACTTCAAAGGTTGCCGGATAGCCACGTTGCATACCAATAGCCTGCCACTTAGTTGGCTGTAGACCGTATTCAAAGTCAGCGTCAAGCATGGCCTGTGGTTGGGCCACACGCATACGTTCAATAGCATCTGTTCCAAAATCATAAGGGCGAACTCTTAGTTCAGAATTTTCTAAGAAAATTTGAACAGCGTCCGACGAACTCATCGAGTAGCAGTCAGTTTTTACACGGATGTAAGTAACACCATTGCTGGTAGTAATAGCTTGAGGATAGTCTGTGGTATTTTCATCTATGAAGAATACTGTTCCGCCTTTTTCTGGATCAGCAAAATTATACATTACTGTGTTAGTAGTAACGTTACTGATCAGTAGTAAATCCTCTAATTCAATTTTACCAAGGATCGCTATACGTGCCAATTGAACATTCTCTGCTGGCAATACTGATAAACCTGTAGTGATCACATCAACTACGATATCAAGCAAGTCTGTTACTCTGGCTTTTGCACCAACTTCGCCATTTAACGAGCCGTCAATAACTTGAGGTTCTTCTGTTTGTTGTAGATCCGCTACAGCGAGATTATCAATGATAAAATTGTTTACTAGATCAGTTACAAATAGATATGTTTCATATTCAGGTAATCTTGATCCATCGATCTGAGGAGTCGACCCGTCCCAGTATTTTGAAGCCACTCTTCGAATTTCTTCGTTGCCACCATATCTTAAATCACTCAGCAATGCATCTAGAACATATCCAGAATCTCTTCGGCACTTCGCTGTGTCAAACACGTAACCAGCGAATCCGTTCACTGAAGCAATAACTGCGGCTTTTGCATTACCGATAGCTGTAACTGCGGTTAGTAATTCTGATGATACACCCAAAGATGCTAGCGTTGGAGTGGTTCTTGTTCCTGGAAGAGAACTGGTTCCGTTGTTGATAACATCTTTGATAACAATAGCTAGGTTGTAAATGGTCGTTGCATCAGTAGAGTTTGCATTATTTCCAGAAGTAACCTGAGTCAAAGCATTGCCTGCGCTTTTGGTGATTGAAGTTCCTTGCACGATCTGACTTAGAATCTGTGCCAGATAATCGTATGCCGATACTGTTTGTGCTTTGTGTGTAGGATCAATACCAGGATTTAATGCAGGATCGAAATAAAAGAAGAATCTTGCATTGTCGTAGGTAGCACTGTTACCACCGTATAAGATATCGTAGGCAAAGGAATATACTGCATACTTGACGTCTCGTGAACATTTTGCAGGATCGTGATCAGCACCAGGGTAATTAACAGCCACCCACGCATTGATTTCTGCAGCAATGAAGTTAGCATTAGCTACTAATTTGTCTTTGGCTGCGATTTGACTGGTTGTTACACCCAATGATGGATTTGTAAAAGTGTATGCATCGGCAGCGTTACGTCCGTTTTGTGCAATGTCTACAATTTCATTGTAATAGTTGGTCAATCTTGTTGTAGGAGTAGCTACACCAGTTATACCCGCTCTGCCTAACATCTCATCTCTTGTTCGTTGGATAGTTCTAATAACTGTTCCTGAAATGTAATCTGAATTGTATTCTGCTAGTCCTTGAAAGATAGCATTATAATTTGTGCCAAGTGCCATATCAAACACAGATGCATCAATGATGTATCCTAGGTCTCTAGCACATTTTGTAGCGTCGGCAACCTGGTTGGTGTTGAAAGCTGTGATTTCGCTAAGAAGAAAATCTCTATTATTGTGTATCGCTTGCCATGCATCTGGATAAGCGTTATAGGTTAAACCTCTACCAGGTGTAAAAACATAATTTTTAACTAATTTTTTTGCCATTTAATTTTTCCTCAAACTCCGAACGCCATTGAAAATGCCAACGCTTTAGCATCAACATACGATTTATTTGTTGCATGAAATGGATCTGTTGGGCTTGTTGCTATATTTACATTTCCGCCAACATGGACGCTGCCGCCTATGGCAGCACCTCCTGTTACTACAAAGGCTCCAGTAGTTGTCGATGTCGAAGCTGTGCTATCTGTTACTTTTGTTTGTGCCCCAACATTTAACCTTCCGCCAATACCTACACCTCCGTCAACAATAACTGCGCCTGTTGTAGGAGATGTGCTGGTTGTTGTTGAATTAACATATAATTCAAATGTTCCTAGTGTATCGGTAGCGTCGTCCCAGACTAGATTAGCCGTGCCGCCAAAAGACCCATTGTTATTAAATTGAATATTTCCGTCGGTGCCGCCAGGTGGATTAGATGCGCCACCACCACCGCCACCCGTTACCGTAGCCCAACTCAATGTTCCAGAACCGTTAGTAGTCAATACTTGACCGATAGTTCCGTCTGTGGCAGGAAGTGTCCAGACTGTGTTTGTTGTTACGTTAGTTGGAGCACGGAAACCAATGTGTTGTGTGTTGTCATTATCCCAGAGTCTTAGCTCACCTCTAAATCTAGCGTTAATATTAGACCCAACAAATAATTCTCCACCAACACCCACTCCTCCCAATACTCTTAGCGCACCAGTAACTGATGAAGTGCTCGCGGTATTATTGTTTACAAATAATGGATTGCTGATTGTTCCGCCATTAAATGTTGACGATAGTGTTATTGGTAACCATTGTTGTTGAGCTGTGTTGTAGGCCAATACATCACCATTGGCAGCACCGGCAGTTGCTCCTACATCACTCAGTGCTGATAACGGATGATTGGTAATATCATCTACTTGTCCGTCTATAACATTAGAAACTGTAAGTCCTGTAAGGCTTAGAGTTGTTTGATTTTTAATACCCCAATAAGTGCCAGACCATTCCCAAGTATCTACACCGTTAGTAACAGTCTGTCCGACTGTTGGTGAACCAGGAAATGCTAATGCAGTAGGAGTTCCTTGTTGATTATAAAAACTAGAAGTAGGTTGCACCCATTGATTGCTGTTACCATCGTTGTAGTATACAAAGAGTCTACCATTGGTAGTATTAAACCACATAGCCCCGACCTGAGCTATAGCTGGAACTGTGGCGCTAGGTTGGGCTCCGATTACTCCCTCAACGTTGGTTAAATCTGCTCTTAGCAGGGCGAAACCGCCGGGCTCAACACCATCAAAAAGTCTTAAAGCGTTATCTTCACGGTCGTAAAAGATCTCTCCACGAGAGCCTACCTTTCTGTTTAGGAATTCCTGCTCTCTGGGTATTATTCTTACGCTGTCTAGAATAGGGTTACGATCTGTCGCCATATTTAAAATCCATTATGATTATATATTTATCGCGGAGTTAAAAACGGTGTTCTGGTTTAAACTCAACTAAAAACTACACACATAAATACCCTACAGGATATTTTAACCATGGATTTAAACAAAGATATTGCCGTATTTGACGGTGTAATGACTCCAGAAGAATGCCAAGTTCTTATAGATCATTACGAAGCTATGGCTGGGCTGAACCTTAGCTATAGTCGTATTCAAATAGGCGATGCTCCAAGTCATAAAAAGAACGATCGAGCGGTATTTGTTTTAGAACAGCAGAGCCTAAGATTTACTCCGGACACAAGTTTTATCACATATTTTATGGATCGATTTTGGAACTGTTACAATCAATACGTAGAGCATTACAGCATATTATCTGAAGCCAGCAAGCATCAGGTGCGCATGATGAAACTACAAAAAACACTGCCCGGACAAGGATATCATATCTGGCATTTTGAGTCGGACAGCCTAGAACGTGCAGGTCGTGTATTATCTTGGGGACTCTATCTTAATACTATCGAACAAGGTGGAGAAACAGAATTTTTATATCAAGGAGTTAGAATTCCAGCCACACAAGGAACGTTGGTTATTTGGCCAGCTGGATTTACTCACACGCACAGAGGTAATCCACCACTCAGCGGAGAAAAATATCTTTTAACAGGTTGGGTAGAATTTTAATGGAAATTTTAGAGCTATTTCCCACGGAAGTTTTTGTCTTTAAAAATCCTAATATTGATAATCAGCATCTAATTTCACAATTAGACAAGTTAGACAATATAGAAATTAAAAAAACTTCTACACTTAGTATGATTGTAGATCTTAGAAGTCATCCAGAATTTAAAGAATTGTTTGCTTGGTTCGATCAATGTTTAAATTCTGTTAAAGATTACATGAAATATGACTGTGACAGTTTAGAAATTACCAGCACATGGTTTAACGTTGCTCTTGCTGAGTATCGAATGTTTCAAAATGTGCATAGACATTCTATGAGTATGTGGAGTGCTGTGTATTATCTCAGTGAAGGTTCGCCGACAGAGTTTGAAGATCCTGTCATCCACAGAACACAGGCACAACTAGAAGTATTACGATATGATTATAATCCGTTTTATAAAGTAACAGCGGAGCCGGGTAAGTTAGTATTATTTCCTAGCTGGATGTATCACAGTAGTCTACCTCACCTAGGTGATAAAAATAGATATATTATTAGTTTTAACAGTTTACCCAATGGAAAAATTAATCATAACCTCGCTACAGATTCAAAAGCAACACTAAGGATAATCAATGATAAATGACGTTATAGTATTAGGTGGTGGTAATGCTGGTCTTATGGCAGCACTATATTTAAAAACCGCTATGCCTTCTCTAGAAATCAAATTAATCAAATCTAAAAAAATTGGCACCATCGGTGTTGGTGAGGGATCAACAGAACACTGGACTAGATTTGCCAATGCTGTTGGTATTAATATTATCGATCTCATTAATGAATGCGGTGCTACAATCAAAATTGGTATTAAATTTGAAAATTGGCATGGTGACGGCACTAGCTATTTTCATAGTCTTCCAGAATTTTTAATTTGGATGGACAGTTATTCCGGAGCTCCATATACATTGATGCGTATGATCGGCGACGGCGTTAGTAGTGAGAAGCTCCATTGGGATTTACCGATGCGTGGTTATGTTAGAGAGCCGTTAACTGATTATTATCAATTTCATTTTGACAGCGAAAAATTAAATGCTTTTTTAGAAAAGAAATGTCGAACATTACATATAAAAGTTATAGATGCTGAAATCACAGGTCCTATTTTAGATAGTGAAGGATTCGTTACTTCAATAGTTGATGATCAGGGGAATCAATATTCTGCAGATTTCTTCATAGACAGTAGCGGATTTAAACGTGTGATATCATCTAAGCTAGGTGCCGAATGGGTTGATTGGTCAAAATATCTTCCATTAAATTCTGCTATTGCTTTTCAGACAGCCTACGAAGAAAAAATACCTCCGTATACCTTAGCTAAAGCCATGGATGCCGGTTGGCATTGGCGTAGTCCTGTGCAAGATAGATTTGGTAACGGCTATGTTTTTAGCGACAACTTTATATCCGAACAACAGGCGCTCGACGAAATACAAAAACATTTCAAAGATACCATTCATATTGGTCGTAAGATTAATTATACGTCAGGCAAAGTTAATCAAGCGTGGATTAAAAATTGTATCAGCATAGGTCTCAGCAGTAACTTTGTTGAGCCATTAGAAGCTTCAAGTATTTCTACAACTATCAAACAGTTACAACTATTAACAACATCTATATGGAATTGGGATCGTAAAGATACCGGAACTATTAAAGAATACAATCGCGTAGTAGACGATATGATGTTGAATATCTTAGATTTTATTCAATTGCATTATTTCACTGAACGAAATGATACAGAGTTTTGGCGTTGGTGCAAAAATGAAATGACTATGACCGATTTTAACAAAGAAAATCTTGAAAATTTTAAAAAGAATTTTGTTAATCAAATGTTATTGCCCGAAGACGGGCTAATGAGTAATTTTAGAATTTATGATTGTTTAAACTGGATACAAGTCATGCACGGGCTACGTATGTTCGACACGGCTAGTATCAAAGAAAGATATGAAAAATACTACGGTCATTTTAGACAGCATGACGAAGAATTATTAAAACAAGTTGAACAAGAACCTATTAAAGGATGGATGACTTGTAGAGAAGCTATAAACTATGTTAAAAAAATGAGTAGCTCTAGTATGGAATATAAATTATGATAGACTCACTGTGTGTAGTAGGTGGCGGAACCAGCGGACTAGTATCTGCACTAATGCTTAAACACGCCTATCCAGAATTAAAAGTAACTGTAATTGAATCTAGTCAAATAGGTATCATCGGTGTAGGTGAGGGATCTACAGAGCACTGGAAAAAATTTATCGAACATGTAGGAATTTCTGTTCCAGAATTAATTAGAGAATGTGGTGCTACATTTAAAATTGGCATCAAATTCACAGACTGGCACGGAGATAAGACTAGCTATTTTCACAGTATTAGTGAGCAATACGGTCATCATTCTAAAGAAAGCGGATTGCCAGTTACATGGATTTATATGGCAGGTCAAAATTTAGATCCATTAGATACATCGTGGGCCTTGAGTCAACAGAGTCGTCATGTAGAGCCACTGCATGATATTTTAGCTCAATATCATTTTGATACATTTAAACTTAATGATTTCTTACACAAAAAATGCAGAGAAAGAGGAATTAATTTTGTAGATACAGAAGTTGAACAGGTAATTCTTGACGATCAAGGCTATGTAACAGAGCTTAAAGACAAACAAGGAAATTCACATGCTTATGATTTTTACATAGACTCTAGTGGATTTAGAAGAATAATAGGAACTGCATTAGGAACACAATGGGTGGATTGCACAGATCAATTGCCTATGAATTCTGCTATAGCATTCCCTACAGGATATACTGAAGACATTCCATCATACACAGAAGCAACTGCTTTAGGTAGCGGATGGGTATGGCGTATTCCCACACAAGAACGATACGGTAACGGGTATGTATTCTGCGACAGTTTTATAAATGAAGACCAAGCATATGCTGAAGTTTCTAAACATTATAAAGACAATCTTAACATTTCAGACGAATTAAAAATTGGTAGAAAAGTTAAATTCGGTGCAGGTTATGTTAAAGAATTTTGGATAAAGAATTGTGTGCAAGTAGGTCTTAGCGGTATATTTGTTGAACCTCTAGAAGCTTCTAGTATCGGAACTACCATACAACAATGTTTCATTTTAACTCCTTCTATTTTCTTTTACGAACGAGGTGAAGATTTAACTGCTAAAAGATACAACGATCACATGTCTAAAATTGCAGAAAATATTGTTGATTTTATTCAGCTGCACTATTTCACAGAAAGAAGTGACACAGAGTTTTGGCGTTGGTGTAAAAATGAAATTGTTAAAACAGAGTTTAATAGAGAATATTTAGATTACTTTAAGAAAACTTTCCCTAACGGATATTATTTTAACGTGCCGTTAATATTATTCAGTCATTTGAATTATGCTCAAGTCATGCACGGTTTGAGAATGTTTGATCATACAGCAATTAAAGAGAAATACGAAAAACACCTTGGAAAATATACAGATTTATCTAAGCACAACATAGCAGATGCAAAGCAGACTGAAAATTTAAAAGTCGAAGTGTTTACTCATAGAGAAGCAATTAACAGATTAAAAGAAAGATACGATGAACTCACATATAAACTCTAATGCAATCATTCTAGGTGGCGGAACTGCCGGATGGTTGACTGCGCTATTTTTACATAGGAACTACCCAGATGTTGATGTTACAGTAGTTGAAAACCCTAACCAGCCTCCGATTATAGCAGGAGAAAGCGGAACTACAACGTTTGTTAGCCTATTAAAACATTTGAAAATAGATTCTAATGATTTCATTCGCAAAGTAAATGCTACTCCTAAAGTAGGAGGATATTTTAAAAACTGGAACGGAGTAGGAACAGAATTCATACATTCTCTTCAAACTGATTATGCTCCATGGCTCGACGGTTGGACTGAATATGTAAGAACAGCTCCTCAAGAAGAATTGAGTCTAGGAACATTATATTCAATAATGAATAGCGAGCAAGAAAAAGATCTATATCTAAAAACTATTGTCGCTAATGATATTCCTATCGCAAGAGCATTTTATGCCACTCAGTTTATAAAAAATCAAAAAGTTCCTTTTGGAGCGGAGTCTGATTTACCTTGCGTTCCTATGTGGCACTTTGAAAGTAGAGGGGCCGCCGCATATTTTAAAGAAATAGCATTGTCTAGGGGAATAAAATTAATAGAAGGAGTGTATACGCATTCTACATTAAAAGAAAACGGAGATATCGCATCTATTAATTTAGAAGGTAATAGATCTTTATCTGCAGATTGGTTTTTTGATTGTTCCGGCTTTGCTAGATTGCTATTAGGCAAAGTATTAAATGAACCCGTTGTCGATTACTCAAATTATTTTCCTGCTAGAGCTGTAGTAGCATGGTGGGATAAACCTTGTTACTGTGTTACAACCAATGCCACAGCAATGAAATACGGTTGGAGTTGGAATATTAATATTAGGCACAGATCGGGAAATGGCTACATTTACGATCCAGATCATTTAACATTAGATCAAGCACTAGATGAAGCACGCCAAGAGTTCGGTGAGCATATTGAACCTATCGCAAATTTTCAATTTACTCCCGGCATGATGAAAAACGCATGGCGCAATAATGTTATTGCTATCGGATTAAGTAGTGGATTTTTAGAACCATTGGAAGCCAACGGTGTAGCTGTTATTATTGAAAGTTTATATTGTCTACAAGATCATTGGAAACCTAGTAATACATTCTTGAGACAAGAGCGCATGGAAAGGTTTAATCTTAGAATTTGGAATATTACTGAAGATATAAAAGATTTTCTAGCATTGCATTATAGAGGACATCGTAGAGATACAGAATTTTGGCAAAGTCATGGTAACGACTCGTTTAGAATTCCAGAAACTCTCAAAGAAAAATTAAACCAGTGGGCTGATTATTTTAACGGCACAAAGGGCGAGCCCTGGTTGCATGGATATAGTCCCACTGCATGGTTAATGGTATTACAAGGGTTAAAAGTGTTTGATCATCAGACCCTAGCAAATTTACATAAAAAAGCACTGCCAATAGGAGAAAAGGTGCTAAATATTAACGAAGCCCGTTATAGGGATCTTGTCGCTCCTTTTTGGACGATTGACGAGTGGATCCAAAGGACAGCATAAATACTTACTGTAAGGAGATAAACATGCCTACCTATAAAATGATTTTAAGAAAAGCTGAACCAGCAGGAACTTTAGCTGTAGAAGAAGACTTCTGTGAAGCTAAAAATAGAGAAGAAGCACAAAAGATTTTTGAAGAACGCCACGGAAACGGCAGAACTGTTGCCGGTCCAATGAAAGTAGAAAATCCAAGCTAAATTTACAAGCCAGTGTTTTTGAGCATGTCTCTTACACTGGCTATTCTTTTGATCTCATTTTGAACATTGTCGGCTGCATATTCAAAAGGCATGCCTAATACTGGTCTAGTATCCCACTTTAGCCAAGAGCTTGCTCCGTTAGCATCAACATATTGCAAGAATGCTTGTATTTGTTTTTTTCCGGGCAATGGATCTCTCCAATGTTCGTGTTTTCTTCCGCAGTAGATTCCTAAATCGCCAACTTCTAAATCTATTTGATGAACCGTTCCCTCAGAATTTTTAACATACAAGGGCCAATCAACGTCTTTCTGTAAGCATACAGACACAGTTACTTCTGAACTTTCTCTATCGAAATGTTTTTGTAACTCGCTGCCTTGATAGTATATTCTAGCATAAGAATATGTAGGATATAATTTCATGTTAACAGCTTCTTCAATTTTAGGCTGTAACCAAACACTTAGTGCTTCCATCATTAATGGACTGTATCTTGCAAAGGTATTTTCGCATAGGTCTGCTAAGTTCGCTCCAGGATATATCTGTTTACAAACAGCTTCCATCATTTCAAATTCTAGAGCAATAAATCTACATAAATTTTCATCTAGAGCATTTTTTATTATTATATAATCTTTGTTCATGGTAGCGGTATTAAACTCATATTCATAAATGGTCGTTCAACATAATCTCTAATAAAACTGTTATTAGGAATAGTGTGAACATCGTAACCGATGGTAGTCCTTACACCTTCAAAAGGTTCTAACACTTCAACTTTGTGTAGCCTATGTCCGGGACCAAAATAAATTTGTCCGGGTTTGTTTATTATTTCATAACTTTCAAAAATTGTTTTTGTATTCTTTGGATCGATAGATATGTAACCGTGATGATCAAAATCATGATGATGCCAATCTAAAACTTGATCTGCTGTGTGAAAATTTAACCAAGCTTCGATCCACAGCGGTCTGTCCCAACCCAATTGCGATCTAATAACTGTGCGTAGTTCTGAAAAAATTCTGTAAAAATTTGTTGAAGGCGCTGTTAGAGCAAATATATTATATTTAGAATATGCCCATGTAGAGTCTTCGTTAGGGAACAATCGTTTAAAATTTTCATGAGCTACTCTGAGGTCTTCAAATATATCTGTTAAATTATCTGCAATAAAATCGCACTGGTGCGTGATATAGTCGTTATTATTTTTATCGAAAGAATATCCTTCAGGCACCTGATAATTTAATTTGATATCGCTCATAGAACTTTTCCTAGATTCATATTAATGACGCAACGATATTTGTGATGTCTCACCGGACTAGAACTATGATAATACTTTCCGGAAAATACTACTAACTTTCCTCTTTTAGGCTCTACTCTATGCTTAACTGTAAATTTATTTTGTTTAATAGTCCGTATATCATTTTGTCCGGAATCATAATCTTCGTTAGTTTCATTGAATATTACTGTATCCCCGTCGGTATCGTTGACATAATAGATAGCATTGTAATGCGGCATGAAACTGTCTATGTGCGGCATATGCCAGTCTAATTTAGATTCCGGACTAGCTAATGTCATGTTAGCTCTCATCCTTATTAACATATTGAACGGAACATCTACCTTGCTGGTGATTGTAAGAACTAATGGATAAAATAGTTGAAAGAAGTTACTTTGTGTTTTCTGATGCTCAAAGAAAAAATGATTAAACCCTGCATGATTATTGTCGTTTTCTAAGAAAACATCATCGCCCGATACCATGTTTTTATTAAATACCCAAGGAAACTCCATACCTGTCATCACAGATTCAATATGATGCTGATAGTCAATTGGTATAAAATTTTCAATTTCAATAATATCGCTCATTTTCTTTTTATGTTTCCTGAAATAGATATCCTCGGCTCGTCGGATGTAGCAAATGGATAGACTGTGTGCTGTAGGCAGCTAGGAAAAATAAACACATATCCTTCGTAGGTTTTGTCTACAGGAAATTCTGCTTCTCTAATTTCACCAAATATATTAGTGTATATAAAAGAAAACATTCCCGCTCTAGGCGAATTTGATTTCTTACAATTTTCTTGATTGATCTCGTCGCCGATAAGATACGGAACATTAATCCATAAAGCAAAACTAAAAACACCATCATGGCTGTGCATAGGATTAAATTCGTGCTTGTGCTGAATATTAACCCAATGGCTGTATAATTCTAAACTATCTGTTCTTAGATCTTTTGTTGTATAACTGATATTCCAGTTTTTAGAATATTCTTTACATTGTTCAATTAAAAACTGTTCTAAGCTATCTTTGTTTTTTTCAAGTTTAAATTCTAAATTTATATTGCCAGCTAGATTGTTGTTAAAAGGAACGGCTGTTTTGAAATCTAATTCATCGATTTCTTTTTTTAATTTGGATAACAATTCGTCAGGAACTCGGGCCTTGATAAACCCGTAATTTGCAAAATTTCCAAATTGAGTTGTTATTTCCATGTTCCAAAAAAAGTTATAGTTAATCGAGAATCTTCTTTTGTTGTTCCAAAAAATCCGTCAGCACCGTGCCACTCATTAGGATGAAACATAATACATCTATTGAATTCATTTTCTACGGTCATGGATTTTTTAAAATAACTTTTTTGTCGTTGTTTGTCTGCTGTGTAATCTTTTCTAGTTTCTGCTGGGGTCGAAAATTCTTCTTCAAGTAAATGAGTAAATGATTCTTGTGCGGGGCGAATCATTCGATAAAAGCTAGTGCCAGAGTTTAATGCAGATTTAGGATTTAAATAAATTAATCCTGCAATATTATAATGGGGTTCGTCTTGATGCAACCACCCTTCTTTGTAAGTTTCATCAATTAACGAAAACGAAACTTCTAAATGCGTAAACCCAGACCCGCCGTGACAATGTTTAATTAATTTGCTGGCGAATGAAGAAAACAAATCAGGGTTAATATCCGATAATAATTTTGACTTTAGCCCGGGCCACGGAGATGAATTTTCTCTACTGTATTCTTGGCTCAAAGCAAATTCTCTCCATAGCTCTGGAGATTCTAAAAATGTATCTATAACTTTAATTGGGGTATATGGTATTTTCATCTTGCTCTAATAAAAAACACTTGTGTTAATCTAGAATCTGCTGTATTATCTCCAAAGAAATTTTCAGCACTGTGCCAATTTCTTGGATCGAATATAATACACCTATTGTAAACACTTTCAATTTCTATACTTTTTGTAAAATGTGCTACTTGTTCTTGTCTATACTTTGCAAATGTTTCTCGTTCGGCCGGATCGGATAATAGCACGTCATTCATAAACAATTCAGTATACTGTTCTCCATTAAAGTCATCTTGATCCTGATAAATTACAGTTCCTGATCCCAACGGAGCATCTTTGTTTAGATAAACTAATCCGGCTATGTTCAATTTTGGATCGTCGTCATGCACCCATCCCCGACCGTAGGTTCTATCTATAAGTTGAAAAGTTGTTTGAAGTTCGTCAAAGTGAGTAAACCCGTATTGTCGCACAATCATTAATAATTTTCTCATAGTTACACGAAATATATTCTCATCTATTTCATGCAACATCTTTGTTCTTAGTCCCGGCCAACTTCCTCTTTCGCCTTTAAAATATTCCTGACGTAGTGCAAATTCTCTCCACACATCGGGGTCTTCGTAAAAGTTATCAAAAACCATTGTAGGAAGATATGGAAAAACATATCTATTTTTAATTCCAGAATTTTTAATGAAATCTGCGCTACGAGAATTCATCTGTTTTAATTGTTCTACGTGCTTATCCATTTTTTTCTGCCGTGAAGTTCATTGTAAGTGCTATGCGTTTAGTAAACATCTTAGGACAAGTGCTGGCATGATAATGCCATCCGTTAAACATTACCATCTTTCCTTGATCCGGTGTGCTTCTATGAAGAATGTTATACTTTTCTGACTCTTCTATTTCTTTAAAAATCACAGTATCACCGTCCGACTTATTAACATAATAAACTAGTGTATAGTGTTCTTGATCAAAATCTCTGTGAGGATTATTGTATTTGTAGGGCATACTAGGAAACACATATTTTGTGTTTAATAAGAATCCCATGCGCATTCTTAAAAGATTAATTAATTTAAAACCTGCTTTATCTAAACATTGATTTAACAAAGGCATAAAGAAATCAACATGAGGATTTGATTCATTGTTAGGATGGTATATTAAATTTACAAATCCAGGAGTTGAAGTCTGCGGGTCATTGGTGGCATATTCGAAGGTTGTGTCGCCTAAGAAATGCCAAGGAAACTTAACGTCAGTTACGTAGTTATAAATTTGATCTTGATATTCTTTATCAACAACATCAAATATTTCAATTGGTTTAAACATTTGTATTAATCCTATAAAAGTTTCTATCAACTGAATTAGTCGGCGGGTCATTAGGAAATCTGTTCCAGCACGGAATGCTCATGCTTAATCTTTTACCTTCTGGATATGCGCAATGATACATTCTACTAGGAATATAAAGTGCATCTCCAGGCTCTAAGGTTACATCGATAGCTACTTCAAGATCTTCATCTTTTAATCTACCGTTCATAGTTCCGGTTCTATACATATAGGAAATTCTATTATTGAAAATTTTCCATCTAGTTTTTCCTTCAACTTGAATAATAAAATTACACGGATAATCGTCGTGTATAGTAAAAGATTTAGAATTTTGTAATCCGCAATATACATGAATTGCAGAATTTACTTGATAAGTTGTTTCAAATATCTTTAATAGCTCCATAGTCTTTTGACTGTAAAATCCGTAATTCATTATAACTAAGCCATAGCCTTGATGGAACTTTTCAAAAAGAAATCCCTTATCTTGTATTTCTCTATCCCATATCCATGCTTTTTTATGCTGCGGTATATCAATTTTAGTATTATATTGATCAATCATTTCAAATTGATATAGGTAAGGATTGTTTAGACAATTTTCAACGTCAGACCATGTGAGATATTCTTCTGGATTTTTAACCAGTTGTTTGAAAAAATGAGGCTTATCGTCGATTAAAAGATTAGTTTCGTTGAGTAGCCGTTGGCCAATATCGTTCATCGTCTGTCCTAATTAATTTTATATTAAATGAAATGCTGATTCTTTCTTCGTCTAATTCATTTCTTTCAACACCATGTGGTAAAAAACCTGGAAACATTATCAATTTTCCCGAAGAAGGTTCAAAAGTTATAGCACTAGAACTAATAGGTGTATATCTATCAACTGGTGCATGTGAGGCTACAATATAATCTTGATAATAACTTTTATAGAAAGTTAAATTACCGTGACCTTTTTTTGCCTTAACATAATATGCTCCTGAAATAAATGAGTTATCATGTATGTGAACTGAATTGGTGCAACCTTTCTGGTTGATATTAATCCACATATTCTCCATCGATATAATACAGCAATTTTCTTTATACCCATAATCTCTATAGCAGTTCGTTGCTTGATCCATGATCTTTTTTTCTAGTTCTGCAACTTCGAGATGTGTGCCTGGACGAAAATCCATGCTCTGCCATCCGCCTTGATTGCTAAGTTTACGTCCAACCGGATCTTGTTCTCTTAAACGATAAGCTAACTGTTCGATAGGATCATTATTAATTTCAGTTTGTTCCCACCAAATTGGCGTTGGAAAATAATAATCTAAGTTCATAGAAATATATCTCTTATAAAGGTTTCTTTGGCTAATTCATGACTAAAGGCAAATGCATGGCTCCATCTAAAATCTACATTCTTGCTAACATACGCTACGTGATGTATGTTAGCTTTATACATTGTCATAGTGTTAATTTTTGTAGGAGCTTCTCCTACTAGTTCAAATCCCCAACGTTTTAATTCTTCGTCAGGGTAATTAAACCAATCTGTTCTTTTGGGATTTTCAGCCATTGACACCCATTCTTTGTGCAAATGGTGATTAGGATCTATTTGAAAATCGTAAACTTCTCTATGCATATTACCTGTATACTTATAAAGTTTAGTTGAACTATCTTTTATATCATGGTCAGTAAACCACATATTAGCAACTAAACCGTAAACATAATCAATATGAGGGATTCGCCAACACGATATGGGCCTATTAATATTTTTTCTATATAAATTACCCCATTCGTGTATCTGAGGATCTAAAATGTTATTTGTAACATTTTGAATATAAAAATCTCTTATTAGAAAACAAATATCTTTGTATACCCAATCTGGTAAATGTATTGTATCAAACGGGTTCGGATCAAAATTGTCTGGATGACTATTATCTTTTTGTATCGGAAATGATGCTATTAAATTTTTATAAGTATCTACCAACGAATTTTCAAATGGTAATTCGGTTATCCAATATCCAATATCGTCTTCTAGATGAATATATTCTGTTTTCCATTCGTTGAGATTTTTAATCTTAATGACCTTATTAAAATTATTAGCGTCGGGGTAGCAAACTTTAAAATCTATCATTTTATATTAAAGGTCATAACATATCTATTTTCTTGAGATCGATTAGGTTGAACTCTGTGCCTTAACCATCCAGGAAAAATTATCACATCGTTGGTAGTGACCGGAATTTCTTTATAAAGTATTTCTTCCGGTTCTATAGGCCAGCTGGCAAAATGATATTCTAAGGGATCTTTAAATTCTATATTTCCAGAATTTACAGGGCAATTTAAATAACAGCTAACAACGAATGTAGAAAAATTGTGATTGTGTTCTTCAGTTATTCCACCAAATCCGTGTCGGTTAACCCATGACTGTGTAACTTGAGATTGTCTTTCGACGAATCTATAAGTGTCTTTTATAGACTCAAATGTTGCTCCTAGCCATTGTTGGAATTTAGCTAGTTCTTCCCAAGTATGGGGTTGCAGTTCTTGATTAACCGACACGGTAGATATAGCATCGCCCTTTTCTAATTTTGAATTTTTTTCAACTAAACTGAAAAGGTTGTCAATCTTAGGTTTTAATTCGATGTAATTAAAATCGTATTGAAATTTCCATATATAAGGAGGAAATAAAACTAAACCGCCATCATTAAGCTGTAACACCCTGGGTTTCTCCAAAGGTCTCAATCGCTAACGTTATGCCCATGATAACACCTTCCATTTTTAAAATGTCTGTGGCTAGATCTTGTCTCTTGGTAAAATCGATAGAGGTAATCCCGTATGGATTTAATTTTACGTTAGCAAACTCTTCTTCTAATTTTTTTAATTCTTCTTCTTTAGTTGATTTTTCAGCAGTAACATTTTCTAATGTTTGTTGCATAACTTGTAGGTAACTCATAATTTTTCCTTTTTAAAATTTTTAAGTATAGAAACAGACCTAGTTAATCTGTTAGCTAAACTATCTGAATTTAGAAAAACACAATTGGCAGCATAATTAAATGCTCTTTCTTTTTCTAAATCTTCCTCTCGGAATTTTTCAATAACAACATCATAATTAGCAAGGCTAAGACTTTTACGTGGAACTGGAATTATTTGAACTAATGGTGTTCCTGCTTTGACTAATGTTTTTGCATTCATATCTTTCCAGAAGAGCTGTATGTTTAATACATGTCCGTATTTCGTATCTAATATCCCATGAGCTGCTTGAAATCTATGCTCATTGTTATAAGTCACTGGCATGAATAACAACACAACATCATCGCTGGCCTCGATTCTCCACGGTGTTTCTAACTTGACTACGGTTTTTAATGTAGTATCCGGATCGTCTAATAACGGTTCGACTTGGCTGCGTGTATGGGACGAAACATATGAATCTCTACCAGGACTAACTTTACTGAATCTATATGGTTCGGCCCATTCCATGCTAACTCCATCACCGTTTGTTTGAATAACAAAGTCTGCTGGCGCTGGAACTATCCAGCCTGTTGAAATTATTTTACGAATTCCCGGACAGTTTTTCGAACTTAATGTTTCTGGCCTATCACCTAGTTGTTCTGTCGACATAAAATTTCTTTTTATGCTGGCTGAACTCACAATAGGAAATATATCAGCTACACCCGGTTCTAAAGAATAAAATCTTACATAAGATCTTTTTTCTTTACGCATCCAGCCGAATAATTTTTTACAAAGCGTAGTCATCTTTTCCACCGTAGATATTATCTTTTAAGAATTGATAATGGCTGGGTAGAGTTTTAATATGCTCGATAACAAAATCTCTATATTCTTCATATCTACGTTTTGTATAATTAATTTCTTCTTCTTTTCGAATTACATCCATTCTATCTCCGCTGAAATAAATTAACTCTGGAGTAGCGATAGATTTAACTCCCATACCGGCAGCAATAAACATATTGCCAGTATATTCCGGAAAGTAACTTTGATTTCCAACAAGATTTCCTAACAAGTTAGGAAACTGTGCTTGCTTTAGCATAGTGTCTCCTTGCATTTCTGGACAATACTCATTTAATTGAGTGCACCAGCGCCAGTAAGGAGTGTCTGTTCTCATTGACAATGCATAATGCTGTGCGACAAAGTCTCTGAACTTTGTAACATCGTAATCGACAGCAAAATTAAAACCTTCAATTTCGCTGCGAGTAACATAACCATTTCTTCGATTTAGATTTTCAACAAGTTTTATAATATTTTCGTGTGTGGTTAAAAGTCCAGTTGACTCTAAAGGTTCTACAAACCCGTAGCTTAGACCTACACCCACAACGTTGTTTACCCAGCCACGTCTACGCTTTCCATGTTTGATATTAATTTCAAACATTTCTGCATTTTCTGCAATTTCTGGACTATGTTGTTTAGCGATATGTTCTCTAAATTCTCTCTTAGCTTCCTCCGGTGTGCAGAACCTTGAAGAATAAACATATCCTGTTCCGATTCTGTTCCATAAAGGAATATACCATACCCATCCATTATTCAAAGCATGACAGTCTGTAACGTTAAGCATTTGACGTTCTCTGTCAATATATGGCAATCTGCAAGCCCAGGCTTTATCGTTGGCCAAGTATTTGTCAAATGGCAGGAACTGTTGTCCCATCCATCCTTCTAGAAGAACAGATTTAAATCCTGTGCAGTCTACCCAAAGATCAGTTTCAGGCAATACAGATCCGTCTTGACACATAATTTGTGTAATATTACCCTGACGATCCTTTTTAAAACTGTGTATTTCGTTGAAGATATGTTTAACACCATTTGGAATAGCGATATTGTCTTTCAACCATTGACCGAACAATTGCGCATCTAGGTGATAGGCAGTATCGTAATCAAAATTATAATTTCTTAAAATATTTTTTTCATCTCGAGTCTCTTTAGCATATTTGGCTAAAAGTGTATTTCCTGTGCAGTAAAATTCTGCAAAAGTATTTGGGGTATATTCTTCAGGATATAATGTAGCTAATTCAGACCATGCTTGCAATCCATGAGGTTTGTCTGTAAAATCTAAACCTGCACTAAACGGATATTCAAAAAATGTTCCGTCGTTTTCTCTAAAGTTAGTAAAGCGGATTGAATTTTTATAAGTGGCATTACATGCTGCCATCCAATCTTCGTCTCTTAGTCCTAATAGTTTTAAAAATTTATTAATATGGCCTAGTGTGCTTTCGCCGACACCCACGGTTCCGATTTTCGAAGATTCTACTACTGTAATTTCTAGATGCTTACAGAGTTTAGATAACGCCGCGGCAGTCATCCAACCAGAGCTTCCCCCGCCAATAATAGTTACTTTTTTAATATGCATGAATAGTCCTTATACCAATGGTGATGTATTTATATGTGTATTTTATGGTGCAGATAAAAAAAGGCATCCAAAGATGCCTTTTCTTTGTTCTAGATTAAATTATCTGCCTTGATAACCCTTCCATCCTGGGTATCTTACCCATGAAGGTAATTCAGCAGTTGACGGAACAGGCTGACGATCTGCACTAGGCTCCGTTGTAGCCATAGCTTCGATGTATTCTTCATTAGTCATCAAAAACTTATCGCCTGTGGGCTTAGGAATCATTGCTTTAACCATCATTTGATGTTGAAACCATTCACTGTTTGTATCCAAAACACCGTTTTCTTTGATAGCATCAAAGATCATTCCTAATTGTGCTCCAACTTCTCCGTAGGCAACCTTACGTGCTACTTCGTTGTTAGTGAAAGGACCATCTCTTTCTACCCAAATCATTTTTTGTTGGCCTGGGCTCCATTCTAAGGTCCAATCCATAGTAATATCGTCAGGAGCATCTACCCATGCCATCGTAGCGCCTGGTCCTTCATAAATTTCGTGATCTTCGCCTGGTTCTACGACCTGAGAAACCCAGCCTTGATAACCTACTAATGCTTTTTTCATAACTTTTAATCTCCCAGATTATTTATATTCTTCAACTACTACTATTCCTGGACGGCCATCTGAGCCTCTATGTCCATGGAAATAACCGCCTGTGCCTCCTGTGCCAGGAGCACTGTGGTTTTGGTGATTATGTGAAAAGTGGCCCCCTTGTGGGTGTCCACTCGGTGCAGGTCCGCCAAAATGGCTTGTTCCGCCTGGTCCAAAACTGTGATGATGTGAGCCTCCTGACCCAGTGTGGATGTTTAAGTCACCCCCGCTGGCACCGCCACTAACTCCGCCACTGTGTTGGTTTTGTCTGTTAGCTCCGTGGCCGCCTTGAGCACTAGCATACGGCCCAAATGCAGCATAATCTCCGTTGCCGCCTGCGTTAGCATAGTAAGTGCCGCCTCCGCCGCCACCAACATATACAGATACAGACGAAATACCGCTAACGTCTAATACACGTTCAGAATAGCCGCCTGCTGCACCTGACTCTCCGTGGCCGGAACCACCACCGCCTGCTGCTTGAACTTTTATACGAACATATCTAACTCCGCTAGGTCTATTCCAAGTTCCGCTACCGGTGAACACTTGCATACCAGAAAAACCTGCTACTGCATATTCTAGGCCGTTGTTAGATGAGTTAGTTCTTAAAACTGTGTTATTGCCACCAATGCTAGTAATACCAGTTCCGCCTTTAGATACTGGTAGGGTTCCGGTAACTGTTGACGATGATAATGATACTGCCCCAGTTGCCATTTTTCCAGATGTAATTGCACCGGATGTAATGTCTGCATCGGGAATCGATCGGTCGGAGATTTGACTAGTTCCGATCTGTAAGTCGACAATAGCCGCTCCTGTTAAGTTTTTTAGTGTCTGATAATTAAATGGCATTTTTCTACTCTATTAATAATATTCTGTAACTACAATGATTCCAGGTCTTCCATCAGAACCTCTGTGTCCACTGAAGTAACCGCTGGTTCCGCCAGTTCCTGGAGCACTATGTCCTTGATGGTTATGAGCAAAGTGACCACCTTGCGGATGTCCTGAAGGAGCAGCACCACCGAAATAAGTTGATCCGCCCATCCCTGATGAGCGTTGTTCGTGGCCGCCACCGCAACCTCCATAAAGATTTAAATCTCCGCCTGAACCCACACCTGCTAGTCCGCCATTGTGATTATTATGTCTGTTACATCCATGGCCACCACCTGCTGATACATAAGGACCAAATGAACTACTCGCACCGTTTCCACCTGCATTGTTATAATACGTTCCGCCACCACCGCCACCGATTGTAATACCCACTGACGGTATTCCAGTTACATCTAACACACGTTCAGCATAGCCGCCAGCTGCGCCGGACTCTCCGTGACCGCCGCCACCGCCTCCGCCACCTTGGACTTGAACTTTGATATATCTTACTCCACTTGGTCTGTTCCAAGTTCCGTTACCGGTAAACACAACCATACGGTATATTCCGGTAGGTGCAAATTCTAAAGCATTATTTCCCGAATTAGCCGCTAGGACTCTAAATGCACCACTAAAACCTGTTAATCCTGTTCCGCCCTTACTTAAAGGCAATGTTCCCGAAACAGAAGCTTGTGTAACATCAACTGCTCCTGTTCCTAATTCGCTTGATGTGATTGTCGAATTTGATATTTTAGCATTGGTAACTGCGTTTGTAGTAAGATCTGCACCAATAATGGCGTTATTAACCAATGCCGCTTGGCTTATATTTTTTAGTGTTTGATAATTAAATGGCATCGATATCTCTCTTAATAAAAACTAGTAACAACAACTAGACCAGGACGTCCGTCTGAACCTCTATGTCCATGAAAGTGAGCACCTGCGCCGCCTGTGCCTGGAGAACAATGAGTTTGGTGATTATGAGCAAAGTGACCGCCTTGTGGATGACTGCTCGGAGCACCGCCACCCCAGAATGTGTCTGCATTTGATTGAGCACTATAAGCATGGTGACTAAATCCGCCACCTTGGTGTAGATTTAAATTTCCACCTGATCCGACGCCACTAACTCCACCGCTGTGTTGATTCTGTCTGTTAGCACCATGACCGCCGCCTGCAGAAATATATGGTCCAAATCCTGCGTAATCTCCATTGCCGCCTGCACCAGAGTAGTAAGTGCCTCCACCACCGCCTCCAACATAAACACCAACTGAAGAAATACCAGTAACATCTAAATAACGTTCTGCATATCCTCCGGCACCGCCACCTTCCCCGTGGCCTGATCCGCCGCCACCTGCTCCCTGAACTTGCACAAGAATATATCTTACTCCACTCGGTCTGGTCCAAGTGCCACTACCAGTGAAAATTTGCATTCCCTGTATACCGTGAGGATTAAATTGTAAATTTGAACCATCGCTGTATAATGCTCGATACGCACCGCCTAAAGAAGTAACATTAGTTCCTCCTTTATTAATAGGCAAAGTTCCTGTTGTAGTTGAAGAACCTAAATCAATAGCCCCAGAACCCAATTTTCCAGAAGTTACGTTTCCAAGTTGTATTTTTGTGCCAGTAACAGCACCGTCGGCAATGTCTACAGAATCAATAGAGCCGTCAACAATAGCTTGATCTGTGATATTTTTTAATGACTGATAATTGAACGGCATTCTTTATTCCTTAGATAGCTTCTAGTAACCAACCTCTTGTTGCATCATAATAAACCATATTGATACTAGCACCATTAGTGCTAATTACCATATTGTCAGCTTGACGCATAATTCTTCCACCATTCGGATTAACTGTGCAGTTATTTGTTCCAAATGTTCCAGCCACGTCAGTGATTTTTACAAAATCACCCGGATTCGGACTAGCGGGAAGTGTTATAGTCACTGCCGCACTGGTGGTATTTACCCAAAATGATCTGTTAGCAACTACTGTTTGGCTTGAGCTAACGTCTACTCTTTGATAGTCGCCAACTGTAACCCACGAACTGCCGTTATAAATTTCTAACTGACCTGTTGATTGATTATAAAAGGTAACTCCTGGGTTTACCGCAGTTGGTCGTTCAGCAGTTGTCCCCATGATATTGGCAGACATTGTTGCCTGAATACCTAATGATACTATTCTTCCCATGTTTTTACGCTCCTATTAAGCTGTTGATGTTTCAATACCATACACCACAGCAGAAACGTTGATAGCACTTGAACGCACTACAATCAATTTTCCAGCGTCTAATACTAGACCTGTTCTTTCTAGAACACCGTTAGCGGTAATCTGAGCATCGTATTCGATAAACTCAGCGTTAGTTGGTGTTGCAGAAGTAGACACTGCAATGCGAACCGCTGCTGCTGTAGCGCCTCTGTTACATAAGTTTACAGAAACTACAGCGAACGTGTCTGCTGGACAGGTATAGACCGTAGTATTTGTTGCTGCTGATAGGTCTGCTGTTCCTAATCTTCCTGTTGCCATTTGTTAATCTCCATTATCTATTATTTAAAAAGTAGTTCCAAGCTACTGGATATCCTGTTACGCCACCACGGAAATCAAATCTTGCCTTCATTTGGATAGGTGTATTTGTTGTAGTAGTGATCTGGTTATTACTAATAAAGATAAAACCAGCTGTTACACTATTTACGTTCAATGATGCACCACCGCCACCAATTTGTGCGGAAATATAGGCTTTAATTGCTCGTTGTGTAGGAACAACAGAATCTGAGTCTGCGGTAAAGAACGGATCTGTGGAGAATTCAGTAATACTTGCTGATGCTCCACCGAGCGTAACTTCACCCAGTGTAAGTTCTTGTAGACCAGCGATATTAAATGCGTCAGCATTTAATGTTGCGATACCAGTGGATTGTTCGATTGTGAACAAATCACCAACTCGGAAGTTACCGTCTTGGTCAGTTGATGTAAAGAACACTCGTCCACCATTGTTTTCAACAGTTTCATTAGGCTGGAATGGATCTTGTGTAAAGTCATTTGGATAATTAGTTTCATTAAAGTTACCTGATCCAATGCTTAAGAAGTCGTGTCCAGTTAAACGAACCTGTGAATAACGAATTCTAGTTGTTGCTGTTTCTCCGTGTTCTGGAGATTCGCTTACAGCTAGTTGTGGGCTGATTTGGAAGAACGCTGTGTAAGAACCGTCATATGCTCCTCTGAACGATACAACGTTAACTAACTTAAATGTTCTATCCGGTAAGTTACTTAATACAACGTTTGATCCAGCTACTGGACGTTGTGTTAATCTTCTTACGGCTACATATGATCCGCTTTGATAGAAATCACCATAACCGTCACCGCTAGCAACTTCACCTGCGGCTGTTACATATCCTGTTCCTCTGTTAACGAAGCTTGGGTTAGCCAATGCTCCTTTGCCAATTCTTACAGTGAATGGCATTTCATAGATATTGTTAGGATCGGTGATGGTCATTGTCGGAGCAGATGCATAACCAGAACCTGGTTCTAATAGTCGAATAGCAAAGATCTTCTCTTGGCTAACGAATGCTCTAGCTCTCGCAGTAGCACCTGTTCTAATATAAGAAGCTACTGTGCCTGCTGTAGATCTTTGAACAGCAACAAATAAGCCGTATCTATTTGGATTACCAAATGTTACACCGCTGAATCCGTTAGCTGCTGTAGATGTTGTTCTAGAAGTCCATACAATACCGTCTTCTGAACTTGCTGCCTGTGTGCTTTGACTTACTGCAAAGAATACACCCTGACCGTAAGTGATTGCAGTCCAACTTGCAGTTGCTGGCAATGTGCTTGCTGCCCAAGTTGCACCGTCTAAGCTGTATGCTGCTACAGTTCCGCTGGTATTAGACACAGCAACGAATCTGTTATTTCCGTATGCTACAGAATTCCAGTTTGAGCTTGATGGTAATGTAGCTGCTACCCATGCTTGACCGTTGTCTAATGAGTATGCTGCGGTTGTTCCGCCTTGAGCAATAGCTACCCAGCGACCCTTACCATAGGTGATATCGATCCAATTAGTAGAGCTCGGTAATGTTCCACCTGCACTCCATGATCTACCACCGTTGGTTGAGTATGCAGTTTTGTTATCACCAAATGATACCGCTACCCAATAACCCTTAGCATACTTGACAGAAATCCATGATCCTGTGCTTGTTGGTAAGTTAGCACCAGCTGTCCATGTAGCTCCGCCATCATGTGAATATGCTGTAGCTCCAGTAGCTGCGATCGCTACTATTGCAGAAGCTGTAGGTGTTGCAGTTCCTGTTCCGCCTTGTGCTGTTGCAATAAATGATACGCCAACTGTTGTGCTTGGAGCACCAACTGCTACCCAGTTAGTATTTCCTAATGTAGCAATTGTGTATGCTCTACCAACAATAAATGCTGATCCAGTTTCTGCTACAGTTAAGTCGCCACCTGCAACACTAGTCCATGTTGTTGAACTAGGCATTGCACCACCTGCAATCCAAGCTGTTCCGCTTGGTGAAATGTTAGTAGTTGTAGCACCAGATGAAATAGCTACGTAGTGACCACCTTGACCGTAACCGTCTGTATCAAATGCTTGGATAGCACCTGTTGTTGAGTTAACAGAAGTGATTGTTACAGTAATATCGTTAGTCGGTGATGCACCACCAACGCTGGTTCCGGCAATTGTGATAGTGTCTAATCTAGCGTATCCTGTTCCAGCAGTTTTGGTGATAACAGTATATTTTGTGCCTTTCTTAAGAACTAAGAATGTAGCACCTGTTCCTGAACCACTTGTTGTTCCAGATACGTTGTCATAACCTCTGCTGATATTTGAATAATCCACATCGTCCCATGTTGCAGAATCATTCAATGTGCTAGCAGTTGATGTATAACTAGGAGCAGTAAACGAAACTCTTGGTTCAATAGTATATGTTGTCGAAGCATCAGGTGCAGCGATAGTAGTTCCTGGAACTAGATGATCCCAACCAGATGCACCGGTGGTTTCTTTCTGAACACTAGCTAGTTTAGTTCCTGCGTTGTATGCTGTAATAATACCGTATTGTCCAGCACCTGTTCCGCCTGTTAGATAAACTTTCATTCCAACATATGCAGAATTAATTTCTTGATCAGTTGCTGCGATTGTGATACTTGTAGTAGTTCCACCTTGTGCAGTATTACTGTTGGTTAAGTATCCTTCTCCGCCATATTGTCCTGAAGAATCGTTACCTAGATCCAATAATCTAACTTGGAAAACTGCATCATCGCGGAATTCATCTGCTTCAACAGATGCGCTAGCGCCTGCTCCTGTTACACTCATTGTAGCAGACGTATATTCTGATCCAGCGTTTTCAAATTCTACTGTTAAAACTTTTTGTCCGTCGGTGAATGCTGAACCTATAGTAGAAACAAATTGATATTTGTTATCAACTATACCAACGTTTGGTGTTTCAGTAGCATCGAATCCCTCTGCAACGGAACCAAAGTCACCGTATGAGTTATTACCGTTTGTGCCACGAATCTTACCACCATTCTCAGCTAGATAACCGATATGTGAGTAGTATGTGAACACAGAAACAAGTTCTGCTCTACCATTGTTTGTAA
>JACCDY010050725.1_pt1 | contig 70304 bp, 63 predicted proteins | sample 7446391 | NCBI WGS metagenome assembly JACCDY01 (sample SAMN15323451, study PRJNA562643) | freshwater metagenome | isolation source: river surface water | place: USA:Blue River Watershed | collected 2017-08-18
AAGCCGCAGGAAAGTAGAAATGCATGAAGTCGGGGAAATACCGCTCGATCGCTTCTTTCCAGGGACTGTCGTAGTCGTCCGGCACGGCGCGCTCCATCTGTTGCAGATGCGCGGAGGATGAAGGAATTGCAGATGATTGTTACGATCTTGGCGCGGACCAGAAGATCGCTTCGATGCATTGAGTCTCCTCCATGGAATGATGTCGTATCCATGTCAATCGAGGACAAAAAATGATCGATCACTGAACACTATGATCAGCAAATAAAAAAGAGTCTGGTCAACGACTCAGACTCTTTTCAAACATCGCACCACTAACCAGCTGTTCAAAACATTGTTGCCTCGGATTCAGAGGACAATTCTCTATCTCTCAGACTACGGCGCCATCCGTCTCATCCTTGGGTTTTACCGGTTTGATCAGGTCTTCACGCTTCACGCCCAGCCACATCGCGACCGCTGCAGCGACAAAAACAGACGAATAGATACCGAAAAGAATACCAATCGTCAGCGCCACAGCAAAATAATGCAAAGTCGGCCCACCGAACAGCAACATGGACAGCACCATCAGCTGTGTGCATCCGTGGGTAATGATGGTGCGCGAGATGGTGCTCGTGATTGCGTGATTCAATACGTCAGGTGTCTCCAGCTTGCCGAAACGACGATCGCGAAAGGTCTCGCGCACACGGTCGAAGACGACGACAGACTCGTTGACTGAATATCCTAGCACCGCGAGCACCGCAGCCAAAACGGTCAGCGAAAATTCCCACTGAAAAAATGCAAAAAATCCAAGGATAATCACTACATCATGCAAGTTCGCGACGATCGCTGCGACGGCGAATTTCCATTCAAAACGGAACGCCAGATAAATCATGATGCCAATCACCACAAAAGCCAGCGCTGTCAGTCCATCATGCGCGAGCTCTTCGCCGACCTGCGGTCCGACGAATTCCACACGCTTCAGACTCACCGCTGCATCTTGCGCCTTCAGCGCATCGATCACCTGTGTACTGACCTGCGCGCTATTGCTGCCCTTTTGCACCGGCAGGCGGATCAGCACATCCTGCGCAGTACCAAAGCTTTGCACCTGGCTGTCGGTGTAACCCAAGCGATTGACTACGGAACGTATGCCTTCTAGATCCGCAGGCTTGGTATAGGCCACCTCCATCACCGTACCACCGGTGAATTCGATCGACAGATGCAGGCCTTTGGTGAGCAGGAAGAAAACTGCCGCAACGAAGCTTAACGCCGAAATGGCATTAAACACCAGCGCGTGCCGCATGAAGGGAATGTCTTTTTTGATGCGGAAAAATTCCATGATCTGCCTCTTGATACCTGAACTAGCCCTCGGGCTTCCACACTTGCCCGATGGAGACGCTGTTGAGTTTCTTGCGGCGACCGTACCAGAGATTGGTCAGCGCACGCGCCACCACCACCGCCGAGAACATCGACGTCAAAATGCCCAAGCAGTGCACTACCGCAAAACCACGAATCGGGCCGGAACCGAATATCAGCAGCGCCAAACCGGCAATAAGTGTCGTTACGTTAGAGTCAAGAATCGTCGCCCAAGCGCGCTCAAACCCTGCGGCGATCGCCGCCTGTGGCGTATTCCCCAGACGAAGCTCCTCACGGACGCGCTCATTGATCAGCACGTTGGCATCAATCGCCATACCCAGGGTCAGTGCAATCGCGGCTATGCCCGGCAGCGTCAGCGTCGCCTGCAGCAGCGAGAGGACCGCGATCAACAGCATCACATTGACGGCCAGCGCAATCACGCTAAATGCGCCGAACAGCAGATAGTAGAGCACCATGAATGCGGCGATTGCGGCAAAACCATAGAGCGTCGAATTGAAACCTTTGGCGATATTCTCCGCACCCAGTTGCGGACCAATCGTGCGCTCTTCAATGATCTCCATCGGTGCCGCCAGCGAACCAGCGCGTAGCAGCAGCGCCAGATCGGTGGCCGCAGCAGGCGATTCCATACCGGTGATCTGGAAGCGCGAACCTAACTCATCGCGGATGGTGGCTACGGTCAAGACTTCACCTTTGCCTTTTTCAAACAGCACAATCGCCATCAGCTTGCCGATCTTGCTGCGGGTAGCTTCGCGCATCTTGCGCCCGCCATCGCCATTCAGGTCAATACTGACGGCGGGCTGCTGATTCTGGTCAAAGCTCGCGCCCGCGTTCGAGATGTAGTCGCCTGTGATCACCGGATCTTTGTACAAGATGACTGGAGCTCCCTTGCCGACCTTGAATAGCTCAGAACCCAGCGGGATAGCCGCACTCTCCTCCGTACCCCGGCGCACGGATTCATCGACCATGCGCACTTCCAAAGTGGCTGTACGTCCGATAATGTCTTTCGCTCGTGATACATCCTGTACGCCGGGCAATTGCACGACGATGCGGTCTGCGCCCTGGCGCTGAATCACGGGTTCGGCCACACCAAGTTCGTTCACGCGCTTGGACAGCGTGGATATGTTCTGCTGCACCGCCTCTTCCAGCGTACGCTTCAGTGCCACTGGGCTGAGCGTGGCGCGCAGCTTCAAGCCCTCGGCATCTGCGCCATCGGTCAGCATCAGATCCGGCATCTGAGATATCAGCGTGTTACGTGCCGCTTCCCGGGTTTCCTGATCACGAAAACGGATATCGATCGCATCGCCATCACGGGAAATGCCGGCAAAGCGCACTCGCTTTTCGACCAGCAGCGCGCGCACACCCGTTTGTATACCTTGCATGCGCTTGGTAACCACTGCGCGGGTATCCACCTGCATAAGGAAGTGCACGCCACCGCGCAAATCAAGACCCAGATACATCGGCAATGCGTGCACGCTCTGCAGCCATACCGGCGTATTCGGCAGCAGATTGAAAGCCACCAGGTAGCTGGGATCCGACGGATCGCGATTCAGCGCTTGCTCAAGCACGGTCTTAGCCTTGAACTGAAGATCCGTGTCCGCGAAACGTGCACGCACCGTGCCGTTGTTGCCCAGATCTTCGTAGAAGACGTTCTCGACTGGTACACCGGCCTTATTCAGCGCGTCAGTGGCCATGGCGACCGCCTGCGGGCCCAGCTTGACAGTCGCCTTCGCGCTGCTGATCTGCACCGCGGGTGACTCGCCAAAGAAATTCGGTATGGTGTAGATCACGCCGAGCATCAGCACCAGCGCGATCATCACATATTTCCAGAGTGGGTAGCGATTCATCGCATCACGCCTTGAAAAAGAAATGTCCGGCACGAGGGGCCGGACAGGTTGGGCAGGCGGAACTCAAAGATCCTTGACCGTACCCTTCGGAAGCAGCATGGTCACAGCGGCTTTTTGCATAATGATCTCGGTACCGTTGGCCACATCAAGATGGATGTAGGCATCACCCACCTTGCTGACCTTGCCGACCAGACCGCCGGCGGTAACGACCTCGTCACCTTTGGTCAGCGCGTCAATCATCGCTTTCTGCTCCTTCTGCCGCTTCATCTGGGGCCGGATCATCAAAAAATACAAAACCACGAACATCAGAATGATGGGCAAGAAGCTCATCAGGCCGCCGCCCGCGCCCGCGGGTCCCGCTGCCTGCGCATAGGCGTTGGACATGAACATTGAGTACTCCAGACTGGTTGCGTAAAGACGCGGCATTCTATCATTCTGGCGCTCAGTGCCACGTCACATGCCATGGCGCCGAAACCGCCCGGACTGAGGCCAGCGCGATCCTTCGTCCGCCAGCCGCCTACCGGGTGCCCGCCCCGCCTTGATCTCGAGGAAACGGGCGGGTTGCTCCTCCGCTACGCAATCGGCGGCCCTCTTGTTGTCGACGGGCTGCGTCCTTGCCAACATGCCATGTTTCAGCTTTTACCAATCAAGCCAAGGCACCAGGATGTTCCGCTGCTGTGACCAACAGAAATTTTCTCTCACGTGAGACGGCGCAATCGGTCAGTACAGGAGCGCAGCGAAAGGTCATATCTGCCGTGCTCGATCGGCATGGAACTGAATTTTGAATGCAGCAAACGATCCGGTTTCAATCGCATCACGCATCTCTTGCATCAATTGCAGATAGTAATGCAGGTTATGGATCGTATTCAGTTGCGCGCCCAGTATCTCTCCACAGCGATGCAAATGATGCAGATAAGCGCGTGAAAAATTTTGGCAGGTATAACAAGTGCAGCGCTCATCCAGCGGTTTATCTTCGTTTTTATGACGTGCATTTTTGATTTTTACATCGCCAAAACGTGTGAATAACCAGCCATTTCGAGCATTACGGGTTGGCATCACACAATCAAACATATCAATGCCACTCGCAACACCGTCTACCAGATCCTCCGGCGTCCCCACGCCCATCAGGTAACGTGGCTTTTCGGCAGGCAGCTGCGGCGCCGTGTGTACTAGGATACGCAGCATGTCTTCCTTGGGCTCGCCAACCGACAATCCACCGATAGCCATGCCATGAAAATTCAGTTCATTCAGACCCGCAAGCGACTCATCCCGCAAATCCTCGAACATACCGCCCTGCACGATGCCAAACAGCGCATTCGGATTTGCTTCGCGATGAAATTCCTCGATAGATCGTTTCGCCCAGCGCAGCGACATACGCATCGAGCGTTCAGCTTCCTCACGGGTCGCAGGACGACCATCGATCTCGTACGGCGTGCACTCATCGAATTGCATCACAATGTCGGAGTTCAACACACGCTGAATCTGCATCGAAATTTCGGGCGAAAGAAACAGGCGATCACCATTGATCGGTGATGCAAAGGTCACTCCCTCCTCAGTGATCTTGCGCATTTCTCCCAGCGAGAACACTTGAAATCCACCAGAATCTGTCAATATCGGCTTGTCCCATCCAATAAAACGATGCAAACCGCCGAATTGACGGACAATATCCAGTCCGGGACGCAGCCACAGATGGAAAGTGTTGCCCAAAATAATCTGTGCGCCGATCTTCTCCAGCTCCAGCGGCGACATCGCTTTGACCGAGCCGTAGGTCCCGACCGGCATAAAGATCGGCGTCTGTATCGAACCGTGCGTCAGTTCGAGCTGACCGCGCCGTGCGAGTCCATCAGTTTTCAGCAAGGAGTATTTCATCGTTGTTCCATCTGGAGCGGATCGAGATTCAGCAGCATCGCATCGCCATAGCTGAAAAATCGATAGCGCTGTCCGATGGCATGGGCATATGCGGTACGTATCCGCTCATAGCCGGCGAAAGCCGACACGAGCATCATCAGCGTTGACTTCGGCAAATGAAAATTCGTCACCATGCGCGTTACGGTCTTGAACTGATAACCCGGCGTGATGAATATTTGCGTATCACCACTACCTACTTGTAATTCGCCGGTCTGTGACGCGGATTCCAAAGCTCGCATGCTCGTCGTGCCGACAGCAATCACATCATGGCCACTTTGCTGAGCGTCTCGAACCAGCACCGCCGTCTCTAACGGCACATGGAACCATTCGCTATGCATCTTGTGCTCGGCGATGTTCTCGGTGCGCACCGGTTGGAAGGTACCGGCCCCGACATGCAGCGTCAGCCAGGCGAGACGAATTCCCTTGGCCTGTAGCTTGTCCAGCAAAGGCTGATCGAAATGCAGCCCGGCGGTCGGCGCAGCGACCGCACCGGGCGAACGCGCGAACACCGTCTGATAACGACGCTCATCCTGCTCACCCGCTTCGTGCGCAATATACGGCGGCAGCGGCAGCCTGCCATAAGTATCAATCAGCGAAATCGCATCACCAGGAAACTTCAGCGTAAAAAATTCACCTGCACGCTCGCCCACGGCTACATCAAAGGCGTCGGCCAGCCGGATCAGCGCCCCGGGCAGGGGCGATTTGGAGGCGCGTACCTGCGCCAGCACTGTCGAGGTATCAAGGACGCGCTCGACCAGTACCTCGACTCTGCCGCCAGTGTCCTTTACACCGAAAAACCGTGCATTCAGCACCCGTGTGTCATTGAACACCATCACATCACCAGGCTTGAGCAATTCCAGAATGTCGGTGAACACCCGGTCTCGCAAGCCATCGGAAGCAACCTCCAGCAGCCGGGAAGCGCTACGCTCAGGCAGCGGCACCTGCGCGATCAGCTCGGACGGCAAGTCAAAATCAAAATCGGAGAGTGAGTACATGAGTGCACGGCAGATTGGAGCATAGGCTCCGTTGTGATCGCTCGCCCGCGCGAGTACGCTGGCAGGCTTGCGGCAAAAGCCGGTATTCTACGTCGCGCCAGCCATCTCAGCCCGCCATGCCCGCTTCCCGAAAAAAATCCTCACCCCAGAAAAGCCTGCGTACCAGCGACAAACTGGCGCGGCTGGGCCTGTCAACCGACATGGCGCTGGTACTGCATCTGCCGATGCGCTACGAGGATGAGACTCTACTGCTAACCATACAGGAAGCCTCAACCAAACCCGGGTTGGTAGTTCAGGTCGAGGGCATCGTCAGTGACTGCGATGTGCAATACCGTCCGCGCCGTCAGCTGGTGGTCAAGCTCAGCGATGGCACTGGTCTGCTGACGATGCGCTTCCTAAATTTCTACGGCAGTCAGGCCACTCAGATGGCCGTGGGCAAGCGACTTCGTGTCCGCGGTGAGCTACGCCATGGGTTCTTTGGTGATGAGATGGTGCACCCCGTCGTGAAAAGTATTGAAGCAGGCGCCCCATTGCCGGATGCGCTGACCCCGGTCTACCCCAGCGGCGAGGGTTTGTCGCAGGCATTGCTGCGCAAGGCCATTGCCAATGCCATGACCCGTGTCGCTTGGAGCGACAGCTTGCCGGACAGTGTGCGCGAATCGCTGAAGCTGATGCCTTTCGAACCCGCGATCCGCCTGCTGCATAATCCACCGCCGGATGTCGATGAATACGCGCTGGCAGAGCGTACCCATCCCGCATGGATACGCGTGAAATTCGATGAACTGCTCGCACAACAATTATCGATGAAACGCGCACAAGTCGCGCGCCGCCAGCAAGGTGCGCCCGTACTGGCAGAAGCTGGCGCGCTGACTACCGCATTTCTTAATGCCTTGCCTTTTTCACTCACTGGCGCACAGCAACGCGTACTCGACGAGATACGCGCCGACTTGAAAGCCTCATTTCCAATGCAGCGTCTGCTTCAAGGGGATGTTGGCAGCGGCAAAACGATTGTCGCTGCACTGGCGGCAGCACAGGCGATCGACTGCGGCTATCAGGCAGCGCTGATGGCACCGACCGAAATCCTCGCCGAACAGCATTTCCGCAAGATTGCTGCATGGATGGAGCCACTGGGCGTGACGGTCGCATGGCTGACTGGCAGCCTGAAAAAACGAGATAAAGAAGAAGCACGCGCCCGCATCGAATCCGGCGAAGCCCGGCTGATCATCGGTACCCATGCGCTGATACAGCAAGAGGTTGAATTCGCCAAGCTGGGCCTGGTGATCGTTGACGAGCAGCACCGCTTCGGCGTCGCGCAGCGCCTGACTTTACGTAACAAGGGTGTTGGCAGCGTACCGCATCAGCTGATGATGTCGGCCACGCCCATACCACGCACGCTGGCCATGACGTATTTCGCCGACCTGGAAGTATCAGTGATCGATGAGCTGCCCCCAGGAAGAACGCCGGTCGTGACGCGGCTGGTCAGTCAGGATCGACGGGATGAGGTCATAGAGCGCGTGCACGCAGCCGCACTCGAAGGACGTCAGGTCTATTGGGTATGCCCGCTGATTGAAGAATCCGAGGCTTTGCAATTGCAGACAGCGACGGACACCTTCGAGTTGCTCTCAGCAGCGCTACCCGACCTGAGGGTCGGTCTGGTGCATGGACGACTGAAACCTGCGGACAAGCAGCGGGTGATGGATGCCTTCGTGCGTGGAGAACTTCAGCTGCTGGTCGCAACGACCGTGATCGAGGTCGGCGTCGATGTGCCGAACGCCTCCCTGATGGTGATCGAGCATGCCGAGCGCTTCGGTCTGTCGCAGCTGCATCAACTGCGCGGCCGCGTCGGGCGCGGGTCGGCGGCCAGTGTCTGTCTGCTGATGTACCAGGGGCCGCTCGGTCCCGTGGCCAAGGAGCGGCTGGGTATCATGCGTGAGACCGCCGATGGCTTCGAGATCGCCCGGCGCGATCTGGACATACGCGGCCCAGGCGAATTCCTCGGTGCTCGCCAGTCCGGGCAGGCAATGCTGCGATTTGCCGATCTTGAAAGAGATCAGTGGCTGGTCGAGAAGGCGCGCGACCTGTCGCAACAGCTGCTGACCGAAGCCCCGGACATCGCCGATACGCACCTCGCGCGCTGGCTGGGCGCGAAGGAAGATTATTTGCGCGTTTGATCGTCGGTAGATGATTCACCAAGGTCCACCATCTGTGCGACACTTAGCGGCATGACCTTGACAGAACTGAAATACATTGTTGCAGTCGCACGCGAAAAGCATTTCGGGCGCGCAGCCGAAGCTTGCTTCGTCGCGCAGCCTACGCTGTCAGTCGCGATCAAAAAGCTCGAAGATGAGCTTGGCGTCGCCATATTCGAGCGCGGCGGTTCGGAAATTTCAGTGACGCCGATCGGTGCGCAGATCATCGCTCAGGCCGAACACGTGCTTGAACAAACAGCCTTTATCAAAAACATCGCCAAGCAAAACAAGGATCCGCTGGTCGGCCCGCTGCGTGTTGGCGTGATCTACACGATTGCCCCCTACCTGCTGCCCCAGCTGGTACCCACACTGATCGAGCGTGTGCCGCAGATGCCATTGGTGCTGCAAGAGAATTTCACGGTCAGGCTGATCGAAATGCTGCGCGCTGGCGAACTGGATGCTGCGATCATGGCATTACCGTTTAATGAACACGGGTTGATGGTAAGGCCGTTGTACGACGAGCCCTTTATGGTCGCGCTGCCGCGTCATCATCAGTGGGCGGATCGCAAAAAAATCAGTAGCGAAGAACTCAAGAGCGAGACCATGCTGCTGCTAGGCGCTGGACATTGCTTCCGCGATCAAGTACTAGAGGTCTGCCCGGAGATGTCGCGGTTCTCGAACAGCGGCGGAGGCATCGCGCGCACCTTCGAAGGTTCCTCACTGGAGACCATACGCCACATGGTCGCCTCCGGCATTGGTATTACTGTGCTTCCGCAGGCCTCGGTTCCCTCCGCAGCGGGCTCCGACACGATGCTGCGCTATCTGCCGTTCGATGATCCCCAGCCTTCGCGCCAAGTGGTGATCGCATGGCGCAAAAGCTTCACACGCGCCGAAGCGATTGAGGCCGTTCGCCAGGCGGTGCTGTCCTGTAAGTTGAATGGGGTGCGAATGCTGCCAGACGCGATGTCCGCCGAGGGCTGATCACTTGACCGCATCGAGTCATTGACCCCATCCTCTCTACCTGCAACTACAATGCGGTATGGATCATATCGGTCTTTTATCCCTTACTGCGCATGGATGCCCCCGCCGACAACTCGCCTCACCGACTGATGCTCTATGCGCGGCTGGTGCGGCTCGACAAGCCCATCGGTAGCCTGCTGCTGCTGTGGCCGACACTGTCGGCGTTGTGGCTCGCATCGGATGGCAAGCCCGATGCGGTGCTGTTGCTGATCTTTACCCTAGGTACGGTACTGATGCGATCGGCCGGCTGCGCGATCAACGATTTTGCCGACAGGGATTTCGATCGTCATGTCAAACGTACTGCCGATCGTCCGCTCACCTCGGGCCGAATTCACGCATGGGAAGCTGTTGCAGTAGCTGCCGTGCTGGCATTGCTCTCATTCTTGTTGATACTGCCACTGAACCTGCTGACCAAGCAGCTTTCCGTTCTGGCAGTACTGGTCGCCGTAAGCTACCCATATTTCAAACGCTTCTTCGCGCTACCACAGGCTTATCTGGGCATTGCATTTGGGTTCGGCATTCCGATGGCTTACGCGGCCGTGCTGGATCACGTACCGGCCGAAGCCTGGGTGCTGTTGCTGGCGAATATTTTTTGGGCGCTGGCCTATGACACTGAATATGCGATGGTCGATCGTGATGACGATCTGAAAATCGGTATACGCACATCAGCCATCACTTTTGGCCGTCATGATGTACTCGCAGTGATGCTCTGCTATGCCATGAGTCTGATGCTGATTACCGCCGTCGGTCTGAACCATGGATTGAGCCACGGCTTCCTGCTGGGCATGCTGGTGGCAGCCGGAATCGCGGTCTATCACTGGTTCCTGATCCGCGATCGCGATCGCGTACGCTGTTTTGCGGCATTCAGACACAACAACTGGCTGGGAGCCGCTGTGTTCGCTGGCATCGCTCTCGGTTGATCTGCTTGGCCTGAGGCCTGCTTTTTCGTCAGCTCGCCGCATATCAACAACAGCAGCGGGTAATTTCTTTTTTCCCCGCTTGTTATCCATTCAATTCGATGAAGATAATTGCAGCGCGCAATTTCCTGCGTGTTCTTTTATTTTTTTTCATCGTCTATGGATATCACTGAGCTTCTGGCGTTTTCTGTGCAGAACAACGCCTCCGATCTGCATTTATCCGCAGGACTCCCGCCGATGATTCGTACGCATGGTGATATTCGCCGCATCAACCTGCCGCCGATGTCGCACAAAGAGGTCCATGCAATGATTTACGAGGTGATGACTGATAGTTTGCGCAAGCGCTACGAAGAATCATTGGAGGTCGATTTTTCTTTTGAGCTACCCGGCATCGCCCGCTTCCGTGTCAATGCGTTTAACCAAGAAAGGGGGGCGGCGGCGGTCATGCGCAGTATTCCGTCGAAGATTCTGTCGCTGGAAGCGCTGGGCGCGCCAAAGATCTTCGCCGAGCTGTCACTCAAGCCGCGTGGGCTAGTACTTGTCACAGGCCCCACTGGCTCAGGAAAATCGACCACGCTGGCGGCAATGGTCAATCACGTGAATGAGAACGAGTATGCGCATATCCTGACCATCGAAGATCCCATTGAATTCGTGCACGAATCAAAAAGAGGCCTGATCAACCAGCGTGAGGTCGGTCCGCATACGCATTCTTTTGCTGCCGCACTACGCTCGGCGCTGCGAGAAGATCCAGACGTGGTGCTGGTTGGTGAGCTGCGAGATCTTGAAACCATACGACTGGCGCTCACTGCCGCCGAGACGGGCCATCTGGTATTTGGCACGCTGCATACTGTATCCGCTGCAAAAACGGTGGATCGCATCATTGATGTCTTTCCCGGCGAAGAAAAAGATATGGTGCGGGCGATGCTGTCTGAGTCCTTGCAGGCTGTAATTTCGCAAACCCTGATCAAGAATCGTGAGGGTAATGGTCGAGTGGCTGCTCATGAAATCATGCTGGGCACACCCGCGATTCGTAACTTGATACGCGAAGCCAAGGTCGCCCAAATGTACTCAGCGATTCAGACCGGTGGCGCACAGGGCATGCAAACGCTCGATGCCTGTCTCGCCGACCTGGTACGGCGCCAACGCATCACACCGGCGGCGGCGCGCGCTGCAGCAAAAATGCCGGAACATTTCGCAGGTTGAACTCATGGATATCAGTCAACCCGCACAGCTGATGCAGCATTTGCTGAAATTCATGAAGCAACAAGGCGGATCGGATATGTTTATCACTGCCGGCTTCGGGCCCGCCATCAAACTGAATGGTGCGATGACACCGATCATGAAAAATCCGCTCTCCGCCGAAGAGAGTATGGCTCTGGTGCAATCGCTGATGAACGAACGCCAGCGTAATGATTTCAACACATCGCATGAGTGCAATTTCGCCATCAGCATCAAAGACGTAGGCCGTTTTCGTGTGTCAGCCTTCATTCAGCAGGCCAAGGCCGGTATGGTGATACGCACAATCCATACCGATATTCCAGAGATTGATCAACTGGACGTGCCCTCGCAACTGAAAGAGATCGTGATGAACAAGCGCGGGCTGGTCATCATGGTCGGCGCTACCGGCTCGGGTAAATCCACGACGCTGGCTGCCATGATCGGGCATCGAAATGCGAACAGCCACGGCCATATCATCACCATAGAGGATCCGGTCGAATTCGTTCATCCTCACATGAACTGCATTGTCACCCAGCGTGAAGTAGGCACCGATACGGCAGACTGGCAGGTCGCACTGAAGAACACCTTGCGACAAGCGCCGGACGTGATACTGATCGGCGAAATACGCGACAGAGAGACCATGGATCATGCGCTTGCCTTCGCCGAGACCGGCCATTTGTGTCTGGCTACGCTGCATGCGAACAATGCGAATCAGGCAATCGACCGGATCGTGAATTTCTTCCCCGAAGAAAGACGCGCGCAGGTACTGATGGACTTGTCACTGAACCTGAAGGCACTGATTTCACAACGGCTGGTATCGCGCAAGTCGGGCTCGGGGCGCTGCGCTGCCGTGGAAATCCTGCTGAACTCGCCACTAATCTCTGATCTGATCTTCAAAGGTGATGTGCATCAGATCAAGGAAGTGATGAAAAAATCTCGCGAACTGGGCATGCAAACCTTTGATCAGGCCTTGTTCGATTTGGTCGAGGATGACAAGATCTCTCACGAGGAGGCATTGCGCCACGCAGATTCCGTGAATGATCTTCGGCTCTCGCTGAAGCTGCATGGTCGTGCCGCACAGACCCAAGACGTCCGCACCACGACCGCCAGCCTGGATATTGTCTAACGTCTCCGGCTCAATCCTTGCCGAACTCGTCTCCCAGCTCTGCGCCACGTGCCGCCGCTGCGTGCAGCGCCTTTACAATCGATTGCCTGACACCACCGTCCTCCATACTAGTCAGTGCAGCATAGGTCGTGCCACCCTTGGAGGTCACGCGCTCGCGCAGGACAGACAGCGGCTCATCCGATTGCGACGCCAATGCGGATGCGCCAACAAAAGTCGCCTCAGCCAGCGCCCGGCCCTGCTCTGCGGATAATCCGAGCTCAACAGCTGCCTGCTCCATGGCTTCCAAAAAATAAAATACATAGGCGGGACCACTGCCGGAGATAGCTGTTACCGCATCGATTTGCTGCTCCTGGTCGAGCCATACTGTGTCGCCGACGGCGCGCAGGATGGCGTCGGCAATTTCCTTCTGCTGCGACGACACGCCCTTCAGTGCCACCATGCCTGTGATGCCCTTGCCTACCAGCGCCGGTGTATTCGGCATGGTGCGTACGATGGCCGTGTGCCCGCCGAGCCAGCGCGACAAGTCAGCCGCACGTATGCCAGCAGCGATCGAGAGCACCAGCTGGCCTGTGATCTGAGACGCCATGCTGGTGACTACCTCGCGCATCTGCTGAGGCTTTACCGCCAGCACCACGATGTCGGCATGCTCAACCACCCGCCCTACACTAGCCGAGGTGTGCACACCGAATCGCTGCGACAGCACCTTCAGCGCCTCTGGATTGACATCGACCACATGAATATCTGAGGCTGCAGTCAATGTATCTGCCAGACCGCCGATCAGTGCCTGTGCCATGTTGCCGCCACCAATAAAACAGATCTTCAGCTTATTTTTCATAATCTCGTCGTCCAAAAATCGCGGTACCAATACGCACGATCGTCGCGCCCTCCGTAATCGCTGCCGCCATGTCTGCCGACATGCCCATGGAGAGCGTATCGGTAAGAATACCGGCTGCACTCAGCTGCTGCTGCAGCTCGCGCAGCAGCGAGAATGGACGTCGCTGCAAGACGGGATCATCTTCGGGCTCGGGAATCGCCATCAGCCCGCGCAAACGAAGGCGAGGCATGCCCGTCACCGCTGCTGCGAGTGCAAGAAGTTCTTCAGGGGCCACGCCGCTCTTGCTTACCTCGCCACTCACATTCACTTGCAAGCAAATATTCAGCGGAGGAAGACTATCAGGCCTCTGATCAGAAAGTCGCTGCGCGATCTTTATCCGGTCGACTGAATGCACCCAATCGACCTGCTCAGCCACAAGGCGAGTCTTGTTGCTCTGTAGTGGCCCAATGAAATGCCAGACCAGATCAAGATCTGGTCGAAGTGCTTTCACTGAGGCGATCTTGTCCAACGCTTCCTGAACATAGTTTTCGCCAAACTCGCGCTGGCCGGCATCGGCCGCCTCGATCACCGCTTCCGGACCAAACGTTTTGGACACGGCGAGCAGACTGACCGAGTCAGGCGCGCGCCCTGCCACACGCGCGGCTTCCGAGATGGCTTTTCTAACTTGGACAAGATGTGCAGAAATCGTCATGATCCGGCATTATCACCTATCGTCAGATATTGCTGACTATCTAGCCGAAAGCTGGCCCTAACCATGATCCACAAGGAGAATCCATGAGCAGCCTGTACGACATTCCGGTCACCACCCTGGCTGGCGAGACCACGGACCTGTCCGCTTACCGAGGAAAAGTACTACTGATCGTAAATACCGCCAGCCACTGCGGGTTCACACCACAATATGCGGGGCTCGAGGCTTTGTATCGCCAATACAAGGACAAAGGCTTTGCAGTGCTCGGTTTTCCTTGCAACCAGTTCGGCGCCCAAGAGCCTGGGAGCGAGGCCGACATTGCCAGCTTCTGCGAAAAAAATTATGGCGTGAGTTTTCCGCTGTTTGCGAAGATCGAGGTCAACGGAACCAACGCGCATCCACTATTCGTGAAGCTCAAGGCTGAGGCGCCGGGCATTCTCGGCACTGAGGTAATCAAGTGGAACTTCACGAAATTCTTGCTGGATCAAAAGGGCAATATCATCAGCCGGCACGCACCCACCACCAGTCCGGAGATGCTGAAAGAGCAGATCGACTCATTGCTAGACACCAGAAGCTGAAATTTCACCAGTTCAATAGTCACTAAACCCTTCATGTCCAAATCAATGTGCCGCACTCCTGCCCAACGACAGTCCCATTGAGTTATTTCTTGCCTGCCTTCGTGATCTGATCATGAGGGCAGTTTGTAATAACTACCCTTTAGGTTCACGCTCTGCTTAACCCCCAAGCAAGTCCGAGGAGCTCAAGAAGGCACTTCCGGTTCACCTATCTGCACGTTTAGTTCTGCGACAGCTCAAAAGCAAGTAAAAAGTCGTTCAAAACCCAATGAACTGAACCCTTCATATACGCCAGTTACAAAGCCAGCTCATAAGCTGGTCGCCACGCACGGCTGGCAAAAGCAATTCTTTGATTTACCAAAAATAACCAGGGGGACACCACTATGGATGCTAACGGCTTCGTTGGCTTATGCCGCGCTATCGTCGGAAAAATACCAAACGCCGAGATACACATCTCAGAAGGCGCATGTGAATTAAAAATTAATCAGATAGATATCAGTCTGTTTTTTAATCCTTTGTTCGCCAGTGATCGGATGCACTGCTTTGTTGACATCGGGCTGGCGCCAGAAAAAGATCGAGAAGCCATATTTTCCCACCTACTTTCCATGAACCTTCTATCCAGCACCAAAACCTCCGGCGTCTATGGATTTGATCAGGAAAGTGAAAAACTGATTTTTGTACAGCAAATCATTTATCCGGATTTGATGGATCCGGACGAACTGGCAACGATACTTGCTGAATACAGCATACAAGCCCATCACTTGCGCCAGACTTTGCTGGAAACAGAAAATCCTCATTCTTTATCTTCAGCATTCTCTCAGTCGTTTCAGACAAACGCCTCGTTTCTTGCCTAGGATCAAATTATGAGTACTCACAGCCCATCACTCAAAGAGACAAAAATTACTGCCAAACCCAGCTTGGACTTCTACAGCACTCTTGAAAAGAATGGTTCTGCCAATACCTCCAAAGAAACCAAAACTCAAGATGCCCAGAAAGAAAAAACATTATCGCTCGGAGATGTTTATGAAAAATCGAAATCTACTCAGTCACATGAAAGTGAAACACTATTGTATGAGCATGAAGAAAAACAAAACCTGCGCACAGAAGAAATTTTAAAAGAAAAAACAAAAAATAAAAAACAAGTAAAAACACAACGTAGAACTGAAGAAAAGATAACTCCGGACGATGATCATCTGATCAGTCCAGATCATCTGATGGAAATTAACAATTCAAAAAAAATTATTGAAAAAAAACTGAAAGAACTTCAGTCAAAAAAAGAAAGCGCTGGCAAAGATCAGGATAGCGATAACATGGAGGGGTTTGATACTGAAATTGCTGCCTTTAAAAAATCTCTTCATGAAATTGACATCTTGCAGAAAAAGCTGTCATCGAATAAAAAAAACAAAAACCTAATTAAGGCAAAGCATCTCTCAGATGGCAACTCAAGCGACGGAGAAAGCGCCGGTGGCAGCGAAGACAAAGCGCCTGAACTATCGCCAAAGTCAAAGTCGAATCTGACAAACACGATCATTAAAAGAACTACTACAAGGCCTCGCTCATCTGCTGACACCGACAGCAGTTCGATCAGACCTTCTGCGACATCAATCAGAAATACTCATGGAGATATCACCAAAAATGTTCAAGATGATATTCATCAATTTTCAAATATTGAAGACCGAAAGAGAATCATAAAAATAGATAACAAAATTCTCAATCACTCAGAATTTGCAGATAAATTGCTATCAAAAATCGTCGAATGTAAAGCGAAAATAGAAAACAAGGAGCAAACTAAAAATTCTCATGAATCAAGTCAATCTTCAGATGAGGAATTTCCAGCGAACCGATCGACCAAACTTGTGGAATTACAGAAGAGACTTAAACATCTTGAGTACGACTATACCCAGCTCGTGTGTAAGCTGGGAAGACTCTTTGATGAGCGAGACAACATTGGGAGAGCTTTCCTTTCTCCGCCCGTCAAAGAATTAGCTGACACGGGGCATATTACCCAGGGCATCAGCGAGGAAACAAAAAAACTCGAAGAAAATTATAAAAAAATGCTGAAGGAGTACACTGATAAAGTCAACAATGATCCTGCAGCAGAAGTAAATGCAGCAAAATGTAATCTCAAGGCGGGCGCAGCCGCATTTGGCACTTCCTTTTTCCTTACCAATACCGCTAGCAGATTACTGGGGCTCGTCCCAGGAGTACCACCTTGGGTCAGCACTGTCTTTTCTCCAATAATTGCAGGATCGCTTCATACCGTCGTTGCCACACCCACCGCCAAGCAATTCATGCTGCGTACATGGCGAAGTCCTGTGCTGGCGGAAATGAATAATCACTTTCGTCTTATGGGCGCCTATTGGCACGACAAGCGCCAAAACAAACTGCATGAAAAAAAATACACAAGCAAAGATCCCAACAATCAGAATCTATTGACTATCGAGGCGCGCTTAGCAGAAGAAAGAAATTTTTCTTCAATATTCTCTGACAGATATCATTCTGAAGAAAATCCGTACTTTTCTTATGCCGGATTTTATTCTCTCAAAGGCGTTCTCCAAACTCTGGCATTCCATTCCATACATCCTTCGACTGAAGCTGCCATTGGTATCGATACCATTACCCATGCGGTCGCCGGATTCATCTCGGGAGCTATCTATCTGGAGGTTCAGCAATCCCGGCGCAGCCAACGCCCAGGCAATACGGTCGATGTCAACCCAACTAGCGAGATTTACCAGGCACAGACGGAATGGCTGACGTCACGCAGAAATGATCTTAAAAAAATGATCGCAGAAATCGAGGCGGTCGATAAAAATGATCTACGACTACGAGAACTATCCATCAAACTGCATAAAACGGAGGTTGCCTTACTTACGGCTGCAGCAAAATCAGGAAAATTCACTGCCTGGTTGCATGACTTCAAAGCGCAATTCAAGCCTGAAGTCCTGGTCGACACACTATGTGATATGGTCGGCAGGGTAGTGTCGTTATACCCCACTGCGGTAGTGAATCATTTTTGCTCTGGTCTCAGGGCGAGCGCCAATCCCTTCCTGGCCATGATCGGCTACATCATTCCGGCAATGTTGCTGATAGCGATTCCAGGCTTTCAAGCCCGAGGGGTGTATGGCGGCATCATACGTGCGTGTATTCAGTCGATGGTTGGCGTAGGCTCAGCCGCGAGTAAAACTGAACACCATCATTCTGCACCCGACGAAGAGGATATGAGTGAAATCATCACACTCAACGATAGTGATTATGAAACAGACAGCGATGAGGAAGATGATAAGGATACCTGGACAGGCCGACCACTCAAGCACGATGAAGAGATGGTGTGATCGCGAGATAACTGCACCCGTCGGCTGGCATCATGCCCGCTGACTTCCAGGAGAGTGTCTAGACACTGACCAGATGCTGGTCTATCAGCTCCACCCAGTGACTTACCCTCGTATCGGTGCCTGACTGCAAATGCGTCAGGCACCCGATATTCGCAGACACAATCTCTTCAGCGCCGGTAGCCTTCAGACTGCTGAGTTTGTTATCCCTGAGCTTGTATGACAGCTCAGGCTGCAATACCGAATAAGTGCCTGCCGAGCCACAGCATAAATGACTATCAGCGCATAGCGTTACATCAACTCCGACTGCCCGCAACACGTCTTCCACCTTGCCGCGAATCTGCTGACCGTGCTGCAAAGTACAAGGCGGATGATACGCCACGCGTTTTTTCACGCGGGCTTTCTCTGCCAGCTGCTGCGTGAATTCAGGGAGAATTTCAGACAGGTCTTTGGTCAGCGCCGAAATTTTCGCGGCACGCTCTGCATAAGCCAGATCATGCGCAAGCAAATGGCCGTACTCCTTGACCGTCACGCCACAGCCCGAAGCCGTCATCACGATCGCCTCGACACCTGCTTCGACATAAGGCCACCAGGCATCGATGTTGTTGCGCATATCGTCGAGTCCACCGTCCTGGTCATTCAGGTGGTAGCGGATCGCGCCACAGCAACCGGCTTTGGGGGCAACGATCAGCTGCACGCCAAGTGCATCCAGCACACGAGCAGTAGCCGCGTTGATGTTGGGCGACATGGCTGGCTGTACGCAACCATCCAGCAGCAGCATCTTGCGCGCATGAACACGCTCCGGCCAGCGACCAGAGTTCCTTGCTTCCGGTACTTTGTGCTGCAGGGCCTTGGGCAGCAAGGGACGTACCGCCTGACCGATTTTCATCGCTGGCTCGAATACCTGCCTGCGCGGCAGAATTTCTTTCAATGCGGTGCGAACCAGTTGCTGCGCGAATGGTCGCTTGACCTGCTTCTCGACAATACCTCGCCCAATATCGACCAGACGGCCGTAGTTGACACCTGAGGGGCAGGTGCTTTCGCAATTGCGGCAGGTCAGGCAGCGATCCAGATGCAGCTGAGTCTTCTCGGTAGCGGGTTTACCTTCGAGGACCTGCTTGATCAGATAGATGCGACCGCGCGGACCATCCAGCTCGTCACCCAGCAATTGATACGTGGGGCAGGTGGCGGTGCAGAAGCCGCAATGCACGCACTTGCGCAGGATGGCGTCGGCCTCCTGACCTTCCTGCGTGTCACGTATGAAATCGGCGAGATTGGTTTGCATCGTCAGAAATCCGGGTACATGCGGCCGCGATTGAAAATGCCGGCCGGATCGAAAGTGTTTTTGAGATTACGATGAATGCGCGCGACGGCAGCTTCCAGCGGATGGAACACGCCCACGGATTTGTCGCCACCCTTGAACAGGGTCGCATGACCGCCCGCGTTAGCTGCGGCGGCACGAATGACGCTGGCGTCTGCCGTGGTCTTCAGCCATCGCTGTGCGCCCCCCCATTCAATCAGCTGTTCACCGGGCAATTGCAAGGGTTCAGCGACGGTCGATACGGAGACACGCCACACGCCGTTGGGGAGATCGCTGAAAAATTCATGGCTTTGCTCTCGCAAACCATCCCAAAACGCCTCAGCGTCATTCGCTTTGTGTCCACCCATTTTTTGGACTGCGGCATCCACGGCGGCACGCGCGCCCGACAGGCGTACTGTCAGCTGCCCCTGATGCCAGCACGAGGCAGAAATCGGCAATGGCTGACCACCCCAGAGATTCAGCTGCTGTAGGGCTTCCGCCTCGGAGAGCTCGAAATGCAGCGTGGTCTGGGCGACCGGGCGCGGCAAGACTTTGACTGACACTTCGAGAATCAGTCCCAGGGTTCCCAGCGAACCCGTCAGTAGCCGCGATACATCATAGCCCGCGACATTCTTCATCACCTGTCCGCCAAAGTGCAGCACCTCACCCTTGCCATCCATCAGCACCGCGCCGAGCACGAAGTCGCGCACGGAGCCGACAGCCTGACGGCGCGGGCCGGCGAGACCAGACGCCACAATACCGCCGATGGTTGCCAGTCCATCGAAACGCGGCGGCTCAAAAGCCAGCATCTGATTTTTTTCGGATAGCGCCTTGCCGATCTCGCGCAAGGTCGTGCCGGCGCGTGCGGTAATCACCAGCTCGGTCGGATCGTAAGCAACGATGCCGCTGTAGGCCCTGGTGTCGAGCACCTCGCCTTCCAACTGCTGGCCGTACCAGTCCTTGGTGCCATTGCCGCGAATGCGTAAGGGTGTACCGGATGCCGTCGCCGAGGCAATGCGATCCCTGAAAGCCTGTAGTACCTGTTCCATGATGTCAGTCAGAAGCGGGGAAGATCCGCAAATTTTTGTTGACCGGCGCGCACATGCATCTTGCCGTATTCGGCGCAGCGGTGCAGCGTGGGAATGGCCTTATCGGGATTGAGCAAAAAAGCCGTATCAAAGGCGCGCTTCACGCCAAAAAAAGCTTCGCGTTCTGCGGGTGAATACTGGACGCACATCGAGTTGATTTTTTCGATCCCAACGCCATGCTCACCAGTGATGGTGCCACCCACCTCAACACACAGCTCAAGAATCGCCGCACCGAATTTTTCAGCACGATCAAACTCGCCCGGCGTATTTGCATCAAATAAAATCAGTGGATGCAGATTGCCGTCGCCTGCATGGAATACATTGGCACAGCGGAGGCCGTAGGTTTTTTCCATGTCGGCGATGCCCAGCAACACCTGTGCAAGATGTTTGCGCGGTATCGTCCCATCCATACAGTAGTAGTCCGGCGAGATGCGGCCAGCCGCAGGAAACGCGTTTTTTCTGCCTGACCAGAATTTCAGTCGCTCGGCCTCATCCTGCGATACCGCAATCGCCGTTGCGCCGGAAGCCTTCAGCACGTCGGTCATATGGGCGATTTCTTCGTCGACTTCTTCGGCAGTGCCGTCAGACTCGCACAACAGAATAGCCTCGGCATCAGTGTCATAACCCGCTTTGACAAAAGGCTCGACCATGCGCGAGCTGGTCTTGTCCATCATTTCCAGTCCAGCGGGGATGATGCCGGCCGCGATCACATTGGCGACCGCATTGCCACCTTTAACGACATCGTCGAACGAGGCCATGATCACGCGCGCTGTTTGCGGTTTGGGCACCAACTTGACCGTTACCTCGGTAACGACGCCCAACATCCCTTCAGAACCGATGAATACCGCCAGCAGATCAAGACCCGGCGCATCCAGGCCGTCATTGCCCAGCTCGACGACCTCACCGTCGATCGTTACCATCCGCACGCGCATCACGTTGTGCACGGTGAGACCATATTTTAGGCAGTGCACGCCGCCAGAATTTTCAGCGACATTGCCGCCAATGGTGCAGGCAATCTGCGATGACGGATCGGGCGCGTAGTACAGACCATGCGAAGAAGCGGCTTCAGAGATCGCCAGATTGCGCACACCGGGCTGAACCACCGCGGTGCGCGCATACGGGTCGAGCTTCAGGATGCGGTTCAGTCGAGCGGTGGACAGCACCACGCCATCGGCGATGGGCGTGGCGCCGCCAGACAGGCCAGTCCCTGCGCCACGCGGCACGATCTGCACTGCCAGTTGACGGCACGTGTTGAGCACGGCAATGACCTGAGCTTCATTTTCAGGCAACACCACGACCATGGGCAGCTGACGGTAGGCAGACAGTCCGTCGCACTCATAAGGACGGGTATCTTCTTCATTAAACAGCACGGCCGCTGTGGGCAGCACCTCTCTCAGCGCTGCGACGACCTCGCGCTGGCGAGCCATGGCAAAACCGGGGGCAGAAGGGGCGTTCATCGGGCATCCTGTGCGCTAGTGCGAGCCGCTTAGATTGACATCACAAAGGACAGCAGTGTAACGAAAGCCGACGCGCAAAACGCCCCGTTTTGGGGTCTTCATGCTGAAAAGCTTTGACTGGGGTGATGAAAGTTTTTTGAAGAAGTGGCGCTACGCCTTCGAATTCTGCTCTGTCGCGGGCCGCGACAAGCGTGACCGAAAAGCAAAAAGGCAAGATTGCAGCAAGGCGCTAGCCGGGCAGCAGGCATTCAGGTCTTGCTGAATGTCGCCTTCATCCACTGTAAGAAAGTATCGACTTCGGGTCGCTCGGTGGTCTGCTTTTCGTACACAACGTAATAGGCGTGGGGCGGCGTCGCTGTCTGCATGTCGAACAACCTGACGATTTCACCGCTGTCGAGCAGCTCGCGAGCAAAATGCTCGCGGGTTAGGCCAATGCCATGGCCGTGACGCACTGCTTCCAGCAACAGACCAAGATCATCAACCCGCAAACCTGCGCTCGGCTCCGGCCAGTCGAGGCCGGCAGCTTCGAACCACGGCTGCCAAGGCTCCAGCGCAGAGCGAATGAGGGCAGCTTTCTGCAAATCTTCCGGTGTGCTGATGTCGCCCACCTGACGAAGATAGCTTGGGCTGGCGACAACGAAGGTCGGTTCAGAAAAGAGCTTCTCTGATTGCAGGTTCGGATATTTCCCAGGCCCGAAGCGCACCTCGAGATCGCTTTCTGCGAGCGAGAGATCGTACAGCGGCACCGAGAGATAAATCTCGACTGCAATATCAGGATGCTGCTCGGTGAAGGATGAGAGTCTCGGCACCAGCAAATAGCGCGCGAAAGTCGGTGGCAGCGTCAGCTTCACGCGTGGCTGCACGGAGGCAGCACGCCTTGGCATGGGGAAATCGGTCAGCGTGCGAAGTGCCTGACGAACGACATCGAGATACCGCCGACCAAATTCAGAGAGACCGACATTGCGGCCATCGCGTATGAACAGTCGCTCGCCAACGAATTCTTCGAGCAGGCGTATGCGGTGCGATAGTGCCGAAGGCGTGATGCACAACTCTTCTGCGGCAAGCGCAAAGGAGCCATGACGTGCAGCCGCCTCGAAAGCAGACAGTGCGTGAACCGGGGGAATGCGTGTTGCCATAGGTCGGGGACTATCTGCGTGATGTAAAACCGAGCCGGATGGCTTACCAGCGAATGACCTTGCCGGGATTCAGAATGTTATTGGGATCCAGCGCATGTTTGATGGAGCGCATCAGATCGACCGCACCCTCGCCATGTTCCTGAATCAGGAAATCGATCTTGTGCAAGCCGATGCCATGCTCGCCGGTGCAGGTACCGTCCATCGCAATTGCGCGCGCCACCATGCGCTGATTGACGGCTTCGGCACGCGCAACATCTTCCGGATCGCTAGTGTCGACCATCATCTGCACATGGAAGTTACCGTCGCCCACATGCCCGACAATACCGTGCACGATATTCTGGCGCTCGCAATCCGCCTTGGTCTCAAGAAGACAATCGGCCAGCCGAGAGATTGGTACGCAGCAGTCGGTCGAAATTGCCCTGCAGCCAGGGCGTAACTGCAGCAGCGCAAAATACGCGTTATGCCTTGCTTGCCAGAGCCGAGAACGGTCTTCGGGGCGAGTCGCCCACTCAAAACCGGTCGCGCCGTGCTCATCAGCGATCTGCTGCACCAACTCTGCTTGCTCCTTGACGCCATGCTCGCTGCCGTGAAATTCGAACAAGAGCAGCGGTTTTTCAGGAAGAGTGAGCTTGTCATGCTTGTTAATCGCCCTGACGCCGTTCTCATCGAGGAATTCGACGCGGGCCACCGGCACACCGATCTGTATCGTCTGAATGACCGTGTTTACCGCGCTGGCAATGTCGGAGAACGAGCACACGGCCGCAGAGATGGCCTCGGGTTGCGGATAAATCTTCAGGGTGATCTCGGTAATGATGCCCAGCGTACCTTCGCTGCCGACTAACAGCCGGGTCAGGTCGTAACCGGCAGAGGATTTCCTTGCGCGGGTACCCGTTTTGATGATCTTGCCCTCGGCGGTCACCACCGTCAGCGCCAGCACATTGTCCCGCATCGTTCCATAGCGCACGGCGTTCGTGCCCGAGGCACGGGTCGCCGCCATGCCACCGATCGAGGCGTCCGCACCGGGATCGATCGGGAAGAAAAGACCCGTGTCCTTGATCTCGGTGTTGAGCTGCTTGCGCGTCACGCCGGACTGAACGGTCACCGTCAAATCCTCAGGATTCACCGCCAACACCGCATTCATCTGTGAGAGATCGATTGACAGGCCACCCTGCAGCGCCAGCACATGGCCCTCCAGCGAGGTACCGGTACCAAACGCGATCACGGGGAAACAGTAGCGATTGCACAGCGCAACTGCCTGCGCGACGTCTTCGGTGGACTGCGCAAACAACACCGCATCCGGCAGCATAGGGTCGTAGGAGGATTCGTCCCGGCCGTGGTGCTCGCGGATGGCCTGGGCGGTGGACAGACGATCAGAAAAGTGCTTTCGCAACTCGGCAAGAAGCTCGGCAGGTAGTTCGCGCCTGAGCGCGGCAGGCAGGGCGGGATGGTTCATCTGGGTCTCTCCGGAAGGCTCTTATTGTACCCCGCGTCGCGCAAGAGAACCCTTCGTGATTCCACCAAGGAAGCCGTCTTCCGGCTTGCTGAAAACGGAACCCAAAGTTCACCAAGAGTGAACAGTCTGGTGGGGATTTCCCTTATCCTGTGCTGATATCTCATTCAATTTCCACAATATGGGCAACCGACTTTCAAAAATCACTACCCGCACCGGCGACGATGGCACTACCGGGCTGGGCGACGGCAGCCGCACCCGCAAGGATGCGTTGCGGGTACAGGCCATGGGGGATGTGGATGAGCTGAACTCGCAGATCGGCGTGCTGCTCTGCGAAGACATGCCGGCGGATCTGCGGGAGGAGCTGGTCACGATCCAGCACGACCTGTTCGATCTCGGCGGCGAGCTCTGCATCCCGGGCTTCACGATGATCAAGGAAGCGCAGGTGATTCGGCTGGATGAATTGCTGGAAAAGTACAACGCCACGCTGCCGGCTTTGTCCGAATTCATTTTGCCCGGTGGCTCGCGCGCTGCGGCACTGACCCATGTGTGCCGCACCGTCTGCCGCCGCGCAGAACGTGCCATCGTCGCACTGGGCCATGAGGAGACGCTCAATCCTCAGCCGAGGCAATATGTGAACCGGCTGTCTGACCTGATGTTCGTGCTGGCACGGGTGCTCAACCGTTACGCGGGCGGCAGCGATGTGTTGTGGGAGAAAGGCAGAAATGCCTCGCAATGAAAACCATCGCGCCGAGGCTTCTGAGCATCGCCGAGAACCTTGTTGTCGACCACGCCTTTTTCCAGAACTTGTTTTCGTGATCAGCTGTTGACTACCAGCCTCGGCTCTTGCGCATGAATTCGCTGGCGAATGGAGGCTGCAATTCCTGCCGCATCCAGTCCGCATTGCGCCAGTAGTTGCTGCGCATCGCCATGGTCAATGAATTTGTCCGGCAAACCTAGCTGCAGCAGCGGCTTGACGATGCCAGCGGCTGCCAGTGCCTCGGCAACCGCCGAACCTGCCCCGCCCATGATGCAGCCTTCTTCGACCGTGACGATCAGCTCATGCGTCGCCGCCAGCTCGGCGACCAATGCAGCATCAAGCGGCTTGATGAAGCGCATATTCGCCACCGTGGCATTCAGCGTTTCTCCAGCACCAAGTGCAGGCGCCACCATCGTACCGAACGCGAGTATCGCCACCTGACGACCTTTGCGGCGAATCTCGCCCTTGCCCATGGGCAGCGGGGTAAGTGAACTATCCACTGCCGCACCGATACCGGCGCCACGCGGGTAGCGCACCGCTGCCGGGCCTCGGTAGCGAAAACCTGTGGTCAGCATCTGACGGCACTCATTCTCGTCGCTGGCAGCCATCACGACCATATTGGGGATGCAGCGCAGGAAAGCGATATCGTAGTTGCCCGCATGCGTTGCGCCATCGGCACCCACCAGGCCCGCACGATCCAACGCGAACGTGACATCCAGGTTTTGCAATGCAACGTCATGAATCAACTGGTCGTAACCGCGCTGCAGGAAGGTCGAATAAATCGCAACGACCGGCTTCAATCCTTCACAGGCAAGACCAGCGGCAAAGGTGACGGCATGCTGCTCGGCGATGCCGACGTCGTAGTAGCGATCAGGGAATTGCTGCTCGAACTTCACCATGCCCGAACCCTCGCGCATCGCGGGTGTGATGCCGGCCAGACGATCGTCCTGCGCTGCCATGTCGCACAGCCAGTCACCAAACACCTGTGTGTAGGTAGTCTTGGTGCTCACCGCAGGCTTGATGCCCTCACTGGGATTAAACTTGCCGGGGCCGTGATAAAGAATCGGATCCGCCTCAGCCAGCTTGTAACCCTGACCTTTTTTGGTGACGACGTGCAAAAACTGCGGACCGTCAAGATCCTTTAGATTCTGCAGCGTAGGGATCAGCGATTCGAGATCATGTCCATCGATCGGGCCGATGTAATTCAGACCGAATTCTTCGAACAGCGTCGCCGGCACCAGCATGCCTTTTGCATGCTCTTCAAAACGCTTGGCCAGCTCACGCATTGATGGTGGAAGCATCTGCTTGCCCATGTTTTTCGCCGCTGCGTAGAACTTGCCTGACATCAGCCGGGCGAGGTAGCGGTTGAGCGCGCCGACTGGCGGCGAGATCGACATGTCATTGTCATTCAGCACCACCAGCATCTTGATGTCCTCGTAGACACCCACATTGTTCAGTGCCTCGAACGCCATACCAGCCGTCATCGCGCCATCGCCGATCACAGCGACCGAGTGGCGCTTCTCGCCCTTCGCTCGCGCAGCCAACGCCATGCCCAGCGCAGCCGAGATGGAGGTCGATGAGTGCGCAGTGCCGAAAGTGTCATACACGCTCTCGCTGCGGCGCGGGAAACCCGACAAGCCACCTTGCTGCCTCAGCGTGGGCATCCGATCGCGACGACCCGTGAGTATCTTGTGCGGGTAAGTCTGATGGCCGACGTCCCAAACGATGCGATCGTCGGGCGTGTTGAACACGTAATGCAAAGCGATCGTCAGCTCGACGGTACCGAGATTGGACGACAGGTGACCACCGGTGCGCGCGACGGATTCGAGCAGGTAGGTGCGCAGCTCATCGGCGAGTGTCGCGAGTTCCGCCCGCGAGAGCGCCCGCAATTCCGCCGGGTCGTTTATTTTTTGCAAAAGAGTCATGGCGTCTCAGTAGTCGTCTCAGGTGGTTCTTTGTACGATCAGATCGGCAAGCTCACCCAGCCGCAACGCTCGGCCCCCGAAAATGTCCAGAGCCTCATGGGCATCCTGCCGCAACTTCTCTGCGAGGGCAAGCGACTCGTTCAGTCCGAGAATAGACACATAAGTCGGCTTGCTGCTGGCCGCATCTTTACCGGCGGTCTTGCCCAGCGTGGCCGAATCCGCGGTGGTATCCAAAATATCATCCACCACTTGAAAGGCCAGACCGATGGATGCCGAATAAGCATGCAAGGCGGCAGCCTCATCCGCCTGCAGGGACTTGCCCGCCATTGCCCCCAGCATCACCGACGCTTCCAGCAGTGCACCTGTCTTCAGACGGTGCATCTGCTCCAGCTGATCTCTTGACAGCGCGATGCCCACCGAGGCCAGATCGATGGCCTGCCCACCGCACATGCCACGCGAACCGGATGCCTGTGCGAGGCGGGTCAGCATGGCCACCTTGCGTGATGCATCCAGGGTGCCGCCAGCGAGCACCTCAAATGCCTGCGATTGCAGCGCATCGCCCACCAGCAGCGCGGTCGCCTCGTCATATTTCTTGTGTACCGTGGGCTTGCCCCGCCGCAGATCATCATCATCCATACAGGGCATGTCATCATGCACCAGGGAATACGCATGGATCATCTCGACCGCACAAGCCGCGCGCTCTACTGCATCGCGAGGCGCATCGAACACTTCGCCCGCGGCAAACACCAGAAGAGGACGGACCCGCTTGCCGCCATCGAGCACCGCATACTGCATCGCCTCGTGCAAGGTTCGCGGCAACAGCTCAGCCGATGGCAGGTGCGACAGCAGCAAGGCCTCCATCTCGAGTTGGACGGCCTTGCGCCAGTCGGCGAAATCCTGCTTCATTCGTCGCCATCCTCGTCGTCTTCGTCGTCGTCTTCATCGGTCGCGAAGGGCTTCAGCATGTCGCCCTCTAGCACCTTCACCTGCTTTTCCACGCGCTCGAGCTGGGCGGCGCAGTATTTCACCAGCTCAGAGCCGCGCTGGTAAGCGGCAACCGAGGCCTCCAGCGGAAGCTCGCCAGATTCCATTTTTGCAACGAGCTGCTCTAGCTCGGCCATCGCGTCCTCAAAAGACGGACTGGGCTGTTCGGAAGCGCTTTTTCTAGGCATGAAACGGTCTGGGGCGGTCTGCGACTGAGGAACTGTCTATTTTAGTGCAATCGCTTAGCTGTCAACTTTGCTTACTTATATACCAGCTGACTGTTCAAGCATCAAATTTTTATCAAAAAAGCATTTCTATTCTGCTTTTACGCCAGCTTTTGCAAGTTTTTAGGGGTTTGCGTCAGCCAGCGCTTTGCCGTAATCCCAGCGCTGGGGCACCCTCACAGCTCGATCGCTGTCTTATTGCTAAACAATGCCGGATTTTCAAGTCAACTACCGTGTCCGTATTACAAGGGTCTGGGTATAATCCCGCGCTCGTCCAAAAAATCACTGTTCCATTTCGATCGAATAGGTATTTGCGGATTATTTCTCTCTTAGGTTGGTGCAAATTAATTTGGGGGTGGGGATGTCCGATCTGGCCAGACTCTCAAGACTCGCGCGATCCAACGCGCAACTTCCAGTCAGCGTCTATTTTGATGATGCGCTGCTGAACAAAGAAATCTCGCAACTGTTCCGACAAGGGCCGCAGTACGTCGGTCATGAGCTCATGGTGCCGAACGTCGGCGACTATGCGTCGCTGCCCTGGGAAAACGATGGTCGACTGCTTACCCGTGGCGCAGAGGGCATCGAACTCATCTCCAATGTTTGCCGACACCGCCAGGCCAAGATGCTGACCGGACGGGGCAACGCACCGAACATTGTCTGCCCGCTTCACCGGTGGACATATGACCTGCAAGGCCAACTGATCGGCGCGCCGCATTTCGGTGAAACCCCTTGCCTGAACCTCACCCGCTTCGGGCTTCAGCGTTGGAATGGTCTGCTGTTCGATGACAATGGCGTCGATGTCCATGCGATCCTGAAAAATCTGAGCGTTACCAAAGACCTCGATTTCAGCGGCTACATGCTAGACCACGTTGAGACACACGAGTGCGACTACAACTGGAAGACTTTCATCGAGGTCTACCTGGAGGACTATCACGTCGAGCCCTTCCACCCCGGCTTGGGCAACTTCGTCACCTGTAACGATCTGCGCTGGGACATGGGCGAAGGCTACAGCGTGCAGACCGTTGGCGTGAATTCGGCACTGAAAAAATCCGGCTCGCCGGTCTATCAGAAGTGGCACGACGAGGTACTCCGCTACCGCGGCGGCGAGGTGCCACCCTATGGCGCGATCTGGCTGACGATCTACCCGAACATCATGGTCGAGTGGTACCCGCACGTACTCGTGGTGTCCACGCTGTGGCCGAAAGGCCCGCAAAAAACGACCAACGTGGTGGAGTTCTACTACCCTGAAGACATCGTGCTCTTCGAGCGTGGCTTCGTCGATGCCGAGCGTGCTGCCTATATGGAGACCTGTGCCGAAGATGATGAGATCGCGCTTCGCATGGACGCTGGCCGTCGCATCCTGCTCGATCGCGGCGTGAATGAAGTCGGTCCGTATCAGTCGCCGATGGAAGATGGAATGCAGCATTTCCACGAGTGGTATCGCAGCAAGATTGCTCTGTGACGTACACAGCGCTGTCTGACTGAGCCGGGAACTCCGGCATGCAATCTTTATGGATGCTTTTTGCCAGCTTCATGTTCTCCCTGATGGGGGTGTGCGTGAAGCTGGCGTCAGCCACCTCCTCCACCTCTGAAATCGTCATGTGCCGCGGCGCCACCGGCATGCTGATGATGTTTGCGTTGGCATCTCTGCGCGGCCTATCGTTGCGCACAGACTTTCCCTGGCATCACGCATGGCGAGGTTTCGTTGGCGTCACCGCGCTCTGGCTGTGGTTCTTCTCTTTTCCCCGTCTACCGCTGGCCACCGCGATGACACTCAATTACATGGCGCCCATATGGATCGCGGCGATCGTGTTTGCGCTTGGCTGGTGGCATAAACAAAGACGCTTCGAGTGGGGACTTGCCGCCGCCATTCTCACCAGCTTCATCGGTGTAGCGCTGCTGTTAAAGCCGACGATCCATGCCGAGCAGTGGCTGGGCGGTCTTGTCGCACTCACGTCCGGCATCGTCTCCGCATTTGCGTATCTCCAGGTGCGCAAGCTGGGCCAACTCGGTGAGCCCGAGTATCGCGTGGTCTTTTACTTCTCAGCCGCCGGCGCGATCGGCGGCATGCTCTCAGGACTGATCGACAGCTATCTCGATACTGGGCACGTACGGCTGCTGCACTCGTTGTCGTCTTATGACCTGCTCCTGCTGATTGCGATCGGCGTCACCGCCACGATCGCACAGATCGCAATGACTCGAGCCTATCGCCTTGGCGCGATGCTGGTAACGGCCAACTTGCAGTATTCGGGCATCGTCTTTTCCAGTGTCTGGGGTATCCTCATCTGGGGCGACCATATCGATCTGTATGGCTGGCTGGGTATTGCGATCATTCTTGCCAGCGGCGTGGTCGCAACCTTCTATAATGCGCGCAGCAGCACGCCCAGACAAGTCTGATAACCCTATCGTGCTGTATCGCAGGACAATCAAAACCACAAGGCACGCCAGAGCATGTCATGGCATGTCGTGCCACAAGGAGGAGACCTGGAATGCCGTACACCACGCTGATCACCGCGACCGAGCTAAAACAGCACATTAACAATCCCGCTTTCGTAGTTCTCGATTGCCGGGCAGAGCTCACCGATACCCAAGCGGGCGCACAAGCTTTCGCCGCCGGACACATACCCGGCGCGCAGCATGCGGATGCCGATACAGCACTCTCCGACAAATCTCCCGGCCCGAATGGCGAGTTTCGCGGCCGGCATCCGCTGCCCGCGCAGGGGGCCTTCATCGAAACGCTGCGTGATTGGGGTGTCTATCCGAATTCACAGGTCATTGCCTACGATGCACATGGCGGCATGTTCGCCGCCCGTTTGTGGTGGATGCTGCGCTGGGTAGGTCATGCCAATGTCGCCGTGCTGGACGGCGGTTTGGCCGCATGGCTTGCCGGCGGCGGCGCGTTGAGCACCGAAGTACCTTCACGTCCGCGCGGCAGCATCACTTTGCAGGCGTCGCTGGCGGCCACGGTCAGTGCGGCTGACGTGCTGAGCAATCTATCGACAAAAAAACATACCGTTCTTGATGCACGCGCGGCCGATCGCTTTCGCGGTGAGAACGAAACCATTGATCCGGTCGCCGGACACATACCCGGCGCAAAGAATCGCTGCTTCAAGGACAACCTGCTGAATGACGGAAAATTCAAAGCAGCTGACGCGCTTCGCAACGATTTCAGCGCACTGATCAGCAGCCCGCAATCAACGATTCTGCAATGCGGATCGGGCATCTCGGCCTGTCACAATGCACTGGCAATGGAAATCGCCGGATTGAGTGGCGCGTCGCTGTATCCGGGCTCCTGGAGCGAATGGTCGAGCGACACGTCGCGACCGGTAGCGACCGGCGCCTGAGCTGACTCAGTGAATATGAAAGCGATGGGTGAGAATCAGCACAATACCTACACCCAGCGCAATCAACACAAACTGCGGGACCGATTCGCGCAGCGTCGCCCGGCGCTGCATTTGTGGCATCAGGTCACTGACCGCGATATAGATAAAGCCTGAGGAAGCGAGCACCAGCACATAAGGAATCAAGTGCATGCCGCTGCCCAACGCGTAGTAACCGACCAGTCCGCCGAGCACCGCCATCAGGCTGCAAATCAGGTTGTAGGTGTACGCGCGCGCCTTGCTCAGCCCGGCATTGAGCAGCACGATGAAGTCACCGATCTCCTGGGGTATCTCATGGGCCGTAATAGCCAGTGTGGTGATCACGCCAAGCTTGAAGTCGGCGAGGAAGGCCGCCGCAATCAGTATGCCGTCGGTGAAATTGTGGAGACCATCGCCCACCAGAATCATCCAGCCTGATTGCCCTGCCTCGTGCGCATCATGCCCATGCTCATGATCATGGCCATCGCCTTCGTAATGATGCGAGTGACGAAGAATCGCGAATTTCTCGAGCAGAAAAAATCCCAGCAAGCCGGCGAGCAGCGTTGCGAACAGTGCATGAATATTCGCCTCGGATTCGAAGGCCTCAGGCAGCGCATGCAATAGCGACGTCGATAGCAGGATGCCCACCGACAGACTGACCATCCGCTCCACGATGCGCGACAAAAAGCCATACGACAGGAAAGCGGCAGCCGATATGCTGATAACGCCACCGAGCAGGGTGGCCAGCAAGATGTAAAGCAGGGTATCGATTTTTCAGTCCCGGAATTGGCAGACGATTAACGGCAGCGATTAGACCACAGCTGCGGCAGTTGGAGCAATTCGTCGAATGACCGAGCCCGCGGTGACACGCGATCCGCCGGTCGCGTCAGAGGGAATTGAGAAAAGCGATCAGATCCTCGCGCTCGTCTTTTGACAGCTTTGCGAACAATTTGCGAGACGTCTCCGCCTCGCCGCCGTGCCAGACGATCGCCTCCAGAAGATTTCGCGCACGGCCATCGTGCAAAAGATTCGTACTGCCATTCACTTGTTTTGACAGGCCAATACCCCACAGTGGCGGCGTACGCCAGTCGCGGCCGCCGGCCTTGAAATCCGGCCGGCCATCCGCCAGATCCGGGCCCATATCATGCAGCAGCAGGTCGGTGTACGGACGAATTGTCTTGCCAGCCAGCTGAGGAATCAGCGCGGATTTCCCGGTCTTCAGTTCAGCCACGTGGCACTGAGCGCATTTCGCTGCAGCGAATAGCTTCTCGCCGCGAATGACGGCTGGCTGGTCGCGGTCGCGCGGCGCAGGCGCATCGAGCGCGCTAACCCAGAATGTCAGCGAGTCCCACAATTCCTCGCGCAGCTCGGGTTTGCCGCTGTGCTTGGCGTCAAGGCAGTCCTTCTGTACCGCCGTACAGTTCTGCGTCGGATAAATGGCGGAGGTCGTACCTATATCGCCCAGAAAAGCGGAGGCCAGCTGCTGCCTGAGGTTGGGCTGATTCGCCTTCCATCCAAAACGACCGATCGACATCTTGTCATTGACATCGTCACGCACATAATTCGGCCGGCCATTCAATCCCTGCGACTTCTGCCATTCAGCGAGCGCCAAGATATCGGATTCACTAACGGCTTCCAGATAGCCGAGCCCGAAAATCGCCTGGGAATTTCTCAGCGAGGTCATGACATCCTGCGCGAGCGGCCCGAAGCCGAGCTTCTCCAGACGAACGACGGGCTTGCGCAACTCGATAACCGAACCATCGGGAAACGTGAAACTACTGGTCTTCCAGTCAATATGCACTTCACCTTCGCCGAATTTCACGCCTTCGCGCTGCGAGGTATCGAAGCTCTGAATCTGCAAGCCATACGTCGGCTCGGGGTTCGGGCCGCCATGCGGGCCTGCTCCCGGCACCGACAGGCGCAGCGATTGCATGAACACCGGGCCGCCGCCCGCATCATTCGTGCGCCCTCGCCCCGCCTGTATGTGGCAGGACACGCAAGACTGCGCAAGAAACGTGGGACCCAGGCCCCACTCGCTGCCGCCGGGACCCGGCTGGGAAAGATCCCACCACTTCGAGATCTGATCTTCAGGCACCGCAATCCAGAGCGTATTAAAGACCTTTTCTCCGGCGCGGAATGATCTCTTTTGCGCATCCTGAAGGTCGGGCACGGGCTGCAGATACGCCATATGCGGGAGCGCAGGCGCCGTCTCGGTAAAAGCGGGACTGAGCACGCCGGCGAACAACGCCAACGCGCCGGCCGTCATCAGAAATTTTGCAGCTTTGTTGGACATTATTTTATGGGCAATGGGGGCACACACCACGGGGGTTGATCGAATATCCGGCCGCCGGGAGGCAGCCGATCCCCTGATCCCCGATACCTAGGGCATGCTACCAAATTCTGCTGATTAATGGGCTTCTTCCCAGTTTCTACCCGCGCCCAGTTCCGCGACCAGCGGCACCTTCAGCTGGGCGACACCCGCCATCAGCGATGGCAGCGCTTGCTTGACGAGGGATAGTTCATTGTCCGGCACCTCAAGCACCAGTTCGTCATGCACCTGCATCACCATGCGAGACGCCAGCTTTTGCTCGTCAAGCCAGCCCTGCACCGCGATCATCGCCAGCTTGATCAGGTCGGCTGCCGTGCCCTGCATCGGCGCATTGATCGCGGCCCGCTCTGCCGCCTGGCGGCGCGGCCCGTTCGGTGAATTAATCTCGGGTAGCCACAGCCGGCGACCAAACACCGTTTCGACAAAACCCTGAGACTTTGCCTGCTGGCGCACATCGTCCATGAACTGCCTGACGCCCGCAAAGCGCTGAAAATATTTGTCCATGTACATCTGCGCAGCAGAGCGCTCTACACCAAGATTCCCCGCCAGTCCAAAGACACTCATGCCATACATCAAACCAAAATTGATCACCTTCGCATAGCGACGCTGCTCACTGCTCACCTCGGCCAGCGGCACGCCAAAAATCTCGGATGCGGTGGCTCGGTGAATATCCTCGCCCGCGGCAAACGCGCGCAGCATGCCCTCATCGCCCGACAAATGCGCCATGATGCGCAGCTCAATCTGCGAATAGTCGGCGGACACAATCACGTTTCCGGGTGAGGCGATGAAAGCCTCGCGAATGCGCCTGCCCTCTGCCGTGCGCACGGGAATATTCTGTAAATTGGGATCGTTCGATGACAGCCGGCCGGTCACGGCAATCGCCTGACCGTAATTGGTATGCACGCGACCCGTGGACGGGTTCACCATGCGCGGCAACTTATCGGTGTAGGTGGATTTCAGCTTTGACAGGCTGCGGTAATCCAGCAAGAGCTTGGGCAGCGGATAATCGTCTGCCAGCTTCTGCAATACCTCTTCATCGGTCGAGGGCGTTCCGCTCGGCGTTTTTTTCACTACTGGCAGCTTGAGTTTCTGGAATAGCACCTCGCCGAGCTGCTTTGGTGAATTCAGGTTGAACGGCAGTCCTGCCAGTTCATGAGCTTGTTTCTCTACCTCGATCAGACGGCTACCCAGCTCATGCGACTGCGTGGCCAGACGGTCGACATCAATCAGCACGCCATTGCGCTCCATGCGCTGCAAGACTTGTGCAGTCGGGATCTCGATCTGCTCGTAAATGAAGCGCAACTTGTCGTTTGCCTCGACGCGGGGCCACATCGCCCGATGCAACTGCAGCGTGATGTCGGCGTCCTCTGCGGCGTACTCGGTCGCGCGCTCGATGCTGACTTCGTCAAAGCCGATCTGCGACGCGCCTTTGCCGCACACGTCTTCGTAGCTGATGGTTTTCCTGTTCAGCCAGCGCAGAGCCAGGCTGTCCATATCGTGGCTACGGTGCGATTCGAGCACATAGGACTGCAGAAGCGTGTCATGCACAATGCCCCTCAGTGTGATGCCATGATTAGCCAGCACATGCGCGTCATATTTCAGGTGTTGTCCCACCTTGGGGAAGGTGGGATCTTCGAGCCAGTGCCTGAGCTTGCCCAGCACATGCTCGCGCGATAGCTGCTCAGGCGCGCCGGGATATCGGTGCTGCATCGGCACATAGGCAGCGATGCCGGGCTCGACGCTGAGCGACAGCCCGACGACCTCGGCGCGCATGGGATCCAGCGACGTTGTCTCGGTATCGATGGCGGTCAGGGACGCCGCACTAATACGCTCCAGCCAGGCATTGAGCTGTGCGTCAGAGAGCACCATCTCATAGTGCGTTGGTGGCGGCGGATCAGTGGCGAACAATGCACCTTGTGATGCGGTCGCCTCATGCAACCCCGAGGCATCGGCTGCAGGCAGCGCGGCGCCCTCGGTGCTCAGTTCGCGCAGCCAGGTCCGAAAGCCCATCCGGGTGAAGAATTCGCGCAGCGCTTCCTTGTCCTCCTCGCGTGCCGCCAGGGTGGATTCAATCGATTCAAGGTGAGGCACGAGATCGCAGTCGCATTTGACCGTGACGAGCACGCGCGCCTGCGGCAACCAGTCCAGCGCCGTTTGCAGATTCTTGCCGACCACGCCACCGATCTCAGCCGCATGCGCCATCACGCCATCCAGTGTCTGGTACTGCGTCAGCCATTTCACCGCCGTCTTTGGCCCGACTTTCTCCACCCCGGGCACGTTGTCCACGGTATCGCCGACCAGCGTCAGGTAATCGACGATGCGCTCAGGTGGCACGCCAAATTTAGCGATCACGCCGTCACGGTCGAGCGTCTCATTGCTCATGGTGTTCACCAGCGTCACATGCTCATTGACGAGCTGCGCAAGATCCTTGTCACCGGTAGAGATGACCGTAGACATTCCGTGCGCCGTAGCCTCAGACGCCAGCGTGCCAATCACGTCGTCGGCCTCGACGCCGTCGACCATCAGAATGGGCCAGCCCAGCGCACGCACGACCTCATGGATGGGCTCGATCTGACGCGCAAGATCTTCAGGCATCGATGGTCGGTGCGCCTTGTACTCCGGGTAGAGATCGTCGCGGAAGGTCTTGCCTTTTGCGTCGAACACGCAGGCCATGTATCCTGCGGCATAGTCCTGCCGCAAGCGACGCAGCATGTTGATCATGCCGTAGATCGCCCCGGTAGGCGCACCCTCTGCATTGCGGAGATCGGGCATCGCATGAAATGCTCGGTACAAATAACTCGAACCATCCACCAGCAACAGGGTTTTATTCATATGGAAAGCGACCGGAAACGGGTGCCGCGGCTGCGGCAGTTGACCAACGTGGAGCGCGCGACCTCGCGCAAGGCAAGCGAGTCGTGGCAAATGTTCACGATTATGGCAGAGTTTATCGACGCGGCTGAGCGCCTCTCCGAGATACGTCCTGCGGTATCGATATTCGGATCGGCTCGCATCCGGCCAGGTGATCCGTATTACGAAACCACCATCGATATCGCTCGGCGCTTGTCCGACGAAGGCTTTTCAGTGATCTCCGGCGGTGGCCCCGGTATCATGGAAGCGGCGAACAAAGGTGCCTATGAAGGAAAGTCGCCGTCGATCGGGCTCAACATCGAGCTGCCGCGCGAACAGGCCAGCAACACCTGGCAAAACATCTCGCTTTCGTTCCGGCATTTCTTCGCCCGCAAAGTGGCCTTCGTCAAGTACGCCGATGCGTATGTCGTGCTGCCGGGCGGCTTCGGCACGCTGGATGAACTGTCGGAAGTGCTAGCCCTGATACAAACCGGCAAAACTCGCCGCATACCCGTGATCATGGTGGGGACGCCATTCTGGTCGGGCTTGCTCGACTGGTTCCAGCACACCCTGGTGGGACAAGGCCTCGTGGACCCCGAAGACATGACCCTGCTGCAGCTCATTGACGAACCGGCAGACATTGTCGAGGCGATCTTTGCCTTCTATGAGGCGCGCGATATCGTCCCGGAGGAAACCGAGCACCCACATCGCTCCTTCCTCTGAGCCTGGGCGAGATGCAATGGCGAGGGCTTTGCTAGAATGAGGGTTACCCATGTGACCCGACAGGGAGCCCCTTCATGAACCACCACCGCTTGCTTCAGCAGCGCCTCGCTGGCGTTGGCATTGCCCTGACGCTGGCCGCCTGCGCGCAGGGAACCGCATGGGCCGCAGACAGGCTGGAACCCCTCCCCGATGACCCGGCGATATCGGCTGCTGTCGGTGATGGCACTACAGAAATCACGCAGAAGCGCGAGCAAAACGCCGTGACCTCGGTACGCGTCCGGCGCGGCACCAATGTCTACTACGTAACGCCATCGGAGCAGATTCCTTCATCCGAGGGTGGTGGTCGCGCAGCGCAGTGGGAGATCTTCCAGTTCCGTCCCGGGCGACCGAAGGACATTCAACCCGCACCGCCGCCGACACTCAACCGGTAAATTATCCACGCGCTGAACCGTATGGCCGCAACACAGTGCGGATGAATTTTCCTGCTGCTTCTTTTTTGCCTTTCTTGTCTATCTGGTTTCTTTTTTTATGGCAGTGTTTACCCCGGTCAGTCTGGAAGAGGTCATACCATGGGCTGAGCAATTCCCTGTGGGCCGTATCCATTCGCTCGAAGGCATCTCTTCGGGTATCGAGAACAGCAACTTCTTTCTGAGCGCAGAGCGCGGCGAGTTCGTTCTGACGATCTTCGAAAAACTGAGCTTCGAACAGCTGCCGTTTTATCTGAATCTGATGCGACATCTCGCCGAGCGCGAGGTGCGGGTACCCGCCCCACTGCAAAGTAACCGGGGCGAGCTGATCGCCGCTCTGCATGGCAAACCCGCGGCTATCGTCACTCGGCTGAACGGTCACTGGCAACCGGCGCCCGAAGCCGTGCATTGCCGCGAAGTCGGCCGCATGCTAGCGAAGATGCACCTCGCCGCCAGAGATTTCCCGCTGTACCAGCCGAATCTACGCGGTCTGGAATGGTGGCGCGAGACTGCGCCCCAAGTACTGCCCTTTTTATCCGACGAGAACCAGCAGCTGCTCCGGGCAGAAATGCACTTCCAGGAAGCCTTTAGCGCGTCTGCAAGTTATCACGCGCTAGCAAAGGGTCCGGTACATGCCGATCTGTTCCGCAACAATGTGATGTTCGACGGCGAGCAGCTGACCGGCTTCTTTGATTTCTATTTTGCCGGCTGCGACACCTGGTTATTTGATGTGGCCGTGACCGTGAACGACTGGTGCATTGATCTGGTAACGGGTGAAACAGATGCGGTGCGCGTAAGAGCACTGCTCGATGCCTATGCATCGGTGCGTAACTTCACCCCTGAAGAAAAGCAGGCATGGCCCGCGATGCTGCGCGCCGGCGCACTGCGTTTCTGGTTATCACGGCTGTATGACTTCTACCTGCCGCGCGAGGCCGAGCTGCTGACGCCGCATGATCCGACGCACTTCGAACGCATCCTCCGTCACCGCATCGCACATCCTGTTGAGGGTCTGGCCTGAACATGGAGCGCATACCCGCGAGCAGAGGCATCGAATGGATACGGCAAGGCTTTGCGCTGTTCCGACAGCAGCCGGCTGAACTCTCCATGCTCTTCCTGCTGTATATGCTGCTGATGTTCACGCTATCGCTCATCCCGATGATCGGACAGATGCTGCCGCTATTGCTGGTACCGGCGTTTTCCATGGCCTTCATGCAGGCTTGCGTAGAGATCGAAGCCGGACGCAAAGCCAAACCCCATCTTCTGCTGACGGCCTTCCGCTCACCTGCGCTGGGCACGCTGCTCAGACTGGGCGCCCTCTACCTGCTGGCCGCGATCGGCTGCGTGCTGCTGTCGTCGGTGATTGATGGCGGTAGCTTCTGGAAGCTGATGTCAGGACAGCTGCCTGCCGATGACAAGAACTTACAAGTGAATGATTTGCCGCTGGCGATGATGTTTGCGTCGCTGCTCTACATGCCTTTTGCGATGGCTTTCTGGCATGCCGCGCCGCTCGCCACTTGGCAGCGGATGGGCTTGTTCAAGGCCATTTTCTACAGCTTCTTTGCTGTCAGGCGCTGTGGGCGAGCCTTCGTTGCGTATGCGCTTGGCTGGGTTGTCATCGGGATCGCGCTCCCCGCCATCGTCAGTGCAGTGCTGAGCTTGCTGCTCGGAAAAACTTTAGTCACGATCATGCTCCTGATGCCGCTGTCAGTAATTCTGACGATCGTGATGTACTGCTCTTTCTATCCCACCTATCTGCAAGTTTTTGAGCGGCCGGAACTATCCCCAGTGTGATGTCACGCACTTACGAGAGACGCTTTTTTCTTGAAAAGCCGTCATCGGAAGTTTAAAAACGTGGCTTTGTCACAAATTCAATTCTCGAAATTCCGCAGTGGAAAAATATGCTTGCTTTCTACCATGTTTTCCAGCGCCGTTATATCGGAGATCCTGCAATGTCTTATCAAGTCAACATTCACATGCCAAAACACATCAACTCAATCAATGAGTTGAACGGAGACAATTTTGTCGCCAAAAAAAGCACCGATGGCGGGCTCAAAACGATCGATCTTTACTACCGCGACTCTGTTTCAGAAAACAAAAAAAAAGGATTTTTGGCAAAGTTAACAGGTTTTTTCAAAAAGCTGACTGATTTTAAATTGGCAACGAAAAGTCAGACTCTGGGAACGGCGCTTTCCAATATCCGGGGGGAGAACTGTTCGAAGCACTGGCGCACAGATCCCAATGTGATCATCGCGACACTCAGAGATGCGGCAAACACTCATGAGCGTGAGATCAGTGACAAAGGGGTCACAGTCACGGTGAAAGACTGGACACTCGATCATGACAAAGTTCGATTAGCAGAGCTGCCTTACGAACTATAACCGGAAGGAGAGAAGGAAAATAGTTTTGGATGCAGTGGCGTCCACCCATCCGAAATATTGCCTAAACAGAAAAGCTGGCATCACTACTCCGATACGGGCATACTAATCAGACTTTGGGTGTGCGAAAGATTTATTAAACAGAGATCACCAGAGAATTGGCGTATCAATTAGAAAAAATCCAGATGAATTTTTCAAAAAATTAAACAAGCCGTCAATACTGACCAGGACACGATTTGCTCAGCCTTCTGTTTTTTCTAGCTTCGCCACCCCCAGATCCAGCAGCTTCATCCCGCTTTTCCCAAAATTGATGCTCGCACGTGCCTGTGTGCCGCTACCCTCAATATTGACGATCACCCCCTCACCGAATTTCTGGTGGAGTACTGACTGACCCACCCGCCAGCCTGTATCCTTGCGCGAGCTGAAGGTCTGCGCGATCTGATTATTACCGCTCTCGGGCGCGTCAACCCATGCCGCTTTCTGCGCACCGGATAGCCACTGCGGCTGCACACGCGGCGACAGCCACTTCAGTGAATCCTCGGGCAATTCATCAAAGAAGCGCGAACGCATGTTGTAGCGGGTCTGGCCATGCAGCATTCGGGTCTGCGCAAAACTCATATACAACCGCTTCCTTGCCCGAGTGATGGCCACATACATCAGCCGGCGCTCTTCTTCGACGCCATCATCCAGCTCTTCGCTGTTCTCATGAGGGAACAGGCCCTCTTCGAGGCCGGTGATAAACACTGCATCGAATTCCAGTCCTTTGGCAGCATGCACGGTCATCAGCTGGATGGCATCCTGCCCGGCCTGGGCCTGATTGTCTCCGGCCTCGAGGGATGCATGCGAGAGGAATGCCGACAAGGGAGACATCACGGTCGTCAAGGGGGCATCGGCATCGATGATGTCGATACCATCGCCCGCGACGAGTGCCGGCGCAGCGCTCTCCACTTGCGGGCCTACCAATGCCGGTGCATCGATGCGGAATCCTTCTTCCGACAGAAACAAGGCCGCCGCGCTGACCAGCTGCTCCAGGTTTTCGATACGGTCTGCGCCTTCTTTCTCACCCTGATAATGCGTCATCAGCGTGCTTTTCTCCAGCACGATCTGCACCATTTCCTGGAGCGGCAAGCGCTCGGTTTCGAAACGCATGGCTTCGATCAGCTTCACAAACGCGGCGATCACGGCGCCGGCCTTGCCGGCGACATACGGCACAGCCGCATACAGTGAAATGCCATACTGCCGCGCGGCATCCTGCAGCTGCTCGATGCTGCGCGCGCCGATACCACGCGTGGGAAAGTTCACCACCCGAAGGAAAGCAGAGTCATTGTGGGGATTATCGATCAGCTGCAGATAAGCGATCGCATGCTTGATCTCGGCGCGCTCGAAGAAGCGCTGGCCGCCATAGACCCGATACGGCAGGCTGGCCGAGAACAGCGCATGCTCGATCACACGTGACTGCGCATTCGAGCGGTAGAGCACAGCAATCTCGCTGCGCAGCCAGCCTTCGGCGATCAGGCTCTTGGCCTCCTCGATCAACCACTGGGCTTCCTGCAGATCGCTGGATGCCTCAAAAATACGAACTTGCTCGCCATGACCCGCATCGGTGCGAAGATTCTTGCCCAGACGGCGCGTGTTATTCGAAATCAGCTGATTGGCGGTATCCAGAATATGGCCATGTGAGCGGTAGTTTTGCTCCAGCTTGATCAAATTTTCCACGTTGAACTCGCGCTCAAACGCCGACATGTTGCCTACATTCGCACCACGAAATGCGTAGATACTCTGATCGTCATCGCCGACGGCAAACACTGCGCCCTGCGCCCCTGCCAGCAGCTTAAGCCACTTGTATTGCAGATCATTGGTATCCTGGAACTCATCAACCAGAATATGCTTGAACCTTGCCTGATAATGCTCACGCAAAGGCTGGTTGCGGGACAGCAGCTCGTAGCAACGAAGCAGTAATTCTGCAAAATCGACCACACCTTCCCGCTGACACTGATCGTCGTAAGCTTCGTACAACTCCACGAACTTGCGCTGGTAATCATCACTGGGCTCGACCGCTGAGGCACGCAAACCCTGATCTTTCGCGCTATTGATGAAGTACATCAGGTGCTTGGGTGGATATTTTTCGTCATCGATATTCAGTCGCTTGAGCAAGCGCTTGATCGCGGACAGCTGATCTTGTGAGTCCAGAATCTGGAAGGTCTGCGGCAGGGCGGCATCGCGATAATGCGCGCGCAGCAGACGGTTACAGAGACCGTGGAAGGTGCCTATCCACATGCCACGGGTATTTATCGGCAGCATGGCCGACAGCCGCGCCAGCATTTCTTTGGCGGCCTTGTTGGTAAAGGTCACCGCGAGTACACCGGCTGGAGATATTTGCCCCGTCTGAACCAGCCACGCGATGCGAGTAGTGAGTACGCGGGTCTTGCCGGATCCTGCGCCCGCGAGGATCAGCGCGGGCTGTGGGGGAAGCGTGACAGCAGCGAGTTGTTCAGGATTGAGGTTGTGCAGGAGGTTTTGCATCGCCGGATTATACGACCGCGCTGCTCAGACGCCGCAGCGGGCACCCATCCCGGCCGGGGAAATCCCGTGTTCAACAGCCTGATGTGCCCGCCGGGGAATCAAGAGATTCGTCCGGCGAGAGGAGCTCAGGTGACAAATGCCTCAGACACGCGGCTCATCCGTTCTGCTGATTGCTTGCGAATTGATATTGCCGGTATCTACGTCATCCATCCCCAGAAGTGAGTCTGCGAGTGTTGGCAGAGCAGTAACTCCCGGTTGATTGAAGAAATGCAGCGCCTCGTCATCAACATCGTGGGCAAGCGCGAATTTGCCAATGGTCTGTAGCGACGCTGTGTCGCTCGCAGGGGAATCGACGACGATGGGAATGGCAGCTGCAGATGCTATCGGCGTGACTGGCAATGAGGGAAATTTCGTCGGAGACTCAGGCTCTTCTCCACCCATGATCCTGTGCGATCTGCGCATCATGGTCTCCAACACCTTGGAACGTTCAGGACTGGTGAATTCAGACGTATTTGTCGTTGGTTGGGATGCAGCCTCCATAATGGTGTGACAGATGGAGGTCATAGTTTTTTGCCAGCTGAACACGACCAATAGATTTCCATGCCTTCCTGAATGCGGTGTTTTGACGTGGTCTGTCCAAGCCTTGGAAAATTTTAACAACAAATCTTTTTGCGGATGACGACGAACCAGATCAGCCAGTGTTTGTCCATTACCCTCATTGTTCAAATAGTCTGTGATCAAAGTGAACATACTATTCAGAACAAGTTTTTTCTCTTTAAAAGAAATCGTTTTTTCAGTCGGAAACAGTGCCTGACTCATAATTCGAAGATCTGAATCACTCATGTGGAGGAATTGTTTCAGATAATCTTTACGACTTTTGAGCATAGGGCTAGCCGACGCTCTGAGCGCAGACGTCTTCTCCAGTCTTTTTCTGGAACGAACCTGATTACTTAACGGTTTGAGTGTGGTCGCCACTTCTCTTGCGCTGAAATCAGCATGCGCAATATCTTTTTTCATGACTTGATGTCGCAGCATCATGATCATTTTTCTTTGCTCAACGCCTACCCAATCTTTGTTATTGAAAGCATTGCTTGACTCAAGCAGCAAATCTTGCATCTGCTGGCGATGACGCTGTATGCTGGCCGCCTTGTAAGTCGCCGCTGCCAGCTTGTTTTCTTTTTTGGGCAAGTAAACATACCAATGATCTGTAGAGTCTTTGCCAGCCCGAACAATGGTATTGCCCGCTTTGTACCGGACGGCGTCGTAAATCTCGCCTACCGTGCCCGTATTGAGGGGAGAGGCCAAATGAACGATGTTCGGCTTGTCAGCCTGTCGTATTCGGGTAGCGGCTTTCATCAGATAACTCCTTTCAATAATCAGACGCGCAACGTGGCGTCGTAATTCGGTGTGTTTTCGATCAGGTCCTCAATGGATAGATTCAGACCGTCGATGAAGTTTTGTACAGTTTCAGAAAAGCAGGACAAGGCATCGGCGATGTCTGACAGTGTCCAGTCGGCAGGGATAACTTCGCTGATGAGCATTAGCTCACCGTCAGGGCCCGTCAGGGCAACGCGCAACGAGGCCTGATCTGCATAGAGCAAATTGGTACAGAGCATGGCGCTGTACACAGACTCACGCTCTGATTCGTCAGGCCTTCCGAGCGAAGACGACAAGATCAGACGCGAAGGTGATGGCGCGTAGCTGACGCCGATGGGGATACCCGCTGATGTCTGCACAGACCAGCTCTGGTCATCATCCTGAATGAGTGCCTCTATCCACTCGGTCGCCGGACCGAGTGTCTGCATCTGGCTTTGCAGATACGCCAAGGTGTTTGACACGAAATTCCCTGCACGAGATTTGTCGAATATCGGACAAATCATTCGATAAGCTCAGCTTTCTCTCAACGATCACTGAAACTCAGCCGTGAGTTGCCAAGCCTGATTGTTGGTTCCGGGAATTTGTAAAATTAAGCAGTCGATAATCGGATAGTGTTCGATTATCTCTAGCGGACAGTGCGTTAGATTCGTCTACTCGCGGACAAGAAAATTCTCGTGTCATTGACAAGCGCGCTACACCAATTTTTTACTCTTTCAGCGCTTATTGAACAGCTGCATAAACGCTGCTGTTGCCTCGGTTGGAGTGTCGCTTTGGTAGACGCTGCTGATGGCCGCCACCATATCCGCACCCTCCTTGACCAGCGGACCAGAATTCTCGGGGGTCATGCCGCCAATGACGCAAACTGGCAGACTGAGTTCGCGTTTGGCACGAGACACAATATTGGCAGGCGTGGTGACGTCGTACTTTTTGACACGAGACGGATAAAATCCGCCGAAGGCCACATAGCTGGCACCCGCATTCGCCGCATCACGTGCCAGCTGCAAATCACCATAGCAGGATGCGCCAACAATCTTGTCAGCACCCAGCCGGGTACGCATGTCGGCGACAGGCCGATCCATGCCACCGACATGCAAGCCATCCGCATCGAGCTGCTCGCACAACGACAGATGGTCATTGATAATGAAGGGCACCGCACGACGGCGGCACAGCGCGAGCAGCGCGCTGCCCTGTTCGCTGCGCAGGGCTTCGCTGGCCGTCTTGTGGCGATACTGGACAATCGCGGCACCGGCATCTAGCGCCTGCTCAGTGATGTCTATCAAACGATCGGTATCGTCCCAATCGGGAGTAACGAGATACAAGCCTTTCATAGGTTCTCCTGAAAACTGGCAATAGCGCGCGCGGGTATCGCTTGCCCCTGCGCGATCAGATAAGCGCGTTGTAGTGAATGATGGACATACGCCTGCGAGCGCCGTAGCGCTTCCAGCATCGGCAGCCCCAGCGCCAGACACGCGGCAAGGGCCGAGGCCAGCGTGCATCCTGTGCCATGAAACTCACCCGGGAGTCGCGGCCAGCGAAAGGATTGCTGCTGCCCGTCATGAAACCAATCATTGATGACTTCATCGCCTGCTGCATGCCCGCCCTTGATCAGCACATGCGGTGCCCATGACTGCAAACGGTTCGCCTGTCGCTGAAGATCGCGCTCACCTTCGCATAAACGTTCGGCTTCCGGCACATTGGGTGTCAGCACGGTCGCCAGTGGCAGCAAAGGCTGAATCATCTGCACCGCATCCTCGCGCGACAGCGCATCGCCATGACCGCTGGCCAGCACGGTATCCAGTACCAAGGGCAGTGCCGGCTGCTTCGCACGCAATGCCTTGATCGCTTCGGCAATCGTGGCCACGTTGTGCCGGCTGCCCGTGATGCCTATCTTCACCGCTGCGATGTCGATCTTGTTCGTCAGCGCATTGGTTTGCTCGCGCAAGATGCCGGCATCCACCGGATGAATCGAATGAACGCGGTCGTTATCTTGTACGGTGAGCGTGGTAATGACAGCCAGCGCATGCGCGCCCATCGCAGTAATCGCTTCGATATCCGCCTGTATGCCGGCGCCGCCGCTGGGATCCAGTCCGGCGAACACCAGCACGCAGGGCTTGTTCATGCGACCCGGCCGGCCATCGGCGACGAAGGCGAAGCCGCAAAGCGGCGCGGTATGCGACCGGCCAAATAGGCATCGCGCCCTGCTTCAACTGCCAATTTCATCGCGCGCGCCATCCGGATCGGTTCGTTGGCACCTGCAATCGCGGTGTTCATCAGCACACCATCGCAGCCCAGTTCCATCGCAATCGCTGCATCGGACGCGGTACCCACACCCGCATCGACCAGCACCGGTACCTTGGCCTGCTCGATAATAAGCGAGAGGTTCCATGGATTCAGAATACCCATGCCTGATCCGATCAGCGAGGCCAGCGGCATCACCGCGCAACAGCCTATCTCTTCCAGCATCTTTGCCTGTATCGGATCGTCGCTGCAGTAGACCATCACGTCGAAGCCATCCTTGACCAGCGTTTCAGCGGCCTTCAGCGTCTCCGGCATATTCGGGAACAAGGTCTTTTCATCACCCAGTACCTCGAGCTTCACCAGTTTGTGGCCATTCAGTAGTTCACGGGCCAGCTGCAAAGTGTAGATCGCATCTTTTGCGTTGTAACAGCCCGCGGTGTTGGGCAGGATCGTGTACTTCGTTGGCGGCACCGCATCTAGCAGGCTGGGCGCATTCGGATCCTGACCGATGTTCACACGGCGGATCGCGACGGTGATGATCTCTGCGCCGCTGGCTTCGGTGGCAAGGCGAGTTTCATCGAGGTCTTTGTACTTGCCACTGCCGACCAGTAATCGGGAGCGATAAGTTTTGCCGGCGATAGTCAGGCCCGCTTCTTGGTTCAGGTCATTCAGTTTCATCATGTGTTCCTTGATTAAAGGCACGGGATCCCGGCTTGGGCCGGGATGACAGTGTTACGGGCCGACGGCTTTTGAATCGTCATTCCGGCGCAAGCCGGAATCCAGCGTCTTCCAACAGGATGTGACAGGCAGGTAATCATCCTCCCCCAATCGCACGCACCACATCCACCTTGTCACCACTGACAAAGCGATGCTCGCGCCATTTTGTACGTGGCACCACTTCGCGATTAACGGCAATCGCCAGCGCCTGATTGGTCAGCGACAAAGCATCGACCAGATCTTGCACACTGTCGCTGTCCGACACGGTACGTGCTTCGCCATTGAGCTCAATGGAAATCGTCGCGGCCATGATCACTGTTTGCGATACAGCTCAGCACCCGTCTTCACGAACTCGACGGCCTTGACTTCCATGCCCTGCTTCAATGCCTCGATCTCGCTGATTCCTTGTTTTTCTGCGTAATCGCGCACTTCCTGCGTGATCTTCATCGAACAAAAATGCGGTCCACACATCGAGCAGAAATGCGCGACTTTGGCGGAGTCTTTCGGCAGCGTCTCGTCATGGAATTCACGTGCCTTGTCGGGGTCGAGACCCAGATTGAACTGATCTTCCCAGCGGAACTCAAAGCGCGCCTTGGACAGCGCGTTGTCGCGCACTTGTGCGCCGGGATGACCTTTAGCGAGATCGGCTGCATGCGCGGCGATCTTGTAGGTGATGATGCCGTCCTTCACATCGGTCTTGTTCGGCAGGCCGAGATGTTCTTTCGGTGTCACATAGCAGAGCATCGCGGTGCCATACCACCCAATCTGAGCAGCACCGATGCCCGAGGTGATGTGATCGTAGCCGGGTGCGATATCGGTAGTGAGCGGGCCCAGCGTATAAAACGGCGCTTCATGGCACTGCTCCAGCTGCAGGTCCATGTTCTCTTTGATCATGTGCATCGGCACATGACCAGGGCCTTCGATCATCACCTGCACATCATGCTTCCAGGCGATCTGCGTGAGCTCACCGAGCGTCTTGAGCTCACCGAGCTGGGCTTCATCGTTCGCGTCATAGATCGAGCCGGGGCGCAGGCCGTCACCCAGCGAGAATGCGACGTCATAGGCTTTCATGATCTCGCAGATCTCTTCGAAATGCTCGTACAGAAAAGATTCCTTGTGATGCGCCAGGCACCATTTGGCCATGATGGAACCGCCGCGCGAGACAATGCCCGTCATGCGCTTGGCGGTCAGCGGCACATAGCGCAGCAGCACGCCTGCATGGATAGTGAAGTAATCCACGCCCTGCTCGGCTTGCTCGATCAGCGTATCGCGGAAGATGTCCCAGGTCAGGTCTTCAGCCTTGCCGTTTACCTTTTCCAGTGCCTGATAAATGGGCACGGTACCGATTGGCACCGGCGAATTCCGGATGATCCATTCACGGGTTTCATGGATGTGCTTGCCGGTGGACAGATCCATCACCGTGTCGCCACCCCAGCGAATCGACCAGGTCATCTTCTCGACTTCTTCGCCAATCGACGAGGTCACCGCTGAATTCCCGATATTCGCATTGATTTTCACCAGGAAGTTGCGGCCGATGATCATCGGCTCGCTCTCGGGGTGGTTGATGTTGTTAGGGATGATGGCACGACCACGCGCGACTTCACTGCGCACAAATTCCGGCGTGATCTCTTCAGGAATCGCTGCGCCGAAGGACTGCCCGCGATGCTGACGGCCGATCAGCTCGGCCAGCCGTGCACCATTCGGGCCGGAAGCCTTGAGGCTCTCGAGATACTCTTTGCGGCGCAGGTTCTCGCGAATCGCGATGAACTCCATCTCGGGCGTGATAATGCCCTGACGCGCGTAATGCATCTGCGTGACGTTCTTGCCAGCCTTGGCGCGGCGTGGCTTGCGATGCAGATTGAAGCGCAGCTCGGCGAGCTTGGGATCATTCAGGCGCTCGATGCCATAGGCCGAGGTAGGGCCTGCGAGTTCTTCCGTGTCGTTGCGTTCGGCGATCCACGCCGCGCGCAGCGCGGGCAAGCCGGAACGAATATCGATCTTTGCCGCAGGATCTGTATAAGGGCCGGAGGTGTCATAGACAAAGACTGGGGGATTCTTCTCGGCACCGAATGAAGCCGGGGTGTCACTTTGGCTGATCTCGCGCATCGGCACGCGGATATCGGGACGCGAGCCCTGCACATACATCTTGCGCGAGTTCGGCAGCGGCTGGATCGCGGCTTCGTCCACCGTGGCGGTGGCGGCGAGGAACTGCGGATTGGCGTTCATGGGCTTCCTTTGCTCAGTGCAGCGAAGGAAGCGGCTGGGAACAAGGGCAGAGTCCCGGACATCGCTTCCCTACGCTGGCATTATCCAGATCAGGTTCAAGGGTATCTCTCACCCGGCGCGCGCCGGGACCCCTAGCGGTGCAGCCATAGAGACTGCGGGATCGATTATAGCCTGTTCAATGACGCGACATCGCGGCATGAAGACCGATGCGGTTCATGCCGCGTGGGCAGGTATCAGAACTCCAACAAATCAGGGCGTCCGAGGGGTTCGAGCTGGAAGCGCAGGGTTTCCTTTTGCTCTGCCGACAGAGGGGTTTGCGAAAAATCCACTGTCTTGATGTTTGGCGTTTTTGCAATCAAATCCCTGAGCGCCGAGCCGAATACGGCGGCATCGGAAATTTTCAAGGCTGCAAAACAGAGTCGGCGTATCTTGAGCCCCGATGTCATTTTTATCGACGGCACGTGCTCATACTCGGTCCAGATTTTGAAAGTCTGACAGACCGTATCGGACTTCACTCCCGAGATTTGCAAGGTCTGTATATTAGGATTTTTCTCCAGCAGATACTTCATGCGCGGATGAGTCCGCAGCACATCATCGCCTTTCAGCGAGATCTGGTTGACCAAGCCACTTTGGCCCATAGAAAAAACTAGCTCGCTCAACAGATTGATCGTGTCGTAGTCAAGTCTGACGCCCATCTCGACGTGAATTTCCTTATTTGGCACTGCTGTAACATTCCCCGTCGCACAAGCAAACAAGCAATTCTGTAAATTGCGCATCCCCTCTTTGGTCTGGTAGCTGATGGTGAGTTTGTTTCTTTCGGTATCGGCCAGAAAATTCTTGAATAGAGCAAAACTACCCTCCGAATCAAGCGAAGAGAAGTCAACGCGAGACTCCGTATCGCTTTCATAACTCGCAGGATCTTCCGTATCGATCGACTGTAATGTAGTCACAGGTTTTTGTGGCGCCGTGGTCGTGGTCGTTGTATTCGTCGTTGTATTCGTCGTAGTCGTCGTCGTGGTGGTTGTCGCTGTGAGGGTCGTGGGGGTAGGGTTGGTGGTGAGGCTTCTGGCCTCACTTTCGGATGCTGCACCGTCGTGCCCTTGATCGCTGGCGACGGATGATATCTTCTCGCTTCGCCATTCGTCATTTATTTGAGAATGCTCTGACGACTGAGCATAGGTTTTCATCGCAGGTAGCTGCTCTTTTTTTTCATTCTTGCTTTCTGTTTTCTCGGTCTCGTCATTTTTTTTGTTTGTAATAACCGTATATTTTTTCGACACATGTGGAGAAGCGACGCTCATTAAAGATCCTTCGGTTAGTTTATGGGGAGCGCTTTGCAGTACACAGTCAACCGCCCGCAGAGCACGAAGCTCTGTGGCAACGCCTCCGGCTTGTATCCGTGGATCGTTGAAATTGTTCGACAGGCTAGGTATCTGCTACCCCTCGCATATCGGCTCAGATGGGCGGCTACCGGTCCCAAGTTCAATTAACGCCTTTGCGCAATGGCTGGCAGGCACACCGCTTATAATGCGAGCTTTGAAAAATTGACCGGAATCCGCGCAGAATCATGGAATTAGCCAAGGCCTTTGAGCCGACCGAGATCGAACAACAGTGGCGCGCCGAGTGGGAAAAGCGCGGGTGCTTCACCGCCACGCTGGATGATGACAAGCCCTCGTTCTCCATCCAACTGCCGCCGCCGAATGTGACCGGCACGCTGCACATGGGGCATGCGTTCAATCAGACCATCATGGACGGGCTGACGCGCTACTACCGCATGCGCGGACATAACACGGCGTGGATACCGGGTACCGATCATGCCGGTATCGCGACACAAATCGTCGTTGAGCGCCAACTGGATGCGCAAAAGATCTCGCGCCATGATCTCGGCCGCGAAAAATTTCTGGAAAAAGTCTGGGAGTGGAAAGAGCACTCCGGCTCGACCATTACCGGTCAGATGCGCCGGCTCGGTGCATCAACCGACTGGAGCCGCGAATACTTCACCATGGATGAAAAAATGTCCAAGGCGGTCACTGAAGTCTTCGTCCGGCTTTACGAGCAGGGACTGATCTATCGCGGCAAGCGGCTGGTCAACTGGGATCCGGTACTCGGCACTGCGGTGTCTGACCTCGAAGTGGTATCGGAGGAAGAAGACGGCAGCATGTGGCACATTCGTTATCCGCTGACGGATGGCAGCGGCCACCTGACGGTCGCCACGACGCGCCCCGAGACCCTGCTGGGTGATGTCGCTGTGGCGGTCGATCCGACCGATGAGCGATATCAGCACTTGGTCGGCAAGCTGCTGAAACTGCCGCTGACAGATCGTGAGATCCCGGTAATCGCAGACAGCTATGTCGACAAAGAATTCGGTACCGGCTGCGTAAAAATCACGCCGGCACATGACTTCAACGATTACGCGGTCGGTCAGCGCCATGGTCTGGCACAGATCAGCATCTTCACGCTGGATGCAAAGATCAATGAGAACGGCCCTGCTGCGTATCAGGGCATGGATCGCTTCGCGGCACGCAAGCAGATCGTTGCCGATCTCGATGCGCAGGGTTTGCTGGAACTAGTCAAACCCCACAAACTGATGGTGCCGCGTGGCGACCGTACCGGGGTGGTCATCGAGCCGATGCTGACAGACCAATGGTTTGTCGCCATGAGCAAGCCGGCCCCCGAGGGCACACATTTCCCCGGCAAATCGATTGCTGAAGTCGCACTGGAAAAAGTGTCGACTGGTGAGATCAAGTTCGTGCCCGAGAACTGGGTCACGACGTATAACCAGTGGCTGAACAATATTCAGGACTGGTGTATCTCACGCCAGCTGTGGTGGGGGCATCAGATCCCGGCCTGGTATGACGACGCCGGCCACATCTATGTGGCACGTGATGAGGCCGAGGCACAAGCAAAGGCGAAAGCGGCGGGTCACTCGGGCAAGCTCTCGCGCGATGCCGATGTGCTCGATACCTGGTTCTCCTCGGCGCTGGTGCCTTTCTCGTCGCTCGGCTGGCCAGAGCAAACGCCAGACTACCAGCTCTTCCTGCCTTCTTCGGTACTGGTCACGGGTTTCGACATCATCTTTTTCTGGGTCGCGCGGATGGTCATGATGACTTGCCACTTCACCGGCAAGGTGCCGTTCAATACCGTCTATGTGCACGGTCTGGTGCGCGATGCGCAAGGCCAGAAGATGTCCAAGTCCAAGGGCAATACGCTGGATCCCATCGATCTCATCGATGGCATTGATGTGGAAGCGCTAGTAACCAAACGCACCACCGGCCTGATGAACCCCAAGCAAGCGGAGAGCATCGCCAAATCCACGCTCAAGGAATTTGGCAGCGGCATACCCGCCTATGGCACCGACGCACTGCGCTTCACGATGGCGAGCTATGCATCGCTGGGACGAAACATTAATTTCGATCTCAGCCGCTGCGAGGGCTATCGCAATTTCTGCAACAAGCTGTGGAATGCGACCCGCTTCGTGCTGATGAATACTGAGGGCAAGGATTGCGGTCTTGAAGAGCATGGCGCGGAGGCCTGTGCAACCGGCAGCTATCTGGATTTCTCGCAAGCCGACCGCTGGATCGTCTCGCTGCTGCAGCGCACCGAGGCGGAGGTGGAAAAAGGCTTTGCCGAATACCGCTTCGACAATATCGCATCTGCCATTTACAAATTCATTTGGGATGAGTATTGCGACTGGTATCTCGAAGTCGCGAAAGTGCAGATTCAACAGGGTACCGAGTCTCAACAACGCGCAACCCGCCGCACCCTTCTGCGCGTGCTGGAGACGGTATTGCGCCTTGCGCATCCGATCATCCCCTTCATCACCGAGCAGCTATGGCAAACCGTCGCACCGCTCTCAGGTCGCAAGCTGAACCCGGGCGGCGATTCCATCATGCGGCAAGCCTATCCCGAGCCGAATCTGAAAAAGCTCGATGACAAGGCCGAAGGCTGGATGACAGAGCTGAAAGCACTCACCGATGCCTGCCGCAATCTGCGCGGCGAGATGCAGTTGTCGCCCGCACAAAAGGTGCCACTGTTCTTGGGCGGTGGCGATCATTCGCGCTTACAAAGCTTCGCGCCCTATTTGCAGGCGCTGGCCAAGCTGTCCGAAGTTCAGGTGGTAGAGAGCCTGCCGGAATCTCCCGCACCGGTATCGGTCGTCGGTAGCGTGCGCCTGATGCTGAAGGTCGAGATCGATATCGCCGCAGAGCGGGAACGCCTGAGCAAAGAAGTCGCGCGACTCGACAGCGAAATTGGCAAGGCGAATGCCAAGCTAGGCAATGAGAGCTTTGTGGCACGCGCACCGGCCGCGGTGGTCGAACAAGAGAAAGAGCGTCTGCTGAGCTTTACGGCAACGCTGGACAAGCTGCGCGAACAGCTTTCCAAACTGAAGTAATCAGGAGGGCGAGATGATGCAACGCTGGATACTCTTGTCACTGGCATTGTTTACCTCGGCAGCACTCGCCGAGAGCACTCCCGCCGGACTCTGGCGTACCATCGATGATCACACCGGCAAAGAAAAATCGCTGGTGCGCATCGTTGAAGTCAACGGTGAATTCCGGGGCACAATAGAAAAGCTGTTCCGCGAGCCCGGCGAAGATCCGAATCCGAATTGCGATAAATGTACTGGCGACAAAAAGAACAAGCCTGTGATCGGCATGATGATACTCACCGGACTAAAAAAAGATAATAGTCAATGGGCGGGCGGTGAGATCCTCGATCCGCAGAATGGAAAAATCTATCGGTGCAAGGCATGGCTGGAAAACAAAGGCCACGACCTGCATGTGCGCGGATTTATCGGTATGGCCCTGTTGGGCAGGACGCAGATCTGGAAGCGCGAAGAGTAAGCTCGGAAAAACTCAACCCTGCTCCCATAAATCTCCATTGGGACTAGTGCGGGGGGCGATCACCCCAAAGTGCTGATACGCAGCAGGCGTTGCGATACGACCGCGGGGCGTGCGCTGCAGATAGCCTTGCTGAATCAGATAAGGCTCCAGTACATCTTCGATCGTGTCGCGCTCCTCGCCAATGGCAGCGGCAAGATTGTCCAGCCCTACCGGGCCGCCACTGAACTTGAATAGCACCGCTTCGAGGAGCTTTCTGTCCATCAGATCAAACCCCACAGGATCGACATCCAGCATCTTCAGCGCGGCATCAGCCATCGTTTGCGTGATTTCGCCCTGGCCCTTCACGTCCGCATAATCACGTACACGGCGCAGCAGACGATTGGCGATGCGCGGCGTGCCACGACTGCGTCGCGCAATTTCCAGTGCGCCGGCGTCAACGATCGGTGCATTCAGCAACGCAGCGCTCCGCGTCACAATACGCGCCAGCTCTTCGGGCGTATAAAACTCGAGTCTTGCAACGATACCGAAACGGTCGCGCAAAGGATTGGTCAGCATGCCGGCGCGGGTGGTCGCACCCACTAGCGTGAAGGGCTGCAGATCGAGTCGCACGGAACGTGCGGCCGGGCCCTCGCCAATCATGATATCGATCTGGTAATCCTCCAATGCCGGATAGAGGATCTCTTCGACGACTGGCGAGAGACGGTGGATCTCGTCGATGAACAGCACATCATTGGCTTCCAGATTGGTCAGCAACGCTGCAAGATCGCCCGCACGCTCCAGCACTGGGCCAGAGGTCTGTCGAAGATTAACGCCCATCTCGCGGGCAATGATGTGGGCCAGCGTGGTCTTGCCCAAACCCGGTGGACCGAACAAGAGTGTGTGATCAAGGGCTTCGCCGCGCTTGCGCGCGGCGGCGATGAAAATGTCGAGCTGATCGCGAGCCTTTTGCTGGCCGACGTATTCAACGAGCTTCTGCGGCCGCAGCGCGCGCTCGATCGCTTCCTCATTCGGTGAGGCAGGTGTAGCCGCGATGATGCGCTGCTCGCTGAAATCGTCCGTCTGTATGCTCATCGCGCCATTGTAGCGCGGGCGGGCTCAGTTCCGCCCTTGTTCAGCCCTTGGAGAGTGCTTTCAGCGCATGGCGTATGCCATCAGACACTGAACTGCCAGCAGGGACTTGCTTGATCGCTTGCATCGCTTCTTTCTCGGAGTAGCCGAGCGCGACCAGCGCATTCAGGACATCCGTATTGGTGTCGGGTGCAGCGACACCTGCGCCGATATCCGCCCCGAGCTTACCCTTGAGCTCCAGCAGCAGCCGCTCTGCGGTCTTCTTGCCGATGCCGGGAATCTTGGTCAAGCGACCCGCTTCCTGCAAGGTCACCGCCTGCGCGAGATCCGTCACGGACATGCCGGACAAAATCGACAGTGCCGTGCGCGCACCAACCCCGCTGATCTTGATCAGCTCGCGAAACAGCTCACGCTCCTGAGCGGTACCAAAACCATACAGCAGCTGCGCATCCTCGCGCACCACCATGTGCGTGAGCAGCAGCACTTTCTCTCCTGCCGAAGGCAGGTTGTAGAAAGTACTCATCGGCACGCTGACCTCGTAGCCGACGCCGTTGCAGTCCACCAGCAGCTGCAGCGGATGCTTGTCGATCAGGATTCCAGAGAGTCGACCAATCATGAAAGGGCTCGCAAAAAATGAATGGCGCGATGATATCAGCCGACCAGTCGGCCGCCGCGCACTCGTAAACCCTTGCGTGCCAGCTCTGGCGCGAGGGCAGACAGCGTGGTGATTCCGGCGCCCGCGTGCGCGTGACAAATCGCCACCCCCAGCGCATCGGCCGCATCCGTGCCGGGCATGCCGTCGAGCTGCAGCAATCGCTGCACCATCGCCTGCACCTGAGATTTTTGTGCCTTGCCCTGACCCACTACCGATTTTTTTACCTGCAGGGCGGTGTATTCGGCCACAGGCAGATTCGCGCCGACCAATCCGCAGATCGCTGCACCGCGCGCCTGGCCGAGCAACAACGTGGACTGGGGATTCACATTCGAGAAAACAATTTCGATCGCCGCGCAATCGGGCTGGTAAGTCGTCACCACTTCGCCCACACTCTCGAGGATGACTTTGAGTCTCGAGGGCAGATCACCCTCCGGTATACGGATAGTGCCCGAGGCCACGTAGGAAAGGCGCTGGCCGTCTTTGCGGATCACGCCAAAGCCAGTGACGCGCAAGCCGGGGTCTATGCCAAGGATTTTCATCCGCTCATTATGACAGGAGGGCGGGGTAGAGGTCGTGCCAGTAGGGGTTGGTTTGTTCGATCAGCCTGATCTTCCAGGTGCGCTGCCAGTTCTTTAGCTGCTTCTCACGCTGAATGGCTGAGAAGATAGAATCAGTTTGCTCGTACCAGACCAGATTGTGAACTTCATGCCTCGAGGTGAAGCCCGGAACAGCATCAGTCTTGTGTTCATACACTCGCCGAATCAAGTCCTTGGTTACGCCGATGTAGAGAGTGCCATTTCGCTTGCTGGCCAAGATATACACGAATGGCATGAATAAACATCAAAGACACTAGACCCCGGCCTGCGCCGGGGTGACGGTATTTTTACTACCGCCCCTTGATCTGTCGTCTAGGTACAAAGCGACATCGAGCGGGTTTGCTGGGCTAGTCATTAACCCTCGCTTGCCTATTGGCCTGCACCGCGTCAGGGGTATTTTTACCTCTGCCTTCAATCTGTCATCCCGGCGAAGGCCGGGATCCAGTGTCTTTGTCGAGTAAACCATCAATGCCTGAAATGCCGAGTCCCCGTCAACGCCATCACAATGCCCTGCTCGTTTGCAGCATCAATCACTTCCTGATCACGCATCGATCCACCAGGCTGTATCACCGCCGTCGCGCCCGCAGCGACCACCACATCCAGACCATCACGAAACGGGACGAATGCATCGGACGCCACCGCTGAACCCGACAGCTGCAAACCGGCATTCTGTGCCTTGATGGATGCAATACGTGCCGAATCGACACGGCTCATCTGGCCAGCACCGACGCCCAGTGTCATGCCATTACCGCAGAAGACAATGGCGTTTGATTTCACGAACTTGGCGACTCGCCAGGCAAACATCATGTCTTGCAGCTGCTGAGGTGTCGGCTGTTTTTTGGTGACGATCTTCAGTTCGGCCAGCTGCACATTCTTTGCATCGGGCGACTGCAGCAGCAGGCCACCGCCGACCCGCTTCATGTCATAGACATTATTGGCATGCGCAAGCGGTATTTGCAGCACGCGAACGTTCTGCTTGGACTCGAAGACTTTCAGCGCATCGGCGGTGAATGATGGTGCAATCAGCACTTCGACGAATTGCTTGGCTACGGCTTCGGCGGCCTTGCCATCGAGTTCACAGTTAAATGCAATGATGCCGCCGAAAGCCGACGTGGGATCGGTCTGGAACGCTTTTGCATAGGCCTCGGCGGCATCCTGGCCAACGGCGACACCGCAGGGATTTGCGTGCTTGATGATCACGCACGCATGACCGTCGAAAGTCTTTACGCATTCCCAGGCCGCATCGGCGTCGGCGATGTTGTTGTATGAAAGCTCCTTGCCCTGCAGCTGCTGGTAATTCGCGAGTGCGCCATCGACTGCATGCAGGTCACGATAAAAAGCAGCCGACTGATGCGGATTCTCGCCGTAGCGCATGTCCTGCACCTTCTCGAAATGCAAGTTCAGGGTATCGGGATACGCAGAGCGTGTTGCATGCGCTCGATCCGGCCCAAGGGCGCTGAAGTAATTGATGATCGCGCCGTCATATTGTGCGGTATGCGCAAAGACCTTTTTAGCAAGCATGAAGCGTGTCTCGTAGCAAACTTCGCCATTGGAAGCCTGCATCTCTTCCAGCACCTTTACATAGTCGGAGGGATCGCAGATCACGACCACGTCCTTATGGTTCTTGGCCGAAGAGCGCAGCATAGCGGGGCCGCCGATATCGATATTTTCGATCGCATCTTCAAGCGAGCACTGCTCCTTGGCGGTGGTCTGCTGAAACGGATACAGGTTGACCACGACCATATCGATGGTCGGTATCTGATGCTGATCCAGCGCCTCTCTGTGCGCCGGAACATCGCGGCGCGCGAGGATACCGCCATGGACCTTGGGATGCAGAGTCTTCACGCGCCCATCCAGCATTTCAGGGAAACCGGTGTAGTCAGCGACTTCAGTGACTTCCAGACCATGATCAGCCAATAGCTTGGCTGTGCCGCCGGTGGACAGCAGCTTCACCTTCATGGCAGCGAGTGCGCGCGCGAATTCAAGCACACCGGTCTTGTCGGATACGGAGATCAGCGCTTGTTTGATCATCAGGTTTTCCCGGATAAAAAGTCAACAAGCGAAGCAAAGTCGCTTCTTGGTGACCGTGCTTCGCTTGTTGGCCTGAAAAAATCAGAGCAGGCCGTGCTGCTGCAGTTTCTTGCGGAGAGTGTTTCGGTTGATGCCTAGCATGTCAGCGGCATGCGACTGATTACCTTCCGCTCTGTCCATGACCGCCTCAAGAATGGGCTTCTCTACCGTGAAAATCACCATCTCATACACATTGGAGGGTTCCTGTTCCCCGAGGTCCCGAAAATATTTCTCGAGACTTTTTTTCACGACGTCCTGGATATTGTCTTTGCTCATGCTGAACACTTGAGGGGATGAATGGCGTTACGCTGCCAGCTTGTCTGCGGCGGGCGCATATTGTAACCGCTCCCCCAGCAACAATTGCGACTCGAAAAACGCATCTACTGCCGCTAACTGTGCATCGCAGTCTTCAATGCGATTCATGTGTTGCCTGAATTCCTCACCACCTGGCAAATCACGCACATACCAGCCGATGTGCTTGCGGGCAGTACGAACACCGAGGTAGTCACCGTAAAACGCATAATGCGCGCGCAGGTGGGCGGCCATCAGCGCGCGCACTTCCGCAATGTTTGGCGCGGGCAATAGCTCGCCGGTTCGAAGAAAGTGGTCGATCTCTCGGAAAATCCACGGCCTACCCTGTGCAGCGCGACCTATCATCACCGCATCAGCACCGGTTGCCTGGAGTACGTATTTCGCTTTGTGGGGGCCGTCGATATCGCCATTGGCCACGACAGGAATACGGCTGGCCGCCTTGACCGCGGCAATGGTGTCGTATTCGGCGTGCCCGCTGTAGCCATCCGCGCGGGTCCGGCCATGCAGGGTCAGCATCGCGATGCCACTGTGCTCGGCGATATGCGCAATCGTCAGCGCATTGCGGTGCTGTCGATCCCATCCGGTACGAAACTTCAGGGTGACCGGCACGTTCACCGCCGACACCACCGCTTCGAGCAGCGTGGCCACCAGCGCTTCATCGCGCAGCAGTGCCGAGCCACACCAGTTATTGCAGACTTTTTTGACAGGGCAGCCCATGTTGATGTCGATGATCTGGGCGCCGCGATCAACATTGAATTTTGCAGCTTCGGCCAGCAGCACCGGATCGGCGCCTGCAATCTGCACGGCCTTGGGCTCCATCTCGCCATCATGATTGATGCGCCGCGCAGTCTTTTCGCTGGCCCAGACACGAGGATTGGAGGCGGCCATTTCAGATACCGCATAACCGGCACCCAGCTCCTTGCACAACTGCCGAAATGGCCTGTCCGTCACGCCCGCCATGGGCGCGACAAACACATTGTTGCGAAGTTGATAGGGGCCTAGCTGCATGACAGGTGACGACAATATCTCAGCGGAAGCTGCCTATTTTATACGCAGCTGCGAATGAATCTGCGAATGAATCTGCGGCTGACTCACGCCGCAGGATGGGTGCGATCGATCTCGTCGAGTCCGGCGGATTCAAGATGCGATGTATCTGCCCATTGCAGCAACACGAAACGCTCACCATCCCAGCGCAGCCGGTTGATCGCGGCGTTGATCGTCTCGAAATCACGCTTGGCCTCGACCGGCATGCCAGTGGCCTCGCGGTACACGCAATCGAGCACGCCGCCATGAGTCACGACGACAATACAGCCCTGTGCATGGCGACGAGCGATGCGCTCCAGCGCACTCACCGAGCGCTGGTGAAATTCCTGCAGGGTCTCGGCGTCGCGCTCTCCTGCCGGGAATCGCATGTGCAGGTCGCGCGCATGCCAGGCAGCGAATTCTGCCGGGTAACGCTGGGTGATTTCTTCGTACATCAATCCTTCGAAAGCACCATAGCAGCGCTCACGCAGCGCGGGATCGAGCAGAACGTTCATCTGGTGAGCGTCGGCCACATGCTGCGCGGTCATCTGCGCGCGCTGGAGATCACTTGCGTAAATGGCGTCAGGCTTCTCGGCAGACAGCGCCCGCCCGAGCGCCTTGGCCTGACGCAAGCCTTCCTCATTGAGCGGCGTATCCACATGACCTTGCATGCGGCGCACGCGGTTCCATGCGGTTTCTCCGTGACGTATCAGCAGAATTTCCATAGTGACGATTTCAGTGGGCTGGCGATACCTGCAGCCAGAAAGTAACCGGGCCATCGTTAATCAGCGCAACCTTCATGTCGGCGCCGAAACGCCCGGTCTGCACCTTGGGATGCGTCGCTTGCGCCTTGCCCACGGCGTAATCAAAAAGACGACGTGCGTCGTCGGGAGCTGCGGCGGGCGTGAACGAAGGACGGGTTCCGCTGCGGGTGTCGGCAGCCAGGGTAAATTGCGGCACCAGCAGCACGCCGCCGCCGACTTGCCCGACATTCAGATTCATCTTGCCGTCGGCATCGGAGAAGACGCGATAGGTCAGTAATTTAGCCAGCAGCGCATCGGTTTCTTTTTCGGTATCGCCACGCTCGGCGCACAGCAGCACCAGCAAGCCCTGCCCGATCTGGCCGACGATCTCGCCGTCGACCCTGACGCTGGCCTCGGCGACTCTTTGCAGCAGCGCGATCAAGGGCGTATCACGAGAGCGTTACGCGAGCGAACTTGCGCTTGCCAACTTGCACCACGAAGCTACCTGCGTCGACTTTCAGTCCTTTGTCACTGACGGTCGCGCCGTCGATTCGCACACCCCCCTGTTCGACCATGCGCAAGGCCTCGGACGATGAGGCGCATAAATTAGCCTGCTTGAGCAGCTGCCCGATTCCCATTGGCGAACCTGTCAGAACCACCTCGGGCACGTCATCGGGTATCCCACCGCGCGCGCGATGATTAAAATCGACCAACGCCTCTTCGGCCGCCTTGCGCGAGTGGAAGCGCTCGACGATCTCTTGCGCGAGCAGCACCTTGATATCGCGCGGATTGCGGCCGCCTTCGACATCTGAGCGGAATTGCGCGATCTCGGCCAGCGAGCGGAAAGACAGTAAATCGTAATAGCGCCACATCATCTCGTCAGAGATGCTCATCACCTTGGCGAACATGGTGTTACCGGGCTCGGTGATGCCGATGTAATTACCCTTGGACTTGGACATTTTCTCGACGCCGTCCAGACCTTCGAGCAGCGGCATGGTCAGAATGCACTGCTGCGCTTGTCCGTAATCTTTTTGCAGCTCGCGACCTACCAGCAAATTGAACTTCTGATCGGTACCGCCGATTTCGAGGTCGGATTTCAGTGCGACCGAGTCATAGCCCTGCATCAGCGGATACAGCAGCTCGTGCACCGAGATCGGTGTGCCCGCCTTGAACCGCTTGGTGAAATCCTCACGCTCCAGGATGCGCGCAACGGTGTAACGCGCGGACAGTTCGATCATGCCGCGCGCGCCGAGCGGGTCGCACCACTCAGAGTTGTAGCGGATCTCGGTGCGCTGCGGGTCCAGCACCAGACTGGCCTGCGAAAAATACGTCTTTGCGTTTTCTTCGATCTGCTCACGCGTGAGCGGCGGTCGGGTCACGTTACGGCCCGAGGGGTCGCCGATCATCGAGGTGAAGTCGCCGATCAGGAAGATCACGGTGTGCCCCAGATCTTGCAGCTGGCGCATCTTGTTCAGTACGACGGTGTGACCCAGATGAAGATCCGGCGCGGTCGGATCCAGCCCCAGTTTGATACGCAGCGGCTGGCCGGTTTTTTCAGAGGCGGCGAGCTTTTGTGCAAACTCGGACTCGATCAGCAACTCTTCGACGCCGCGCTTCACGATGGCCAGCGCATCGCGCACTGACTCGGACAATGGCAGGTCGGTAGCTTGGACACCCGACTGGGAATGCGCAGCCGCCGGCTTGTGGGAGGCGTTCATAAGTTGTTGTATCTAATCAATAAATTCGCGATTGCGCGTTTGCTATAATGCGCGCTTTGCCCCGAATCGCCCTTTCGGGCTCGGCCCGGTCCGGAGTGTTCAACACGGCCGGTCAAAACGACAGATTTTAGCGTATCGCATGAGCCTGAGAGACAAAGTCCTGCCCCACGCGCGCCGCCTGCTGGCTAACCTTCGCGCCACCCCCAAAACCAAGACACTTGCCACCGCTGCAGTGGGCATGTCGCTGATCGCCTTTGGCGCAGCGGGCGTGGCACCGTATGCGCCGGACGCGTCCGACCTCCCCGTTACGGTGAAAGTGGAAGAGCTCGGCTTGCCGGATCTGGCCAGCCAGGTCGACGCGCTGCGCCTCGCGCCAGGACGCTTTGTCGCCGAAGAGCGGATCCGCGCCGGAGACAACCTGGCCTCGCTGCTCGACCGTCTCGGCGTTGCCGACCGTGAGGCTGCCGCCTTCATCCGCAGCGATGCCGAGGCCCGCGCACTCGCCAGCCTGCGACCCGGACAGCGGGTGCAGGCCGTGATCACTACGGATGGCAAACTCTTGTCTGCCAGCACGCTAATCGCTGATCAGCACGCTGAGCGGCGTCTGGTGATAGAGCGCTCCGCAGCCGGCTTCATCGCCAAAAAAGAGCCCGCGGCGCTGGAGCGGCATGTCGAAATGCGGTCCGGAGAAATTCGTTCCTCGCTGTTTGCGGCAACCGATGCAGCGCAGATACCTGACGCTGTCGCGATGCAGATCGTCGACATCTTTTCATCGGACATCGACTTCGCGTCTGATTTGCGTCGGGGCGATCGCTTCGAAGTGATCTACGAGACCTTCTGGCAAAGCGGCGAATGGGTGCGCAGCGGCCGCGTGCTGGGGGCATCATTCAAGAATGATGGCAAAACCTATCAGGCGATCTGGTTTGGCGATGCGCATAGCGAGCACGGTGGCTACTACGATCCCGAAGGAAAGTCGCTGAAAAAAGCTTTCCTGAAATCGCCGCTGCAGTTCTCGCGAGTGAGCTCCGGCTTTGCGATGCGCGTGCACCCGATCTCCGGCATGTGGAAACAGCACAAGGGCATCGACTTTGCTGCACCGATCGGTACGCCGATACGCGCCACCGGTGACGGTTATGTCGATTTCGCCGGTGGTCAGGGCGGTTACGGCAACGTCGTGGTCATTCAGCATGGTGGCAGTTATTCAACTGCCTATGCGCACATGAGCCGCATTGCCCCGGGCATACGCAAAGGGGCGCGTGTGTCTCAGGGCGAGGTAATCGGCTATGTCGGCACCAGCGGCTGGTCGACCGGCCCGCATCTGCACTACGAGTTCCGCGTGAATAATGATGCGCGCGATCCGAACTCGATCACTGCGCCGCAAGTACCCATGCTGACGGGCGCGAGTTTTCACCAGTTCCGGCAGCAAGCGGCCGACATCAAGCATCGCTTCCGCCTGATGTCGCCCGAACCGACGCAGCTTGCTGCGCGCTAATACCAGCGCGCTGATAGTCTCGTTGCCGAGTAGCTCAGCATGGCCGACAAATCTTTCTATATCGGCCTGATGTCGGGCACCAGCCTCGATGGCGTCGATGGCGTGATCACGGACTTCCACGGGTTACAGGTCGCCGCCTACCTAGCCTTTCCCTCCGCACTCAAAAACGAATTACTGGCGCTGCAAACGCCCGGGGCCAATGAAATCCATCGCGAAGCACTGGCCGCCAATCAGCTGGCACAGCTCTATGCGGACTGTGTCGCCGAGCTGCTTCGTGCGTCCGGCGTCGCGGCCGCACAAGTCAGGGCCATCGGTGCTCATGGCCAGACCATACGGCACCTGCCAGCCGCCGCTTATACCCGACAGATCAACAACCCTGCGCTACTGGCCGAGCTGACCGGCCTCGACGTGGTTGCCGACTTTCGCAGCCGCGATATCGCTGCCGGTGGTCAGGGCGCGCCGCTGGTACCGGCGTTTCATCAGTCGGTGTTTGGCAGCCCTTCGCATGCGCGCGTGATCGTGAACATCGGCGGCATCAGCAACATCAGCATACTCGCGGTAGATGGATCAGTGACCGGCTTTGATACCGGCCCGGGCAATGTGCTGATGGATGCGTGGATACATCAGCATCAGGGCAAGGCCTATGATGCCGATGGCCAGTGGGCCGCCTCGGGTCGCGTGATTGACACGCTGCTGACCCATCTCTTGGATGAAGATTTTTTCAGGCAAGCGCCGCCCAAGAGCACGGGGCGTGATCTCTTTCATCTGGGATGGCTGAATGACCGGTTGTCAGGGTTCTCTGCGACGAAGCCAGAGGATGTGCAGGCCACACTGGCGGCGCTGACGGCGCGCAGCATTGCGGATGCGATTCAGGCGTATGCAAAAGGTAGTGATGCGGTCTTCGTGTGCGGCGGCGGCGCGTATAACACGCACCTGATGCAGTGCTTGTCCGACGCGATGACGCAACCCGTTCAAAGCACTGCCGCGCTCGGTGTGTCTCCCAGCCATGTGGAAGCACTGGCCTTCGCCTGGCTGGCGCAACGCTTCTGCCACCGGCAGGCTGGCAACCTGCCATCGGTCACTGGCGCGAGAGGCGAACGCCTACTCGGCGCGCTCTACCCTGCCTGATCCAGCGGCTACAGAAACAAAAAAGCGCGGCAAGCCGCGCTCTCGGTGAGTGAGCAAAGGATCAATCAATCAAGCCACATCAGGCCGAGAATGACGAGCCGCAGCCACAAGTGGTGGTCGCATTCGGATTCTTGATCACGAACTGCGCGCCCTCCAGATCGTCCTTGTAATCGATCTCTGCGCCCACCAGATACTGGTAGCTCATGGAATCGATCAGCAGTTGCACGCCGTTCTTGTGCATGGTGGTGTCATCTTCATTGACGATCTCGTCAAAGGTGAAGCCATACTGAAAACCCGAGCAGCCACCGCCCTGCACGAAAACCCGAAGCTTCAGGTCGGGATTGCCCTCTTCCTCGATCAGCTGCGCCACCTTGCCCGCGGCGCTATCGGTGAAAATGATCGGTGCCGGCATTTCTGTGGGTGCGTTCATGATGATGCTCCTGCGTGTAAGTCATTGATTTCAAATTATAACGCCTGCCGGTGCAGGCTGCTCGGGTCGAGTGACTTCGCCAACCGCTCAGGCCAGTTTCAGCAGGGGTTCCGGCCGCCTGCCAGGGTGGGCGCCTGCTTCTTCACTCGGGCGCAACTGGCCAGTCACTGTTGCGCCGGGCTGCATGCTCAGGGACGCATAATGAATATCGCCGATTATGCGCGCGCGGGACAGTAATTCAACCCTCCCGCTGATGTGGAGATTGCCCGTCACCGCGCCATCGATCACCGCATGTCCGGCACGTATGTCTCCGCAAACGCGTCCGGTGCGTGCCACCACCAGGTAGCCCTCACCGGGAGGCTCGGCCCTGAGATCGCCGCTCACATCCCCGTCGATTCTGACGCCACCGCTGAAAACCAGCTCACCATCGATCTGACATCCGCGCGCGATCAGCGTATCGATGCCTCGCAAAGTCCCTGAACCTGCCATGCGCCTCCTTCGCATCACGGCGCGTGGGGTGCGCCTGAAGAAGTCCAGCGTAATCCGAGACGAGCAAACCGACTTTGGGAATTCGCTCATTGCCTGCTCGTCGTACCCTCCCCAATGCTTGGGCTTGAGGGCAGACAAACCTGGCACAGGCACGATCAGGGCAGGATAGGCACCTGACGAAGGCCGGTGCTTTCCTCCAGCCCGAACATCAGGTTCATGCACTGCACGCCCTGACCAGCCGCACCTTTGACGAGATTATCCTCGACCACCAATATCACTAGCTGATCGCCGCCGCCGGGACGATGCACAGCCATACGCAGCATATTTGAAGCTCTTACCGAACGCGTCTCGGGGTGGCTGCCTGCGGGCAGCACATCGACAAAGGGATCGTCGCGATAGTGCGCTTCATACAGCGCCTGATAATCCGTATTGCGCGCATCGGGAAGCAGCGTCGCATACAAGGTCGAGTGTATGCCACGTATCATTGGCACCAGATGCGGCACAAAGGTCAGGCCGATCGGGCGTCCCGCAATCGCTTCCAGGCCCTGTACCGTCTCTGGCAAGTGCCGATGTCCCTTGACACCGTAGGCCTTGAAGTTGTCGGAGGCTTCTGCCAGTAAGGTGTGCACCTCGGCTTTGCGACCCGCACCCGATACGCCGGATTTGCAATCAGCAATCAGCGATGATTCATTCACCAAGGGCTTGCCCTGGCTCAGCAGTGGCGCATAACCCAGCTGCATCGAGGTTGGGTAGCAGCCCGGCAGTCCGATGACTCTCGCCTTGCGTATCGCTTCACGATTCACCTCGGGCAGTCCATAGACCGCCTCGGCGAGCACCTCGGGACAGCTATGCGGCATGCCGTACCAGTGCTCGAATACCGCCGTATCCTTCAAACGAAAATCCGCAGCCAGATCAATGACCTTCACGCCAGCAGCGAGCAACTCGCGCGCCTGCGACATCGCCACGCCATGCGGCGTAGCAAAGAACACCACGTCGCATTGATCAAGCCGCGCTTTCTCGGGCGCAGAGAACGCCAGAGTGACATGACCGCGCAGTGAGGGAAACATCTCGGCCACCGGCATGCCATCTTCCTTTCGCGAGGTGATGGCCACCAATTCCGCCTGCGGATGCGCGGCCAGCAAGCGCAGCAGCTCGACGCCGGTGTACCCCGTGCCACCCACGATACCGATCTTGATCATCTGAATCTCTCCTGCAGTGCGACGTTATTCTCGAAGTAAAAGGACACAACCAACGTTGAAGAAAACCTCAAGAAGGTGAAAAAAAACCGTCGGGCGCGAACCCGACGGCTTCAATACATTGCAAAAGCGACGGATTAACGCTTGGAGAACTGCTTCGCGCGTCGTGCTTTGCGCAGACCAACTTTCTTACGCTCGACTTCACGTGCATCGCGAGTGACGAAGCCTGCCTTCGACAGCTCGGGCTTGAGCGCTGCATCGTAATCGATCAGCGCGCGGGTGATGCCATGACGCACTGCGCCGGCCTGACCGGACTCGCCGCCACCATGGACATTGACCATGATGTCGAAGCGATCGACGTTGTTGGTGAGTTCGAGCGGCTGGCGAATCACCATCAGACCGGTCTCGCGAGAGAAATACTCGCTCGCGGCCTTGCCATTGACGGTGATCTTGCCGGTGCCGACCTTGATGAACACGCGAGCCACTGCACTCTTGCGACGGCCGGTTCCGTAGTTGTAGTTACCGATCATGTCTATTCCTTAGAGTTCGAGGGGCTTCGGTTGCTGAGCGCTGTGCGGATGGCTGTCATCGGCATAGACCTTCAGCTTCTTGATCATGGCGTAGCCGAGTGGGCCCTTGGGTAGCATGCCCTTGACAGCCTTCTCCAGCGCACGGCCAGGATGCTTCTCCTGCATGTCGCGGAAATTCGTTTCGTAGATACCGCCCGGGTAACCAGAGTGACGGAAATACTTTTTGTCGAGCGTCTTGGCACCAGTCACGCGCAGCTTGCGCGCGTTAATGATCACAATGTAATCGCCGGTGTCGACGTGCGGAGTAAATTCAGGCTTGTGCTTGCCACGCAGCCGGCGTGCCACTTCGCTGGCGACACGTCCGAGGACTTTGTCCGTTGCGTCAATCACAAACCAATCGCGCTGGACTTCGTGTCCTTTGGCGGAAAAGGTTTTCATGATGAATCCTAAAAAAATGATGCTCGTTCTGGCGGTTCCGCAGCGGTCATGCGGACGCGACCTTGTTGTGTATTTCTCCCTGAGCAAATCGGAGAACCGAAGATTATAGTGTTTTCAAGGACTTGGCGTCAATCAGCCGACCTCGGCCAGACCAGTCGCCCTGCTGCTGCAGAAGTCTGGCGGGGATTTTAATTTGACAATCCATGTTTCCCGGGCCGCATGGATGCTGGCTTTTGCGGGCAAAGTCAACCGCTCCCGAATAAAATAGCGGCCTTTATTATTGAATAGTTAGAGACCACCTCATGGAATGCACCGTTCGATGGACCGGCCTGTCCGGCATGACCTTTGTCGCGGAAACCGGGTCCGGCCATCTGGTGACCATGGATGGTGCCCCCGAAGGCGGCGGCCGCAATCTTGCCCCAAGGCCGATGGAAGTAGTCCTGGCCGGCACCGGCGGCTGCACCGCCTACGACGTGGTGGTCATTCTTCGTAAAAGCGGCCAAGACATCCGCGGCTGCGATGTCAGCCTAAAATCCGAGCGCGCCGAGAAAGACCCGAGGGTGTTCACCAAGGTGCACTTTCATTTCACCGTGCGTGGGCGCAATCTGAAATCCAACCTGGTGGAGCGCGCCATCAAGCTCTCGCATGAGAAATACTGCTCAGCATCGATCATGCTGGAGAAAACCGCAGAGCTGACACATTCTTTCGAGATCATCGACGATCTCGCGGCAGAGCCCCCCGCCGCCTGAGCGTCCGTCCTCAGCTACGAGAAGGCGCCGGTAGCTACCGTGCGCCTCAACGACAAACTCATCGCTATGTCAATGAGCAGGCTCGTGAGCGGCCTCACAAATAATAAGCTGTGCCAGTCATGACTTTGGCCACCGCACGCATGCCGCTTTGCACAGGCGCAGGCAGTTCAACGCCCCCCAGCCGTTTCGCAGCATCACCATGCTCGATCTCATCGTCGCGCATCTGCGTGACGATCGCTCGGGATCGCTGATCTGGTGCGGGCAGCTTTTCAAGATGGCCATTCAGATGCGCCTCGACCTGACGCTCTGTCTCCACCACAAAACCCAGGCTAGTGGCATCGCCAGCCCGAGCGGCAATCGCACCCATCGCGAAGGCGCCGGCGTACCAGAGCGGATTCAGCAAGCTCGGACGTGAATCCAGCTCGCGCAAACGTTCAGCCGTCCAGGCGAGGTGGTCCAGCTCCTCCTTGCCTGCTTGCCTGAATTGCTGCCGAGTGGACTCATCACGCGCGAACAGCGCCTGCGCTTCATATAAGGCCTGCGCGCATACCTCGCCAACATGATTGACCCGCATCAAGCCAGCGCTGTGCTTGCGCTCCGCATCGCTCATCGGTGCTTCCGGCAAATCTTTAGCGGGGTTTGCGCGGTATGCGGCAGTTACACCGCTTACCGCCCGCAAACCGCGATCAAATGTGCAAATAAGTTCGTCAATCACGGCTTTAACTTAGTAAATAAATATCTTTTTCAAAAAACTGTTGTATCGAGGCGACGTTAAATTATCAAAAGATTCACGAAACAAACAATTAACTTTGCCCTAGACAATTACATTTGCTTCAATGCATGCTGACTTCTGGATCCAATGGTCTTGGAGCGTCAATTTCACTTCGAATGCCGGTTTAGCGTTCGATCAGTGAAAGCGAAATCTTAGCATCACAACATTTTGGAGATTATAAAATGAGAAAAACTCAAGTCGCGCTGGCTGCTCTGGCGCTGATGGCTTCGACGGCGGCTTTGGCTGATGGCGTGACCATCTCGGGTCAAATGGATGTTGGTGTGTTTAACACTGGCACCGACAACAATGGCGCAGGCGGTACATTCATCGAGCAAGGCGGCATGCTTGACCATAGTTCAATCACTTTCAACGTCTCGGAAGACTTGGGTGGCGGCATGAAAGCTTTTGCCACGCTCGAGGCTGGCTTCAACGCCAATGGCTACTTTGACAACGGTAATGGCCCCGTTCAAGGCGGCGCTCAGCGAGTTTTCAACCGTCAATCGCTGATCGGTCTGTCAGGTGATTTCGGTACAATCGGCTTGGGCAAGCAGC
>JACCDY010340025.1_pt1 | contig 70159 bp, 60 predicted proteins | sample 7446391 | NCBI WGS metagenome assembly JACCDY01 (sample SAMN15323451, study PRJNA562643) | freshwater metagenome | isolation source: river surface water | place: USA:Blue River Watershed | collected 2017-08-18
ACTGGCGCGAGCACCTGGCGGCGCTGGACTACCTGCGCCAGGGCATCCACCTGCGCGGCTACGCGCAGAAGCAGCCCAAGCAGGAATACAAGCGCGAGGCCTTCGAGCTGTTCGGGCAGCTGCTCGATTCGGTGAAGAACGAGGTCACCCGCGTCCTGATGACGGTGAAGGTGCAGTCGGGCGAGCAGCTCGAGCAGGCCGCCGAGGACATGGAAGGCCGCGCCGAGCAGATTGCCAACGTGACCTACACCGCGCCCACCGAAACCGGCGAGGTCGAGACCGTGACCGACGCGGCCACCGTGGCCGCGGCCGTGCCCCGCGTGGGCCGCAACGACCCCTGCCCCTGCGGCAGCGGCAAGAAGTACAAGCACTGCCACGGCGCGCTGAGCTGAGGGCAATGCGTGTTTGCGTGAACTAGTTTCACGCCTGTGGGTGTCCACCCAGTGGAACTGCCAGCGGACATCGGTAGCATTGACAGGGCTGCTTGTAACCAAACTTAGCAGCGCTTCTTGAATCGGGGGGTTTCTCAACCCAAGGAGACCCCTTCATGAGCGAGTGGCTCAATGCCTTGGCGCCGGCACGACCTGCCGGGCCCGGGCTGGCCGGAGCCGTTGGTACCCCCAACCCCCTCCTGCCCCTCTACCCCCCAGTCCTTCCCGAAACCTCCCCGCCGCACCCTCCGGGCACTGACCCGGGTGCTTGCCCGGGCACACACGCCGATCCGCCGTCCCGGCGGCCCGTGGCCCATCCGGGCCTGTCCGAAACCCTGCGCGCGCGCATCGCCCGCGAGTTCATGCCGCGCTGGACCCAGGAGTGGGGCGGCCGCTTCTTCGCTGAGGGGCGCGTGCCCGGGCCGCAGTCCATTCGGCTCGATGGCAACGACTACCTCTCCGTCGCGGGCCATCCGGACATCGTCTCGGCCCAGATCGAGGCCCTGCGCCAGCAGGCCGGCTTCACCGTGCAGTCCAGCGTGTTCCTGCGGCCCGATTCGCCGGTGCATCAGTTCGAGTGCGACATGGCCGACTGGCTCCAGGTGCCCAACGTGGTCTTGTGCCAGTCGGGTTATGCGGCCAATCTGGGCCTGCTCCAGGTGATCGCCGAGCCCGACATGCCGGTCTATGTCGACACCCTGGCGCACATGTCGCTGTGGGAGGGCATCCGCGCGGCCCGCGCGCGGCCCCGGCCGTTCCGCCACAACCAGCCCGCGCACCTCGCCCGCTGCATTCGCGAGCACGGGCCGGGAGTGGTGGTGGTGGACGCGGTCTACAGCACCGTCGGCGCCTTGTGCCCCTTGCGCGAGATCGTGGAGGTCGCCGAGCAGGGGGGCTGCATGATCGTGGTCGACGAGTCGCATTCGCTGGGCACCCACGGCCCCCAGGGCCGAGGCCTCTGCGCCGAATTGGGCCTGACCCACCGGGTGCATTTCATCACCGCGAGCCTGGCCAAGGCCTTCGCCGGGCGGGCGGGCTTCTTCACCGTGCCCGAGGAATTGCGCTACCTGAGCCGCGGGGCCTTTCCGAACGTCTTCAGCTCCTGCCTGCTGCCCTACGAGGTGGTGGGGCTGCAGGCGACTCTCGCCCTGATCCAGCAGGCCGACGCTGCGCGCCGCCGGCTCCACCAGCTCAGTCACCGTTTGCGTTCGCACCTGCTAGACCTGGGATACCCGGTGGCCCAGGGCACCGAGCAGATCATTGCTCTTGAAGTGGGGCGCGAGGTCGACACGCTGGTGGTGCGCGACGCGCTGGAAGCACAGGATGTCTTTGGCGCCATGTTCTGTGCGCCGGCGACCAGCAAGGAAGGCGCGCTCGTGCGCCTGACCTTGAGCGCAGGCCTCACGGATGTGGAGGTCCAGCGATTCGAGCGGGCGCTGACACAGCTGGCGCCCACCCTCAAGCCCTGGGACTGGCCCGCGGCGCGCCGGCAGCGGCGGCGGGCCGAGGGCCACCGGCTGCAGGCACTGCCTGGTCAAGGCACCTCCCAAGATGCAGCGCCTGCCTGCGCGCGGGCGCCTGCCTCGTGCCTGCCTGCCGAAAGCGTTGCGCACTAGTCGTCCCCGTCCAGGATGAACCGCCCTCCTTGCGCTGCCAGCCACTGCTGGTAGCCCTGGAGTGGCGCCGGCAGCCAGGCGTCTTCCAGTTCGAACTGGGCGGCGAGCAGCTGGCCCTCCGCGCTCAATGGGAATGCGGGACGCACCTCCCCCACCCCTTCGAGGCCGAGGCTGCGCCGCATCTCCGGCGCGACCAGCACCTGACCCTCCTGGAGGGAGCGGCGCGTGTCCGCGGCCAGGCTGTCGACCTCGGCGCTGAGGGCGCGCTCGGCCAGCATGTCGCGCGCAGCCAGCTGCAGCCAGCTGACCCGGCCCGCTTCGTCGAGGGCGAGGACACCAAAGGGGTCTCCCAGGACGACGTACTCCACCCACTGCCGCTCCATCAGGGTCTTGAGCGCGCGGCCGGCGCCGCCTTGGCGAAGCAGCGCCATCTGCTGTGGGCGCAGGGTCACGCGCCAGATGGCATCGTGGCGGTCGTGGCAGTGGTCCGCGAGCCGGGGCAGGCAGGCCGCGAGCAGGGCGGACATGTCTGCCGCCTGCTTGGGGATGTACTGGTCGATCAGGCCGTGGTTGAACGCATTGACCGCGACACGCTCGTCCGCCTGGCCCGTGAGCAGGACGCGCGCCCCTGGCCATCCCCCACGCAACTGTTCGAACAATTCCAGCCCGGTCAGCCCGGGCATGATGTGGTCGCACACGCCCACATGGGTCAGGCCGTGGCGGTGCGGATGCTGGGCCCAGTAACGCAGGATCTGGGGGATGAGCGGACGCCCCTGGCGCCACAGGTCGACCAGCGTCTCCTGGCGGAAGCAGTCGGCCGCCCAGGCCTGCTGCTCTTCGCGCATGTGGCGCAGGCAGGCGTGGGGCCTGTGGAACAGGCGCACATGCCACTGCGGGGGCAACAGCAGCGCCAGCATTTCCAGGTAGTCGCGGTCATCGTCGAGCAGGAAGACGCTGCCGGGCCGCCGAAAAAGGTGAAAGCTCATGAAGACTTGCCGAGGGCCATGCCCGTGGCCGGGGCGCCATGGCTTGCCTTTCGGACCTGCGGTGCCAGGGGCAGCTCGATGATGAACGTGGCGCCCTCGCCCGGCGTGGACTCGACCGACAACCGGCCGCCCGATCGCTGGACCATGCGCTGGCAGAACGCCAGCCCCAGGCCGTGTCCGCTGGACTGGTGGCTGGAGACGAAGGGTTGGAACAGGCGGGCTTGCAGGTGGGGAGCGATGCCGGTTCCGCGGTCGATCACCCGGATGCGGCCCCAGCCCGCCGTGGGCTGGTCAATTTCCAGCCTCAGGTCGCCGGGCCCCACCGGGTCGGGCAGGCTGGACAGGGCGCGGAGCGCGTTGCGCAGCAGGTTGTCGATGACCTGCCGGAACAGGCTGCGCACGGTTTCGAATTCGAAGTCTCGCTGCACATGGAGCTCGATGCAGTTGCGCTCGGCTTCATGCCGGAAGGGGTGCTCGGCCAGTGTCTCGCGCAACAAGCCGGCCGCGCTGACCCGCTCGGCCGCAGGCGGGAGGCGCAGCAGACGGGCATTGGTGATCTGCGTGTCGATCTGGCGGTGCATGTTGCGCACCAGCGCCAGCAGCCGCAGGGCGTGTTGCTCCAGGGGCTCCCTGCGCAAGGGGCCGCTGGGGCGCGTCTCCTGGCGGATGGCCTCGCCCAGGAGGTTCATGGTCGCCAGGGGCGTGCGCAGCTCGTGCGCCATGATGCCCATGGTGTCCACCGCCTGTTTGAGCTGCTCGCGCCGCAGATTGAACGACGAGGTGGCCAGCATGAAGCCCGACACGGCGCAGAAGCCCAGGACCACGGCATGGGCCTTCACGGCCTCTTCCGCCAGCGGGGGAGCGGCCGGCCCCCATGCATGAAACAGCAGGCCACCGACGGGCACGCCCGCGAGCAGGCCGAGGGTGGCAAGCCGCCAGTCGGTGAGATTGAGGTAGATCAGCACCATGGCCGAGACCGACGCGAACCACACGGGATTGCCGCTGTTGCACAGGTACATCCAGGTGAAGTAGACGGGCAGCGTGATCCAGAAGATGAGGGAGGTCGCGAGGGTGGCCCACCGGGTGGGCGGCTCGAGCGTGAGCGCCGGCGTGAGGATCAGGACCAGGCCCAGGAGGCTCATGGCCAGGCGCTCCCACAGCCCGTCGTAGGGCTGGGGTGCCCAGCGCGTCCAGAGCAAATGGAACAGCGGGTGCCCCACTGCAGTGGACAAACCCAGGGTGCGGACCCGGCGGGGCAGGGGGCTTTGAAGCGGGTCGAACAGGGGGGCGACCACCGATTCATTCCACGCCTCGGCCCATTGACTCAACAGGCGTGACGTCGTACCTGACCACCCCTGTCGTGTGGAGCGCCCTGGGGCATGTCGTGGACTTGGACTCATGATTCTTAATGCTATCGTTTGAATTTTTGCGGCGCGACAACCCCCATGGGAGACCCTGTTAACTTCTACAGCGTGTGCCTCGACGGCATCCTGAGCGACTGGCTGGCCACCTTGCGCGAATTCGCGGTCGAGGCCGTGGTGGTCCTGGGACCCGACCCGCAGGGCGGCGCGAACGACCGGCAGGTGGTCTGCGTTCACCCGCCGATGGCGGCCGATGCCGCCAGCGCCCTGGCTGCCAGCACCGACTTCAGCGGCGCCTGGCGCGAGTCGGACGCCCCCTTGGTGGCCTGGCAGCATCTGACCCGCGGCGCTGCCCTGCACGACAGTGGCTGGCGGGGCCTGGCCCGTGCCCACGGCTTCCAGACCATGGTGCGGGTGGAGTTCCCGCTGCCGGCAAGCCGCTCCTTCGAGTGCTTCATGTTCAGCCCGCGTGAGCTGATCGACCGTTCCGAGGCCGCGCTGCTGGCCTGGTCCACCCTCAGCGTATGGCCGCTGGTGCGCCGCTCCATCGCCGAGGAGCGTTCGGCCTTGAGCCCGCGCGAGCGCCAGTGCCTGGCCCTGGCCTTCGACGGCTACACCGCCCGCGAGAGCGCGCTGCGCCTGTCCTGCACCGAGCGCACGGTCAACTACCACCTGGCCAATGCGATGGCCAAGCTCAAGGTCGAGAACAAGCTGGCAGCCATCCAGCGCGCCAGCTGGATCGGCGCGATCTGAGGGGGTGTCCCGGCGGTGTGACAATGCCACCCCATGTCACCGCCGACCCGACCGTCGGCACTTCCGCCGGCTTCCCCCGAAAGACACGCATGCTGCTAGCCATCGATGTGGGCAACACCCGCCTCAAGTGGGCGCTCTACCCGCAGGCCCGCCCCGGCGCCCAGCCCCTGGCCCAGGGCGCCGAATTCCTCGAGAACGTGGACAAGCTGGCCGATGGCCCGTGGCGCAGCCTGCCCACCCCGACGCAGATGCTCGGCTGCACTGTCGCGGCCGACGCCATCAAGCTGCGGGTGCATGAGCAGATGGAGGAGTTGTGGGACCTGTCGCCCCGCTGGGTGCACGCGAGCGCGGCCGAGGCCGGCCTCGTCAACGGTTACGACCATCCCACCCGTCTGGGGGCGGACCGCTGGGTCGCCATGATCGGCGCCTGGCACCGCATGCGCGCCGCCTGCGCGGGCACCGCGCCGCGGCCGCTGGTGGTGGTCATGGTGGGCACCGCGGTCACGGTGGAAGCGGTCAGCCCCGAGGGGCACTTCCTGGGCGGCTTCATCCTGCCCGGGCACGGCATCATGCTGCGCGCGCTCGAGTCCGGCACCGCCGGCCTGCACGTGCCCACTGGCGAGGTCCGGCCCTTCCCGACCAACACCAGCGACGCGCTCACCAGCGGCGGCACCTACGCGATTGCCGGGGCTATCGAACGGATGGTGCAGCACCAGCGCCAGCAGTTCGGCGTGGAGCCCCTGTGCTACATGACCGGCGGCGCAGGCTGGAAGATGGCGCCCTACCTCACCATGCCCTTCGAGCTGCTGGACGGCCTGATCTTCGACGGCTTGCTGGAGATCGCCCACCAGCGCTTCGGGCAGGCGGCCTGAAGCGCTCGTCGTCCTTGCCTGTCGCGCCAAGGCGCGGGCGCTCGTCTGAAAGGCTCTGCGCCCTCGCGGGACTTCAGCCCGCCTGCTTCGCCAGCCACTCCTCCGCCAGCCGGACCCAGTAGGTCGCGCCCAGCGGGATCAGGTCGTCGTTGAAGTCGTAGCTGGTGTTGTGCAGCATGCAGGGGCCGGCGCCGTGGCCCATCTCGCGGTGGCTGCCGTCGCCGTTGGCGATGAAGCAGTAGGCGCCCGGCTTGGCCTGCAGCATGTAGGCGAAGTCCTCGGCGCCCATGGTGGGCTCCTGGGGTCGCACGTTCTCCTCGCCCACGATGCCGGCCATGACCTGGCGGGCGAACTCGGCTTCCGGGGTGGAATTGATGGTGGGCGGGTAGTTGCGCTCGAAGACGAACTCGCAGCCGCAGTCGTGCGCCGCGCACAGGTGCTCGGAAATCTGGCGCATGCGCGACTCGATCAGGTCCAGCACCTCCGTGGTGAAGGTGCGCACCGTGCCCTGGATCTCGCAGCTGTCGGGGACCACGTTGGTGGCCTCGCCCGCATGGATCATGGTCACCGAGATCACCGCGGTGTCGATCGGCTTCTTGTTGCGGGTGATGATGGTCTGGAAGGCCTGCACCAGCTGGCAGGCCACCGGCACCGGGTCGATGGTGTTGTGGGGCAGGGCGGCATGGCCGCTCTTGCCGCGGACCGTGATCTTGAACTCGTTGGACGAGGCCATCACCGGCCCCGGGCTCACCGCGAAGGTGCCGACCTGGCCGCCGGGCCAGTTGTGCATGCCGAACACCGCTTCCATCGGGAACTGTTCGAACAGGCCGTCCTTGATCATCTCGCGGGCGCCGCCGCCGCCTTCCTCGGCCGGCTGGAAGATCAGGTAGACGGTGCCGTCGAAGTTGCGGTGTTTGGCCAGGTGCTGTGCCGCGGCCAGCAGCATGGCGGTGTGGCCGTCATGGCCGCAGCCATGCATCTTGCCGGGGTGCTGGCTGGCGTGCGGGAAGCGGTTGGTCTCCTGGATCGGTAGGGCGTCCATGTCGGCGCGCAGGCCGACGGCGCGCGTCGAGGTGCCGTTCTTCACGATGCCCACCACGCCGGTGCGCCCCAGGCCCCGGTGGACCGGGATGCCCCATTCGGTGAGGCGGGCGGCGACCAGATCGGCGGTCCGGTGCTCCTCGAAGCACAGCTCGGGGTGGGCATGCAGGTCGCGGCGGACGGCGGCCATGCCGGCCGCCTGGGTGACGAGGGAGTCGATCAGTTTCATGGCGGTTCTGTCCCTGGCTTCGCAGGTGGACAACGCGTGCGATTCCCGCAGTCTAGCGGGGGAAGCGCGGCTGCTGCCGTCTGGTCCAGAATCCCCACATGTCCGTCTCCGCCACCCCCCGCGCAACCGCCCCGCTCGCCCCGGCCGGGTCTGAAATCCGGGTCCTCGGCGCCTGCCCCCATGACTGCCCCGACACCTGCGGCCTGGTCACCACCGTCCGGGACGGGGTGGCCGTGCGGGTGCAGGGCAACCCCGAACACCCGCTCACCGCCGGCGTCCTGTGCACCAAGGTGTCCCGCTACACCGAGCGGACCTACCACCCCGAGCGGGTGCTCACCCCGCTCAGGCGGGTGGGTCCCAAGGGCGCCGGGCGCTTCGAGCCCTGCACCTGGGACGAGGCGCTCGCCGACATTGCCAGGCGCCTGTCCGCGATTGCCGCGCGTGACCCGCAGGCCATCCTCCCCTACAGCTACGCCGGCACCATGGGTCAGGTGCAGGGCGAGGCCATGGCGGGCCGCTTCTTCCATCGCCTCGGCGCCTCCCTGCTGGACCGCACCATCTGCGCCTCGGCCGGTGGCGAGGGCCTGATCTACACCCTGGGTGGTCGGCTGGGCATGAAGGTGGAGCACTTCGTCGATTCGAAGCTGATCCTCATCTGGGGCAGCAACGCCATCACCAGCAACCTGCATTTCTGGCGCCTGGCCCAGGACGCACGGCGGCGGGGGGCGCGGCTGGTGTGCATCGATCCGCGCCGCACCGAAACCGCCGAGAAATGCGATGAGCACCTGGCGCTCAAGCCCGGCACCGACGCGGCCCTGGCCCTGGGCCTGATGCACGAGCTCATCGCGCAGGACTGGCTGGACCACGACTACATCCGCCGTCACACCCTGGGCTTCGAGCGCCTGCGTGAGCGCGCCCTGCAATGGCCGCCCGAGCGAACGGCCGAGGTCTGCGGCCTGACCGCCGAGCAGATCCGCCGCCTCGCCCGCGACTACGCCCACACCCGGCCGGCCGCCATCCGCCTCAACTACGGCATGCAGCGGGCCCGCGGCGGTGGCAACGCGGTGCGGGCGGTGGCCTGCCTGCCGGCCCTCGTGGGTGCCTGGCGTCACCCAGCCGGTGGCCTGCTGATGTCCAACTCCGGCTGGGTCCGTCCGCGCGGAGAAGCCCTGCAGCGCCCCGACCTGCTGGCAGGCCGCCAGCCGCGGACGATCAACATGAGCACCATCGGCGACGACCTGCTGCGGGAGGCATCGCCCGACTTCGGCCCGCGCATCGAGGCGGTGGTCGTCTATAACAGCAACCCGGTCGCGGTGGCACCGCAGTCCTCACGGGTGGCGCAGGGTTTTGCGCGGGAAGACCTGTTCACCGTCGTGCTGGAGCATTTCCTCACCGACACCGCGGACCATGCGGACTACGTGTTGCCGGCGACGACGCAGCTGGAGCACTGGGACATTCACAAGGCCTACGGCCACACCGACGTGCTGCTCAATCGACCGGCCGTCGCGCCGATGGGGCAGGCCCTGCCCAATACCGAAATCTTCCGCCGGCTGGCGCGGACCATGGGCTTCGACGATCCCTGCTTCGAGGACGATGACGAGACCTTGTGCCGGACGGCCTTCGGCGACGCGGTTGACTGGGCGCAATTGCTGGACAAGGGCTTCGCCGCCATGCCGGTGGCAGAGGCGCCTTTCGCCGAGGGCGGCTTTCCCACCCCCTCGGGCCGCTGCGAGTTCTACAGCGAGCGCCTGGCGGCTCAGGGCCTGGACGGCCTGCCCGACTGGCTTCCTAACCACGAAGAGGCGGGCAGCGACCCGCGCCACCCGCTGGCCATGATCTCGCCGCCCGCGCGCAACTTCCTCAATTCGACCTTCGTCAACGTGAAGAGCCTGCGGGATATCGAGGGCAAGCCGCTGCTGGAGATCCATCCGCAGGACGCCGCCGCGCGCGGCATCGCCAGCGGCAGCCTGGTGCGCGTCTTCAACGACCGGGGCAGCTACCACTGCGAGGCCGAGGTGAGCGAGCGGGCGCGGCCCGGCGTAGTCCACGGCCTGGGCATCTGGTGGCGCAAGCTGGGGCCGCGCGGCACCAATGTGAACGAACTCACCAGCCAGAAGCTCACCGACCTCGGCCGCGCCCCGGTGTTCTACGACTGCCTGGTGCAGGTCGAGACGGCCTGAGGCCCGGTCATGGCCTGTCCCAGGAGCGCCCCATGATCTGGCGGTCCGGCGGCCTGGCGCTGGCCGCAGCCTTGGGACTGGGTGGCTGCGCGAATGTCCCCACGCCGGAGGCCGCTCCAGCCGGGGACCGGCTGGCCTATTACTGGCAATCCACGGCGGGCCACCTGCGTCTGCTCGCCGCTGCCCGCCCGGTGCCGGACTTGCTGCAAGACGCGCGCACGCCCCAGGCGTTGAGAGACCAGCTCGCGCTGGCACAGCGCATCCGCCGCTTCGCCACGCAGGCGCTGGCCCTTCCGGACAACGGCAGCTACACCCGCTATACCGACCTGTACCGGACGGCCGCGGTCTGGAATCTCGTGGCGGCGCCGCCCCTGTCCCTGCAGCTGCAGACCTGGTGCTTCCCGGTCACCGGCTGCGTGGGCTACCAGGGCTGGTTCGATGAGGCAAGGGCGCAGCAGGAGGCCGGACGCCTGCGCGCCCATGGCCTGGACGTGGCGGTCTATCCAGTACCGGCCTATTCCACCCTGGGCTGGTCCAACTGGCTCGGAGGCGACCCCCTGCTCAACACCTTCATCGGGTCGGGCGAGGGTGAGCTGGCGCGCCTCCTGTTCCACGAACTGGCGCACCAGAAGGTCTATGTGAAGGGCGACACCGCCTTCAACGAGTCCTTCGCCACGGCGGTGGAGCGGCTGGGTGTGGCGCGGTGGATCGAATGGCGGGCGCGGGAAGCGGAGGTGAGTCGGGCGTCCCCCGGTGGAGTCGTGGCCGAGTCGGTCCGGCGCGCCTATGAAGAGGGCGAGCGGCGCCGGGCCGAGTTCCGCACGATCAAGCAAGTCGCCCGGGAGAGCCTGGCCCGGGCGTATGCGGAGCCGGGTCTGTCTGTTGAGGAGCGCCTGGCACGCAAGGCGCAGACCCTGGCGCAGCTGCGTGAGGACTGGCGTGGGCTGCGTGCCCGCTGGGGCGGTGACCCGGCGCGCTTTGCCCGCACCGACCGGTGGATCGAGGAGGCCAACAACGCCAGCCTGGGCGCGGAGGCGGCGTACGACGTCTGGGTGCCGGCCTTCGAAGCCCTGTTCGCGCGGGAGGTCGGCGCCGGCGCGGACTGGCGTCCGTTCTATACCGCCGTGCAGCGTCTAGCGGCGCTGCCGCGCCCGGCGAGGGACCGGGCGCTGGAGGAGTTGCTCAGGACAGCGAGGTGACCAGGTCGATGTACTGCTGCATCGCCTCTTCGCGCGACAGGCCCTGGAGCTTGTTCCAGGCGTCCCACTTGGCGCGGCCCACCAGGTCGCTGAAGCCGGGTTTTTCGGTGGCGACGTCGCCCTCGGTGGCCTGCTTGTACAGCCCGTAGAGCTGGAGCAGGGCGGCGTTGTCGGGCCGCTGGGTGATGCTGCTGCGGCTGCCGGCGACGGCGGCCTGGAAACGGGTCTGGATATCGGACATCAGTTGATGATAAGGTACTCGCTCTCGTCGGGCTCATTTGGCGGTCCGACTAGAACTATCGAATTGACCACGTATTCAATCGCCATGGGTGGAATGGGAGAGCAAAACCTGCAGGCAGCCTGGGCGGCTGGGGCGGCGGCCTTCGCCGCCTGCCTCCTGATCGTGCTCACCCGCCGCTGGCACGGACGCTTTACCCTGGACGGCACCCAGGGCGTCCAGAAGTTCCACGAGGCGCCCACCCCCCGAATCGGTGGCGTGGGCGTGGTGCTCGGTCTGGTGGTGGCCCGCAACTTCCTGGATCCGTCGGTCGCCCACTTGCTGGGCGTCCTTCTGCTGGCTGCCGTTCCGGCGTTCTTTTCCGGCCTGCTCGAGGACGTGACCCGCCGGGTCAGCGTGCGGACCCGCTTGCTGGCCACCATGGCCAGCGGCGCCCTGGCCTGGTGGCTGGCCGATGCCGCCTTGCGCCGCCTCGACGTTCCGTTCCTGGACAGCCTCCTGGCCTGGGCTCCCGCCTCGTTGCTGTTCACCGCCTTCGCGGTGGGCGGTGTTGCGAATGCGATCAACATCGTGGACGGCTTCAACGGCTTGGCCGCGGGCGTTCTGCTCATCGCGCTGGCTTCCTTGGGACTCCTGGCGCAGGGTTCGGGCGACATCCCGGTGGCCACGCTCTGCGCCGTGGTCGCTGCGGCGGTCCTGGGCTTCGGACTGGTCAACTTTCCTCTGGGTAAGGTTTTCCTGGGCGATGGCGGCGCTTATGTTCTTGGCTACCTTCTCGCGGTGATCGCGGTGCTGGTCAGCGTGCGCAATCCACAGGTGTCCCCATGGGCGGCGCTCATGGCCTGCGCCTATCCGGTACTCGAGGTGGGCTTCAGTGTCCTGCGCCGCGCCCGTCGCAAACACTCTCCGGGTCATCCAGACCGCCTGCATCTCCACAGCCTGATCAACCGTCGTGTGGTGCGAAAACGCTTGCCCGCCCTGTCGCCGACGTTGCGCAATGCCGCCGTTTCACCCATCGTCTGGGCCCTGGCTGCAGGTCCCGCCGCATGCGGGCTGCTGCTGCGCGAGAGCACGCTGGCGCTCGTGCTGACGCTGCTGGGCTTTGTCCTGCTCTACGCGCTCGCTTACCACCGCCTTGTGCGGTTTGCCTGGTTCCGGCGTGCGACCGGGCCGGCCCTTTCCCGCGTCCATACCCCTTGAGGCCTCCGGCAATCACCCCGTCATGAACCTTCCGCCGAGCGATACCGTCAACCATGCCATAGCCTCCGCCGAGGAGGACGAGATCAGTCTGCTGGACCTGCTGGTCGTGATCGCCGAGAACTTGCGGCTGCTGGTGCTGGGGCCGCTTTTGGCGGCTCTGCTTTCCTTGGGCATCTCCAGTGTCCTGCCCCGCAGCTGGGAGAGCATCACGCTCCTGCGCGGTGGTTCCCCGACGCTTGCCACGGTGGTCTCCAGCCCGGCGGTGCTCCTGCCGGTGGCCCGCGTCCAGGGCGTGCCCGCTGGCAAGTCCATGGATGCCGCCGTGGAGGACCTTCGCAAACGGGTGAAAGCCAACTTCAATGCCAAGGACCAGGTGTTGACGGTGACCGTGACTGCCGACACGCCGGATGCGGCGCTGGCACTGGGCAACCGGATCTTCGGCCAGCTGAAGTTGGCCTCTGCGCCCGCCGGCCCCGAGCGTACCCGCCTGGAGTCGCAGATCGCCGACATCAGCCGCCGGGAAGAGCAGCTCGATGGCTCGATCCAGGCGCTCTCGGCCCGCCTGCGCGAAGCGCCAGGAGCGGCCTCCTCGGATTCTGTCCGCAGCTACGGCCAGCTGATTTCGACAGCGCATCAGCTCAGCGCCGACCGCATGGTCATCGCCAAGCAACTGGCGGGCGTCGACGAGTCCAACCTGCTCCAGGCCCCCTCCCTGCCCGACCGCCCGGTGAGCCGCAAGGGCGCGGTCGCCGCCCTGGTCTCGGCCCTGGCCACCGGTTTCTTGCTGTTGCTGTGGGTCTTTGCCCGCCAGGCGATACGCAATGCCGAGGCTGATCCCGAGTCGGCCGGAAAGCTCCGCCATGCCCGCGCTGCCTGGCGACGCGCGATCGGCCGTGGCGATTAAACTGGCGAGCCGGGATAGGCTTGCGCCTGTCCCGGCAAATCACCGGAACCTTCGCGAGCCCGTGGGGTGAGTTATCCAGGACGTGCCAGGCGCCGTCTTCCCTCACTGAATCCGCATCCGTGACCGCTCGTCCATCTGCTACCCGGGCGCCTCTCGCCTGCGAGCGCCCCGGGGTTCTTATTCGTCCGGCCATTACTTGCGACTACCGATGTACCCGAAGTCCCACGCCCCCTCCTTCGAAATACCCTCCCGCGCCGTCGCCTTCCTGGATGCCCGTTTCGTCCGCTGGCTCGCTCACCTGGATGACGTTGATGCACCCAGCACTTCCCTGACCCGCGCCCACCTGGCCCCGGCCCTGTCCCGCGCCCTGGATCAGGCCTACCTGCGCCGTCCGCTGCATCGGCTCTACTGGTACACCGAGGCCGACGACCGCGCCGTGGTCGACGACCAGACCGTCCGCCTGCTGCCTGCCGAGGATGGCGACGGCGCCAGCCTTGTGCGCCAAATGTCCGCCGACATCGCCGCCCTGGTAGCCGGTGGCCGCGTCGACCTGCTGGTGATCGGCAGTGATGACGACCGCCTCACCCCGGTCATCGACGCTGCCAAGCTCGCCGGCGTGACCGTCTGTCTGCTGGCCGACGAGCGCGCGCTCGCGATGCCGCGCCTGATGCAGCAGGACCCCAACTGGGCCCGGCTGCTGCGTGAGGCCGACCGCCGCCTGGTCATCCGCTCGGCCGACCTGGCTCAGGCCCTGTCCGCCGACGGCCAAGGGCTGAACACCGGTGCGGGCGGCCAAGGCGCCGGCCAGGCGCCCCGTCGCGCCGTTGACCTGGACGCCCAGCTTCAGCCGGTGGTCGACGCCTGGTGGACCGACCTGCCCGGTGACGACCGCGACGCATTGCAGGATGAACTGCCGGCGCTGCGCGGCCTGCCGCCCGAGGTCGACCGCGAGTTGCTGCTGCGGGGCAAGAATGCCCTGGGCCGCGCGCTCAATTTCCACGAGAAGCGCAGCCTGCGCGCCCAGGCCCGCAACGTGGCCCTGGGCCTGTCAGCCGCCAGCGTGCCCACCGGCGACGAGGCGGCTCCGGCGGCAGACCGCGACCCGACGCCCGACGGCGAGGCCTGAGCCGTCACACCACCCGTGTGCCTGAGCCCTCACCCCCGCCTCGTCTTGTCCCTGCGATGCATTGGTACCTGATCCACGCCAAGCCCCGGCAAGAGGCCCGCGCCCTGGAAAACCTCCAGCGCCAGGGCTACGAGGTCTGGCTGCCGCTGATCACGGTGGAAAAGCTCCTGCGCGGCCGCATCCGCCAGGTGACCGAGCCGATGTTCTCGCGCTACCTGTTCATCCGGCTTGACGCGCAGAACTCCAACTGGGCGCCGATCCGCTCCACCCTGGGCGTGAGCCGGCTGGTGACCTTCGGCCATGTGCCCGCCAAGGTGCCCGACGAGCTGGTCACGGCCCTGCGCACGGCGCCGCCGCCGCCCCAGCGGCGGGTGCTTCAGGAGGGCGACGAGGTGGTTTTCGCCGCGGGCCCGCTCCAGGGCCTGCGGGGCATCTTCCAGCAGCATGACGGCGAAGCCCGCGCCATGGTGCTGATCGAGTTGCTGTCCAAGCCGCAGGTCCTGGCGGTCGAACTGGCGCAGCTGTTGCCCGCCTCCTGATTCGCGCCGGGTGAGGGCGCCCGGGGGGCTTCCGGCACAATCCCATCGTTCGCGCACAGGCCAGTCCTGCGCGGTGCTGCCTCTTCCGCATTTCTACTCCAATTCCATGAGCTCCGTTGACCTCCTCGTCCGCGCCCAGCCCTTCATCCAGCGCCTGCAAGGCAAGACCCTCGTCATCAAGTACGGCGGCAACGCCATGACCGACCCGGCGCTGCAGCGCGCCTTCGCCGAGGACGTGGTCCTCCTCAAACTGGTGGGCATCCATCCGGTGGTGGTCCACGGCGGCGGTCCGCAGATCGAGAAGGGCCTCGAGAAAATCGGCAAGAAGGGCCACTTCATCCAGGGCATGCGGGTCACTGACGCCGAGACCATGCAGGTGGTGCAATGGGTGCTCGCCGGCGAGGTGCAGCAGGAGATCGTCGGCCTGATCCACCAGGCCGGCGCCAAGGCGGTGGGCCTGGCCGGCCGTGACGGCGGCCTGATCCGCGCCCGCAAGCTGCAGCTGCCCGACGCCCAGGACCCGTCCAAGCTGCATGACATCGGCCAGGTCGGCGACATCACCGCCATGGACACCGGCATCATCCGCGCCCTGCAATCGGCCGGCATCGTCCCGGTGGTGAGCCCCATCGGCTTCGGCGACGCCAACGAGAGCTACAACATCAACGCCGACGTGGTCGCCTCCCGCCTGGCCACCGAGCTGCAGGCCGAGAAACTCCTCCTCCTGACCAACATCGCCGGGGTGATGGACAAGTCCGGCCAGCTCCTGGCCGAACTCACCTCGCAACGCATCGACGCCCTCTGCGCCGACGGCACCATTTCCGGCGGCATGATCCCCAAGATCGCCGGCGCGCTCGACGCCGCCAAGGCCGGCGTGGGCAACGTCCACATCATCGATGGCCGGGTGCCCCACGCCCTGCTGCTGGCGGTGCTGACCGATCAGGCCGTCGGAACCGTGATCCGCTCCTGATCCGCTCCTGAGGCGCTTTGCCTGTAAAAAGCTCTTCCAATTAACTCTTTCGTCTGATAACTTCTCGGCTACTGCAGCTGTAGGAGGGAGCAGACGATGAGACTATTGCTCGTGGAAGATGACGTGATGGTCGCCAGCGGCATCAAGCTGGGCCTCACGGGAGAAGGTTACGCGGTGGACTGGGTGGGCAGCGGCGAACGCGCCGAGCAGGTCCTCCGGGCCGAAACCTTCGACGCCGCCATCATCGACATCGGCCTGCCCAACATGGACGGCCTGGAGCTCACCCGCCGCCTGCGCAAGCCCGACATGGCCAGCCACGCGATGCCGGTCCTCATCCTCACCGCCCGCGACGCCCTGAACGACCGGGTCCATGGCCTCGACCTAGGCGCCGACGACTACCTGGTCAAACCCTTCGAACTGCCCGAGCTGCTGGCCCGACTGCGCGCCCTGCTGCGGCGGTCCCAGGCGGCGACCTCCTCGGTGCTGTCCTTCGGCCAGGTCGAACTGGACACCGCCACCCGCCGGGCCGGCGCCCGCAAGGACGAGGACACCTTCGTTCCCATCGAGCTGGGGCCGCGCGAGTGGACCGTCCTCGAGTACCTGCTCATGAACGCGCCCAAGCCCGCCAGCAAGGACAAGCTCCTGCAGGCCCTCACCGGCTGGGACAAGGAGATCACGCCCAACGCGGTCGAGGTCTACATCTCGCGCCTGCGCGCCAAGCTCGAGCCCCATGGGGTGGGCCTGAAGTCCATCCGCGGCTTCGGCTACCGGCTGGAGGCGCGCGAGCCCCTCCAGGCGGCCGCGATGCCGGCGGTGGCGCCCGCCGCGGCGGCCGAGGTGGCGAGCACGCCCGGCGCCGCCTCCTGATTCGATCCGCCTCCACGGCATCCGTCCCATGCCGGCGCTGCTGCTCTCCCTGCGCCGGCGCCTCCTGCACCGTCTGCTCCAGCCGCTGCTGGAAGAGCAGGCCGAGCACCAGCGCCGCTTCATCGCCGACGCGGCCCACCAGTTGCGCACGCCTCTGGCCGGCCTGCAGTCGCAGGTCGAGGCCTGGGCGCAGGCGGCCCGGCGCATCGTGCCGCCCGGAAGCAGCGGCAGCCTGCTGGTGCCGGTGGACCAGATCGACAAGCTGCGCAGCGCCACGCGGCGCACCACGCAGCTGGCCAATCAGCTGCTGGCCCTGTCACGTGCCGAGGCCCGAGCCACCAGCGAGCATCCACCCGAGCCGGTCGACCTGCGGGCCCTGGCGGAGGCCGTGCTCGAACAGTACCTGGACCGGGCCTCCGCCCGCCAGATCGACCTGGGCCTGGACATGGCGCCCGCCGGGCCCGGCGGTGTCATCGCCCAAGGCCACGAGTGGCTGCTCCACGAGCTGCTGGCCAACCTGGTGGACAACGCCATCAGGTACACGCCTGAAGGCGGCACCGTCACCATCTCCGGCGGCCTGCGGCCCGGCGGCGCGGCCTGGCTCGCGGTGGAGGACGACGGGCCGGGTGTGCCTCCCGAGGTGAGGCCGCGGCTGCTGGACCGCTTCTATCGCGGGCCCGGCGCGACAGGGGAGGGCACCGGCCTCGGGCTGGCCATCGCCGACGAGATCGCGCGGGTGCACCGCGGCCGGCTCGAGCTGGGGCCGGGCGCTGACGGACGGGGCCTGCGTGTGTCCTTCGAGTGGCCTGTTCGCGCCGAGGCCTAAGGGCCTTGGCATCCTCTTCGCGAGAAGCTCCTCCACTTTTCCCGGCCCCTTGCATCTGCTCACCCGCAGGTGAGCGCGTACTCTGCCCGCCTGCCGCACCGGGACAACCCGTGGCGGGAGGACCACTCGGCTGTGCGAGAATGCCCGAAACCATTCGTCCGCCATGTCCGACGCCGAGTCCTCCCTGCCCTCCGACACCGACGCCCAGGAATCCGCGGCTGCGCCCGCCCGCAAGCGGCCCAAGCCCGGCGAGCGTCGCGTCCAGATCCTCCAGGCCCTGGCCACCATGCTGGAGCAGCCCGGCGCGGACCGCATCACCACGGCGGCCCTTGCGGCCAAGCTCGAGGTGAGCGAGGCAGCCCTCTACCGGCACTTCGCGAGCAAGGCCCAGATGTTTGAGGGCCTGATCGACTTCATCGAGGAGACGGTGTTCTCTCTCGTCAACCAGATTCAGGCCCGGCACCCGGGCGAGGGCCAGCGCCAGGCCGCCGGCATCGCCACCGTGCTGGTGCAGTTCGCCGAGCGCAACCCCGGCATGACCCGGGTGATGGTCGGTGATGCCCTGGTCTTCGAGCACGAGCGCCTGCAGCAGCGCATGAACCAGTTCTTCGACAAGCTCGAGGCGGCCCTGCGCCAGTGCCTGCGCGAGGCCCTGGACGCCAGCGGCGCGGCCACCCCCACGGTCGACGCCCAGGTGCGCGCCTCCCTGCTCACCGCCTTCCTGGTGGGCCGCCTGCAGCGCTTTGCCCGCTCGGGCTTCCGCAAGCCGCCGTCCGAGCACCTGGACCCCTGCCTGGCCCGCATCCTTTGACGGCTTGAGGCCGGCTACGGCCTTGGGAAAAGCCTGGATCAGGACCCCCGGAATTCCATGGTAAAAATAGAACGACCGTTCGTTTTATTTTGAATCCGCGATTCCATGGCCGATCCCGTCACCTCCGAAGCCCCAGCCGGCGACGCCATCGCGTCCCGGCCTGGGCGCAACCTGCACAAGGGACAACAGACCAAGGCCGCCATCCTCGAAGCCGCCCTGGCCCTCGCTGGCCAGGTCGGGCTGGAGGGCCTGTCCATCGGCGCCCTAGCCGAGGTGGCCGGCATGAGCAAGTCCGGCGTGTTCGCGCACTTCGGCTCGCGCGAGGAGCTGCAGATTTCGGTGGTGCGCGAGTACCACCGCCGTTTCGAGGACGAGGTGTTCTACCCGGCGATGAAGGCGTCGCGCGGCCTGCCGCGCCTGCGGCAGCTCTTTGACAACTGGGTGCAGCGCACCTCGGTCGAGATCGACTCGGGTTGCATCTACATCAGCGGCGCGGTGGAGTTCGACGACCGGCCTGGCCCGGTGCGCGACGCGCTGGTGGAGTCGGTGCGCATCTGGCATACCGCCGTGCGCCGGGCCATCGTCGTGGCGACCGAGGCCGGCCACTTGCGGGCTGGCACCGACGCGGACCAGCTGCTGACCGAAATCCACGGCCTCATCCTCGCCCTGCACTACGAGGCCCGCTTCCTGCGCAACCCCGGCTCCGTCACACGGGCCCAGCGCGGATTCGATAACGTGCTGCGCCAGCACCTGGCCGACGCAGCGATCTGATTCCACCCTTCAACCTCTTCACCCTTCCCGGTATCCAAGGAGACGCACATGCCCAGCTACACCCCGCCCCTGCGCGACATGCAGTTCGTGATGCACGAAGTGCTCAAGGTCGCCGACGAGTTCAAGGCCATGCCCACCCATGCCGAGGTGGACGTGGACACCGTCAACGCCATCCTGGAAGAAGGCGGCAAGTTCGCCAGTGAGGTGATCACGCCCCTGAACCGCGTGGGTGATGAAGAGGGCTGCACCCTCGATCGCGAGACCCACGAGGTCACCACACCCACCGGCTTCAAGGCGGCCTTCGCCAAGTACGTGGAAGGCGGCTGGCCCGCGCTCTCGGCCGACCCGGCCTACGGCGGCCAGGGCCTCCCCATCGTGGTGAACCAGTGCTTCTACGAGATGCTCAATAGCGCCAACCAGGCCTGGACCATGTACCCGGGTCTGACCCATGGCGCCTACGAATGCCTGCACGCCCACGGCACCGACGAGCAAAAGCAGATGTACCTGCCCAAGCTCACGAGCGGCGAGTGGACCGGCACCATGTGCCTCACCGAGCCGCACTGCGGCACCGACCTCGGCATGCTGCGCACCAAGGCCGAGCCCCAGCCCGATGGCACCTACCGCCTGACCGGCCAGAAGATCTTCATCTCCGCCGGCGAGCACGACTTCGTCTCCAACATCGTCCACCTGGTGCTGGCCCGCCTGCCGGACGCGCCGGCCGGCAGCAAGGGCATCAGCCTGTTCATCGTGCCCAAGTACCTGGTGAACAAGGACGGCTCGCTCGGCAAACGCAACGGCATCTACTGCGGCGGCCTCGAGCACAAGATGGGCATCCACGGCAACGCCACCTGCCAGATGGTGCTCGATGGCGCGGTGGGCACCCTGGTGGGCCAGCCGCACAAGGGCCTGGCGGCGATGTTCGTGATGATGAACGCCGCCCGCATCGGCGTGGGCATGCAGTCCCTGGGCCTGACCGAAGTGGCCTACCAGAACGCCCTGGCCTATGCCAAGGACCGCCTGCAATCGCGCAGCCTCTCCGGCCCCAAGATGAAGGACAAGCCGGCCGACTCCATCCTGGTGCACCCCGACGTGCGCAAGATGATCCTCACCGCCAAGGCCTATGCCGAAGGCGGCCGCGCGCTGAACCTGTTCTGCGCGCTCCTGATCGACCGCGAGCTCAATCACCCCGACGAGAAGGTGCGCAAGGACGCCGCCGAGCTGGTGGCGCTGCTCACGCCCATCGTGAAGGCCTTCATCACCGACAACGGCCACATCGCCACCAACGCCTGCATGCAGGTCTTCGGCGGCCATGGCTTCATCAAGGAATGGGGCATGGAGCAGTTCGTGCGGGACAACCGCATCAACATGATCTACGAGGGCACCAACACCATCCAGTCGCTGGACCTGCTCGGTCGCAAGGTCCTGGGCAACCAGGGCGCCACGCTCAAGAAGTTCGGCAAGATGGTGGCGCAGCTGGTGGAGGAGGAGGGCGTCAACGAGAAGATGGCCGAGTTCATCAACCCGCTGGCCTACCTCGGCGACAAGATCACCAAGTTCACCACCGAGCTGGGCTTCAAGGCCTTCCAGAACCCCGACGAAGTGGGCGGCGCCGCCGTCGACTACCTGCGTGTGGCCGGCCACCTGGTGTTCGGCTACTTCTGGGCCCGCATGGCCCAGGTCGCCCTGCGCCAGATCGAGGCCGGCAACACCGACCCCTTCTACAAGGCCAAGCTGCAGACGGCGCGCTTCTACTTCGCGCGCCTCTTCCCCGAGACCGCCACCCTGATGATGACCGCGCGCAGCGGCGTCAAGGTGCTGCTGGACACCGAAGAAGCCCTGGCCTGAGCCGGCGCCACGAGAACGAACGGAGACCTGAGCATGAACATCCGCAAGAACGCCGCCCGCCTGATCGCCCTCCTGTCCCTGGCCGCCGCCGGCGGCGCCTGGGCGCAGATGACGCCCGTGGGCACCTGGCACAACATCGACGACAAGACCGGCGAGATCAAGTCCGAGATCCGCGTCTACGAGGTGGATGGCGGCGCCGTCCACGGCCGCGTGGAGAAGCTGCTCCGCAAGGACGCCAAGCCCGACACCAAGTGCATCGACTGCGAAGGCGACCGCAAGGACAAGCTCGTCGTCGGCCTGGAAATCATCCGCGGCGCGCGCAAGGCCGCCGGCAAGGAGGTGTGGGAAGGCGGCAAGATCCTCGACCCCGAGAACGGCCGTGAGTATTCCCTGCGCATGACCCCCATCGAAGGCGGCAAGAAGCTGGAAGTGCGCGGGTCGATTGCCTTCATCGGACGCACCCAGACCTGGGTGCGCGTGCAATGAGCGGAAGCACTGCCATGAACCAGTTCCAGGTGAGGAAGGTCGCCGTCCTCGGCGCCGGGGTGATGGGGGCGCAGATCGCCGCCCACCTCGTGAACGTGAAAGTGCCGGTCGTTCTTTTTGACCTGCCCGCCAAGGAAGGCCCCAAGAACGGCATCGTCACCAAGGCCATCGAGGGCCTGAAGAAGCTCAAGCCCTCGCCCCTGGGCGTCAAGGCCGACGCCGACCTGATCCAGGCCGCCAACTACGAGGAACACCTCAAGCTCCTGAAGGACTGCGACCTGGTGATCGAGGCGATCGCCGAGCGCATGGACTGGAAGCTGGACCTCTACGCCAAGATCGCGCCCTTTCTTGGCAAGCACACCATCGTCGCGTCCAACACCTCGGGCCTGTCCATCACCAAGATGTCCGAGGCGCTGCCGGAAGCCGTGCGCCCGCGCTTTTGCGGCATCCACTTCTTCAACCCGCCGCGGTACATGTACCTGGTGGAACTGATCGCCACGCCGTCCACTGACGCCCAGGTCCTCGATAACCTCGAGGCCTTCGTCACCAGCGGCCTGGGCAAGGGCGTGGTGCGGGCCAAAGACTCGCCCAACTTCATCGCCAACCGGGTGGGCATCGCCGGCATGCTGGCGACTATGGCCGAGGCCGACCGCTACGGCCTCACCTACGACGTGGTGGACGACCTCACCGGCAAGAAGATGGGACGCGCCGGCAGCGGTACCTTCCGCACCGCCGACGTGGTGGGCCTGGACACCATGACCCACGTGATCAAGACGCTGCAGGACAACTTCAGCGAGGCCACCGACCCCTTCTACTCGAGCTTCGCCACGCCCAAGGCGCTGCAGATGCTGCTCGAAAAGGGCCACCTGGGCCAGAAGACCAAGGCCGGCTTCTACAAGAAGGCCGGCCGCGACGTGCTGCGCTTCGACGCGGCCCAAGGCGACTACGTTCCTGCTGGCCAGAAGTGCGACGAGGTCTACGCCCGCATGCTCAAGAAGCCTGCCGCCGAACGCCTGGCCCTGCTTCGCAAGGCCGAGGGCCCGCAGGGCCGATTTCTCTGGGCGCTGCTTCGCAACAACTTCCACTACGCCGCGGTGCACCTGGGGTCGATCGCCGACACCGCCCGCGACCTGGACATGGCGCTGCGCTGGGGCTTCGGCATGAAGCAGGGCCCCTTCGAGCTCTGGCAGGAAGCCGGCTGGCTGCAGGTGGCGCGCTGGGTGCAGGAGGACATCGATGCGGGCCTGGCCCTGTCGAAGGCGCCGCTGCCCCAATGGGTGTTCGAAGGCCCGGTGGCCGAGGCCGGTGGCGCGCACACGCCGCAGGGCTCCTTCAACCCCACCACCGGCCGCTTCGAAGCGCCGCGCCGCCTGCCGGTGCACGAGCGCCAGCTGTTCCCGGAGGCGGTCCTGGGCAGCCAGGCCCAAGGCTTCGAGACCGCGGGCCGCACGCTGCATGAGGACAAGGGCATCCGCCTGTGGACGCTGGACGAGGAGGTGCTGATCGTCTCGCTCAAGACCAAGATGCACGTCATCAGCCCCGAGGTGGCCGAGGGCCTGCAGAAGGCGGTGACGCTCGCCGAGCAGCAGTTCAAGGCCATGGTGGTGTGGTCGGGTGACGAGCCCTTCTCCGCCGGCGCCGACCTGGAGTCCATGCTGCCCGCCTTCATGGCGGTGGGCGTGGCCGCGATCGAGGACGCCGAAGGCTTCCTGCAGCAGACCATGCTGCGCATTCGCTATGCCGGCGTGCCGGTGGTCAGCGCCATCCGCGGCCTGGCCCTGGGCGGCGGCTGCGAGCTCGCCATCCACTCCGCGCGCCGCGTCGCCGCGATGGAAAGCTACATCGGCCTGGTCGAGGTCGGCGTGGGCCTGGTCCCGGGTGCCGGCGGCCTGACCTATATCGCCCGCCGCGCCGCCGAGAACATGGCGCTGTCGGCGCACAAGGACATCACGCCTTTCCTCACCGAGGGCTTTGCCGCGGCCGCCATGGCCAAGGTGGGCACCAGCGCGATCGAGTCGCGCCAGCTTGGCTACCTGCTGGACTCGGACCTCATCGTCCCCAACAAGGACGAACTGCTCTGGGTGGCCCTGCGCGAGGCCAAGGCGATGGCCGAGACCGGCTGGCGCGCGCCGCACCGCCGGCCCTTCCCGGTGGGCGGCCGCTCGGTCAAGGCCACTATCCAGGGCCAGCTGGTGAACATGCGCGATGGCGGCTTCATCAGCGCGCACGACTTCCGTATCGCCAGTCACATCGCCCATGTTCTGACCGGCGGCGACGTCGACGCCGGCACCCTGGTCACCGAGGAATACCTCATGACCCTGGAGCGCCAGGCCTTCTGCGCCCTGGTCGCCCACCCGAAGACACAGGAACGCATCCTGGGGCTGCTGTCCACCGGCAAACCCCTGCGTAATTGAAGGAGTCCGACATGAGCAAACAAATCCAGGACGCCTACATCGTCGCCGCCACCCGCACGCCCATCGGCCGTTCGCACCGCGGGTACTTCCGAAACACCCGGCCCGACGACCTGCTGGCCCACACCCTGCGCGCCGCCCTGGCCCAGGTGCCGAGCCTGGACCCGGCGGCCATCGAAGACATCGTCTGCGGCTGCGCCATCCCCGAGGCGCAGCAGGGCCTGAACGTAGCCCGCGTGGCCGCGGTGCTGGCCGGCCTGCCGAAGTCGGTGGGCGGCGTGGCCGTCAACCGCTTCTGCGCCTCGGGCCTGTCGGCGGTGCAGATGGCGGCCGACCGTATCCGCGTCGGCGAGGCCGAGGTGATGATCGCCGCCGGCGTGGAGAGCATGAGCATGGTGCCGATGATGGGCAACTCGCCCTCCTTGTCGCCCAGCGTGTTCACGAACCCCGACGACATCGAGTCCTACGGCATCGCCTACGGCATGGGGCTCACCGCCGAGAAGGTGGCGCAGCAGTGGAAGGTCTCGCGCGAGGCGCAGGACCAGTTCGCCTACCAGTCCCATATGCGCGCCCTGGCTGCGATGAAGGCGGGCGAATTCAGCGGCGAGATCACCCCGGTGACCGTCGAGGAGCGCAGCGTGGACCTGGGCTCGGCCAAGGTCACGGTCACCTCCCGCACGGTGAACCTGGACGAGGGCGCCCGCCCCGACACCACGCCCGAGGGCCTGGCCAAGCTCAAGACCGTGTTCGCCGCCCGCGGCAGCGTCACGGCCGGCAACAGCTCGCAGACCTCGGACGGCGCCGGCGCCCTGATCCTGGCCAGCGAGTCCGCGGTCAAGCGCTTCGGCCTCACGCCCCTGGCCCGCTTCGTGGGCTACGCCAGCCGCGGCGTGCCGCCGCACATCATGGGCATCGGCCCGGTCGAGGCCATTCCCGCTGCCCTCAAGGCCGCCGGCCTCAAGCAGGACGCGCTGGACTGGATCGAGCTCAATGAAGCCTTCGCCGCCCAGTCGCTGGCGGTGATGAACACCCTGGGCCTGGACCCGGCCAAGGTCAACCCCATGGGCGGCGCCATCGCCCTGGGTCACCCGCTGGGCGCCACCGGCGCGATCCGTTCCGCCACCGTGGTCCATGCGCTGCGCCGCAAGAACCTCAAGTACGGCATGGTGACCATGTGCGTGGGCATGGGGCAGGGCGCCGCCGGCATCTTCGAGCGCGTCTGAGCCTGCGCGGGGCAGGGGCTCTCCCTGTCCCCGCTATCCTCGCGAACCATCCGACCACGAATCACCAGGAGACTCCCGTGAGCGACATCCTCGTCCACACCGAAGCCGGTGTCTGCACCGTCACCTTCAACCGCCCCGAGCGCAAGAACTCCATCACCGCCGCGATGTACGACGCGCTGGACCAGGCCCTGGTCGCTGCGCAGAAGGACCCCGCGGTGCGGGTGGTGGTGCTTCAGGGCAGTGAGACCATCTTTTCCGCCGGCAACGACATCAGCGACTTCCTCGAGAACAAGCCCGGTGGCGAGGGCGCGCCGGTGTTCCGCTTCCTGCACACCCTGGCGGCCTTCCCCAAGCCGCTGCTGGCGGCCGTCTGCGGCCCCGCCGTGGGCATCGGCACCACCCTGCTGTTCCACTGCGACCTGGTCTACGCCGGTGACAACGCCGCCTTCTCCATGCCTTTCGTGAACCTGGGCCTGTGCCCCGAGGCGGGCTCCAGCCTCCTGGCGACCCGGCTCCTGGGCTACCAGCGCGCGGCCGAGGCCCTGCTCCTGGGCGAGCCCTTCATGGCCGAGGCGGCGCTGGAGGTGGGCCTGGTGAACCGGGTCGTGCCCCCGTCAGAGGCGAACGCCCTGGCCCAGGCCCAGGCGCGCAAGCTGGCCGCCAAGCCCCTGGCCTCGCTGATCGAGACAAAGCGGCTGATGAAGGCCGGCACGCAGGCCGAGGTGGTGGCGCGCATCCGCGAGGAGGGCGAGAGCTTCCGCCGCATGCTGGGCGAGCCGGCCGCGCGCGAGGCCTTCACCGCCTTCATGGAAAAGCGCAAGCCCGACTTTTCGAAGCTCTGAGCCGAGAGGTCGAGGGTCCCCGGGAGGGGTGCCCCATGAGCTCCCGGGCCGGCGGTCCGGCAGGCTGGTGGGTCAGTCGGCGCGCCGGGACTGCTCGCGCTCGCGCCGCCGCTGCGCGAACAGCTGCCAGGCGGTGAGGAACATCGCGGCGATCACCGGCCCGATGACGAAGCCGTTGATGCCGAACACCGCGATGCCGCCCAGCGTGGTCACCATGACGAGGTAGTCGGGCATCCGGGTGTCCTTGCCCACCAGGACCGGGCGCAGCAGGTTGTCGACCAGGCCGATGACGCCCACGCCCCAGGCGGCAAGGCCGACGGCCGCCGCCACCTGGCCGGTGAACAGCATGTAAATCGCCACCGGCCCCCAGACCAGGGCCGCGCCCACCGCCGGCAGCAGCGACAGCAGGGCCATCAGCGTGCCCCAGAGCAGGGCCGCGGGCAGACCCAGGAAGGCGAAGGCCACGCCGCCCAGGAAGCCCTGCACCAGCGAGATCACGATGTTGCCCTTGACCGTGGCCCGCACCACGGTGACGAACTGGTCGGCCAGGCGCTGGGTGTGCCCAGGCGCCAGGGGCATGCTGCGCACGATGCGGGCGGACAGCATGGGGCCGTCCCGCAGCAGGAAGAACAGCAGGTACAGCATCACCGCCAGGGCCACCAGGAAGTCCAGCGTGTTCTGCCCCAGCCCCAGCAGGTGCGTGGTGATGAACTGGCCGCTGCCGGCCAGCAGCGCGGTGAGCTGCGCCTGCAGCCCGGCGAGGTTGACGATGCCCAGGCGGCCCAGCAGGCTGCGCGCCCAGTCGGGGAGCAGCTCGATCAGGTGTTGGAGGTAGGCGGCGAAATTGAGCTCGCCGCTGCGGACCATCTGCACGGCAATGGCGGCCTCCTGCACCACCGCGATGCCGACCAGCACCAGAGGGAGGATGACGATGGTGACGATCAGGCCCAGCGAGAGCAGGGCGGCCACCGTCGGCCGCGGGCCGACCTGGGCCCGCACCCGGGCGTGCAGCGGCTCGAAGACGATGGCGATGAACACCGCCCACAGCACCGCGCCCAGGAAGGGCCAGAGGATCAGGGCGAAGCCGGCGCCAAGCAGGGCGACGAGGATGCCCAGCATGCGGTCCTCGCGGAGGCCGGAGGCGGGGCGGGCAGGGCGGTCGTCGGACCGGCGCGGGGGGTGGGAAGGGGTGTCCTGGCGTGGCATGGGGATCGTCCCGGGCGGGGTCGTTCAGGCGGCTTGCGCCAGCCGATCGCGCAGGGCCTGCGCTTCGGGCGACTCGGGCAGGTGCCGGGGTCGTCCGCTGTCGTCGATCGCGACGTAGGTGAGGAGGGCCTCGGTCACCTTGGTGTAGCGGCCCTGGTCGCGGAAGCGTTCGGCGAACACCTCGACCTTCACCGTGACCGAGGTGCGGCCGAGGCGGACGAAGGTCGAATAGAAGGAGAGGATGTCGCCCACCTTCACCGGCTGCTTGAAGATGAACTCGTTCACCGCCACGGTGGCCATGCGGCCCTGGGTCAGGCGCGCCGGCAGCACCGAGCCGGCCATGTCGACCTGGGCCATCACCCAGCCGCCGAAGATGTCGCCGTTGGCGTTGGTATCCGACGGCATGGGAATGACCTTGAGCACCAGCTCCTGGTCGGTCGGCAGCTTTTCGTGGGGGGCAGGGGACATGGGCACAATCTCCGCTCGATCCTCAGACCGGACATTGTCTCCCATGCGCCACGCCGGCCACGCCCAGCCCCTTCCGACACCCGCCACCCCCGGCGCCCCCCGCAGCGACTGGGCCACCTTGCGCCGCCTGGCTCCCTACCTGTGGCAGTACCGCTTCCGGGTGGTGGCGGCCCTGGTCTTCATGGTCGGCGCCAAATTGGCCAACGTCGGCGTGCCGGTCATCCTGAAGGAACTGGTCGACGCCATGACCCCGCGCCTGGGCCCGGCCGCCGCGCCCCTGCTGGTGCCGGCCGGCCTGCTCCTGGCCTATGGCCTGCTGCGGCTGTCGACCTCCCTCTTCACCGAGTTGCGCGAGCTGGTCTTTGCCAAGGCCACCCAGGGCGCGGCCCGCAGCATTGCGCTGCGGACCTTCGAGCACCTGCACGCCCTCAGCCTGCGTTTCCATCTGGAGCGGCAGACCGGCGGCATGACCCGCGACATCGAGCGCGGGGTGCGCGGCATCGAGTCGCTGATCTCCTACTCCCTCTACAGCGTGGTGCCGACCCTGATCGAGGTGGCGCTGGTGCTGGCCATCCTGGGCATCAAGTTCGACGCCTGGTTCGCCGGCATCACCGTCATCGCCCTGGCGGTCTACATCGTCTTCACCATCCGCATCACCGAGTGGCGCACCCAGTTCCGCCGCGAGGCCAACGAGTTCGACTCCGCCGCCCACACCAAGGCGGTGGACTCGCTCCTGAACTACGAGACGGTCAAGTACTTCAACAACGAGGCCTTCGAGGCCCGCCGCTACGACGAGAGCCTGGAGCGCCTGCGCCGCTCGCGCCTGAAGGCGCAGACGACGCTGTCCCTCCTCAACACCGGGCAGCAGCTGATCATCGCGGTCGCCCTGGTGGCCATGCTCTGGCGCGCTACCCAGGGCGTGGTGGACGGCCGCATGACCCTGGGCGATCTGGTCATGATCAACGCCTTCATGATCCAGCTGTACATCCCGCTCAACTTCCTGGGCGTGCTGTACCGCGAGATCAAGCAGAGCCTCACCGACCTCGACCGCATGTTCACCCTGATGGACCGCGAGCGCGAGATCGCCGACGCCCCCGGCGCGATGCCGCTGGCCGGCCTGGACCGGGCCAGCGTCACGTTCGAGAACGTCCGCTTCGGCTACGAGCCCGCGCGCGAGATCCTGCACGAGGTGAGCTTCGAGATTCCGGCCGGCAAGACGGTGGCGGTGGTTGGGCCCTCGGGCTCGGGCAAGTCCACCCTGGCGCGCCTGCTCTATCGCTTCTACGACGTGCAGTCGGGTTGCATCCGCATCGCCGGCCAGGACATCCGCGAGGTCACCCAGGCCAGCGTGCGCCAGGCGATCGGCATCGTCCCCCAGGACACCGTGCTGTTCAACGACACCGTGGCCTACAACATCGCCTACGGCCGGCCCGGCGCCAGCCAGGCCGAGGTCGAGGCGGCGGCGCGCGCGGCCCACATCCACGACTTCATCGCCGGCACGCCCCAGGGCTACGAGACCCGGGTGGGCGAGCGCGGGCTCAAGCTCTCGGGCGGTGAGAAGCAGCGGGTGGCGATCGCCCGCACGCTGCTGAAGAACCCGCCCATCCTGATCTTCGACGAAGCCACCTCGGCGCTGGACTCCGCCAACGAGCGCGCGATCCAGTCCGAGCTGCAAAGCGCGGCCCGCAACAAGACGACTCTGGTGATCGCCCACCGCCTCTCCACCGTGGTCGACGCCCACGAGATCCTGGTCATGGACGCCGGCCGCATCGTCGAGCGCGGCAACCACGCCGAGCTCCTCGCCCGCGGCGGCCGCTATGCGGGCATGTGGGCGCTGCAGCAGCAGGAGCGGGACGAAGCGGCGGCCTGATTGCCGGCCAGACTCATGGCCTGACTCATGGCCTGTTCGCTCGCGCGACGTTGGCCCCTGTTCGGCCCGCGGCGGCCCTTCCATAATCGGCGCCATGGAAACCAAATGGCTCGAGGACTTCGTGAGCCTGGCCGAGACCCGCAGCTTCAGCCGGTCAGCCCAGCTCCGGCACGTCACCCAGCCCGCCTTTTCCCGCCGCATCCAGGCGCTGGAGGCCTGGGCCGGCTGTGACCTGGTGGACCGCAGCACCTACCCCACCCGGCTCACCCCGGCGGGCCAGACCCTGTACGAGCAGTCGCTGGAAGTCCTGCAGGCCCTGCAAAGCACCCGGGCCATGTTGCGCGGCCAGTCGGGCGCGGGGCAGGAGCTGGTGGAATTTGCCACGCCGCACACCCTGGCCTTCACCTTCTTCCCCGGCTGGATGTCGGGCCTGCGGGCGGGCTTCGGTCCCCTCAAGAGCCGCCTCACCGCCCTCAACGTGCATGACGCCATGCTGCGCCTCGTCGAAGGCAGCTGCGACCTGCTGATCTCCTACCACCACGAGGCCCTGCCCCTGCCCCTCGAGGCCGGCCGCTACGAGATGGTGAGCCTGGGCCAGGAGACGGTGGCGCCCTACTGCAAGCCCGATGAACAGGGCCGGCCGCTCTTTCCCCTGCCGGGCCGGGCGGGTCAGCCGCTGCCGTACCTGGGCTACGCCTCCGGCGCCTACCTGGCCCGGGTGACCGACCTGCTCCTGCGCCAGGCCCCCGCGCCGGTGCACCTGGACCGGGTCTACGAGACCGACATGGCCGAAGGCCTCAAGGTCATGGCGCTGGAAGGGCACGGGCTGGCCTTCCTGCCGGCGAGCGCGGTGCGCGCGGAACTGGCGGCGGGGCGGCTGGTGCCGGCTGACGAGGGGGGCGGCGTAGGCGAAGCCGGGCCCTTGCGGATGACGCTGGACATCCGCGCCTGGCGGCAAAAGCCCGGCCGGGAAGGGCAGCGCCATGTCCATGCGACGGCCCTGGCCCTGTGGGAGTACCTCGTGAAGCAAGCGCCCCTGGCGCCGTCCTCCAACGGGACCACGCCGGCCTGAATCGGGCCTCTCGCTGTCGCGGTGCAGCATCCGCACGGCCATGCCTGCCTTGCATCGCCCCTTGCCGCCTCGGCATTGGCGTCCCAGCCCAGTCCGTCCTACAGTGCAGCCATCCCTTTGCAGGAGGACGGCCATGACCGCCGCGACGAACGACTCGACCCACCCGACGTTTCGCACCGAGCACGACTTCCTGGGGCCGCGTGATATCCCGGCCGACGCCTACTGGGGCGTCCACACCGCCCGCGCGATCGAGAACTTCCCCATCTCCGGCACCGCGCTCTCGGCCATGCCCGACCTGATCCGGGCCCTGGCCCTGGTCAAGAAGGCCGCGGCCCGCACCAACCTCGCCCTGGGCGTGCTCGACGCCCAGCGCTGCCACGCCATCCAGTACGCCTGCGAGCAACTCGCCGCCGGGCGCCTGCATGACCAGTTCGTGGTCGACGTGATCCAGGGCGGGGCCGGCACCTCGACCAACATGAACGCCAACGAGGTCATCGCCAACCTGGCGCTCGAGAAGCTGGGGTTCGAGAAGGGCCGCTACGACGTGCTCCACCCCAACGACCACGTGAACGCCTCGCAGTCCACCAACGACGTCTACCCCACTGCGGTGCGCCTGTCGCTGTGGTTCGGCATCGACCGGCTGCTGCTGGCCATGGGCCGGCTGCGCGAGTCCTTCGAACTCAAGGCGGTCGAATTCCAGGATGTGCTGAAGATCGGCCGCACCCAGTTGCAGGACGCGGTGCCCATGACCCTGGGCCAGGAGTTTTCCACCTACGCGGTCATGCTGGAGGAGGACGAGGCCCGGGTGCGCGAGGCCCGCGCCCTCATCCAGGAGATCAACCTCGGGGCCACGGCCATCGGCACCGGCATCAACGCGCCTGCGGGCTATGCAGAGCGCGCCTGCCAGGAGCTGGCCGAGATCAGCGGCATTCCGGTGGTCAAGTCCAAGAACCTGATCGAGGCCACCCAGGACACCGGCGCCTTCGTGCAGCTCTCGGGCGTGCTGAAACGGGTGGCCACCAAGCTGTCCAAGACCTGCAACGACCTGCGCCTGCTCTCGAGCGGGCCCCAGGCCGGCTTTGGCGACATCAAGCTGCCGCCGCGGCAGGCGGGCTCGTCCATCATGCCGGGCAAGGTCAACCCGGTGATCCCGGAAGTGGTGAACCAGGTGGCCTTCGAGGTGATCGGCAACGACATGACCGTCACCCTCGCCTCCGAGGCCGGCCAGCTGCAGCTCAACGCCTTCGAGCCCATCATGGGCTGGAGCCTGTTCAAGAGCCTCAAGCACCTGGCCAATGCCTGCGACACCCTGCGCCTGCACTGCGTGGACGGCATCGTCCCCAATCACGAGCTGCTGGCCCGCCGGGTGCGCGAGTCGGTCACCCTGGTCACCGCGCTCAACCCCATCATCGGCTACGAAAAGGCGGCCCTGATCGCCAAGACCGCGATTGCCACCGGCGGCCCGATCGACGAGGTGGCCCAGGGCCTGGGCATCCTGACCAAGGAACAGGTCGATGCCCTGCTGGTGCCCGAGCGCCTCACCCAACCCGTCCGGCTGGTGTCTTGAGCTCAGCAGGCACGGTGCCTGCTAGTGGTTTTCCCGCGGGAAGTCTTCGGACCTGCCCCATCTGGCGTTGAATTGACCGGGTCGCAGGCAGTCCTGCCTCGGCCATGCCTAGAATCGGCCTTCTCACCGTTTTAATTCGCAATTTGCACAGGAGATACCCATGAAGAAGCATCTGTTGGCATTCGCCGTGACCGCCCTGGCTGCCGGTGGCGCCTTCGCCCAGGCCGGCGACACCCTGGCCAAGGTCAAGTCCTCCGGCGTGATCACCATGGGTGTGCGCGATTCCTCCGGCGCCCTGTCCTATACCCTGGGCGACGGCAAGTACGCCGGCTTCCACTACGAGCTGTGCCAGCGCATCATCGGCAACGTCGAGAAGGCTGTCGGCCGCAAGGTGGACGTGAAGTTCCAGCCGGTCACCTCGCAGAACCGCATTCCCCTGGTGCAGAACGGCACCGTCGACATCGAGTGCGGCTCCACCACCAACAACGCCACCCGCCAGAAGGACGTGGCCTTCGCCGTTACCACCTACGTGGAAGAAGTGCGCATCGCGGTCAAGGCCAACTCCGGCATCACCAGCATCGCCCAGCTGAAGGACCGCAACGTCGCCACCACCACCGGCACCACCTCGGTGCAGCTGCTGCGCAAGCATGAGCGCGCCACCGGCATCGACTTCAAGGAAGTCTTCGGCAAGGACCACGCCGACAGCTTCCTGCTGCTCGAGTCCGGCCGTGCCGACGCCTTCGTGATGGACGGCCAGATCCTGGCCGGCAACATCGCCGCCTCCAAGAACCCCGCCGATTTCAAGATCGTCGGCGAAGTGCTGAGCGTCGAGCCCATCGCCATCATGATCCGCAAGGACGACCCGGCCTTCAAGAAGCTGGCCGACGACACCCTGCGTGACCTGATGAAGTCCGGCGAAATCGCCAAGATCTACGACAAGTGGTTCGTCCAGCCCATCCCGCCGAAGAACACCCGCGTGGGCCTGCCGGCCAGCGACGCCACCAAGGGCGCCTGGGCCGCCCCCAATGACAAGCCCGTCGAAGAGTACGCCAAGAAGTAAGCCTGCGGCTTGAGCCAACAAACCCCGCGGCGCCTGGCGTCCGCGGGGTTTGTGTTTTGCACCCTGAAGCGTTACAACTGATCACCTCTTCCCGTGGAGCCCGAGCACCCATGACCCTGGACTGGCAGGTATTCCTCACCGACGACGGCGGCGGCCGAACCTATCTTGAATGGATGCTCGAGGCCTGGCGCTGGACACTGGCGGTGGCCGGCGCCTCCTGGGTGGTGGCCATGCTCACCGGCGGGGTGGTCGGCACCCTGCGCACCCTTCCGAACAGCCCCTGGCTGGTGCGTCTGGCCAATGCCTGGGTGGAGTTGTTCCGCAACATCCCCATCCTGGTTCAACTTTTCATCTGGTACTTCGTGGTGCCCAAGGCTGTTCCGGCCTTCCAGGAAGTGCCCGGTTTCGTGCTGGTGGTCTTCGCTCTGGGCTTCTTCACCTCGGCGCGCATCGCCGAGCAGGTGCGGGCCGGCATCCAGGCGCTGCCGCGCGGCCAGCGCCATGCCGCCATGGCCATGGGCCTGACCACACCCCAGACCTACCGTTACGTGCTGCTGCCGATGGCCTTCCGGATCATCCTGCCGCCGCTGACCAGCGAGTCCATGAACCTGCTGAAGAATTCATCGGTGGCCTTTGCGGTGTCCATTGCCGAACTGACCATGTTCGCCATGCAGGCGCAGGAGGAAACCTCACGCGGCATCGAGATCTACCTGGCAGTCACTGCCGCTTATGCGGTGTCGGCCTTCGCGGTGAACCGCGTCTTCGCCCTCATCGAGCGGCGGGTGCAGGTGCCCGGCTTCATCGTTGCGGGCGGCACCGGGGGAGGGCACTGAGCATGCTGGGCAACCTCGACCTCTCCTTCGTCAGCTGGGACATCCTGAGCAAGTTCGTCCTGAGCGGCTTCCTCTTCAGCCTGCAGCTGACCGTCGTCGCCACCCTGGGCGGCATCGTCTTCGGCACACTGCTGGCGCTGATGCGCCTCTCGGGCAAGCCGGCCCTGGTGATTCCGGCCACCGTCTATGTCAACGGCATGCGCTCCATTCCGCTGGTGATGGTGATCCTGTGGTTCTTCCTGCTGGTGCCCTTGCTCATTGGCCGTCCGGTGGGGGCCGAGGCCTCGGCCGTCATCACCTTCATCGCTTTCGAGGCGGCCTACTTCAGCGAGATCATGCGGGCGGGCATCCAGTCCATTCCGCGCGGCCAGGTCTTCGCCGGCCAGGCCCTGGGCATGAGCTACAGCCAGAACATGCGCCTCGTGGTCCTGCCCCAGGCCTTCCGCAACATGCTGCCGGTGCTGCTCACGCAGACCATCATCCTGTTCCAGGATACCTCGCTGGTGTACGCCATCGGCGCCTACGACCTGCTCAAGGGCTTCGTCACCGCCGGCAAGATCTACGGCCGGCCCGAGGAGGCCTACCTGCTGGCCGCCATCGTCTATTTCGCCGTTTGCTACGGCCTGTCCTGGCTGGTGCGCCGCCTGCAGGCGCGCATCGCCATCATCCGCTGAGATTCACCGGGAATTTTGAACATGATCGACATCAAGAACGTTTCCAAGTGGTACGGCCCGGTGCAGGTGCTCAATGACTGCTCGGTGAGCATCAACAAGGGTGACGTGGTGGTGGTCTGCGGGCCCTCGGGCTCGGGCAAGTCCACCCTGATCAAGACCGTCAACGGCCTGGAGCCGGTGCAAAAGGGCAGCATCACCGTCGACGGAGTGCAGGTCAACGACTCGGCTACCAACCTGCCCAAGCTGCGCAGCCGGGTGGGCATGGTGTTCCAGCACTTCGAGCTCTTTCCCCACCTGTCGGTCACTGAGAACCTCACCCTGGCCCAGGTCAAGGTGCTGGGCCGCTCGATGGACGAGGCCAAGACCCGCGGCCTCAAGATGCTGGACCGCGTCGGCCTGATGGCGCACAAGGACAAGTTCCCCGGCCAGCTCTCGGGCGGCCAGCAGCAGCGCGTGGCGATCGCCCGCGCCCTGTCGATGGACCCGGTGGTCATGCTCTTTGACGAGCCCACCTCCGCGCTCGACCCCGAGATGGTGGGCGAGGTGCTGGACGTGATGGTCAACCTGGCCAAGGAAGGCATGACCATGATGGTGGTCACCCACGAGATGGGCTTCGCCCGCAAGGTGGCCAACCGTGTCATCTTCATCGACGTCGGCGGCCGTATCCTCGAGGACTGCTCGAAGGACGAGTTCTTCGGCAACCCGGAGGCGCGCCAGCCCCGGACCAAGGACTTCCTGAACAAGATCCTGGCGCACTGAACGGCCAGCCCCTCGTCCGGAATGAAACGGCCCCTCGGGGCCGTTTTCTTTGGTGAGGCGCTAGAGGTTGGAAGTCTTTCGCCGGCCAGAAGCACCGGGGATGCGGCTTGGGTCTGGCGGCGCCTATGCGGGGCTGAGGCGCGCAGGGCGCTGGGGGCCGGAGAGCGAGGCATGTTTGAGCCCCGCAGGGGCGAGTTTGCCTCGCGTGCCCCCAGTGACCGAGCACCGAAGGGAGCCCGGAGGGCCCCCGCATCGAAGCCGCCGGGCCCATGCCGCATCCCCGGTGCGTGCCCCGACAACGCCAAGCCTCACTTCACGAATGAGAGAATTGCGGGATGTCCCAAGCTCCCGACACCCTCACCCTGGTCCGCCCCGACGACTGGCACCTGCACCTGCGTGACGGCGAGGCGCTCGCCACAACCGTGCCGCACACCGCCGCCCAGTTCGGCCGGGCCATCGTCATGCCCAACCTCAAGCCGCCGGTCACCACCGCGGCCCAGGCCGTGGCCTACGCCGACCGGATCCGCGCCGCCGTCCCGGCCGGCGTGGCCTTCGAGCCGCTGATGACCCTGTACCTCACCGACAAGCTGCCGCCGGACGAAATCCGCCGCGCCAAGGAAGCCGGTGTCGTGGCCTGCAAGCTCTACCCGGCGGGCGCCACCACCAACAGCGACGCGGGCGTGACCGACATCCGCAAGACCTACGCCACCCTCGAGGCCATGCAGCGCGAAGGCCTGCTGCTCCTGGTGCACGGCGAGGTCACCTCGCCCGACGTCGACCTGTTCGACCGCGAGGCGGTGTTCATCGACGAACAGCTGATTCCGCTGCGCCGCGACTTTCCGGGCCTGAAGATCGTGATGGAGCACATCACCACCCGCGAAGCCGCCCACTACGTGCGCGATGCCGGCCCGCTCACCGCGGCCACCATCACCGCCCACCACCTCCTGTACAACCGCAACGCCATCTTCACCGGCGGCATCCGGCCGCACTACTACTGCCTGCCGGTCCTCAAGCGCGAGCTGCACCGCCAGGCCCTGGTCGAAGTGGCCACCTCGGGCAATTCGCGCTTCTTCCTGGGCACCGACAGCGCCCCGCATGCCGCCCACCTCAAGGAACATGCGAGCGGCTGCGCCGGCTGCTACACCGCGCCGGCGGCGATGGAGCTGTACGCCGAGGCCTTCGACGCCGCGGGCGCGCTGGACAAGCTCGAGGGCTTCGCCAGCTTCCACGGCGCCGACTTTTACGGCCTGCCGCGTAACACCGGTACGCTGACCCTCAAGCGCGAGGCCTGGGCCCTGCCCGAGGACTACGCCTTCGGCCAGGCCCGCATCAAGCCGCTGCGTGGCGGCGAGACCCTGGGCTGGAAGGTGGCGGGCTGAGGCTTGCTCCGGCCCGACGTCCCCTGGTCCGACATCGACTGGGCCGACCCCTGGTACGCGCCCTGGCGCGCCTGGGGGGCGACGGCTGCTGAGCGGATCGCCGCCGGGGAGCCCGTGTCACGGGCCCTGATGACGGCTTCTGCCTCGACCGCTTCATCCGCGTCCGCCTCCCCGGTCACCTTCGTCCCGCAGGACGCGCTGCCCGAGGGCACGGCCTACGAGCGCTTCATCTTCGAGACACGGCAGGTGCCCACCCGGGAGGGCCTGCACGACTTCTTCAACGGCCTGTGCTGGCAAGCCTTCCCGCAGGCCAAGTCGCGCCTCAACGCGCTGCAGGCGGCCGAGATCGCGCGTGACGGCGTGGGCGCGGTGCGTGGCCCGGTGCGCGACGCGATCACTGTGTTCGACGAGAACGGCGCCCTGTTGCAGGCGCCGCCGCTGCTCTGGGAGGCGCTGCTGGCGCGCCAGTGGCGGCGGCTCTTCGTGGACCTGCGGCCGCTGTGGGCGCAGGCCCGCCTGGTGGTGTTCGGCCACGCGCTGCTCGAGAAGCTGGTGGCGCCGCGCAAGGACATGACGGCACACGTCTGGCGGGTGGACGCGCCACTGGGGTTGCCGGATTCCGCATCGGGTCTTGCAGGTGCTGCGGCGGATGGCGCTTATCGGGCGGGTGCGGGCGGGGCGTCCTCACTGGCGTCTGCCGACGCCTGGCTGGCCCAGGCCCTCACGCCCGAGGCCCTGGCGTCCAAGCCCTTCACGCCGCTGCCGGTGCTGGGGGTGCCGGGCTGGTGGCCGGCCAACGCGGATCCGGCCTTCTACGACGACGTGCGGGTGTTCCGTCCTGCGCGTCCGTCTTCCGGTCCAGCCGAAAAACCATAGGAAAAAGCGGAGAAAGCGCCCCAAACCTTGCAATCCGTAAGGCTGGCCTTATCTTCCGCGTCGGGAGCGGCCCCTTGACCGCATGTCTTCCCTAGAAAGACCGAATGAAACGCATCCTTCTGTTCGTCGCCACCAACCTCGCCATCGTGGTGGTGCTGGGCATCGTCGCCAGCTTGCTGGGCGTCAACCGCTACCTCACCGCCAACGGCCTGAACCTGGGCGCGCTGCTCGGCTTCGCGCTGATCATGGGCTTTGGCGGCGCCTTCATTTCCCTGCTGCTGTCCAAGCCGATCGCCAAGTGGAGCTCCGGCGTGCAGGTCATCACCGGCGCCGAGGGCCCGGACGAGCGCTGGATCGTCGAGACGGTGCGCCGTTTCGCCGACAAGGCCGGCATCGGCATGCCCGAAGTGGGCATCTTCGAGGGCGAGCCCAATGCCTTCGCGACCGGCGCCTTCAAGAACAACGCCCTGGTGGCGGTGTCCACCGGCCTGCTCCAGGGCATGACCCGTGAGGAGGTCGAGGCGGTGATCGGCCACGAGGTGGCCCACATCGCCAACGGCGACATGGTCACCATGACCCTGATCCAGGGCGTGATGAACACCTTCGTGGTGTTCCTGTCGCGGGTGATCGGCTATGCGGTGGACAGCTTCCTGCGCCGCAACGACCAGGAAAACACCGGCCCCGGCATCGGCTACTGGGTGACGACCATCGTGCTGGACATCGTGCTGGGCTTCCTGGCGGCGATCATCGTGGCCTGGTTCTCCCGCCAGCGCGAATTCCGCGCCGACCGTGGCGCCGCCCAGCTGATGGGGCAGCGCCAGCCCATGATCAACGCCCTGGCCCGCCTGGGCGGCATGGTGCCCGGCCAGCTGCCCCAGGGCCTGCAGGCCCTGGGCATCACCTCGGGCGTGGGCAAGCTGTTCTCGACCCACCCGCCGATCGAGGAGCGCATCGCGGCGTTGCAGAACAACGCCCAGTAACCCTGCCTCTCATCAGAGCCCCGCGGCCTCGCTGGCGCGGGGCTTTTCTTTTCATGCCCTGCCCAGAGGGGATACTTGGGCGGGAAAATGAGTGACCGCCTAAGTCATTGATTTTTAAGAGGAATATTTCGTCTTTGGCGTTGTTTTCCTTGTTTGGGGAAAACAACGCCTTATCGATCCATCAGGAGGCCTGGCTCCTCGAGGACGGACAGCAGCGAACCATCCTCAGTTGCATGGGTTGGCTTGGCATAGGCCATGTTGCGCTTTCCCCTGCCCGGCAAAGGCACCAGCAACCCTTGCTCGCGCCATGTTGCCAAGAGTTTGGACGCCCTCAGTGTGTCAGTCCTGGAGATGCGCACGACGTCCGCATTGGCGATCGATCCATGGCGGTCTAGCCAGTCGCTGACCTCGTCCCAGGCGCTGGGGCGCTTCAGGTTGAGCAGAGTGACGGTCACGCTTTCCACCTCGGCATCTGTGTTCTGCCGGTACTGCGGCGGATATAAGTTGGCCATTGCCATTTCGGCAAACATCGTCCGGACGCCTTCCCCGGCGTCGATGTTGGGAGGAACTGGAAATTCGCGCAGATTCTGTGCGATCAGCGGGTTGCGCGCCCGAGAACCGGCTCGGGCAATGTTGGCTGGCGTGATGCCGCCAGGGAACACACCTGGACTCTCTACCTCCAAGCGGTCATCAAAGATGCGGATGAATATGTCGCGGTTGAGTCGGTAGTCCCGGTGAACCACGGCGTTGACGATGGCCTCCTTCACGACCCGTTCCGGGTAGACGTGATGTGTCTTGAAGCCACTACCCGATAGCGTGAGCCCCTGCGTCAATTCATTCAGCACGAGCGTCACGGCAGCATCAATTTGATCCACCAGGGGGCCACGCAGGGTCTTGGGTGGTTTGCGCAGGTTGGGTGTTGCCCCAGGGACGACCGCTTTGCCGTCGTAGACCAGCACGCGGATGTCGGCACGGGTGTCCAGGGCGGCCAGCAGTCCACCGGGTTCGTCGGCGAACAGAAGGACCGCCGCACGCTTGGGCTGCACGGTCTGGCCGATCTCGTCTGCCAGCCCGATGCGAAGCAACTGATCAGCGATATCGCCGTTTTTGAGTCCGCGTGCCGTGACGTAGCGCCGCCAAGCATCGGTCTGCAGGCGGGCCAGCGACACGGGGACGGGTTCGCTGGTGGCGCTGCGCACGCCTCGCCGATAGGACAGCTCGGTGATCTCTGGCGCTGTCATCTGGCGGTTGCCAGCCTCCATCCGGGTGTAGGTGCCGCCATTGACGAGAGAGTGGACCGAGCGGCTGGGACCTACCTGGACGAGCAGGACATGGCCCTTAGAGTCCTTTGCCTGCCCATGGTGCAGTGTGCATGCCACACGCCGGAGTTGAATCGGCGCAACCGGTGGCAGGAGTTCCGTACCCAGCTTGCGCAGCAACTCATCGACCGCTTCAGCGTTTTCTTCCACGCCGAAGAGACGGGCCATGACGCGGTATTCCTTCAGGTCGGCCACGCCCAAGGCCAGCACGCCCCCATCGGAGTTCGCGAACGCGCAGACGGTCTCCATTGCTTTTCCGACCATCTTGCCGCTGACGCGCTTGAATTCGCGGTGGCGGCTTTCGCCACTGTTCACCAAGAGCTTGATCAGCGCGATGGCCCGATCAAGGGGCTCGTCGTGTATCTGCATGGCCATAGGGCTTGTGCAGGCCATGCTAGCGTTCGCCCCGCCCAATGCGCGGTGCACCCTGTCTGCTCTGACGTTTACTGGGAGTGGCGACGCTGCCACTCACCAAGGTGTCGGTCGAGTTTGCCTAGTCACCCGTCACCCGGTCGCGTGCGACCGCCTCGCCGACCTTGATGCCGTCCACGCCCGCCGAGAGGATGCCGCCGGCATAGCCCGCGCCTTCGCCGGCGGGGTAGAGGCCCCGGACATTGAGGCTCTGGAAGTCGTCGCCGCGGGTGATGCGAAGCGGCGCGGAGGTGCGGGTTTCGACGCCGGTGAGGACCGCGTCATGCCGATCGAAGCCCTTGATCTTGCGGCCGAAGGCCGGCAGGGCCTCGCGCATGGCTTCGATGGCGTAGGCCGGGAGGGCGGGGTGCAGGTCGCCCAGCTTCACGCCCGGCTTGTACGAGGGGATGACCTCGCCGAATTCGGTCGAGGCCTGGCCGGCGATGAAGTCGCCCACCAGCTGGCCCGGGGCCTCGTAGGTGCCGCCGCCCAGCACGTAGGCGCGCGATTCGAGCTCGCGCTGCAGCCGCACGCCGGCCAGAGGGTCGGTGCCCGGGTAGTCGCGCGGGTCGATGCCGACGACGATGCCGGCATTGGCGTTGCGCTCATTGCGCGAGTACTGGCTCATGCCGTTGGTGACGACGCGGCCCGGCTCGGAGGTGGCGGCGACCACGGTGCCGCCCGGGCACATGCAGAAGCTGTAGACGGCACGCCCGTTGCTGGCGTGGTGCACCAGCTTGTAGTCGGCGGCGCCCAGGAGCGGGTGGCCGGCGTGCTTGCCCCAGCGGGCGCGGTCGATCATGCCCTGGGGGTGCTCGATCCGAAAGCCCACGGAGAAGGGCTTGGCCTCGAGGAAGACGCCGCGCGCGTGCAGCTGCTCGAAGGTGTCGCGCGAGCTGTGGCCCAGGGCCAGCACCACCTGGTCGGCGCGCAGCTCGCTTTCCTGGCCGGTGGCCTGGTCCAGGACCTTGAGGCCCCGCAGCTGGCGCTTCTCGCCCTCGCCCTCGATGAGGAAGTCGGTGACGCGCTGCTGGAAACGGACCTCGCCGCCCAGGGCGATGATCTGCTCGCGCAGGTTCTCCACCACCTTCACCAGCTTGAAGGTGCCGATGTGCGGGTGGGCGACGTAGAGGATTTCTTCCGGCGCGCCGGCCTGGACGAACTCGCCCATGACCTTGCGGCCCAGGTGGCGCGGGTCCTTGATCTGGCTATAGAGCTTGCCGTCGGAGAAGGTGCCCGCTCCGCCCTCGCCGAACTGCACGTTGCTCTCCGGCTTCAACACGTTCTTGCGCCAGAGCCCCCAGGTGTCCTGGGTGCGCTGGCGCACCGTGGTGCCCCGTTCAAGGACGATGGGCCTCAGGCCCATCTGCGCCAGCACCAGGGCGGCGAAGATGCCGCAGGGGCCGAAGCCCACCACCACCGGGCGCGGGGCCTGCGGGTGGGCGGTCGTCCAGGCGGCCACGGCCTCGGGCGTGACCGGCGCGCGCCAGTCCATGTCGGGCGTGGCCGAGACATGGGGCTTGCCGGCCAGGCGCTGGAGGAGTGCGCTCTCCTGCGCCGGGTCGGCGAGGGTGACGTCGACGATGAAGACCGCCATCAGGTCGGCCTTGCGTGCGTCGAAGCTGCGCTTGAAGACGTCGACGCGGGCCAGGGCCGCGGGCGGGAGGGAGAGGATGCCGCTGGCGGCGGCGCGCAGGGCGGCGTCGGTGGACTCAGGGCTCTCGGCCTGGGCCAGGGTCAGCTTGATTTCGGCGATGCGGATCATGGTTCTTGCGGGCGCGTAGTTATCGCGCCAAAGCACATGAGGGGATGCCGGGGATAATAACGCCCGTGGAGCCCGCCAGGCCGCCGCTGGTGCAAGTCCCGAAAGGGCGCACTGGAGGAACGTCCGGACTGCAAAGGGCAGCGTAGCAGCTAACGGCTGCCCACCGTGAGGTGAGGATCAGAGCAACAGAGACGAGTCGTGTCTCGTGTCATTCGCAAGAGTGGCGCGGGGCGCGGGTGAAACGGGCAATCTCTACGCGCAGCAATACCAAATAGGCCAGCGTTGATCTGTGTCCCGGGGAGCTGGCGGGTAGGTAGCATCGAGCCGTTCCGGTGACGGACGGCCCAGAGGAATGGCGGTCACGCTGCGGGCAACCGCGGCGCACAAAATCCGGCGTATCGGCGGACTCCACACTTATTCATCTCCCCGGGCGGCTTCAGGCCCCTGGCCGGCGCACTGGGGCGCCGGGGGCGCAGCCTTCAGGGCTGCAAGCCCAGTGCGCGGATGCGCGCCACATGCGCCAGCAGCGAGCGGCGCGCCACCGGCCACAGCGCCTGGGGCGTATCGCCGTAGGCCAGGGGCAGCCACTCGTCGGGGCCGCCGGTCGGCTCGGCCCGCATCGCTTCCAGCACCCGCGTCTCGCGCGCCAGCCGGTGGGCCTTGAGCCGCGCGATGGCGCCGGCGGCGTCCTCCATTGCATGCCCGTGAGCGGGCAGGATGAAGCCGACGCTGCCTTCCACGCAGGCGGCGTGCAACTTGTCCAGCGAGTCGATGTAGGCGCTCATGTCGCCATCGGGCAGACCCACGACCGTGGTGCTGCCATTGAGCACATGGTCACCCGAGAACAGCAGCCCGTCTTCTTCCAGCATCAGGCACAGGTGGTTGGCGGCGTGGCCGGGCGTGTGCACCACGCGCAGGGTGTGGCGCAGGCCACCGCCCTCGAGCAGCAGGCGCTCGCCGTCGGCGAGCTCGCGGTCGGGATGGAACTCCCAGGCGGGCAGGGCGGTCGGGCGCGAGGCCAGGCCCAGCACCGGCGGCCAGCCCTCGGGCGAATTTGCGCACAAGGCCTGCAGGGGCGCGGCGCCGGGCGAGTGGTCCGGGTGCGAGTGGGTGCAGACGATCAGCCGCACGTCGCCTCCGGTGGCCGCCACGATGCGCGCGAGGTGCGCCGCGTCATCGGGGCCCGGGTCGATCACCAGCCAGCCGGTCTGCGCGCCTCCCACCAGGTAGGTGTTGGTGCCGGGGCCGGTCATCATTCCCGGGTTGGGCGCGGTGAGGCGCTGCACGTTGGCCAGCAGGGGCACGGGCGCCTCCGACTGCCAGTCCAGCGTGGGCTGCACCTGGCCCTGCGGGCTGACCAGGGCCAGCTCGCCATAGGGGTGCTCGTGCTCCATGAAGTGGTGGAGACGGCCCTTGAGCCGGCCGCCGCGCGGGCAGCTGGTCCACAGGGGCTTGTCGCTCGTGCAGTCGGCCAGCACCGCGTCCACCCGGTCATGGCGGGACAGCCACTGGAGCGTGCGCACGGTGGGAAAGATCATCGAAAAGGCATGCGCCTCGTGCCGGGCCAGCGCCTCGGCGGGGCGGATCCACACCGGCTCGAACTGCTCGGCCTCGTCGGCCACCGGCTCCTGGCCCTCGGGCATGCGGGCCACCAGGAAGGTGGCGTCGAAGCGTTTGGGCAGGCCACGGTCGGCGATCCAGCGCGCCAGCAGGAAGACCTGGTCGGTGGACAGGGTCAGGCCCCGGGCGCGGCACTGGGCGGCGAAAGGCTCGTGGCGGTGCAGGGCGGCGATGTCGGTGGCGTCGGCCGGTCGGCCGTCGGCGTGGCGGGCCAGGAGCAGGCCCAGTTCCTCGAAGCTTTCGCGCACCGCGGCGACCGCGTGGCTCAGGATGTGGTCGTCCTGTCCGGGCCGGCGGGCCGCGATGTCCTGGCAGGCGCTGTCCTCCGGGTCGACCACGCCGCCGGGGAAGACGTAGGCGCCGGGCGCGAAGCTCGCCTGGTCGGAGCGGCGGGTCATGAGGACCTCAAGGCCGGCAGGGCCGTCCCTCAAAAGCAGCACGGTGGCGGCGACGCGCGCGGGCACGGACTCGCGCGGGGCATGGAGCAACATCTCGGGGCGGACCATCCCGGAATTACAGCATGGCTGCCCGATAATCCCCGGATGCGAATCCGCTTCACCAAGATGCAGGGCGCGGGCAACGACTTCGTCGTGCTGGACGAGACCCGTGGCCGCCTCGGCCTCACCCCCGCGCAGTACCGGTGGCTGGCCGACCGGCACTTCGGCGTGGGCGCCGACCAGATCCTCACCGTGCGTCCCTCGCCGGCGCCGGGCGTCGACTTCGAATACGTGATCCACAACGCCGACGGCGGCGAGGTGGAGCATTGCGGCAACGGCGCGCGCTGTTTCGTGCGCTACGTGGTCGACCGCGGCCTCACCGACAAGCGCAGCGTTACCGTCAAGACGGTCAACAACCTGCTGCAGCTGGCCCTGCTCGAGGACGGCCGGGTCACCGTGGACATGGGCGCGCCGCGTTTCGCCCACGCCGACATTCCCTTCGACCCGAGCGGCCTGTCCCGGCAGGCGGCGGGCGGCTGGGAGCAGTGGTCCATCCCGTTGGACGGCGCGGCCTGGCCGGTGGCGGTGCTCTCCATGGGCAACCCGCACGCGGTGACCCTGGTGCCCGACGCCGATGCTGCGCCGGTGCACTCTGTGGGCCCGCGCATCGAGACGCACCCCGCCTTCCCGCGCAAGGTCAACGTCGGCTTCCTGCAGGCGCAGGGTCGCGGCCAGGCCCGTCTGCGGGTGTGGGAGCGCGGCGCCGGCGAGACCCTGGCCTGCGGCACCGGCGCCTGCGCCGCGGTGGTCGCCGGCATCCGCCTGGGGCATTTCGACCGGCGTGTCGACGTGCACACCCAGGGCGGCCTGCTCACCATCGAATGGGACGGCGAGGGCCAGAGCGTGCGCATGACCGGCCCGGCCACCACCGTCTTCGAGGGCGAGGTGGAGGTCCCCGACACACTCGCCGACACACTCGCCGATTGATCCGTCGATTCAATCGCTGACCGACAAGAGAGAGACGACATGAGCCAAGAATCCAGCGCGATGAACCCCATCACCGAAGACGACATCGCCCACTACCTGGCGAGCAACCCCGAGTTCTTCCAGCGCCACGCCGAGCTGCTGTCCACCGTGCAACTGACCAGCCCGCACGGCCACCGCGCGGTGAGCCTGCAGGAGCGCCAGGCCGAGATGCTGCGCGACAAGATCAAGGTGCTCGAACTGCGCATCATGGAAATGATCCGCGCCGGCAGCGAGAACATGGTCATCGCCGACCGCCTGCAACGCTGGGCCCGCCAGCTGCTGCAGGTGCCCACGCCCGCCAGCCTGCCCGAAGCCATCGTGGAAGAAATCCGAGGCCAGTTCATGGTGCCCCAGGTGGCGATCAAGGTCTGGGGCGTGGCCGCCGCTCACCAGGGCGCCGGGTTCGCCCAGGGCGCCAGCGAGGACGCGCGCACCTTCGCCTCCTCCCTGACCCAGCCCTATTGCGGGGTGAACGCCGGTTTCGAGCCGGTGCAGTGGCTGGAAGATCCGAAGGCGGTGCAGTCGCTGGCGCTGATCCCGCTTCGTGAAGGCGCAGTCACCGAGCCGACCCCGGCCTTCGGCCTCCTGGTGCTGGCCTCGCCCGACTCCCAGCGCTTCACCAGCGGCATGGGCACCGACTTCCTCGAGCGCATCGCCGAACTGGCCAGCGCCGCGCTCGCCCGCCTGCGGCAGGACTGAGATGAAGCCCGGCCGCCCCCGCGCGAAGGCGGCGAAGGACGGTTCGGGGGCGGAGGCCCCGCCGGCCGCCGAGGCATGGACGCCCGATCCGCTGGTCGAGCGTTACCTCGAGCATGTGCGGGTGGCCAAGGGCCTGGCTGCGCGCACCGTCGAACTCTATTCACTGGACCTGCAGCGCCTCGCGGCCCATGCCCGCGAGGCGGGCGTCGAGATGCTGCGCGTGCAGCCGGCCCATGTGCGCCGCTGGGTGGCGCAGATGCACGCCGGCGGCCGCAGCGGCCGCGGCATCGCCCTCATTCTTTCCGGCTGGCGCGGCTTCTACGCCTGGCTCGGCCGCGAGGGTCTGGTGCCCGCCAACCCGGTGGTGGGCGTGCGCGCGCCCAAGGCGCAGCGCCCCTTGCCCAAGGCCCTGAGCGTGGACGACTCGGTGCAGCTCGCCGCCTATCGCGCGCCGGGCGCCGACCCCTGGGAGGAGGCACGCGACGTCGCCATGGTCGAACTGCTCTATGGCTGCGGCCTGCGGGTGGGCGAGCTGGTGGGGCTGGACGTGGTGGCCTCGTCGCAGGCGCGGGGCTGGGTCGACGCCGAGGCCGGTGAGGCCCAGGTCCTGGGCAAGGGCAGCAAGCGCCGCGGCGTGCCGGTGGGTGCCAAGGCCCTGGAGGCCCTGGCCGCCTGGCGGGAACAGCGGGCCCTGCGGCCGGAGCGCATCGCGCCCGAAGAGGCCGCGGCCCTGTTCGTCGGCCCCCGGGGCCGCCGCATCAGCGCGCAGGCGGTGTGGAAGATCCTGCGCGAACGCAGCCTGCGCGCGGGCCTGGCCGCGCCGGTGCACCCGCACATGCTGCGGCACTCCTTCGCCAGCCACATGCTCCAGTCCAGCGGCGACCTGCGCGCGGTGCAGGAGCTGCTGGGGCATGCGCACATCGCGACCACCCAGGTCTACACCCGGCTCGACTTCCAGCACCTGGCCCAGGCCTACGACGCGGCCCACCCGCGCGCCAAGCGCAAGGACTGATCGCGAGCGAGGCGGCGGCCCGCCGAAACCTCGCGACGAAGGCGGCGGGCGCGCCCCTCGCGCGGCGACAATCGGGGCATGAAAACGATCCGTCTCAAAGAGGGCAAGGAGCGCTCGCTGCTGCGCCGCCATCCCTGGGTGTTCGACTCCGCCATCGCCAAGGGCGGCGGCGACGCCGGCGAGACGGTGCGGGTCGAGTCGCACGACGGCCGCTTCCTGGCCTGGGCCGCCTTCAGCCCGGCCTCCCGCATCCGCGTACGCGCCTGGAGCTTCGACGAGGCCCAGCGCATCGATGCCTCCTTCTTTGACGCCACGATCCGCCGCGCCATCGCCGCCCGCACCCGCTTTGCCATCGCCAGCGACGGCCTGCGCCTGGTCCATGGCGAGAGCGACGGCCTGCCGGGCCTGGTGGTGGACCGCTACGGCGACACCCTGGTCGCCCAGTTCCTCTCGGCCGGCGTGGAGCGCTGGAAGGCGGTGATCGCCGACGCGCTGCTCGCCGCCACCGGCCTCACCCGCCTCTATGAGCGCTCCGACGCCAGCGCCCGCCAGCTCGAGGGCCTCGAACCCGTCACCGGCTGGCTGCGGGGCGAGGGCCCAACCGAGCTCACCATCGCCGAGCACGACTGGACGCTGAGCCTGGACGTGGCCACCGGCCACAAGACCGGCTTCTACCTGGACCAGCGTGACAACCGCCTGCGCCTGCGCGAGGAGGTGGCGCGCCTGGGCCTGAAGACCGTGCTCAATTGCTACTGCTACACCGGCGGCTTCACCGTCGCCGCGCTCAAGGGCGGGGCGGAAGCGGTCACCTCCATCGACTCCTCGGGCCCGGCCCTGGCGCGGGCCCGCGCCCACCTGGACCTCAACGGCCTGCCGGTCGAGCGCGCCGAGTTCCTCGACGCCGACGTCAACGCCAGCCTGCGCCGCCTCATCCAGGAGGGCCGCCGTTTCGACGCCATCGTGCTTGATCCGCCCAAGCTCGCGCCCACCGCGGCCCATGCCGAGCGGGCCGCCCGCGCCTACAAGGACATCAACCGGCTGGCGTTCAAGCTGCTCGCGCCGGGCGGGGTGCTGTTCACGTTCTCCTGCTCGGGCGGCATCAGCGCCGACCTGTTCCACAAGATCGTGGCCTCGGCCGCGATCGACGCCGGCGCCGACGGCTTCATCACCGGGCGCCTCGGTGGCGCGCCCGACCACCCGATGACCCTGCTGTTCCCGGAAGGGGAGTACCTCAAGGGTCTGGTCGTCCAGGCCCGTTGACGCGTTCTGGCCGGGTGCTTCGGGACCGTTGATTCCTTCAGACCCGGTTGTCCAGCCCTCCCCCGGCCGCCGCCCGGTACACTCCCGCACCTTCCAAAGACCGGCCTCTGCATTCGAATTCCATGAGCCTGATCCCCGCCACCATCCTCACCGGCTTCCTTGGCTCCGGCAAGACCACGCTCCTCAAGCGCGTGCTCACCGAAGCCCACGGCCAGAAGATCGCCGTCATCGAGAACGAGTTCGGCGCCGAGAACATCGACAGCGACATCCTGGTGTCCGACACGAACGAGCAGATCGTTCAGATGAGTAATGGCTGCATCTGCTGCTCCATCCGCGAAGACCTGCGCGCCACGCTGCAGGACCTGGCGGCGAAGAAGCGCAAGGGCGAGCTCGACTTCGAGCGCGTGGTGATCGAGACCACGGGCCTGGCCGACCCCGGCCCGGTGGCCCAGACTTTCTTCATGGACGACGAGGTCGCCGAGAGCTACCTGCTGGATTCCATCCTCACCCTGGTGGACGCCAAGCACGCGGCCCAGCAGCTCAACGACCGGCAGGAGGCGCGCCGCCAGGTGGGCTTCGCCGACCAGATCTTCATCAGCAAGGCCGACCTGGTCAGCCCTTCCGAGCTGGACGCGCTGCAGCACCGCCTCAAGCACATGAACCCGCGCGCGCCGCAGAAGGTGACGCACTTCGGGGAGGTGGCCCTGTCCGAGGTGTTCGACCTGCGCGGCTTCAACCTCAATGCCAAGCTCGAGATCGATCCCGACTTCCTCGAGGCCGACGGGCATGAGCACCACCATCACGACCATGACCACGAACACGGCGAGCACTGCGACCACCCCTCGCATGCGCACGACGGGCACGAAGGTCATGGCCACCACCATCACCACGACGACGACGTCAAGAGCTTCGTCTACAAGGCCGACCGCGCCTTCGACCCGGCCAAGCTGGAAGACTTCCTGGGCGCGATCGTCAACATCTACGGACCCCGCATGCTCCGCTACAAGGGCGTGCTCCACATGAAAGGAACCGAACGCAAGGTCATCTTCCAGGGCGTGCATCAGCTCATGGGCAGCGACCTGGGCCCGCAGTGGGCCGAGGGCGAAGTGCGCAGCAGCAAGATGGTGTTCATCGGCATCGACCTGCCGCGCGACATCCTCGAGCAGGGCCTGGAGCAGTGCCTGGTCTGAATTCGTGGCCTTTTTGAACGCTTTTGGCTACTTGCCGCCTACCCCTAAAGGAGTGGCTCGGCAAAGAGGGTATAACTCCGCCTGCTGTCGGCCCCCTGGCCGGCACACGACCAACTACGACTCCGGGGTGGCGACAAGCGGCTCCAAGAGGACGCAGCCAGGAGGCAGGAAGTGAAGCCGCAACCGAAGGCCGCCGCAAAGGCGAAAAAACCGGCCGCAAAGGCCACCCCCGTGAAGGCAGCCGCCAAGAAGGCCGCTCCGGCCAAGGCTGCCCCCAAGAAGGTGGCCCAGCCGGCGAAGCCGGTGGCCAAGAAGCCCGCGGCCAAGCCCGTCCCCAAGAAGGCGGCCAAGCCGGTCGCCAAGAAGCCCGCCGCCAAGCCTGTGACCAAGACCGCGACCAAGACTGCCGCCAAGCCCGTGGCCAAATCGGCCAAGGCCGCTCCCGTGAAGGCAGCCGCCAAGAAAGCCGCTCCGGCCAAGACCGCCCCCAAGAAGGCGGCCGCCAAGCCGGCTGCCAAAACGGCTGCCAAGACCCCCGTCAAGGCCACCCCGTCCGCCAAGAAGGCGCCGGCCAAGACCGCCTCCCACACCACCGCCGCCAAGAGCGCCGCTTCATCCAAGGCGACCGCGGCACCGGCCAAGCCTGCCGCGCCCGTTGCGGCGGCTCGCAAGGCCGCTCCCCTCGCTGCGCCGGCTGCCAAGCCGGCCGGCGTGCCCACTCCTCCTGCTGCGCCCCAGCCCGGCATGCCCCCGCGGGCCACCAAGGTCTCGGCACGGCTGGCACAGATCACCGTGCCCTCCATGCCTCAGGCGGTGGCTTCCACCGCGGCCAAGGCCAGCTACTACCAGACTCCGTCCCGACCCGTGACTTCCCCTGCCTTCGTGGCGGTCAAGAAAGACCCCAAACTCGCCAACAACTGGAAGACCAAGTCGGTCGACCAGCTCTCTGACGCCGAGGTCCTGGCGATGCCAGACTCGGAGTACATGAACGACAAGCAGATGGCGTTCTTCCGCCTGAAGCTGCAGCAACTCAAGCAGGACATCCTGAACAACGCCGGTGAGACCACTGAGCACCTGCGTGAGGACACCGTCATCGTTCCCGATCCGGCCGACCGCGCCACGATCGAGGAGGAACACGCGCTCGAGCTGCGCACCCGCGACCGCGAGCGCAAGCTGCTCAAGAAGATCGAGCAGTCCATCGCCCGCATCGACGCCGGCGACTACGGCTACTGCGACGAGACCGGTGAGCCCATCGGTGTCGGCCGCCTGCTGGCGCGTCCCACCGCCACCTTGTCGCTCGAGGCGCAGCAGCGCCGGGAGCTCAAGCAGAAGATGTTCGGGGATTGAGTTTCTCCTTCCCTGTTCTCTGAAGAAGCCGCGCTTTCTGGCGCGGCTTTTTTATTTTTCTCCGGCCAGGCGCGGCAGACGGGTGGGACAGGCAGGCTCCTCCCGAAGTGCCCTGCGCGCTCCCGCGCGCGGCCCAACGGGGCCCTCCGCCTGCCCGCCCCACCCGCCTGCCGCGCTCCCGGTTCGAGGAGCGTCGCTCCGGATCCTCATCTCTAGCCCTTTCGGGTTAGGCCGGCCTTCAGAGTTCACTTTCAGAGGGCTCGCTAAGTGCTTCATTTTTAACGATTTTCGGACGGGAAATTGCGCTCGGAAACGCCTCTAAGTCCTTGATTTCATTGAAAAATTCCGATGTCTGAGCACTTGCGCGGCTGAGTTTTCCTGCTACAGTGGGAGGAAGTGCAATTTGGTGGGAAAAAGTGCCTTCGGCATGGGGCCGAAGCGGTTTTTCCCTCTCAAGACTTCATTCACCACTCACGCAGGGATCCACGCGGTGTTCCAGGGCGCTTCGTCACTCAGCCTCGATGCCAAGGGTCGGCTTTCCGTGCCGACCCGGCATCGCGACGTGCTGTCTGCGACCGCGGCCAACCAGCTGACGATCACCCGCCATCCGCACGGCTGCCTCATGGTCTTCCCCCGCCCCGAGTGGGAGAAGTTCCGCGACCGCATCGCGCAGCTGCCGATGTCGGCGCAGTGGTGGAAGCGCATCTTCCTGGGCAATGCGATGGACGTGGAGCTCGACGGCGCAGGCCGCGTGCTCATCTCGCCCGAGCTGCGCGCGGCCGCCGGCATCGAGCGCGAGACCATGCTCCTGGGCATGGGCAACCACTTCGAGCTGTGGGACAAGGCCAGCTACGAGGCCAAGGAAGCCGAGGCGATGGCGGGCCAGATGCCCGACGTCTTCAAGGACTTCTCCTTCTGACGGCGCCGCGGTGGACAACGCATGGACCCACACCACCGTCTTGCTGCACGAAGCCGTCGACGCGCTCGTGCACAAGGCGGACGGCTGCTACGTGGACGCCACCTTCGGGCGCGGCGGCCACTCGCGGGAGATCCTCTCGCGGCTATCCCCGGAAGGTCGCCTCGTGGCCTTCGACAAGGACCCCGAGGCCATCGCCGAAGCCGCGCGCATCACCGATGCGCGTTTTTCCATCCGCCACGAGGGCTTCGCCCACCTGGGCGAGCTGCCGGCCGCCTCCTGCGCCGGCGTGCTGATGGACCTGGGCGTGAGCTCTCCCCAGATCGACAACCCCGCACGGGGCTTCTCATTCCGCCACGACGGCCCGCTCGACATGCGCATGGACACCACGCGCGGCGAGAGCGCGGCCCAGTGGCTTGCCACGGCCGAAGTCGGCCAGATCGCGCAGGTGATTCGTGACTATGGCGAAGAACGGTTTGCTTTTCAGATTGCAAAGGCGATTGATGCTCGCCGACAGGAGCGGGGCCCTCTTGCAAGCACCGCTGAACTGGCCCAGCTCGTGGCTGGCGCGGTCAAAACCCGCGAGCCGGGCCAGGACCCTGCAACGCGCACATTTCAGGCTCTTCGGATTTTCGTCAACGCCGAGCTTGAAGAGCTCGAGCAGGCGCTGAGCGCCAGCCTGGACCTGCTGGAACCCGAAGGCCGCCTTGCCGTGATCAGCTTCCACTCCCTGGAGGACCGCATCGTCAAGCAGTTCATCGCCCGCCATTCGCGCGAGGTGGTGGACCGGCGCGCGCCCTTCGCGGTGGGCGAGCCGCTCCAGCTCGAGGCGGTGGCCCGCATCAAGCCCTCGGCGGCCGAGGTCGCGGCCAACCCGCGTTCGCGCAGCGCCATCATGCGGGTGGCCAGGCGCACCGCCTACCGCGCCCCGCAAGCGGCGGCGCAAGGGTCGGCACGTGGGAGGGCGCGCTGAGATGATGCGCATCAACATCCTGCTGCTCGCTGGTGTGATGGGCTCGGCCATGTACCTGGTGCGCTTGCAGTACGACTCGCGCCACCTCTACGCCGAGATCGAGAAGTCCCAGTCCGAGGCCCGCCGCCTGGACAACGAGCGCGAGCGCCTGATGGCCGAAAAGCGCGGCCAGGCGACCCCGCTGCGGGTGGAGCAGATCGCGAAGAACCAGCTGCAGATGCGCCCGGCGACGCCGGGCATCACCGTCTACGTCACCCAGGGCGGCGCGCCGGCGCCCGCCGCCGGGAAGGTGGCGCAAGCGGAGGCGGGGCAGAAATGAGCCGCGCCGTCCAGTACACCTCCAGCCCGCTGCTGGCGTCCAAGACCCCGGTCTGGCGCAGCCGCTTCGTGCTGGTGCTGATCGCCCTGGGCTTCTTCGGCCTGCTGGCGCGCGCGGCCTGGGTGCAGGTGTTCGGCAACGCCTTCTTCCAGCGCCAGGGTGAGGTGCGCTTCGCCCGGACCCTGGAGCTGCCGGCCAATCGCGGCCGCATCCTGGACCGCAACGGCCTGCTGCTGGCCACTTCGGTGCCGGCCTCCAGCATCTGGGCTATCCCTGAGGACGTGGAGCGTGACAAGGGGCGTCTGGCCCAGATGGCGAAGCTGCTCGAGATGCCGCTGGCCGACCTCGAGAAGAAGCTGCAGGACGAGGACAAGACCTTCGTCTGGATCAAGCGCCAGGTGGACGAGCCCATTGCCCGCGAAGTGATGGCCCTGGGCCTCAAGGGCATCTACACCCGCACCGAGTACAAGCGCCAGTACCCCGAGGGCGAGGCCGCCGCGCACGTGGTGGGCTTCACCAACGTGGAAGACCGCGGCCAGGAAGGCATGGAGCTGGCCTTCGAGAAGGAACTGTCCGGCCGGCCCGGCTCGCGCCGCGTCATCAAGGACCGCCTCGGCCGCATCGTCGAGGACGTGCGCGAGCAGGTGCCGCCGGTGCCGGGCCGCGACCTGCAGCTGTCCATCGACAGCAAGGTGCAGTTCTTCGCCTACCAGAAGCTGCGCGACGCCGTCGTCGAGCACAAGGCCAAGGCCGGCAGCGTGGTGGTGCTCGACGCGCAAAGCGGCGAGGTGCTGGCCCTGGCCAACTACCCGAGCTACTCGCCGGCCAAGCGGGTCAACCTCTCGGGCGCGCAGCTGCGCAACCGGGCGCTGACCGACACCTTCGAGCCGGGCTCGACGATGAAGCCCTTCACCGCCGCCCTGGCGCTCGAGCGCGGCATCGTGCGGCCCGACACCCCGATCCAGACGGCGCCCGGCCGCATCACCATCGGCGGCGCCACCATCACCGACGCCCACCCGCATGGCGTGCTGTCGGTGGCCGAAGTGATCCAGAAGTCCAGCAACGTGGGCACGGTGCAGATGGCCATGAAGCTGCAGGCCCAGGACATGTGGGAGCTTTTCAGCAGCGTCGGCTTCGGCCAGCGTCCGCAGGTGCCCTTCCCCGGCGCAGTCAGCGGCCGGCTGCGCGCCTACAAGACCTGGCGGCCGATCGAGCAGGCCACCATGAGCTATGGCTACGGCGTGTCGACCAGCCTGTTCCAGCTGGCGCGGGCCTACACCGTGTTCGCCCGCGACGGCGAGCTGGTGCCGGTCACCCTCGTCAAGAGCACCGAGCCGGTCCCCGGCGCGCGCGTTCTCGAGGCGCGCCATGCCCAGGCGGTGCGCCAGATGCTGCACATGGCCGCCGGTCCCGGCGGCACCGCGCCCAAGGCGCAGACCGTGGGCTACTCGGTGGGCGGCAAGACCGGCACGGCGCGCAAGCAGGAGGGCAAGGGCTATGCGGAGGGCAAGTACCGCGGCTTCTTCGTCGGCCTGGCGCCAGTGGAAAAGCCCCGCATCGTGGTCGCGGTGATGATCGACGAGCCCGGCGGCGGCGTGTACTACGGCGGCGAGGTGGCCGCGCCCGTCTTCAGCACCACCGTGCAGCAGACCCTGCGCCTGATGGGCCTGCAGCCCGACATGAACGTCAAGCCCCAGGTCGTGGTCGGCGTGGAGGAGTCCATCTGATGGACCGCCTGCACAGCCCCCGGGAAGCCGCCCGCTGGATGGCCGCGCGCGTGCTGCCGGCCGGCGGCGCGCTGCACTGCGACAGCCGCCGCATCCAGCCCGGCGACGGCTTCATCGCCTGGCCCGGCGCCGCCACCGACGGCCGCAAGCATGTGCCGGACGCCCTGGCCCGCGGCGCCGCCGCCTGCCTGGTGGAGGCCGAGGGTGTGGAGGCTTTCGGCTTCGGCGAGGCGGCGGCCTCCGGCAGCGACCGTATCGCGAGCTTCACCGGCCTCAAGGCCGCCACCGGCCCGATCGCCGACGCCTACTACGAACAACCGAGCCAGCGCCTGCAGGTGCTGGCCGTCACCGGCACCAACGGCAAGACTTCCACCGCCTGGTGGCTGGCGCAGGCCGTCACCCGCGCGGGCGTGGCCAGCGAAGGCTGCGGCCTGATCGGCACCCTGGGCACCGGCCGACCCGGCCAGGTGGAATACACCGGCCTCACCACGCCCGACCCGGTGCTGCTGCAGGCGCAGTTCCGCCGCTTCGCGGACGAAGGCCTGGGCGCCTGCGCCATCGAGGCCTCGTCCATTGGCCTGGCCGAGCGGCGCCTGGACGGCACCCGCATCGCAGTGGCCGCCTTTACCAATTTCACCCAGGACCACCTGGACTACCACGGCAGCATGGACGCCTACTGGGCGGCCAAGGCCGAACTGTTCGACTGGCCCGGCCTGCAGGCTGCGGTGGTCAACGTCGACGACGAGAAGGGGGCCGAGCTCGCCGAGCGCCTCGCCGCCCGCGGCCTGCCGCTGTGGACCTATGCCTGCGAATCGGTGGGCGCGGTGCGCCCGGTGCGTGAGGCGCGCCTTCAGGCTCTGGACATTGCCTACGCCGAGGGCGGCCTGCGCTTCACCCTGCGCGAAGGCGCGGAGCGCGTCGCCCTCGCCACCCGCCTCATCGGCCAGTACAACGTCGCCAACCTGCTGGCCGTCGTCGGCTGCCTGCGCGCGCTGGGCCTCACCCTGGCGCAGGCGGCCGAGGCCTGCGCCGACCTGATGCCGGTGCCGGGCCGCATGGAGTGCCTGCAGCAGGCCGGCGCGCCGCTGGTGGCGGTGGACTACGCCCACACCCCCGACGCCCTGGCCCAGGCCCTGGGCGCGCTGCGCCCGCTCGCCGCCCAGCGTGGCGGCCGGCTGTGGTGCGTGTTCGGCTGCGGCGGCGACCGCGACGCGACCAAGCGCCCGCTGATGGCGGCGGTGGCCGAGCAGCACGCCGACCAGGTGCTGGTCACCAGCGACAACCCGCGCAGCGAGAAGGCCGCGGCCATCATCAGCCAGATCCTCCTGGGCTTCAGCCGCCAGGGCGCCGCTCAGGTCGAGGCCGACCGGGCCCGCGCCATTGCGCAGGCGGTGCAGGGCGCCGACGCCCGCGACGTGATCCTCGTCGCCGGCAAGGGCCACGAGACCTTCCAGGAAGTGGACGGCCATCGCCATCCCTTCGATGACCGCGAGCAGGCACGTGCCGCTCTCGCGCTGAGGATGGGAGCGGCCGCATGACGCAGAGCGCAGCGCAGAGCCGCCTCAAGCAAGCTCGCGCCCCCTCGGGGGGCAGCGAAGGACACGAAGTGCCGAGCGTGGGGGCCCAAATTCTTTTCACCCTGAATGAGGCCGCCGCCTGGATCCCCGGCAGCCGCCTGGTGGGCGAGGGCGCCACGCCCATCGCCCGCGTGCACACCGACACCCGCAGCCTGCAGCCCGGCGACCTGTTCGTCGCCCTGCGTGGCGAGCGCTTCGACGCCAACGACATGCTGGGTGAGGCCCTGGCCGCCGGCGCCGCCGCGGTGCTGGCCCATGCCGGCCGCATTCCCGCCGGCGCCCACGGGCTGGAAGTGGCCGATACCCGAATCGCCCTCGGGCAGCTGGCCGCCGCCTGGCGCGCGAAGTTCCAGGGACCGCTCATCGCCATCACCGGCAGCAACGGCAAGACCACCGTCACCCAGATGGTGGCCTCCGTCCTGCGCGCCTGGCAGGGCGAGGCCGCGCTCTCGACCCTGGGCAACCTGAACAACGACATCGGCGTGCCCCAGACCCTGCTGCGCCTGCGTGGCGAGCACCGCGTCGCGGTGGTCGAACTGGGCATGAACCACCCGGGCGAGATCGACTACCTGGCGCAGATCACCCGGCCCACCGTGGCCCTGGTGAACAACGCCCAGCGCGAGCACCAGGAGTTCATGGCCACCGTCGAGGCGGTGGCGCGCGAGAACGGCTCGGTCTTCGCCTCGCTGGCCGCCGGCGGCGCCGCTGTCTTTCCGGCCGGCGACACCTACACCGCGCTCTGGCGCGAGGGGGTGGCGAAGGCGCCGGCCGGCGCCAGAGCGCGCTGCATCACCTTCGGCAGCGACCCGACGGCCAGCGTGCTGCTCGACACCGCCACCTGGCAGGACGGCGCCTGGCAGGTCCTGGCGCTCACGCCTGTCGGTGGGATCGAGTTCAGTCTGCGCATCGCCGGCCGCCACAACGTGATGAATGCGCTGGCCGCCATGGCCTGCGCGCTGGCCGCCGGCGTGCCCGCCGAGGCCATCACCCGGGGCCTTGCCGCCTTCGAGCCGGTCAAGGGCCGCTCGCGCAGCTTCTCGCTGGCGCTGGCCGGCCGCACGCTCACCGTGGTGGACGACACCTACAACGCCAACCCCGACTCGGTGCGCGCCGCCATCGACGTGCTCGCCGAACTGCCGGGCCCGCGCCTGCTGGTGCTGGGCGACATGGGCGAGGTGGGCGACCAGGGGCCGCAGTTCCACGCCGAGGTGGGCGAGCACGCCCGCGCGCGCGGCATCGAGGTGCTCTACACCCTGGGCGAGCAGGCCCGCGCCATGGGCGGCACCCATTTCGAGGGCATCGAGACGCTGAGCGCCGCGGTGCTGCAACAACTGCCCCAGGCCGCCAGCGTGCTGGTCAAGGGCTCGCGGTTCATGAAGATGGAGCGGGTGGTCGAAGCCATCACCGCCCAGACCCAGGGACAACAACAAAGAGAAGAAGGGAAGGTTCAATGCTCCTGAGCCTGGCCACGTGGCTGCAAACCCTCGGACCGGAATTCGGTTTCCTGCGGGTCTTCCAGTACCTCACCTTCCGCGCGGTCATGGCCGCCATGACCGCCCTCCTGATCGGCCTGCTGGCCGGCCCAGCGGTGATCCGCCGCCTGACCGCGCTCAAGATCGGCCAGCCGATTCGCGGCTACGGCATGGAGACGCACCTGTCCAAGAGCGGCACGCCCACCATGGGCGGCGTGCTGGTGCTGCTGGCGATCGCCATCGCCACGCTGCTGTGGTTCGACCTGTCCAACCGCTTTGTGTGGATCGTGCTGATCGTCACCCTGGGCTTTGGCGCCATCGGCTGGGTGGACGACTGGCGCAAGGTGGTGCGCAAGGACCCCGAGGGCATGCGCTCGCGCGAGAAGTATTTCTGGCAGTCCCTGATCGGCCTGGTGGCCGCGGTCTACCTGGTGTTCTCCATCTCCGAGTCCTCCAACCTGAAGGTGCTGGAGCTATTCCTCACCTGGGTGCGCTCGGGCTTCGACGTCAACCTGCCGCCCAAGGCCGGCCTGCAGGTGCCCTTCTTCAAGGAAGTGAGCTACCCCCTGGGCGTGTTCGGCTTCGTGATCCTGACCTACCTGGTCATCGTCGGCTCGAGCAACGCGGTCAACCTCACCGACGGCCTCGACGGCCTGGCCATCATGCCGGTGGTGATGGTGGGCTCGGCCCTGGGCGTGTTCGCCTATGTGACCGGCAGCTCCATCTTCTCTCGCTACCTGTTCTTCCCCTACATCCCCGGCGCCGGTGAGCTCCTGATCTTCTGCGCCGCGATGGCGGGCGCGGGCCTGGCCTTTCTCTGGTTCAACGCCTACCCGGCCCAGGTGTTCATGGGCGACGTGGGCGCGCTGGCCCTGGGCGGCGCACTGGGCACCATCGCGGTCATCGTGCGCCAGGAAATCGTGCTGGCCATCATGGGTGGCATTTTCGTGGTCGAGGCGCTGTCGGTGATGGTGCAGGTGATGTACTTCAAGTACACCAAGAAGCGCTTTGGCGAGGGCCGCCGCATCCTCAAGATGGCCCCGCTGCACCACCACTTCGAGAAGAGCGGCTGGAAAGAGACCCAGGTCGTGGTCCGCTTCTGGATCATCACCATGCTGCTGTGCCTGGCCGGCCTGTCCACCCTGAAGCTGCGGTAAGACGATGAACGACTTCCCCGAGCAGCAACCCGACTCGCGAGAGGCCGCCGTGCCGGAAGGCGTGGCCGTGCCTGCGGAATCGCTGGCGCCCGTTTCCGCCGAAGAAGCGCAGGCCATCGCGAACGAGATGGCCGGTGAGATGGCCGAAGACGAGGCCGCCGAGCTGGCCCTCGCCGAGCTGGAGGAGGGCGCGCCCCTTCCCGTCCTCCCCGTGGCCCCCGAGGCCCCGGTGGACGAAGCCCCCGTGCCCCAGGGCCCGATCTTCGAGAACCAGTCGGTGCTGGTGCTGGGCCTGGGCGCTTCCGGCCTGGCCATGGCCCGCTGGTGCGCCCATGACGGCGCGCAGGTCACCGTGGCCGACACCCGCGCCGAGCCGCCCCAGCTGGCCGCCCTGCGCGACGAACTCCCGGCGGTGCGCTTCGTCCATGGCGACTTCACCCCCGATCTGCTCGAGGCCGGCGTGCACGGCGTCTTCGTGAGCCCGGGCCTGGCCCCGGCCCAGACCGAGCCCCTGCTGCAGGCGGCCCGCGCGCGCGGCCTGCGGGTCGGTGGCGAGCTGGCCCTCTTCGCCGAAGGCCTGGCCCGCCTGCGCGCCAGCGAAGGCTACAAGCCCGCGGTGCTGGCCGTCACCGGCACCAACGGCAAGACCACCGTCACCTCGCTCACCGGCCAGCTGGTGGAGCGCGCCGGCCGTACCGTGGCCGTGGCCGGCAACATCGGCCCGACGCTGCTCGACACCCTGGCGGCCCGTCGCGGCAACCAGTCCCTGCCGCAGGTCTGGGTGCTGGAGCTGTCCTCCTTCCAGCTGGACCCGAGCGGCGGCGCCGAGGCCTTCGAGCCCACCGCCGCCACCGTACTCAATCTCTCGCAGGACCACCTGGACTGGCACGGCGGCATGGACGCCTACGCCGCGGCCAAGGCCCGCATCTTTGGCCAGAAGGGCGTGATGGTCCTCAATCGCGAGGACGCCCGCGTCATGGCCATGCTGCCGGCGCCGGTCCGCCTCAAGGGCGGCAAGATGGACGAGCGCGCGCACATGACCTTCGGCGCTGGCATGCCCGCCCGTCCGGGCGACTTCGGCATCGAGGTCGTCGCCGGCATGGCCTGGCTGGTACGCGCCCTGGAAGCCGACGAGACCCAGAAGCGTCGCAAGGGCGAGGAAGAGGAGCTGCATATCCAGCGCCTCATGCCCGCCGACGCGCTGCGCATTCGCGGCCGCCACAACGCCACCAATGCGCTCGCGGCCCTGGCCCTGGCCACCGCCGCCGGCTGCCCGCTGGCGCCCATGCTCTATGGCCTGCGCGAGTACCGCGGCGAGCCGCACCGCGTGGAGCCGGTGGCGATGGTGAACGAGGTCGAATATTTCGACGACAGCAAGGGCACCAACGTCGGCGCCACCCAGGCCGCCCTCACCGGCCTGGGCGCCGAGCGCAAGCTGGTGGTCATTCTGGGCGGTGAGGGCAAGGGCCAGGACTTCTCGCCGCTGGCAAGCCCGGTGGCACGCCACTGCCGCGCCGCGGTCCTGATCGGGCGCGACGCACCCCTGATCCGCGAGGCCCTGGCGCCCGCGCTGCAGGCCGCCGGTGTACCGATGCTCGATGCCGGCTCGATGGACGAGGCGGTGCGCCTGGCCACCGAACGCGCCCACGCCGGCGACGCGGTGCTGATGTCGCCCGCCTGCGCCAGCTTCGACATGTTCCGTGACTACGAGCACCGCGCCGATGTGTTCCGCGCCGCGGTGGCGCAGCTGGCCGAGGACGCCGGTCAGTCGCTGGAGGGAGGCCTGTGAACCTGGCCGCCTTCGCGCCCCAGCGCCTGATCCAGTCCGCCGTCGCCACCGTCGGCGACTGGATGGCCGGCGGCCGCAAGGGCGAGGACGACATCCCGGTGCCGGTCCGCGGCAGCTACACCCCGTCCACCGGCAAGGTCAGCCTGGCCCAGTTCGACCAGACCCTGCTGTGGGTCATCCTGGGCCTGCTCGCCTTCAGCCTGGTCATGGTCTATTCGGCCTCGGTCGCCCTGCCGGACAACCCGCGCTTCGCCCGCTACAGCCACAACCATTTCCTCACCCGCCACTCCATCGCCCTGGCCCTGGGCTTCATCGGCGCGGTGCTGGCCTTCCAGGTGCCGATCGCCACCTGGGAGCGCTACGCGCCCTGGCTGTTCGTGGCCTCGCTGGTGTCCCTCATCCTCGTGCTCATTCCCGGCATCGGCGTGGTGGTCAACGGCGCGCGGCGCTGGGTGTCGCTGGGCTTCATGAGCTTCCAGCCCTCGGAGCTGGCCAAGTTCGCCGTCGTGCTCTACGCGGCCAACTACATGGTGCGCAAGATGGAGGTGAAGGAGAACTTCCTGCGCGCGGTGGTGCCGATGGCGGTGGCGGTCGGCCTGGTCGGCGTACTGCTGCTGGCCGAGCCCGACATGGGCGCCTTCATGGTGATCGCCATCATCGCCATGGGCATCCTGTTCCTGGGCGGCGTCAACGCCCGCATGTTCTTCCTGATCGCCGGCGTGCTGCTGGTGGCCTTCGTGCTGATGATCGCCCTGTCCGAATGGCGACGCGAGCGCATCTTCGCCTACCTGGACCCCTGGAGCGAGAAGCATGCCCTGGGCAAGGGCTACCAGCTCTCGCACGCGCTCATCGCCATCGGCCGCGGCGAGATCTTCGGCGTCGGCCTCGGTGGCAGCGTCGAGAAGCTGCACTGGCTGCCCGAGGCGCACACCGACTTCCTGCTGGCCGTCATCGGCGAGGAGTTCGGTTTCGTCGGCATCCTGCTGATGATCGCCACCTTCCTCTGGCTGGCCCGCCGGATCATGCTGATCGGCCGTCAGGCGGTGCAGATGGACCAGCTCTTTGCCGGCCTGGTGGCCCAGGGCGTGGGCATCTGGATCGGCTTCCAGGCCTTCATCAACATGGGCGTGAATCTGGGCGCGCTGCCCACCAAGGGCCTGACCCTGCCGCTCATGTCCTATGGCGGCTCGGCGCTGCTGTTCAACCTGATCGCGCTGGCCGTGGTGATGCGCATCGACTACGAGAACCGCCAGCGCGGGCGGGGAGGGCGCGCATGACCGCCACGACCCGTACCGCCCTCGTCATGGCCGGCGGCACCGGCGGCCACATCTTCCCCGGCCTGGCCGTGGCCGAGGCACTGCGCGAGCGCGGCTGGCAGGTCCACTGGCTGGGCGTTCCCGGCAGCATGGAAAGCCGCCTGGTCCCGCCGCGCGGCTTCGCCTTCGAGGAGGTGCAGTTCGGCGGCGTGCGGGGCAAGGGCCTGGTGACCCTGGCCCTGCTGCCCCTGCGCCTGCTGCGTGCCTTCTGGCAAAGCCTGCGGGTGGTGCTGCGCGTCAAGCCCTGCGTCGTCATCGGCCTCGGCGGCTACATCACCTTCCCCGGCGGGATGATGGGCGTGCTGGCCGGCAAGGCCCTGGTGCTGCACGAGCAGAACTCACGTGCCGGTATGGCCAACAAGGTGCTGGCCGGCGTGGCTGATCGTGTCTTCACCGCCTTCCCACAGGTCCTGAAAAAAGGCGAGTGGGTGGGCAACCCGCTGCGCGAAGCCTTCCTGCGCCAGCCCCAACCCGCCGAGCGCTTCGCCGGCCGCAGCGGCCCGCTGAAGCTCCTGGTGGTCGGCGGCAGCCTGGGCGCCAAGGCGCTCAATGACGCCGTGCCCCAGGCCCTGGCCCTCATTCCGGAAACCGAGCGTCCCCAGGTCACGCACCAGGGCGGGGCCTCCCAGATCGACGCCCTGCGCGCAGCCTACCAGGCCGCCGGCGTGCAGGCCGAACTCACCCCCTTCATCGAGGACACGGCCAGCGCCTTCGCGCAGGCCGACCTCGTGATCTGCCGTGCGGGCGCCAGCACCGTGACCGAACTGGCCGCCGTCGGCGCCGCCGCGGTCTACGTGCCCTTCCCGCACGCGGTGGACGACCACCAGACCACCAACGCGAAGTTCGTGGTCGACGCGGGCGGCGGCTGGCTGCTGCCCCAGAGCGAACTCACGCCCCAAGGCCTGGCGCAGCTGCTGCAGTCCCTCACCCGCGAGGAACTGCGGGCACGCGCCCAGGCCGCCAAGGCCATGGAAAAAACCGAGGCGACGCAGATCATCGTCGCCGCCTGCGAGGAACTGGCGCAGTGAAGCACGCCGTCAACCACATCCACTTCGTCGGCATCGGCGGCTCCGGCATGTCCGGCATCGCCGAAGTGCTGCGCAACCAGGGCTACGAAATCTCGGGCTCGGACCTGGCCGACTCCGCCACCCTGCGCCGCCTGCAGGCCCTGGGCATCACCACCTGCGTGGGCCATGCCGAGGCCAACATCGCCGGCGCCGACGTGGTGGTCACTTCCACCGCGGTGCAGGCCGACAACCCCGAGGTGGTGGCCGCCCGTGCGCGCAAGATCCCGGTGGTGCCGCGGGCCATGATGCTGGCCGAGCTGATGCGCCTCAAGCGCGGCATCGCGATTGCCGGCACCCACGGCAAAACCACCACCACCTCGCTCGTGGCCAGCATGCTGGCCGAGGGCGGGCTCGACCCCACCTTCGTGATCGGCGGGCGCCTCAACAGCGCCGGCGCCAACGCCAAGCTCGGCGCGGGCGACTACATCGTGGTCGAGGCCGACGAGTCCGACGCCTCCTTCCTGAACCTGATGCCGGTGATGTCGGTCGTGACCAACATCGACGCCGACCACATGGAGACCTACGGCCACGACTTCGGCCGCCTGAAGCAGGCCTTCGTGGACTTCCTGCACCGCATGCCCTTCTACGGCACTGCCATCCTGTGCACGGATGACGCCGCGGTGCGCTCCATCCTGCCGGACGTGCAGTGCCCGGTCACCACCTACGGCGTGGGCGAGGACGCCCAGGTCCGCGCGGTGAACATCCGCGCCGTCGGGCCGCAGATGCACTTCACCGCGCAGCGCCGCAATGGCATCGTGCTGCCCGACCTCGAGGTGGTGCTCAATCTGCCCGGCCACCACAATGTGCTCAACGCCCTGTCGGCCATCGCCATCGCGGTCGAACTGGGCATCCCCGACGCTGCGGTGGTCAAGGCCTTCGCCGGGTTCCGCGGCGTGGGCCGCCGTTTCCAGAGCTATGGCGAGCTGCCGGTGCCGGCGGACCACGGTGGCGGGCGCTTCACCGTCATCGAGGACTACGGTCACCACCCGGTCGAACTCGCGGCGACGCTGTCCGCCGCCCGCGGCGCCTTCCCGGGTCGCCGCCTGGTGCTGGCCTTCCAGCCGCACCGCTACTCGCGCACCCGCGACTGCTTCGAGGACTTCGTCAAGGTCGTGGGCATGGCCGACGCGGTACTGCTCGCCGAGGTCTATGCCGCCGGCGAGGCGCCCATCGTGGCCGCCGACGGGCGCTCGCTGGCGCGCGCGGTGCGCGTGGCCGGCAAGGTGGAGCCGGTCTTCGTCGACGACATCGGCGGCATGCCCGACGCCATCCTCGAGATGGCGCGGGACGGTGACGTCGTCATGTGCATGGGCGCCGGCTCGATCGGGGCGGTGCCGGGCAAGCTGGTCGAGAAGGTGGGCAAGGCATGAGCGCCGTCATGAAAACCCCCGTCGACGTGAAGGCGCTGGGCAAGGTCGCCGTCCTCATGGGCGGCCTCTCGGCCGAGCGCGAGATCTCGCTGCTCTCCGGCGAGGGCGTGCTCAAGGCCCTGCGTTCGCGCGGCGTCGACGCCCACGCCTTCGACCCCGCCGAGCGCGCGCTCGACGACCTCCCCCGCGAAGGGTTCGACCGCGTCTTCATCGCCCTCCACGGCCGCTTCGGCGAGGACGGCACGGTGCAGGGCGCGCTGGAGCTCCTGGGCATTCCCTACACCGGCTCGGGGGTGATGGCCTCGGCCATCGCCATCGACAAGGCCATGACCAAGCGGGTCTGGCTGTCCGAGCAGCTGTCCACCCCGCGCCATGTGCTCCTGAAGAAGGGCCGCTACACCCCCGCGCAAGTCGCGGCGGTGCCTGGCCACCTGGGCCTGCCGCTGATCATCAAGCCCGCGCGCGAGGGCTCCTCCATTGGCCTGGCCAAGGTGACCGACGCCAGCCAGATGGCCGCCGCGGTGGAAGCCGCCGCCGCGCTGGACAGCGACGTGCTGTGCGAGCAGTTCATCGCCGGCGACGAAGTGACCTGCCCCATCCTCGGCACCGGCGAGGACGCCCGCGCGCTGCCGGTGATCCGCATCGTCGCCCCCGACGGCAACTACGACTACCAAAACAAGTACTTCACCGACGACACCCAGTACCTGGTGCCCTGCGGCCTGCCCGCCGGTGAAGAGGCCGCCATCCAGCAGCTGGCCCTGGCCGCCTACCGGGTGCTGGGCGCGCGCGGCTGGGGCCGGGTCGACGTGATGATCGACGCCGCCACCCGCCAGCCCTACCTGCTGGAGCTCAACACCTCCCCCGGCATGACCGGCCACTCCCTGGTGCCGATGTCGGCCCGGGCCGACGGCATCGCCTACGAGGACCTGTGCCTGCGCCTCATCGCCGGCGCCGCCCTCGACCTGCGCAAGCCGGCCAAGCCCGCTGCCGCCGTGAACGGAGGCCCGCAGCCGTGAAAGCCGCCGCCGCCATGCCCCTGCCGCTGGACCTGCGCCTCATGAACGCCCTGTCGGTGCTGCTTTTCGCAGCCGCGGGCCTCATGGCGCTGGCCGCGCTGGGCTGGTGGGCGCTGCAAAGCCCGGCCTTTGGCCTCACCCGCATCACCGTGCTGGGCGACGTCGCCCACAACAGCACCGCGACCCTGCGCGCCAATGTGGCGCCGCGGGTGACCGGCAATTTCTTCACCGCCGACCTCGGCGGCGTGCGCAAGGCCTTCAAGCAAGTGCCCTGGGTGCGCGAGGCGGTGGTGCGGCGCGAGTTCCCCAACCGCCTGCGCGTGTTCGTACAGGAGCACCGTCCGGTCGCCTTCTGGGGCACCGACAGCGACACCACCCTCGTCAACAGCTTTGGCGAGGTGTTCGAGGCCAACCCCGGCGACGTCGAGCAGGACGGCCTGCCGCGCCTCGTCGGCCCGCAGGACCAGTCGGCCCAGGTGCTGGCCATGTACCGGCAGCTCGTCCCCCTGTTCGAGGGCGTGGACATGGGCCTGGCCCGTCTCACGCTCACCGGCCGCGGCAGCTGGCAGGCCGAGACCGACACCGACGCGGTGATCGAGCTCGGTCGCGGCAGCCCCGAAGACATCGTGGCGCGCGCCCAGCGCTTCGCCCAAACCATCACCCAGGCGGCGTCGCGCTACGGCCGCCGCACCGAAGCCGTGCTCTCGGCCGACCTGCGGCACGGCGACGGCTACGCCATCAAGCTCCGGGGCGTCACCACGGTGACCCCCGACACACAGAAGAAGTAACGAGGATCGTCATGGCAAAAGAGTACAAGGACCTGGTCGTCGGACTGGACATCGGCACCGCGAAGGTGATGGCGGTCGTCGCCGAGGTGCTGCCGGGCGGCGAGCTCAAGCTCGCCGGCCTGGGCGTGGCGCCTTCCAACGGCCTCAAGCGCGGCGTGGTGGTCAACATCGACGCCACCGTCCAGAGCATCCAGCAGGCGCTGAAAGAGGCCGAGCTGATGGCCGACTGCAAGATCACCCGGGTCTACACCGGCATCACCGGCAGCCACATCCGCGGCATGAACTCCTCGGGCATGGTGGCCATCAAGGACAAGGAAGTCACCCCGGCCGACGTCGCCCGGGTGGTGGAGACGGCGCGCGCCATCAACATCTCCACCGACCAGCGCCTGCTGCTGGTCGAGCCGCAGGAATTCATCATCGACAACCAGGACGTGAAAGAGCCGATCGGCATGAGCGGCATCCGCCTGGAAGCCAAGGTGCACATCGTCACCGGCGCGCAGAGCGCGGCGGAAAACATCATCAAGTGCGTGCGCCGCTGCGGCCTGGAGGTCGACTCGCTGATGCTCAACCCCCTGGCCTCCAGCCTCTCGGTCCTCACCGAGGACGAGCGCGAGCTGGGCGTGGCCCTGGTGGACATCGGCGCCGGCACCACCGACGTGGCCATCTTCACCGGCGGCGCGATCCGCCACACCGCGGTCATCCCGATCGCCGGCGACCTGGTCACCAGCGACATCGCCATGGCCCTGCGCACCCCGACCAAGGACGCCGAGGAGATCAAGGTCGAGGCCGGCTTCGCCAAGCAGCTCCTGGCCGACCCCGAGCAGCAGGTCGAGGTGCCCGGCCTCGGCGACCGCAGCCCCCGCCTGCTCTCGCGCCAGGCCCTGGCCGGCGTGATCGAGCCGCGCATCGAGGAGATCTACCAGCTGGTGCAGCAGGTGGTGCGCGAGTCCGGCTACGAGGAGGTGCTGGGCTCCGGCATCGTCATCACCGGCGGCAGCTCGGTCATGCCCGGCATGGTCGAACTGGGCGAGGACATCTTCCTGAAGCCCGTGCGACGCGGCATCCCCAAGTACGTCGGCGCGCTCTCGGACATGGTCGCCCAGCCCCGCACCGCCACCGTCATGGGCCTGCTCGAGGAGGCCCGCCTGGCCCGCGTGCGCGGGCACAAGGTGGCGCAGAAAAACGGCGCGGTGAAGTCCGCCTTCGGCCGCTTCCGCGACTTCATCGTCGGCAACTTCTGATGATTTCTAACGCCCGTCACCTCTGGCTCGCGCGGGGCAGTCCGCCGCCTCCGGCGCGGCGGGACCGATCGCGATGCGCCGACCCGCCGCCCCAGTGAAAAAAACAGCATCGGACAGAACAAAACAATCGAATACACGGCAACTGCAGATTTAGAATTAGGAGTCAGCACCATGAGCATCGAAATGATCGAAGTCGAAGAGTTCAATCAGGGTACGCAGATCAAAGTGATCGGCGTCGGCGGCGGCGGCGGCAACGCCGTCGAGCACATGATCGAGAGCCAGGTGCAAGGCGTGGAATTCATCTGCGCCAACACGGACGCGCAGGCCCTGACCCGCACGGCCGCCCACAAGACCATCCAGCTGGGGGCTTCCGGCCTCGGCGCCGGCAGCAAGCCCGAGAAGGGCCGCGAAGCCGCCGAGATCGCCGAGGACAGCATCCGCGACGCCATCTCCGGCGCGCACATGCTGTTCATCACCGCCGGCATGGGCGGCGGCACCGGCACCGGCGCCGCGCCGGTCATCGCCCGCGTCGCCAAGGAAATGGGCATTCTGACCGTGGGTGTGGTCACCAAGCCCTTCGACTGGGAAGGCGGCCGCCGCATGACCAACGCCGACAACGGCCTGGCCGAGCTCGAAGCCAACGTCGACTCCCTGATCGTCGTCCTCAACGAGAAGCTGCTCGAGGTGCTGGGTGACGACATCACCCAGGACGAGGCCTTCGCCCACGCCAACGACGTGCTGAAGAACGCCGTCGGCGGCATCGCCGAAATCATCAACGTCCCCGGCCACGTCAACGTCGACTTCGAAGACGTGCGCACCGTCATGGGCGAACCCGGCAAGGCCATGATGGGCACCGCAGTGGCCGAGGGCCCGGACCGCGCCCGCCTGGCCGCCGAGCAGGCCGTGGCCTGCCCGCTGCTCGATGGCATCGACCTGTCCGGCGCCAAGGGTGTGCTGGTGCTGATCTCCGCCGCCAAGGGCAAGCTCAAGCTGTCCGAGTCCAAGATGGCGATGAACACCATCCGCGCCTACGCCTCGCCCGACGCCCACGTGATCTACGGTACCGCCTACGACGAGTCCCTGGGCGACCAGGTCCGCGTCACCGTGGTGGCCACCGGCCTGTCCCGCCAGGGCATGCAGCGCCGCCCGCCCATGACCGTGATCCGCACCGGCACCGACAACGGCCCGGTGGGTTACGCCCCGGCCACCCCGGGCCTGGGCGCCTCCACCGGTTCCTCGTTCGGCTCTTCGCTGGGCGCCATGCCTTCGGTGCCCACCCTGGGCAGCGTGGTCGCCGGCCCCTCGGCCTCGGCGCCTTCGGTGGCCTCCGTCGCCCCGACCCTGGGCTCGGCCTCCGCCGGCCTGTCGGCCGACGTCAACGTGCCCAGCGTCTGGCGCAACAACCGCACCACTGCGGCTGCCAAGGTCGACGCCCTGGCCGCTGGCGGCATGGACGACCTGGAAATCCCGGCCTTCCTCCGCCGCCAGGCGGATTGATGTTGCGCCAGCCTCACGAGACATCCCACGCGGATGGCTCGTGAGATTTAACAGGTGATGTCCTACCCCCCGGCCAGTCCGAGGCGTTAGACTTCCCCGCATCCCGCCCTTGGCAGTACGCCGTCCCACCATCCCGGACGCGCCGACCCCAAGGGCGTTTTCGTATCTGATGCGAGGAGCGGGGCATGCCGACGGCGATCCTCATCGACGGGGCGTCAGATCCTCAAGCGAGGGCTGCGCCTGGGGGACCTGAGGGAGGGGGACGTCATCCCCCATGCGCGGCAAAAAGGGGTGGACATGCGGATCGGCATCGACATCGCCTCGCTCACCCTGAAAAAGCAGGTGGACCAGATCGTCCTGATCGCCGGAGATGCCGATTTCATCCCCGCCGCCAAGTTGGCGCGCAGGGAGGGCGTCGACTTCATCCTGGACCCCATGTGGCAGTCGGTGCCACCCGGCCTCAATGAGCACATCGACGGCTTGCGAAGCACCTGTGCCCGGCCCCGGACAGGGATATCCGCCCCGTCCGTACAATCGGGCCCATGCTCCAGCAGCGCACCCTCAAGACCCTGACCCGCGCTGTTGGCGTGGGGCTTCACAGCGGCCAGCGCGTGGAGCTGACCTTGCGGCCCGCGGCGCCGGACACCGGCATCGTCTTCCGCCGCGTCGACCTGGCCCAGCCGGTCGACATCCCGGTCTCCGCGGAGTCGGTCACCGACACCCGCATGGCCTCGACCGTCTCCAACGGGGGCGCCAAGGTTTTTACTGTTGAACACCTCATGTCGGCCTGCGCCGGCCTGGGCCTGGACAACCTCTACGTCGACATCACTGCCGAGGAAGTCCCCATCCTCGACGGCTCCTCGTCCTCCTTCGTCTTCCTGCTGCAAAGCGCCGGCATCGTGCTGCAGAACGCGCCGCGCCGCTTCGTGCGGGTGCTAGAGCCGGTGGAAGTGCGCGAAGGTGAGGGCGAGAACCTCAAGTGGGCTCGGCTGGACCCGTACCACGGCTTCAAGGCCAGCTTCGAGATCGATTTCGCCCACCGGGTGGTCGACGCCACCGGCCAGCGCTACGAGTTCGACCTCGGAAGCGGCAACTACAGCCGCGACATCGCCCGCGCCCGCACCTTCGGCTTCACGAAAGACGTCGAGATGCTGCGCGCCAATGGCCTGGGCCTGGGCGCGGGCCTGGACAACGCGGTGGTGATGGACGACTACCGTGTGCTCAATGCCGACGGTCTGCGTTATGACGACGAGCTCGTCAAGCACAAGATCCTCGACGCCATGGGCGACCTGTACCTCCTGGGCAAGCCCCTGCTGGCGGCCTACAGCGCCTTCCGTTCGGGCCATGGCCTGAACAACAAGCTGCTGCGCCAGCTGCTGG